>Ga0114129_10012704_pt1 | contig 11987 bp, 12 predicted proteins | sample RhiMetdeltSRZDD1_FD_80071 | JGI IMG/M metagenome (GOLD analysis project Ga0114129, IMG submission 80071) | Populus rhizosphere microbial communities from Tennessee, USA - Rhizosphere MetaG P. deltoides SRZDD1 (version 2) (version 2) | ecosystem: Host-associated > Plants > Roots > Rhizosphere >... | reverse complement strand
CTCTACTTGGAATCGAGGACCGCGAGCACTTCGTCCTCGCGCATGATGAGGTATTCCTCCCCATCGATCTTGATGTCCTGTCCGGAATATTTGCCGAAGAGAATCGTCTCGCCCTCCTTCACGTCGAGCGGCACGCGTTCGTTCTTCTCTTTCTTGCCGAGTCCGACGGCGATGACTTTGCCCTGCTGCGGCTTCTCCTTGGCGGTATCGGGAATGATGATTCCGCCGATCTTCTGTTCGCCTTCATCGATGCGCTGAACGATGATGCGGTCGTGTAGCGGTCTGACTTTCATGTGAGTCGACTCCAACTGTGACGTCTGGTAACTGCCGTCGGCCTGTAGAGGCCGGGCAAATCCTTGGAATTGATCGCACGGGCCGGCCGAAGCCGACCCCCACAGTGAGTTAGCACTCACCGTGGACAACTGCTAAGTCTAGTGAACGGGAAAAAAGGCTGTCAAGCGGTTCGCCGCAACCGATACTCAGTTATCTTGCGGGCCAGCGTGTTTCTGTGAATGCCAAGGAGATCGGCAGCTTTGCCCAGGTTGCCGTCGGCTTTCAGCAGGACCTGCATGATGAACTTCTTCTCGAACTCCCGCTGTGCTTCGTCGTATCGGATTCCCCTGGTCACCATCTCGTGCACCAGCTGTTCGAGCTGTTCACGCATCGGCATCAGCGAACCTCTTTTCCGGTCAGACGACGGAACGCCTCGAGATATTTGTCCCGGGTCCGCATCACGACATCGTCGGGAAGCGATGGAACGGGCGGCTGCTTGTTCCAGTTGACCTGCTCGAGGTAATCGCGCACGTACTGCTTATCGAAGCTTGGCTGCGGGCCGCCGGGCCGATATTGATCTTTCGGCCAGTAGCGCGAGGAGTCGGGCGTCATCGCTTCGTCGATCAGCATGACGCCCCCGTCACCAGTCAGTCCGAACTCGAACTTGGTGTCGGCGAGAATGATGCCGCGTGCTTCGGCATGCGCTGCGCCAAAGGCATACAGCTCCAGCGTCAGCTCGCGGAGCGTCACGATCAGCTGATCGCCAACAATGCGGCCTGCCTCGGCCTGGCTGATATTCACGTCATGACCACTGGTCGCTTTTGTCGCGGGCGTGAAAATCGGCGCGGGCAGCCGATCCGATTCCCGCAATCCGGCGGGCAGCGGCACGCCGCAGACGGTTCCGGTCGCCCGATAGTCCTTCCATCCTGATCCCGATAAATAACCGCGTGCGACACATTCGATGGGAACGGGATTCGTCTTGTGGACGAGCATCGAGCGGCCGGCGAGCATCTCGGCGTCGTCCTGCAGTTCGGCCGGGTATTGCCTGACGTCAGTCGTGATCAGGTGATTGGCGACGATGTCGCGCGTCTGTTCAAACCAGAACGCCGACAACTGTGTCAGCACTTTTCCTTTATCGGGAATGCCGGAGCCGAGGACGTAATCGAAAGCGGAAATGCGGTCGGTGGCGACCAGAAGCATGCGGTCGCCGAACTCGTAAATGTCGCGGACCTTCCCTTGACGATGTGGCGCGGCTCCCTTGAGGCGTGTGTGAATGACAGGCGTCGCAACCGGCATGCGTGAAGACGCGGCATCTTACCGGTCTGCCTTGATTGCTCGCAACCGTACGCAACAGTATCGGTCGGTGCGCGAAAGGAGCCTGATATATTGTGTAGGTTCCCGAACCCGCGAATGACAATCCGTACAGCGCTGGTGACGCTTCTGGCGATTGCCCTTTTCGCGTGGTTTCTCAGCCGCGCGAATCTGTCTGGCATCGCTGCCGAAATTGCGCATGCGCGGATGGACCTGATCGTCTGGTCCGTCGTCATTGCGGCGTTGATGCCCGTGCTTCGGGCACTCCGGTGGCAGTACCTCCTCGACCCGGTCGGACCCACGCGATTCGGTCCCGTGTTGCGCGCGACGATCATCGGTTTTGCGGCGTTGGCGCTTCTTCCCGCGCGAGCGGGAGACGTGATTCGCCCGTATCTGGTCGCGCGAAGCGAGCAGCTGATTGCCGCCTCGGTGTTTGCGACGATTGTGATGGAGCGCACGCTCGACATCATCGTCGTCCTGACGCTGCTCGCTTCGTTTGTGTGGCTGTTCGACGGCCGCGCAATTCTCCCAGCCGCGGTGCTCGCGCCCATCCAGGCGTCGGCCACGCTGGCCGGCGCAATCGTCATCGTGCTGATGGTGGTGATGTGGACGCTGGCGACGCATCCCGAGCGCATCGAACGTCTTGTCGCCAGCAGCGATCGCGTGTTCCCGCGCCGCGTGGCATACACGCTGGCCCGGCTGGCGCGCACCTTCAGTGAGGGTTTCGCGGTCGCGCGGGAGCCGCGTGACCTCGCGATCGCGTTTGTCCTGTCGTTTCCCCTCTGGGTGAGCATTGCGTTTCAGGCATGGCTCGTGACCCGTGCCTTTGGAATTGCAATTCCTATGGCCGCGAGCTTTCTGGTCCAGGCGATGCTCGTCATCGGTGTCGCGGTGCCGACACCGGGCGGGGTCGGGAGTTTTCACGAAGCGTATCGGATTGCCGTGACGACGTTCTTTCACGCGCCGAATAACGCTGCGGTGAGCGCCGCGCTCGTGCTGCACGCGGTGTCGTTCTCCACGAGTATCGTCCCTGGGGTGATCGTCATGGCATATGAGGGGATGAGCGTCGCCGGCCTTGGCCGCCTGGCGGGTGCGGCGCGTGATGGCGAGGTCGCCCGGGGCGAAACGGTCGCCGTGGCGGGCGACCCAAACGGCAGGAGCAGCCGCAGATGAAGTGCCCGTTTTGCGGACATCTGGGCGATAAGGTCGTCGATTCGCGCGAAAGCAAGGAAGGCGAAGTCATTCGCCGGCGGCGCGAATGTCTCGACTGTGGACGCCGGTTCACCAGCTACGAGCGGATCGACGAGATCCCTTACATGGTGATCAAGAAGGATGGCACGCGTGAACGCTTCGAACGCCAGAAGCTGATTGCGGGGTTGTTGAAAGCGTGCGAAAAGCGGCCGGTGAGTGTCGCCGCGCTCGAGGGCGTCGCTGACACCATCGAGGCGACGCTGCAGGAGCGGCCGGAGAAAGAAATGAGCACCGAGGAAGTGGGGCAGCTGGTGATGGACGAGCTCAAGCGGCTCGACAAGGTAGCCTATGTCCGGTTCGCCTCCGTCTACCGACACTTCCGCGACATCGGTGAGTTCATGACGGAGCTGAAGGAACTTCTCAACGCGAAGGAGTAATTCGCACTGAACGTCATCGCGCGATCGAACTCCGCTTCGCCGCGTCGCGTGGACGCGCCATCACAGCGAAGCTCTGCGCCGCGCAATCGGAAACCGTTCCGCGACAACACCCGTCTCATCCTCTTCGGCATTCTGGTTCTACTCGGCGTCCTCGCCGCGCTCCTCACGCTGGCGGCACGGTCCGCGCGCCTGGCGCCCGATTTCCTGACCGAGTTCGTTCTCTACGCACTGTCAGCCACCAACCTGACGATTCTCGTTGCGCTCGTGTTCGTCCTTGCCCGCAACATCGTCAAGTTGCTGGTCGAGCGGCGGCACGGCCTGCCGTTTGCCCGGTTTCGCGCCAAGCTCGTCGCCGTCCTTCTTGGCATGACGATCGTGCCCGCGGTGCTCGTCCTGCTGGTTGGCAGCGAGGTGATTCGCAACAGCGTGGACCGCTGGTTCAACGCGCCGATGAATGATGTGCTGTCGTCCGCCAACGCGATCGCGGGCGATTACTACCAGGAACAGCAGCGGCTGGTCTCGCGCGAGGCCCAGCGGATGGGAAGAGCGCTGGCGGCGGTGAATCTCGCTGGCCCGCCGGACTCCATCCGCGGTGCCATCGCAGAGGATATCTCGCAGGGCCGCGTGTCGCTTGCGGAGGTGTATCGCGTCGAGGAAGGCAAGGACCCGAAACGCGTGGTGCCCGTGATCGATGTGGCCGCCAATACGCTCCCGCGCAATTACTCGGCGGCGGCGGCGATGGCGCTCGCCCAACGCGCCGCCGCGAGCGGCAGCGAAACGCCCGTCGTCGAGCAGTTGGCAGGTGGTGGCAACCTGGTTCGATCCGCGGTGCCCATTCGCACCAGCGCGAACGCTCCCGTTCGCGGAGTCATCATCGCGAGCGAGTACCTGACGAGCGGCTTCGCGACACGGGCGCGGCGGATGACGGCTGCCTACGAGGACTATCAGCAGTTGCAGGTCCTGAAGCAGCCGCTGGCCGGCGTCTACCTGTCGTTCTTCTTGATGCTCACGTTGATGATTCTGATCGGGTCAACGTGGATGGGTCTGTACCTCGCCAAGCGCATCACCAGACCAATTCAACTTCTCGCCACCGCCGCGCGCGAGATCGGCGCGGGGCACCTGGATCACCGCGTGGTGCCTGAAACGCAGGACGAGTTTGGCTCGTTGATCGAAGCGTTCAACAGCATGGCTGGCGAGCTGGCGGCCAGCCGCCGCCAGCTCGAGCGATCCGCCGTGGAGCTCGAGCGGAAGCACATGGACGTCGAGGGTCGGAAACGATACGTCGAGACGATTCTCGATCGCATTGCGGCGGGGGTCGTGTCGGTGGATGCGCTCGGTCGAATCAGGACCGCGAATTCCGCCGCGGCGAGACTGCTAGGTGTCGATGCATCGATTGCCGGCCGTCCCGCGAGCGAGGCGTTCGGCAACGGCGAGCTTCAACCGCTCGCCGATGTGATCGATGAAGGGCTGCGCAGCAAACGCGACATCCACCCGCGTGATGTGTCGCTCACGCGGGCCGGCCGCGAATTGCACCTCGCCATCATGGCGACGCCGCTCCTTCGCGACGATGGCGGTTCCGATGGCGTCGTGATCGTCTTCGACGATGTCACGCCGCTCGTGAGAGCACAGAAGGTGGCCGCGTGGCGCGAGGTGGCCCGCCGGCTGGCACACGAGATCAAGAATCCGCTCACGCCGATTCAGCTCTCCGCTGAGCGAATCCGGCGCCATTTATCGTCGGCGGGTGAGCCGACGCGTGCACTCGTCGACGAATGCACGGAGACGATCGTTGAAGAAGTCGAGTCGCTCAAGGCACTGGTCGACGAGTTCTCGCAGTTCGCGCGAATGCCGGCGCCGCGAACCGTGTCGACCGACCTGCACGATCTGCTGACCGACGTCCTCGGGCTCTACCACGGCATTTTCCCGGGCGTGGAGATCCGCCCGCGGTTCGCTGCGTCGCTGCCGAAAGTGTCGATCGACCCGGAGCAGATCCGTCGCGTGATGATCAACTTGATCGACAATGCGATTGAGGCGATGGAGCAGCGCGGGACGATCGAAATCGAAACGCAGCACGACCCGCCAAACAGCCTGGCGCGCGTCATCGTCGCCGATGATGGACCGGGTATTCCGGCCTCCGAGCGCGACAAACTGTTCCTGCCGTACTACTCGACGAAGCGCCGCGGCAGCGGCCTCGGCCTCGCAATCGTCCGCCGGATTGTCGTCGAACATGGCGGAAGCATCGAATTGACCGATAACACTCCGCGAGGAACTCGCTTCGCGGTGGAACTACCCTGTTAATGGTCGTTCGCCCTTCTGAGTTCTTCGGCCTCGGTTCGTGTTCACTTTCATCTTCGGTTCTGCGTTCGGCTTCATATTCGGTTCTGAGTTCCGTGTGCAGTTCGGTTCTGTGTTCGCTGCGTCCAGAACGGAGACGCAGAACGCGGAACCCAGACCCGGGACCGAGAGCCGAAGCACGAACCCAGAACCTAGAACCAGGCACTTTGAACCGAACACTGAAACTGAACACGAACAGAGAAGCGAGAACCTAGAAGCGTGAACCATCAGGATCCATTCAGGTGCCATCCATCCTCCTAGTTGACGACGAGCCCGGTGTCCGCAGCGCCCTGGGCGGCGTACTGCGCGACGAAGGGTACGAAGTCGACGCCGTCGACAGCGGCGAAGCATGTCTCGAGCGTCTGGGTCGGCAGGCGTACGACGTGGTGGTGCTCGACATCTGGCTTCCCGGCATCGACGGTCTCGCCACACTGGCACGGATGCGCGAGCGGCAGGTCGAATCGCAGGTCGTGATGATCTCCGGCCACGGCAACATCGAATCGGCGGTCCGCGCCATCAAGATGGGGGCGTTTGATTTCGTCGAGAAGCCGCTGTCGCTCGAGAAAACGGTGTTGGTCGTTCGCAACGCGCTCCGGCAGCGCCGGCTCGAGGCGGAAAACCAGGCGCTGCGCGCCAGGGTCGATGCGCAGCACACCATGGTTGGCGAGAGCTACGCGATGGTGCAGCTTCGCGAGCAGGTCGCAATGGCGGCGCCGACCAACGGTCGCGTGCTGATCTATGGCGAGAACGGAACGGGCAAAGAGTTGGTGGCGCGGAACATTCATCAGATGAGCCGGCGCCGCACAGGCCCGTTCATCGAGGTGAACTGCGCCGCGATACCCGAAGAACTGATCGAAAGCGAGCTGTTCGGCCACGTACGCGGCGCCTTTACGGGTGCCGTCGCAGATCGGCGCGGGAAGTTCGAGCTCGCGCATGGCGGCACGATCTTTCTTGACGAAATCGGCGACATGACGTTGAAGACGCAGGCAAAGGTGCTGCGCGTGCTGCAGGAGCAGGTGATGGAGCCGGTGGGCGGCTCTACGCGGATACGAGTCGACGCGCGCGTGCTGGCGGCCACCAACAAGGACCTGCCGGCGGAGATTCGTGGCGGACGTTTTCGCGAAGACCTCTATTTCCGCCTCAACGTCGTGCCCATCTTCGTACCGGCGCTGCGCGATCGGCAGGAGGACATTCCTCTGCTGGCCGATCACTTCATGGCGATGCTCGCGCGCGAGTACGGCCGCCGGCCGAAAGTCTTCGATCCGGAGGCCGTGGCCGCTCTGCAGCGCTACCCGTGGCCGGGCAACGTCCGTGAGCTCCGGAATCTGGTGGAGCGGCTGATGATCATGGTGCCTGCAGAGCGCATCGCCGCACGTGACCTGGCGTTTCTCGATCAGGGCGCTGCACCTGGCGCAGAACCCTCCACGCCGGCACCCGCGACCACGGCGCCGCTCCACGATGCGCGCGATCGGTTCGAGCGCGACTACATCCTTCGCGCGCTCGCGGCGCAGCAGGGCAACATCTCACGCACCGCGGAAACGCTCGGCATCGAGCGAAGCAATTTGTATCGCAAGATGCGCGCGTTCGGCATCATGCCGGCTCGCAAATCCGAAGACGAAGAAGCTGTTTAACCACGAAGGCTATTCGGCTTGCACGAAGCCCGTGGTTACTCGGGTTCCTGAAGCCGCGTTTCAAGGATTTGCGTTCGTTTGAACCCGGCCAATTGCAGCGACGATTGCGCAGTGTCAATTAGCGCAGCGGATGGCACGAGTCCCACGATTTCGCTTTCCAGCACCGTGACACCGTGGCGCTCGGCTTCACGTTTCACCACTTCGAACACCCGCAGCATTGGCGTCTTCTCGTAGTTGGTCAGATTGATCGACACCTGGACGATGCCGCGATCGGCGAGCGTCACGCCCATCGCTTTCACGTATCGGAATCCGCCGCTGCTGTACCGGATTGCGGCGGCGATCTTCTTCGCCACCTCGAGGCGATCGGTCGCCAGGTTGATGTTGTAGGCGATGAGAGGCATGCGGGCACCAATGACGGCAGCGCCAGCGGTGGGATGTGGTGCGGGCGGACCATAGTCCGGCGCCCATCCGTCGGTCGTCATTTTCGCCCCGAGCCCTTCGAATTCGCCACGCCTGATGTCCTCCAGATTCTTGTGGAGCGGATTCGACGATGCTTCTTCGTACAGGTAGACAGGAACCGCAAACCGTTCCGCGACGCTTCGTGCGGTCTCCTTTGCCAATGCAACGCACTCCTCCATCGTGACGCCTTCGATCGGAACAAACGGCACCACATCCACGGCACCAAGGCGCGGATGCTCGCCCTTGTGAGTCCGTAGATCGATTTCGGCGAGGGCAATTTCGAAAATCGCAAGGACCGCGTCTTTCAGCGGGGCAGCGTCGCCTGCCATCGTGATAACCGACCGGTTGTGCGAGGCGTCGGACGAGTAGTCGAGCAGGCGCGCTCCGCGAACGCGCCGAACGGCTTCGACGACCCGTGCGACGACGTCGGCGCGGCGCCCTTCGCTGATGTTCGGCACGCACTCAATGATCGCCACGTGAATAATCCTAATTCGTTGACGGATCGCGGCTCTTGCCCCATAATCGCTGCGGCAATTCAGCACATTCTTGTCGATTGATGACGGAGTCACAGCGCACCGATCCCGCAAAGACGCCTGCATCCCCCGCCGCCGACCGCGCGGCGCGCATCGAAGAACTTCTCGTTTCTGGTCTTGATCACTACTTCGCCGCTGAGTACGAACAGGCGATCAACATCTGGACGCGCGTCATCTTTCTCGATCGCGATCACAATCGTGCCCGTGCGTACATCGATCGCGCACGCAAGGCCATCGCCGAGCGTCAGCGCGAATCGGAGGAGCTGCTGCATCGCGGCCTCGAAGCGTACGAGGCGGGAGAGGTCGAACGCGCTCGCGACCTGCTGACGCGCGCCGTCGATCAGGGCGCGCCAAGTGACCAGGCACTCGTATTGCTCGGACGCATGGAGCAGCTTGAGGGAACGGGGTTTGATTTGCCGCTCCCACGCAAGCGGCTTCCGGCACGGCGCGTTTCGAATGAGCCGATCTCGCCGGTACGGCGGCGCGTATTGCCGTGGATCGGGGCGGGTTTCGGTTTTGTGGCGGTTTCGGCGGCGGTCTACTTCGGCGCGGCGCCGGCGTTGTCGTGGCTCGTTGATGTGCCGGCCGACGCGCGTCCGCTGCCACAAACGGCTCGTGAGCCGGTCCCGATCGTCCGCACCGCTGAGACACTGCTCGATCGTGCCCGCGAGCTGTACGCGGGCGGACACCTGCGCGATGCGCTGCGTTTGCTCGACGGCATCGGTATCGCGGATCCCGCGCGTCCGGATGCGGATCGGCTCCGGGCAGACATTCAACGCGTCCTGCTCGCGTCGGTCGCGGCAGGTGGCCAGGCATCAACACCTACGGGAACACCGCGGTGAAGTGTCCGAAGTGCCACTACCTGGGTTTTGAGACGGGCGACCGCTGCAAGAACTGCGGCTACGATTTCTCACTCCTCTCGGTCGCTGAATCGGAGCCCGCCGACTACGAGATCCATCCAGCGGCCATCGACGACGTTCCCGTCCACGTGGTTGAACACATCGCGCTCGACGATGATCCGTGGCTAGGCGCCGAAGAAGAACCCGAGGAACCGCGAATCGAGCTCGCGATGCGTTTCCCCGAAAGCGACGCAACTGCCGAACCGGCCCCCGATCTTCCGCTGGCGCCGCCGACCTTGGGCGACGCGGCTGGCCCGTCGTCGACCTTTGCCGAGACCCCGCTTGACATCACTGTGGCGCCAAAGCCGATTGCGCCGGTCCTGTCGTCGATGTCGGTCCAGCCACCGGTCGGTTCCGGCGAGCGCCCGCTGCCACTGTTCAAACGCGGGCAGGAACATGACGACGAGCCGCTCATCAAGATGCCGGCTGCGCCGCGGCCTCCGCTCGCGGTTCGACGAACGCCGGACACGCCGCGGCTGCGCGCCGTGCCGCGGCCGTTCTCGCGTCCGGGACAACCTCCGGCCTTGCAGTTTCCCGAGGACAGTGTCGATCGCGCGACGGCGCAGCAGGAACCGAGAAGCGCGCCCGTTCGGCCGGTCGCATCACTGCCTAACCCATCGCCGATACCAACGAGCGTGGTCGAGTCAATCCGTCCTCTCGCGCGGCTTGCGGCAGCGCTGATTGACGGTGTCATTCTGTTCGGCATTGACGCCGGAGTCGTGTACTTCACGGTGCGGATGGCAGGCCTGTCGATGGACCAATGGACCACGCTGCCCGTCGCGCCGCTGGCCACGTTTCTCATGTTGCTGACGGTGTCGTACTTGTGTGCGTTCACGGCGGTGGGCGGCCAGACGATCGGCAAGATGGCGCTGGGCACCTGCGTGGTCGATGATGATGGTAGGCCGGTGGATGCTGCGCGCGCACTGCGGCGGACATCAGCAGTGATAGTGACCTTCCTGTTCTTTGGCCTCGGCTTCATTCCCGCGCTGTTCGGCGACCATCGCGCACTGCACGATCGGTACGCCGGCACACGGGTGGTTCGCCTGCGGTCCGTCTGAGCGGGGCTGTCTCCGGCCCATGCCCCTCCGTCGTCTCGGTGTATTCGTCGCCACGTGCGCGCACGTTGGCTACGCTCCCGTCGCGCCAGGGACGTTTGGATCCCTTGTGGCGCTGGTCCTCTACTATCTGATTCGACGCCAGCAGTCGACGACGATCGAACTCGGCGCCATTGCAGTCATTGTCGTCATCGGCTTGTGGAGTGCGACGGAAGCCGAACATCATTTCGGAGGCATCGACCCCGGCCCGGTCGTAATCGACGAGGTGGTGGGCATGCTCATGACGCTGGCGCTCCATCCCGTCAACATCTGGGGTGCGATCGCCGGGTTCTTCATCTTTCGCGTGCTGGACATCGTGAAACCGTGGCCTGCGAGGCGGCTCGAACTGCTGCCCGGCGGATTCGGCGTCGTGCTCGACGACATGATGGCGGGCGTTTATGGAAACTTGATCGTGTGGGGACTGGTGAGCGTGCTTCCGTCCTGGTTCACATGAAACAGATCTCGCGCGCGGCGATCATCGCGGTCGGCAGCGAAATGCTGACGCCGACGAAGATCGACACAAATTCGCTCTTCATCACCGAACAGCTGAACCTGCTTGGTATTCAGGTGGCCTTCAAGACGATCGTTGGCGACGACCGCGGCGATCTCGAAACCGCCGTACGCGACGCACTGACGCGGGTGGATCTCCTTGTCTGTTGCGGCGGGCTTGGGCCAACAGACGACGACCTCACGAGGCCCGTTGTCGCCGATGTGCTGAAGCGCCCGCTCGTCGAAGACGAGGAGATTACCGCCCGGATTCGCGCGCGGTTTGCGGGACGCGGTCTCCAGATGCCGAACATCAACCGGCGCCAGGCGATGGTGCCCGCGGGGGGACTCGTCGTGGCCAACGTGAACGGAACGGCGCCAGGGTTATGGATAGAGCACGGTGATCAGCTCGTCCTGCTGTTGCCGGGGCCGCCGCGCGAGCTCAAGCCGATGATGACCGCGCTGGCGGACGGCATGCTGCGCGAACGAGCGGGCGGACTGTCGCTGGTCAGGCGCGTTATCAGGATCACCGGCCGAAGTGAGTCACACACCGACGAAGCCGTGCAGCCGCTCTACGCGGAATGGTCGCGTGCAGCGGTGCCCATTTCGGCGACGATCCTTGCCTCCCTGGGGCAGATCGAGCTGCATCTGACGGCATGCTGCGCCGGTCGCGCGGATGCGGAGGCGGCACTCGATCACGCGGTCGAGCAGGTGAGAGCGGTGATGGGCCTCCACGTCTACAGCTCCGACGGCCGTGGGCTGGAGGAAGTGCTGGGTGCGATGCTTGCCGCGCGCAGCCTCACCATCGCGATCGCCGAGTCGTGCACAGGCGGGCTGATCGCCTCCCGGCTGACGGACGTACCTGGCAGCTCGCGCTACGTCGAGCGCGGAGTCGTCACCTATAGCAATGCATCGAAGATCGAGCTGCTCGGTGTGCCTGCGGACATGATTGCGACGCACGGCGCCGTCAGCGAAGCGGTCGCGACAGCGATGGCACAGGGCATCAGGACGCGATCGCACGTCGATATCGGCATCGGTGTCACAGGCATCGCGGGACCCGACGGTGGCACACCCGACAAGCCGGTCGGGACCGTGTGCATCGCGGCCATCTCGCCAGCGGACACACGCGTCCGCACCTTCCGGTTCGTCGGCGGACGCGAGATGGTGAAGTTCCAGGCGTCGCAGGCAGCGCTCGACCTGGTGCGCCGCATGCTGCTCGAAGCTAATTGATGCTTTTGTAGATTCGCTCGTCGTAGAGGGCACCGGATACCGCGCCGAATGCCGATCGGAACTTCTTCGTGGTCGCGGCGATCTGGTGAGCTTCCTGGGCTTTCTGGTCGCT
>Ga0114129_10012703_pt1 | contig 11987 bp, 10 predicted proteins | sample RhiMetdeltSRZDD1_FD_80071 | JGI IMG/M metagenome (GOLD analysis project Ga0114129, IMG submission 80071) | Populus rhizosphere microbial communities from Tennessee, USA - Rhizosphere MetaG P. deltoides SRZDD1 (version 2) (version 2) | ecosystem: Host-associated > Plants > Roots > Rhizosphere >... | reverse complement strand
TCGGGGTGGCCCGCGCTCAAGATCCTCGGGCTCTGGGCGGTGGTCGTCGCGGTGTCGGCCTTCGCGTCGCTTGCGGGCTACGCGTTCTTCGACGGCGCATCGCCGACGATGATCGCGTTCGTGCTCGCATTTGCCGGCGGCGCGATCCTGACGATGCTCGCCGACACGATGGTTCCGGAGGCGTACCGGCTGGGCGGCAAGGCCGCCGGCCTCTTCACGACGCTGGGCTTCGCGGTCGCCTTCGGGATCAGCTCCCTCGACTAGCGGGTCACGCGCCCGCCGGAACCGACGTGATCGACGCCGCGGGCGTCATGCCGGGCCGCCGTAACGCCCGAACACCGAACGGGACGTCGATCACGCCGATCGCGCGACTTCACCTGTGGCCGAGCACCGCGACCCCGAGCGCGCCGGGCGCGAGGCCCGGCGCGCGCGAGCCGCTGTCGAGCGAACGGGCCGCCGCCCGCCCGATCCCGGGCAACACGAATCCATGCGTGTGCCGAACACCACGTCGCGATCATCGACGCGATCCGGGTGACGAGGCGTCACCCCTCCGGGGTGGACAGGACCGGACGTCGCCGGATGGTCGGTCCGAGCACGAGGCCGAGCACGAGCGTCGGGACGATCGTCAGGAACCGGTACACGAGGACGGCCGCGACGACCTCCGCCTGCGAGCCGCCGAATCCGACGAGCAGCGTCGTCAGCCCGACCTCGATCACGCCGATCCCGCCGGGCGTGATGGGCAGCGAGCCCAGCAGCCGGATGAGCGACCACGCCGCGAACGCCTCGATCAGGCTGACCTCGCCGCCGGAGACACCGAGCGTCCGCAGCGACGCGAGCAGCACGCCGAAGACGGTCAGCTGGCCGGCGAGCGTGGCGAGTGTCAGACCGTGCCAGCGCCGAGCGAGGAGCTCGGCCGTCCGGGCGCGGAACTCGACCACGGCCTCGGCCGTCCACCCGACCGGCCCTCGCCGCGCGATCCGGTACCCCCACTGCGCGAGGCGGTGGAGCCAGCCGCCCACGCGCTGGGCGAATCGGTCGCTCGCGAGCGTCACGGCGAAGGCGACCACCGCGGCGGCGAAGATCGAGAAGCCGATCACCGCCACGGTCTGGAGCAGCGGGTTCTTGCCGCCCGTCAGCGTCAGCAGCGCGAGCGCGACCGCGGGGAAGCCGAGCACTGCGAGCTGGTTCCAGAGGCCGGTCAGCGCGACGGCGAGGCCGACCGCCGAGGTCCGGAACCCCCAGCGGCGGAGCAGCACGAGCATCGCCGCGATGCCGACCGCCGCACCGCCCGGCGCGATGTAGGTCGAGGCCGTCGAGGCCTGCGTCACGACGAACGAGCGCCAGTAGCCGAGCCCGGGCAGGACTGACATCAGCGGCGGGCCGAACGTCGCGAGGTTCGCGATCGTCGCGACGACGAGCACGAGGATCGACTCGGCGTCGAGGCCCTTCACCACGTCCCAGACGTCGCGATAGTCCGCGACCCGCGGGAGGACGATCACGAAGACGACGACGACGAACGCGATCGCGGCCACGCGGCGGAGGAGACGGCGCCGGTTCCTCACCAGGCGAAGCATGCGCGAGTCGGCGGCCGGTTGCGAGGGTGAGGGCGGACCGCCGCCCTCACCGCGTCGAACCGCTCAGAGACCCGTGGAGCGGGCCGCGCCGCGGTCCCAGACGGTCAGCGCCCAGATGATCGCGATGTCGAGCGCGATGATCGTGATCGCCCACACGGGGTAGTACGGGATGAAGAAGAAGTTCACGATCGCGCTGAGGATCGCGAGGATCATCCCCACCGCTCGGGCCCAAGCGGCGCCCGTGAACACGCCCCAGCCTGCGAAGGCCACCAGGACGCCGAGGATGAGGTGGATCCACCCGTAGGCGGTGGTGTCGAGATCGAACGTGTAGTTCCGTGCGACGACGTAGAAGTCGTCGTTGAAGATCGCGACCAGTCCCTGGATCGCGTGGAAGACGCCGACGATCAGCATCACCGACCCGGCGAAGACGACGAAGCCTGCGGCCCACATGCTGACGGGGCGGGCCCGCTCAGCCTGGTAGCCGGTCATCCGATACCTCCTGTTCGTTGCCGTGCCGTTCGACACCACCCCGCGCCGCCCTCCGTCATTCGCCGTGGAAGGCGGCGAGCCGCCCGGCTTCGTCCTCGAGCTCCCGCCGCACCTCGCGCGAGACTCGCCCGAACGGCTCGAGCCGGACGCGCCCGTCCTCGTGGCGCCACGTGCCGGCGACCCGTCCGTCGACGAGGAACGTCGGGAACGAGTGCGGGGCGCGCGTGTTGAAGATGCGCTCGCGGTAGCGCTCGGGGAGGAGCCCCGTGCGCCGCGCGTGAACGAGGAGCGTCGCGTCCCACGTCGGCAGGAAGCGCACGGGCGCCGGCGTCCCCGGGTCGGGGAGGAGCCCGCGCGGCACGTCGATCAGCTCCTTGTCCCCTTCGTCGCGAAAGCGCCGGAGCTTCATCCGCTCGAAGACCGGCTTCAGGCGGGCCTTCGGGATCGCTGTGAACTTCGCGACGTCGTCGCGTGACGCGGGGCCGAACGCCGCGAGGTACCGCTTCACGAGGTGCTCGATGGCGTCGTCCTCGTCGGCATCGAGGGGCCCGACCCAGTCGTCCGCCAGCCCGTAGGTGTGTGCCCGCCGCTGGTCCCAGGTTCCGGCCGGTGGGACGCGCACCATGTTGAGCCAGTGGCTCACGCCCGGCGTCCCGTCGCAGAACGCGTCGAGCTCCGCGCGCGACATCGTCCGCCCGCGCAGCTCCTCGCGGAGCCGTCTCGCGAGTGCCGCGAGCTCGCGGTCGTCGGTGCGCTTGTCCACCCGCAGGCGCCACGCCCGGCCCGGTTCCCTGATCGCCGCGGCAAACGGCGCGTAGTCGCGCCGCGAAACGAGGTGGATCGTCTCGCGCATGAGCGTTCCCTGGATCACCGACCGCCGCTCGAGCGCTTTCGTCAGGTCCTCGCGCCGGAACCCCTCGACGCACGACCAGAGGCGGACGTAGCCGTTCGGCGCGTACTGGTTCTGGATCCCGCAGATCCGCTCGAGGACGCGGGGGAGGGGGAGCTTCACCCGCTGGAGCAGCAGCTGGCGGGCGAGCAGCGCCCGGTTCAGCTCCCGCTCCGAGAGGACGCGCTCGGCCACCGCGGCGACCGTACCGGACCGCGATTCTCGGAGCGCTGGTATTGACCACTTGGCGCCCAGGCTTGTACGATGAGCGGCGTCATGGCGATCTGCTCGGAAAGGCACTGACCACTTGGCCGTCCGGGTGACGAAGCAGACCGAGACACGAGACCGCGTGCTCGAGCTGATCGAGCGACTCACCGTCGGCCAGGCGATCCCCTCGGAGCGCCAGCTGAGCGTGGACTTCGGCGTCTCTCGGCTGACCGTCCGGGCGGCACTCGACGAGCTCGTGCGGGAGGGCCAGCTCGTCCGCCGGCGCGGCAGCGGCACGTTCGTCAGCGAGCCGAAGATCGCCCAGGAGCTCACGATGACCTCGTTCACCGAGGACATGCGGCGCCGCGGAATGCGGCCGACGAGCAGGACGATCGACCTCCGTGTCGTCCCTGCTGGGGCACGGCTCGGGCGCTTCCTCAAGGTCTCGCCCTCGGAGCCGACGCTCGTCGCGAAGCGGCTCCGTCTCGCGGACGGCGAGACGATGGCGATCGAGACCCTCCACGTCCCGAACTCGCTCGTGCCGGGCCTCACCGGCAAGGATCTCGAGACGCAGTCGTTCTACGAGCTGCTCTCCGAGCGCTACGGGATCACGATCGCCGGCGGCATCCAGCAGATCGAGCCGACGGTGACGAACGAGGAGGAATCGGACGCGCTCGGGGTCCCGCTCCACTCGCCGGCGTTCCTCTTCGAGCGCACGAGCCGCTCGTTCGACGGCAAGACCGTCGAGTTCGTCCGCTCCATCTACCGCGGGGACCGCTACGTCCTCGTCAGCGAGCTCACCCCGCAGACTCCCCGCACCGGCGTCCCGGTGCTGACGGTTCGAGATGACGGCCGCGTCTACTGACGCGATCGTCGGCTGCTCCTACTTCGGCGTCCGCATCCCGCGGCACGTGGAACGCGACCTGGACGACCTGGTGCGGCGCGGCTTCACGGGCGTCCTGCACACGTACACGGAGAACGACCTCGCGTACTACCGCGACACGATGAGGAAGATCGTCGAGGCCTCGCACGCGCGCGGGCTCGAGGTGCAGATGAATCCGTGGGGCGTGGGGCGGACCTTCGGCGGCGAGGCGGAGAGCCGCTTCGTGACGATGCACCCCGAGGCCTGCCAGGTGCTCGACGACGGGCGCCGCGTCGCAGCTGCCTGCCTCAACCATCCGACGTATCGCGCGTTCCTGAAGGAGTGGGCCGACGCCGCGCTCGAGGCGGGAGCCGACCTCGTCTTCTGGGACGAGCCGGCGTGGGTCGTCCCTGAGCACGTCGGGATCGAGGACGAGGCGCGCTGGAGCTGCACCTGCGACGTCTGCCGCGAGCGTTTCGGCCACGACTTTCCACGCGAGCTGACCGACGAGGTGCTCGCGTTCCGGGAGGCATCGCTCGTCGACTTCCTCGGCGAGCTCACCGCCCACGTGCGCGGTCGCGGCGGTCGCAACACGATCTGCCTGCTGCCGGCTGTCGAGGGCGCGCACGGGGTGCGCGACTGGGACGCGGTCGCCTCGCTCGACGGCGTCGACGTCTTCGCGACCGATCCGTACTGGAAGTCGTTCGACGAGCCCGCGGGGCCCTTCGTCCGGAAGTACGCGGCGCTGCTCGCGGAGACGGCCGCTCGCAACGACGTGGTGCCCGAGCTGTGGGTGCCCGCGTTTCGCCTGACCAGGGACGACATCCCCGATCTCGAGGACGCCGTCGCGGCAGCGCGCGGCGCCGGCATCGGACGCATCTGGATCTGGGGCTACGAGGCGTGCGCGCACATGACCCACCTCGCGACGCCCGACTCCGAGCCCGTCTGGGAGCGGCTCTGCGAGCTCGTCCCCACCGCGGGCGGACGGGTGACCGAGCAGGCGCGCACCGCGCACGCCGACCTCGACCTGAAACCGACGCGCGAGCTCGTGGGGCTGATGAACGACGAGGACCGCGGCGTGCCGCAGGCCGTCGGGGAGGCCGGCGACGCGATCGCCGCGGCCGTCGACGCGATCGTCGAGCGGCTCGGCCGCGGGGGCCGTCTCGTCTACGCCGGCGCCGGGTCGTCCGGACGCCTCGGCTGGGTCGACGCATCGGAGTGCGAGAACACCTTCTCGACCGACCGGGTGCTGGCGGTGATGGTCGAGGACGCGCTCGAGGACGACTCCGAGGTCGGCGGGCGCGACATCGAGACGCTCGCCCTCGGTCAGGACGACGTCTTCGTCGGGATCAGCGCGAGCGGCCGAACGCCCTACGCGCTCGGCGCGCTTCGCGCGGCTCGCGAATCGGGCGCGTTCACGATCGGGCTCGCCTGCACGCGCGGCTCGGAGCTCGCACGCGAGAGCGACCACGCGATCGAGGTGGTCGTCGGCCCGGAGCTGATCGCCGGCTCGACCCGCCTCAAGGCGGGGACGGCGCAGAAGCTCGTCCTGAACACGCTTTCGACCGTCTCGATGATCCGGCTCGGCAAGACGTTCGGGAACCTGATGGTCGACGTCGCGGCGGCGAACGACAAGCTGCGCGAGCGGGTTCGCACGATCGTCCACACCGCGACGGGCGCCGATCCGGCGCGGGCGGACGCCGCTCTCGAGGCTGCGGGCGGAAGCGCCAAGGTCGCGATCGTCTCGCTGCTCGCCGGCGTCGACGCCGACGTCGCGCGAGAGAGGCTCGCATCGTCCGACGACAACGTGCGCGTGGCGCTGGAGTCCACGTGAGGCTCGGGGTCGAGGCTGCGCTCGTCGACGGCCGGCTCGTGCCGGGCGACGTCGAGGTGCGGGACGGACGCGTCCATCGGTTCGGGATCAGGCGCGGCAACGGCCGAAGCGGCATCGCATCGCCCGGGTTCGTCGACCTCCAGGTGAACGGCTTCGGAGGCGTCGACTTCGCCAACGCAGACGCCCCCGCGTACGACCGCGCGGGTGAGGCGCTGCTCGAGACCGGCGTCACCTCGTACCTGCCGACGCTGATCACGGCGCCCGAGGAGGCGCTCGTGGGGGCGCTCCGCGAGGTGCCTCCGACGGCGCGGGGCCCGCGCATCCTCGGCGTGCACGTCGAGGGCCCGTTCCTCGCCGCTGCGCGGATGGGAACCCATCTGCTCGAAGGCCGGCGCGACCCCGATCCGGAGCTGCTCGAGCGGCTGCTCGATGCGGGGCCGGTGCGGCTCGTCACGCTCGCGCCGGAGCTGCCCGGCGCGCTCGAGCTGATCGACATCCTCCTCGCGCGCGGCGTCGCAGTCTCGTGCGGCCACACCGACGCGACCGCCGAGGAGGCCGAGATCGCCTTCGACCGCGGCGCGCTTGCGGTCACCCACCTCTTCAACGCAATGCGCCCGTTCCGCCACCGCGATCCCGGGATCGCCGGGGCCGCGCTCGTGCGCGACGACGTCGTCGTGCAGCTGATCCTCGACGGCCACCACGTGGCGGACGAGACCGCGCTGCTGGTCTGGCGCGCCTCCGCCGGACGGCTCGCGCTCGTCACCGATGCGATGGCCGGCGCGGGGCAGGGCGACGGGCGCTACCGGCTCGGCGACGTCGAGGTCGAGGTTCGCGACGGAAGCGCACGGAGCGCGGACGACGTGCTGGCCGGCAGCGTGCTCACGATGGTGCAGGCGGTGAGGAACCTGCACGCTCTCGGAGTTCCGCTCGCGGACGCGCTCGTGGCCGCAACCGCTGTTCCAGCGCGCGTCGTGGGCGCCGCGGGGCTCGGACGCATCGAGCGCGGTGCGCCGGCGGACCTCGTCGTGCTCGACGACAACCTCGAGCTCACGCGGGTCCTCGTCGGGGGTGAGTCGCTCGTCGCTGCCTGAGGCGATCCAGCCCCCGACCGCGGGGAGCTTCCTGCGCGACGAGATCCGCGAGCAGCCCGACGCGTTGCGGCGGCTCCTCTCCCACGAGGCGGAGTTCGCGGACGTCGCGGCGGCCGCTCGCGAGCGGAACCTCGTCCGGCTCGTCGCGCACGGCTCGTCCGACAACGCCGCGTCGTACGGCGTGTACGCCTTCGGGCTCCTCCCGGGGTGGACGGCGCTCCGCGACTCGATCTCGCTCACGGTGTACTCGGGCGCGAAGCTCGACCTCACGGGCTCGACCGTGCTCGCGCTCTCGCAGTCCGGCCGGACGCCCGACGTCGTGTCGTACGTCGAGCACGCCCGTGCCGGCGGGGCGTTCACGGTCGCGGTCACGAACGATCCGGACTCCGACCTCGGCCGCGCGGCGGAGGCGATCCTGCCGCTCGGGGCCGGGCCGGAGCGGTCGATCGCCGCGACGAAGACGTACCTCAACACCGTCGCCGCGCTCGCGCTGCTCGCCGCGCACACGGCGGGCCGCGGGCACGAGTTCGCCGACGGGATCGCGAAGGTCGCGGATCAGATCGACGAGCTGCTCCCGGGGCTCGAGGCCCACGTCGCCGAGCTCGCGGTCTCGTTCGCGTTCGTCGGCCGCATGTTCGTGATCGGGCGCGGAACGGAGCTCGCGACCGCCCGAGAGGTCGCGCTGAAGCTCCTCGAGACGTGCCGCGTCGCGGCCGAGCCAATGACCGCGACCGCGTTCGCGCACGGCCCGGTCGCCGCACTCGACGCCCTCTTCCCGGTCTGGGCGATCGCGTCGAAGAACCAGAACGTGTCGGTCGTGCGCGAGGCGGTCGCGCGGGCTCGCGCGGCGGGCTCGGCGGTCGTCGCCTCCGGTGACGCCGCCGCCGACGTGGACGCCTCGTACCTGCTGCCGACCCCGGAGCCGTCCATCCCGCTCCTCTCGCCGCTCCTGTCGGTGCTCCCCGGGCAGGTCTTCGCGCGGGCGCTCGCGCTCGCGAAGGGCTACGACCCGGACCACCCGCAGCGGCTCGAGAAGGTCACGCTGGCCCGCTGAGCGGGCTGGTCAATACCATTATCGCTCCAGGCGGCAGTACCCACCCCGCTTGGGTAAGCCAAAGCGTGAGAAGTGGTCTTGACAGGGAGTCCCGAATCGTGCCATGCTGCCGCCGTGGCCCATTGGTACGAACCAATCGGCGAGCGGCCTGACTCCCCGGCCACCTCGAAGTGTCGCTCGCCTCGTCGCGGGAGGACGAGAATGAACCTTCGCTACGTCGTCGCCGCGGCTCTCGCTGTTGCTGTTGCCGCCGGCGCGCCGACGGCAGGCGCGAGAACCGACGGCGCGGATGCTGCGAAAGCAACAACGCTCACCGTCTGGCTCATGACCGACGCGCAAGGGCCCGACTGGGCCGCAGTCGTGAGTGCCGCCAACCGTGCGTTCGAGGCGGCGCATCCCGACGCCAACGTCAAGGTCGAGATCCAGACCTGGGGCGACCACCTCACGAAGCTCGACGCGGCCCTCGCGGGCGGCCGGGCTCCGGACGTGATCGAGCTCGGGAACACCGAGACGACCAAGTACATGGCGGCGGGAGCGCTCGCGAACATCACGTCGAGCAAAGCCCGCTTCCCGAACAACAAGACCTGGCTGAAGGCCCTGACCGGGTCGTGCACGTACCAGGCCAGGCTCTTCTGCGTGCCGTATTACGCCGGTGCCCGCGCGGTGATCTACCGCAAGGACCACTACGGCGCCGTCGGTATGCGCAAGGCCCCGACGACGCTCGACCAGTTCGTGTCGTACGGCAAGAAGGTCATGGCCCGCCACAAGGGCGACTCGAACTACTCGGCGCTCTACTTCCCGGGCAAGTACTGGTACGCCGGGATGGCGTTCGTGTACGACTACGGCGGAGCGATCGCTCGCTTCAAGAAGGGTAAATGGGTCGGAACGCTGAACTCGCCGCAGGCAATCGCCGGCCTCACGAAGCTGAAGGCGACGGTCCGTGCGCTGTCGAGGGCGAACCGCTCCGGCACCGAGGCCAACCAGTGGACGGTGTTCTCGCAGGGCCACGTCGGCGCGGACATCGCGAACGGGTGGGAGTGGGGCCTGATCTCAGATCCGAAGATCGGCGATCCGGCGCTCGCACCGGTGCTCGGCGCGTTCCCGATGCCGAGCCACAAGAAGGGCAAGTTCATGCCGACGTTCCTCGGCGGCTCCGATCTCGCGATTCCGGCGTCCAGCAGCAACAGGGCGCTCGCGGTCGACTGGATCCGGGCCTACACGGCGACGCCCATGATGCGTCAGCTGACGAGTGCGGCCGGCGTGATCCCGAACACGACGTCGCTCGTCGGCATCAACGCCAGCAAGCCGACGCTCGCCCCGTTCGCGCGGGCGGCGACGTCGAGCTGGTTCGTCCCGACGGCACCGAACTGGGTGAACGTGGAGAACGCCCAGGTGCTCCAGAACATGCTCGCGGAGATCTTCACCGGCCGCCGGACGATCAAGTCCGCAGCCGATCGCGCGAGCGCGCAGATCACCCAGATCCTGAACTCCAGGTGATCCGGCACCCGGGGAGCGACGAGCGATGAGCGTCGCTCCCCGGGCCGCGACTTCCGCCGCTGATCTCGGCCTCTCGGATCGGCGGCGGAGTCGCGGGCTGCGGGCGGGGATCCGTGACAACGTCACTCCCTACCTGCTCCTGCTGCCGACGATCGCCGTCCTCGTCGGCGTCCTCGCGTGGCCGCTCTACTGGCTCGGGCGGATCTCGTTCGAGCACTTCGGGCTCGAGGAGCTGATTGCGCACAAGGGGACGTGGACGGGGCTCGACAACTACCGCGAGATCCTCGGCAACCGCGAGTTCTGGCACATCGTCCTGCGCACGGTCGTGTTCACGGTCGTGAACGTCGGGCTGACGATGCTGTTCTCGACGCTGATCGCGTTGCTGCTCGTTCGCATGGGCCGGTTCATGCGCGTGGCGCTCCTGGTCGGCCTCGTCTGGGTGTGGGCGACCCCGGTCGTGGTTGCGATCACCATCTGGCAGTGGATGGTCGACTTCCAGTTCGGCGTCTTCAACTGGGCGATCACGAAGCTGCACATCGCCAACCTGGTCCACTACAACTGGTTCGACAACTCCTTGACCGGGTTCGCGGTGATCACGGCCGTCGTCGTGTGGGGCGCGATCCCGTTTGCGGCGATCACGATCTACGCGGGGCTGTCACAGGTGCCTCAGGAGCTCGTCGAGGCGGCTGAGGTGGACGGTGCGCGCCCGTGGCAGGTGTTCCGGCGCGTGACGTTCCCGCTCGTGAAGCCGATCTTCGTGATCATCACCAGCCTCTCGATCATCTGGGACTTCCAGGTCTTCAACCAGGTCTGGATCATGCTCGAGAACCGGCCGAGCCCCGACTACTACCTGCTGAGCGTCTTCGCGTTCGTCTCGTCGTTCCGCGTCAGCCAGTACGGGCTCGGCGCCGCGATCTCGGTCGTGATGGTGCTGCTGATGCTCAGCGTGAGCTTCGTCTACGTGCGTCAGATGATCCAGATCTCGGAGGTCGACCAGTGACGGCGATCGCGCTCCGCATGCGCCGCTCGTTCGACCTGAAGAACCGGCGCAACCGTCAGCGCCTGATCGCGAACACGATCGGGCTCTTCATCCTCGTCTTCATGATCTTCCCGGTCTACTGGATGGTCGCGACGGCGTTCAAGCCGCCGCGCGACATCCTGCGCTTCGACCCGAAGTGGATCCCGTCGCCGTTCACGCTCGACAACTTCGACGACGCCGTCCATCGGCCGTACTTCTGGGACAACGTGAAGAACAGCGTGATCATCGTCGGCGTCGTCGTCGTGCTGTCGCTCGTGGTCGGCTTCCTCGCGGCGCTCGCGATCGCGCGCTTCAGCTTCTACGGCCGGCGCGCGTTCATCGTCGTGATCATCGGCGTGCAGATGATCCCGGCGACCGCGCTGATCATCCCGCTCTACATCCTCCTCGCGCGGGCCAATCAGGTCGACCGGTTGACCGGCGTGATCATCACGTACCTCACGTTCGTGCTCCCGTTCACCGTCTGGACGCTCCGCGGGTTCATCATGGGCATCCCGCGCGACCTCGAGGAGGCGGCGATGGTCGACGGCTGCACGCGCTTCGGCGCGTTCATGAGGATCCTGCTCCCGCTGATCGCGCCCGGCCTCGTCGCGACGTCCGTGTTCGCGTTCGTGCTCGCCTGGAACGAGTTCATCTTCGCGTACGTTCTGCTCTCGAGCCAGGAGCACCAGACGCTCACGGTCTGGCTCGCGTCGTTCACGACGTCACGTGGCACGGCGTACGGACCGTTGATGGCCGCGGCGACGCTGACGTCGCTCCCCGTCGTGATCTTCTTCGCGCTCGTGCAGCGCAAGGTCGCGTTCGGCCTCACGGCCGGCGCGGTGCGCGGTTAGACGCCGCTGACGCTCAGCGCGCGGCTGTCGGCGGAGCGGAGCTCCGACGTGCCGGTGTAGCGCGCGCGGATCGTGAACCGCCCGCGTGGCACGAGCCAGAGCACGCGCCCCGCTGCATCCGTCCACTGGTACGAGACGAGGCGCCACCCGACGCGCGAGCGCTGCTCGAGCCGGATCATCTGCCGGTTCAGCCTGACGTCCGGAGCGTTCGTCCCGAGCATCGCGACGACGACGGAATACCGCTTGCCGCCGTCCTTGAACTTGAAGGGCGTGAGCGTCAACGACGACTTCGCCTGCCCGAGCGTCACGACGACCGCGGCCGACCGCGCCAAGACGGCGCCCGCGGCGTCGAGCGACTCGACCACGAACGTGTGCGTGCCGCCCCCGTCGCCGGGGATCGTCTGCGTCGACGCGACCGTGTTCGGGATGAGCACCTGCTCCTCGCCGTTCGGCCCGAGCGTGAGCAGCCGGTAGGCACGTTCCCTGCGCGTCGATCCGCGCCACGTCAGCCGTACCGTGCCGTTGAGCTTGCTCGCGCTCAGCGAGACCGCCGGTGTCGCCGCCGCCCGAGCGACGGCTGCGGCGACGTCGATCACGCCGTACCCGAGCTCCGGGTTCCAC
>Ga0114129_10012702_pt1 | contig 11989 bp, 10 predicted proteins | sample RhiMetdeltSRZDD1_FD_80071 | JGI IMG/M metagenome (GOLD analysis project Ga0114129, IMG submission 80071) | Populus rhizosphere microbial communities from Tennessee, USA - Rhizosphere MetaG P. deltoides SRZDD1 (version 2) (version 2) | ecosystem: Host-associated > Plants > Roots > Rhizosphere >... | reverse complement strand
TCGGGGTCCTGCGCCACCACGGTCCCCGGCGGCGCATCGCTTTTCGGTTCACGCCGTACCGGCCCGACTTTCAGACCGGCGCGCGACAGGAAGGCCACCGCCTCGTTCTCCCCGCGCCCGGCGAGACGCGGCATCACGTAGGTGCGCGGCGGCACGCCGCTGCTGACGAGGAGCGCGACCTTGGCGTCCTGCAGCCCGGCCCCCTCCGGCAGGGGATCCTGGCCGATCACCATGTTCTCCTCCGCCCTCCCGCTGTGAACGTAGACCTGGTCGCCGAGCTTCATCCCCTGCTGCTGCAGTGTGATCTGCGCCTTGCGCGCCGCGCCCCCGCGCAGCTCGGGGATGGAGCTGACCTTGTCCCCCAGGCTGACGATCACCTTCACCTTGCGCTCCGGCTTGATCGCCGCCCCGGGAGCAGGGTCCTGTGCGATCACGCGCCCGATCTCGACGTGCCCGTCGTTGCGCCGCGCCGCTTCCTCGAGAACGAGCCCCTTCTTCTCGAGCAGGGCCGACGCCTCCTCGGACGTCAGGCCAGACAGATCCGGGACCTCGACGTTCCGGCCCACGACCGAATGCCTGACGGTGTAATACGCGCTGAACACGGCGATGGTGACGAGCAAGCCGGCGACCGCGACAAGCTTCGCCGTCAGCAGGGCGTAGCGACGGACCTGGTCCGCCTGAATCGATTTGAAGATGGGGCCTCCGCGACCCAGAAGGTCGAGCCATCCGCATGGTAGCACAGCGGTTGTTCATCGCCCAAGAGGCCGCTTGCCGCCTCGCACGGAGGCCTGCTCCGCGTCGAGTTGCGGGCCGGGCGGCCCGCGAGGCAACGCTGGACATGCCTCCGCGCGCCACGCCCCCCGTGACTACACTTGCTCAGGTGCGCTTTAGGGCGGCGGCGAAGAAGCCGTCCATGTCGTCTCGATGCGGCAGGGTCGCGAGGAAGCCGTTTCGATCGATCAGTCGATGCAGGGTGGCAGGGAGGATCGTCCGGGCGTCGACGACGCTCAGGTCGGGGCGCGCCTCGAGCAGGGCGGCGATCCGTTCCGGGCCCTCCTCCGGCTCGAGACTGCAGACCGAGTAAACGAGACGGCCTCCGGGGGACACGAGATCGGCCGCGCTCAAAAGCATCTGCGCCTGGGCGCGCGCCGCCGCCGCGATGTCCGCCTCGTCCCGCCGCCAGCGGATTTCCGGGTGCCGCCGGATGATCCCGGTGCCGGTGCAGGGGGCGTCGAGGAGGACGCGGCCGAACGTCGAGCGGAACGCGGGACGCGTCGCATCCGAGACCACCCGCAGGATCCCGCCGGCATGGAGCCGGCTGGCGTTGTCCTGCAGCAGGCGAAGCCTCGCCGCCGAGATGTCCGAGGCGACGCCCCGGACCCCGGGGGGCAGCGACTCCGCAGCCATCAGGAGCTTTCCTCCGGGCGCGGCGCAGAGATCGAGAAGCCCGTCCGGGTGATCAACCCCCTCCATCAAGAGAGCGACGGCCTGGGCCGCCTCGTCCTGGACGTAGATCTGGCCCTCCCGGAAGACCCGGGTGCGCTGGGGCGCCCCTCCGGCCACGCGCAGCGCCCCGGGCAGGCAGGGCGAGGGGGTCGTTTCGATCCCCTCCTCCCGCAGACGCGCGGCGACGGCATCAACGGCACCCGCACGGCGCGTGACGCGCAGGACGGTGGGGGCCGGCGTGTTCAGGACCTCGAGAAGCGCCTCGCATTCCTCCCGGCCATGGCGCGCCAGGAACCTCCTGGCCAGGAACGGAGGGAAGGAGTGTTTTTCGGCGAGATGAAGCGCGGGGTCGGCCGCCTCGTCGGGGAGCAGCGAGTCCGCGCCGAGTCCCTGGTCGATCAGGCGGCAGGCGGTCCTGAGGACTGCGTTCGTGAACGCGGCGGCGCCGCGCCCCCGTTTCGCCCGCGCCAGGGACACGGCTTCGTCGACGGCGGCGGCGCGGGGCACGCGGGTCAGGAAGAGGATCTGGAAGAGCGCCACGCGCGCCCCGATGAGGACCGGGGGGTCGATGTCCGCGAGGGGCCGCTGCGAGGCCTTCTCGATCAGGCGGTCGAGCGCCCGTCGCCGGCGCAGGACGCCGTAGACCAGCGTGGTGGCCAGGTTGCGCTCACGCTCCTCGCCGCCGGACATCTCCGCCAGGAGAAGGTTGCTGCTCCCTCCCCCGACCTCGACCTTCTCGAGGATGGCGCAGGCGGCGGAGCGGCCGCTCCTCCCCGCCGGCCGGCGCGGCGATTCAGCGCGGCGCGGGGTGGCCAAAAACGTCACCGACCCTGACGAGCCTGCCGTTCACCGCATCGCGCGCCGGCATCGCCCGGCGGCCGGGGAACTGCAGATCCAGGATGCGGACCAGCCCCTGCTCCTGGCACTGCACCACGATCGCCTCGCCCGCCTCGAGAACCTGCCCTGGCGCGGGACGCGGGCCCGGAGACGTCCGGCCCTCGAATCCGACCTCGGCGCGCAGGACATTCACCGCCTCTCCATGCAGCCAGGAGTGGGCGAGAGGCCACGGATGGCAGGCGCGCACCCGGCCGGCGATCTCGGTCGCGCCGCGGGACCAGTCGATGAGACCGTCGGCGCGCTTCAGGGACGAGGCCTGCGTCGCCTCGGCCGGGTTCTGCTTCCGTGGCTCGAGCGCGCCCCGCTCGCACAATGCGAGCGTCTCGACCAGAAGGTCCGCGCCGAGGACCGCCAGCCTGGCGGTCAGCTCCCCCGCCGTCTCGGCAAGGCCGATGGCGCATTCGCGCTGCAGCAGGATGTCGCCGGTATCGAGGCCGCGCTCCATCTTCATGGTCGTGACGCCCGTCACCTTGTCGCCGGCCAGGATGGCGTGCGCCACGGGCGCGGCGCCTCGGTACTTCGGGAGGAGCGAGGCGTGCAGGTTGATGCACCCTCGCGGCGGGATCCTCAGGACCTCCGGCGGGAGGATCTGGCCGTAGGCCACCACGATCACGGCATCCGGCCCGATCGCCGCCAGCCCCTCGATCACCGCCGGCTCCTTCACCGACTCGGGCGCCAGGACGGGGATCCCGAGCGCCTGCGCCTCGGCGCGAACGGGAGAGGGCTCGGGCGGCGAGCCGCGGCTGCGCCGCGGCCGGTCCGGCTGCGTGACGACCGTGGCGACCTCGTGGCCCGCCTGCGCCAGGGCGCGCAGCGCCGGGATGGCGAAGTCGGGCGTCCCCATGAAGACGAGCCGCATGCCGGGCACCTAGGCCGGGACGAGGTCCCAGTCTCCCGCCCGCATCCGCTTCTGGACCTTCCTCTTGATCAGCCGGCGCTTCAGCGGGCTGAGGTGTTCGATGAACAGCCGGCCGTGCAGGTGGTCGATCTCGTGATTGAAGGCGCGCGCCATGAGGCCGTGTCCCTCGAGGGTCCGGACCTTCCCCGTCAGGTCCATCGCCTCGATGACGCACCGATCGGGCCGCTTCACCCGCTCGGTGAATCCCGGCAGGCTGAGGCAGCCCTCGTCGTCGACGTAGGAGCCGGTGTTCTCGACGATGCGCGGATTGATCAGGACGAGCATCTCCCCCGGCCTCTCCCCGACGCTCAGGTCGACGACGGCGATCTGCCTGGCCACCCCCACCTGGTTCGCGGCCAGGCCGACGCCCGGGGCGGCGTACATCGTCTCGACCATGTCCTGCACGAGACGCTCGACGTCCGGGGTGATCTCGCGCACCAGCCCCGAATCGGTTGCCAGGACTTCATGCGGAAAGCGAAGGATCGGCAGGATCGCCATGAGGCGGAGTGATGTACCACACGCCCCGAGGGGCGTCAAGGCAAGGCGGGTGCCGCGCGCCGGCGATCTATGCCTAGTGGCGGTGGTCGCCGCTGTTTCCCTTGTCGTTGTCCTTCGGTGGCTTCTGGGCGCGCGGCGGAGCGGAAGGCCGGGGGCTCGGCGGACGCTCGGGGCGCGGCCCCTGCAGGCCCGGCCGGCCGGGCGCCGGCGGCCCGATGCGGTTGGGCTGCCCGCCCTGGGGCTGGACGCGCTGCGGCTCCGTGCGGCCGCGGCTGCGATCGCCGCGCACGCCGTCGAACAGCCGTTCTATCTTCTGATCGGAGCGGGCCCCCTGGCGGCCGGGATCGACCGGGCGGCTGTCGCGCCGCGGGGCTTCGCCGGCGCCCGCCGGAGGCGCCGATTCGCGCCGCGGATGGGCCTGGCTGTCGGAGGGGCCGCGGCCGCGATCGGGCGGCCGCGAGCCCTGCCGGTCGGGCTGAGATTGGCGGGGCTCCTGCACCCGGCCCGGCGCGCCCGGGCGTCGGGGGGGACGCACGGACGTCGACGGTCCGGGGGCCGGAGCCCGCATGCTGTCGTCCGAGTCGGGCCTCCGCGGCCTGTCCGCGGACTGCCCCCGCTCCGGACGGGGCCGCGCCTGCTCGTTCGGATTCTCCTGGCCGCGCGGCTTCTCCTGGTCCGGTCCCCGGCCCCTGCCTCGCGGCAAGGCCTGGTCCCGGGGCGTGTTCCCGCGACGCGAGCGCGGCTCGGAATCCTTCTCCATGCTTCGGAACGACACGGGGCGGCTCTCCCGATCGACCGCGGCGGGCAGAGGGGTCCGGTCCCTGCGGACCTGCTCCATCAGGCGCTCCCCCTGATCGGGACGGCGGCCCGTCTCCTTCGAATCGAAGCGGGGCAGGCGCGACGTCAGGACCACCTCGGTGCCTCGCGGCAGGCGATCGGCCCTCACGAACGACCGTCCCGGCCTCCGCTCGTCGAAGCGGTCGACGTTGACGAATCTCCAGCCACGCGGCCTGAGGTGATTCACGTTGATGTACGTGGTGTTGACGATCGTCACGTCGTGAAAGACCGGACGGTTGTAGTAGTTCAGCGGGCACCATCCGACATAGGACGGTCCGACCGCGAAGCTCACCCAGGCGCCGCTCCACACGCGGCCCGGGATCCAGACCCAGCCGATGTCCGTGGCGAAGTCCCAGCGGCCGTAGTGGTACGGAGCCCAGCCCCACGGATCGTAGGAGACCCACACCCAGCCGCCGCGGCACCAGGACCAGTAGCCGTTGGTGTACGGCCCCCACGAGCCCGCGTACACCGGCCTCCAGACCCAGCCGTAGCTCGGAACCATGCGCCAGGAGCCGTAGTACGACAGCTCGCTCATGTAGGGCCTGACTTCGTGCGGCACGTCCTGCGGGACGTCCCGCGAATCCCCGTCCCCACCACGCCTCAGGAAGGCCTCCTGGCGGGAGTCGACGAAGCGATCGAAGTCGTCCAGGCGCGCCGTGTTGAACCGGCGCGGCTCGGAAGGCAGCCGGCCCGGCTGGACGCTGCTCCGCTCTCCCGTCCGGACCAGGACGGAGTCCTCGTCGCCCGACAGCTCGGCCACGCCGCGGAAGGAATAGACGGTGGTCGCCCCATCCTCGTTTTCGATCCGGTAGCTGCCGCCGGATAACAGGTAGATGGATCCCGCCTCGGTGTCGATGCGGAACGTCTGGTCACGGCTCTCGGGATCGGAGGTGTCGACGCGGATCGCGCCGCTCTCCAGCGCGATCAGGTTCGTCTTCTCGTACCGGTTGTCCAGGTCGGCCAGGTTCCGGAGGCTCACTCTCGTGTCCTGGTCGAACCACACGACCGACCCGTCGGCCAGGCTGATCTCGGCCCGGCCGTCCTCCGTGCTGACGCGGTCACCCGGCGTGACGGGATCGTTGACCACCCCGTCGGTCACCGACCCCTCGCCGGCGCGCTCGAGGGTCAGGCCGCCTTCCAGGTAACGGATGCGACCGTAGACCGAGCCGTACTCGGGATCGTCCTCGTCGGGACCGGCCAAGGCCGGGGAAACCACCCCTCCGGCGAGCAACATGGAGCCTGCCAGCAACAACCACCGTGACCACCTCGGCCTGGGTCGCATCGTCACTGCCCTGCCTTTCGCTGGATCCTGTTCTCAGATCCTCACCCGGATACTAGCCAGTTCCATGCCACGCTGCGAAGCCGGGACGGTCGCGGAATTGGTCACTTTTCCGGCTTCGGAGGGGGTGGTCGGATTGACTGCTTCCCGGGGTGTCACCTGTCCCGAGACCAGCCGTCCTCAGTCCCGGACGGAACCGCGCCATAATTGTGGACCGCCGCCGCCTGGGCCTATACTGGCGCATGGTCCGTCGGCCGATCTCCCTGCTCCTCCTCGGCCTCCTCCTGGTGGCCGGGACGGCCGTTTCCCCGGTTCTCGGAGCCGCCCGCAAGCCGAAGCCGCCGACCGGGCCGAAGGGAGACGGGAAGCCGAAGCTGGTCCTCACCGCCGATCCCGCCTTCGGGTTCACGCCGGTGAACGTATTCATCACGGGGGCCCTTTCGGGCATCGACCTGAATGACCGGAACTTCTGCCACGCGGCGGTCACCTGGGTACGGATCGACCCCGGCCAGTCCGAGCGCGACGGGTTCAGGACCCGGGAGGATCCGGCCTGCGTGCACCCTGACGAGGAGATTTCGGTGACCACCAGCTTCACCAAGACGTTCGTCCTGTACCGGCCCGGATCGTACCTCATCCGGCTCGAAGTCGAGGGGAAGGACGGGACGCGGGTGGTCTCCGCCTACACGAAGGTCGAGGTGCTCCGGGTGCAGTGACCGGGCGGGCGGGAGCCTGTCCGAGTATCGTTCCTCCTAGGGAGGGGTGCTCGGCTCCGGCTTGGGCTCCGTCGGCTCCCCCTCGGCGGGCTTCCCCAGGCGCTTCAGGAGCCGGTCGGTCAGGCTCTCGCGCACCCTCTCCCTGGCGCGCTCCTTCACCTGTTTGCCCTGCGCCTGCGAATTGATTCCGAAGCTCGGGCTCGCCAGGTTCCCTTTGAGCGCCATGTACACGGTGAGCCGGTCCTTCTCGGTCAGGCTTCGCAGCCGCGCGTTCCTGGTCACCATGCCGCTGGTCGCCTCCTCCGAGAAGCGCGCCGTCACGTCCAGGTCGAGCGTGGCGTCCAGGCCGACCCAGCCCTTCCCCTCGAGGTCGAGATCCTGGGAGTGCAGCGCCAGGTCGTCGGTCCTGGCCCTCCGGTCCCCGACCGCGAGCGTGGCCCTCAGGTACTCGAACGGCGTGCTGTCGCGGCCGACCCCTTTCCCCCCGGCCATCTCCAGGAGGGAGGCGAGCTGCTTGAGAACGCTGAACGACGTGAGAGAGCCGTCGGCGATCTCGATGTCGCCGGTCCCCCGTGCGGTGCCGAGGATCGGATCCATGCCGGCGCCGGCCGCGGTCAGGTCGAGCCGCCCCTTCAGCCGGCCCTTGATCAGCCCCTTGAGTCCCGGGTCATACGCCGACAGGAGCGGGTCGACGTCCACCTTGTCGAGGCGGACCGAGGCGGCGTACGCGGGCACGGCCCGGGACAGGTCGGTGCTCGCCTTTCCTCCCAGCGTCCCTCCATAGAATCCGGCGCTCAGCTCCGAGAGCGAGAAGACGCTTCTGGCCAGGCCGGCCGAGGCGTGCACGTCGGTGAGATCGAAGGTCTGGAAGCGCACCTCCTTGACGTCGAGCCGGCCGGACCCGCTGACCTGCTCCAGGAGGCCCGCGGAGGAGGCGGCCGGAGCGGCGCCCGGCCGGTTTTGCGCGGCGGGGGCCGCCGGAACCAGCGTCGCCACGATCTCGTTCAGGTCGAGGCGGGGAGAGGTCAGGGCGAACCCGATCCTGGGTTTCAGGAAGTTCTCCACCTTGAGGCTGCCGCGCAGGGACGATGAGCCGACGCTGACGCTGAAGTCCTGCCACTCGGCACGCTCCCCGTCGACGACCAGCCTGCCCGAAAGGTCCTTGACCGGCAGCGCCATGCCGGCGTCCCGGTAGCTGATCCCCTTGAGGGCGAGCGTCCCCTTGAACCGCAGCGATTCCGGCCGCTCGAGAGGGACGCTGGCGGTGCCGTCCAGGTCCAGGGCGCCGCGCGCTTCCATGCCGGCGGGGCGCGCGACGCCGAGCCACGGAACAAGGAGAGTGAGGTCTTCGACGCGCACCGACTTGCCGCGGGCCGTGAGCGCCAGGACAGGCCCCCCCTCCGGTGTGCTCAGGCGGGCGCGGGCGGTCAGGGCGCTCTTGCCGAGCCCCAGGGAGAGGCTCATGTCGGTCGGCTCGTCCCCTCCCCATCCCCGAATGGTCGCGTCGACCGGATCGATGACCGCCTCCGATCGGCGGCCGGGGACCACGGAATCGTCGTAGATCACGATCTTCCCTCCCCTGACGCGGGCCTCATCGACCACGACACGGAAGGAGGATTCGGGGGCGGCCCCCTTCGGCGGCGGCGCCGCCTTGGAAGCGGCCGAGGCGCGCTCGACCAGGTCGTCGAAGTTCCAGCGGCCGCGGGCGTCCCGGATGAGCGTCACGGTCGGCCGGTTCAACTGGATCGAGGTGACGTTGGCGCGGCCGCGCAGGAGCCCGAGCAGCCCGACCCTCACGCGGAGCGAATCGGCCTTGAGGGCATCCCGGCCCGGATAGGCGGCCGAGTCGGCGATCCGGATCGGCCCGCCCACCGACAGGGCGGGGGTCGGCAGGAGCGAGAAGGAGATCTTCCCGAGGGTGATGGCCCGGCCGGTCGCCTCCTTGACCCTGGCGGCGATCATCGGCCGGAAGCGGTTGACGTCCACCAGGAACGGCAGGGCGATGGCGGCCGTGAGGACGAGACCGGCCGCGATGGCGACGGCGATCAGCCCGCGGCGGACGGCGCGCGACAGGGGCATGCTCCCCTCCTCAGGACGGGACCTTCTTCAGGTCCTCTTCCCGCATGTACGCCCGGGCCAGCCGGCGCGAGCGCGAGTACCCGAACAGGGACGAGAAGCGGGCGACCTTGATCTGGTGCCGGATCTCGTCGATCTTGGCGCGCGTCGCCTGTTCCCCGAGGGCGATGCATTCCACGATCGCCGAGAAATCGGCCCAGTGGACGTGTCCCACCTCGGGATCGATCAGGACATCGGCGAAACGGCACTGCATGTCCTTGAGCGCCTCCGCCTTGACCGCGTTGGCCCGGACCATGATGTTCAGGCCGCTGCGGTAGCCGGAAGTGTCCTCCATGTCCTTCGAGACGTCCACACCGATCACCAGGTTGGCCCCCAGCCGCAGCGCCGGGATCACCGGAACCTTGCTGGTCCATCCACCGTCGACCAGCAGGCGGCCGTCGATCGGCACGGGCGGCAGGAGGCCGGGGACGGCGCTGCTGGCGCTGACCGCCCGGCGCAGCGGCCCTTCCTGCAGGATGACCTCCTCGGCGCGATTGATGTCGGTGGCCACCGCCGCGAACGGGACGCGCGTCTGCTCGATCGGAACATCGTCCAGGATGCCGTTGATGTTGTGCTCGAAGTGCTGGGCGCTGATCCACGACGTCTTGGCCATCGAGAAGGAGTAGAAGATCCCCTTCTTGACGAGCGACACGAAATTGTACAGAAGCCCCGGCCTGGCCTGCCGGCTCTCCCTCAGGAAGTCGAACTTCGATCTCTTGAACTGCTTGCTGAAGACGAAATCCCGGAAGCGGCTCTCGGTGGCGGCGGCGCTCTTCGTCGTGGCGTAGACCCCGCCCACCAGCGCCCCGACGCTCGTTCCGACGATCAGGTCGATCGGGATCTCGTTCTCCTCGAGGACCTTCAGGACCCCGATGTGGGCCAGCCCGCGCGCTGCGCCGCCGCCCAGGGCCAGCCCGACCTTGAACCCTTCGAACATCCCCGCTCCGTCCCGGCACACCCATCCGTGCCGCTCGATACGCGCCGGGCCTCAATATAGGCCCGAGGGTCCCCCGGGGCCATTCAGGAGACCGTCCGGCCGGGCGGGACGGCCTCCCGGATCCGGTTCCTGGAAACATAGCGGCACTGGCGGCGCAGCGGGCAGGCAGGGCAACGGGGGGCGCGGGCCCCGCACACCCGGCGGCCGAGGCGGATGAGATTCAGGTGCGCCTCGAGGTAGCGGGCCTTCGGGAACAGGCCGGCCAGGATCGCGTGCGTCCTCTGCGGCGTCGCCTTGGGCGGGACCCAGCCGACCCGCCGGGCGATCCGGTGGATGTGGGTGTCCACCGGGAAGGCCGGACGGCCGCAGGCGAACAGCAGCACGCAGCAGGCGGTCTTCTCTCCGACGCCCCGCAGGCCCAGGAGGTACGCGCGGGCTTCGGCGAGCGGCATCGTCCGGAGCACCTCGAGATCGAGCCTCCCCTGGTCCTCGAGCACCCGGCGCAGGATCTCCTGGATCACGCGGCTCTTGGTCCTGGCGAGGCCGCCTGCGCGGATGGCCCCCTCGACCTCGACGCGCCTGGCCCTGAGGACGTCCTCCCACCTGGGATAGCGGGCGCGCAGCGATTCGTATGCGCGATCGCGGTTGACGTCGCTGGTGTGCTGCGAGAGGACGGTGAGGATCAGCTCGTCGAGAGGCGCGAGGCGCCTCTCGAGGCGCGGGCGGCCGAAGGCCTTCTTCAACAGGTCGAGAGGCCCGCGGGCCCGGCCTTCATCCACCGCCGGGGGTCGGAAGGTGGGTGAACCGGCTGTCGGTCATGACCACGTCGTCGTCGCTCCCGGCGCGCCCGTCCGCCCCGGGGCTGGTCAGGGTGAAGCTCCTGCCGTCCGACTGGTACAGGAACGTGTTCCCCCAGGCGTCCGTCGTGACCGCCCCCGGCAGGTACGTCGGCACCAGGACGCTCGTCGCCTGGCCGATCGAGCCCCCCTGCGGATACCCGCCCCGATCGAGCGCGCTCGCCTCGATGGCCCGTGCCAGCGTTTCCATGTTCCCCTTGGTCCCGGTGACCTTCCCCTGGTCGATGGCGTGCAGGACCTCGCGCGACGCGTTCTCCCCCGCCCTGCCGCAGCCGGCGGCGGGCAGGACGGCCCCGACGATCAGAAGGCTCGCAGCCAGTCTCTTCATGGGTCCTCCCCTGCGCCGACGCCCGGCAGGCGGCGCCGATTGTATCGGATTCCGTGTGATAAGATTTCCGCGAGGCGCCGCCACGTGGAGACCCCGCCCGGTTCGCAGGATCCGTACGCCGGATTGCGCGCGCGGATGGTCGCGGAGCAGATCGTAAGGCGCGGCGTGGGCGACGAGCGGGTCCTGCGGGCGATGGGCACGGTGCCTCGCCACCTGTTCGTGCCGGAGCAACTCAGGGACAGCGCCTACGAGGACGGCCCGCTGCCGATCGGCGAGGACCAGACGATCTCGCAGCCGTACATCGTGGCGTTCATGACCGAGGCGATTCGACCGCGCCCCACCGACCGGGTCCTCGAGATCGGCGCCGGCTCGGGATACCAGACGGCGGTCCTCGCGGGGCTCGTCGGGCACGTGTACACCACGGAGGTGCGCCCCCGCCTGGCCGAGGCGGCGCGCGAGCGGCTCGCGGAGCTCGGCTTCGCGAACGTCACCCTGCGGTCGGCCGACGGGTCCGCGGGGTGGCCGGAGGAGTCCCCCTTCGACGCGATCCTGGTCACGGCCGCGGCGCCGCGCGTGCCGGTGGCGCTGGCGGGGCAGCTGCGGGAAGGGGGCCGGCTGGTGATCCCGATCGGCAGCGGGGACCAGGAGCTGATCAGGCTGACGCGCAACCCGGACGGCCTCGGGAGCGAAAGGCTGCTGCCGGTTCGATTCGTGCCGCTCGTTCTGCAGGAACCATAGGAGCCTGTCGATGGCGAAGGTCATCACCCCCAGGAAGGAAGACTACTCGCGCTGGTACACCGACGCGGTCACCCAGTCGCAGATGGCCGACTACTCGCCGGTCAAGGGCTGCATGGTGATCCGCCCCCTGGGCTACGCCGTCTGGGAGGGGATGCAGAAGGAGCTGGACGCGCGGTTCAAGGAGACCGGGCACCAGAACGCCTACTTCCCCCTGTTCATCCCCGAGTCGTTCCTGCAGAAGGAGGCCGAGCACGTCGCCGGCTTCGCCCCCGAGTGCGCCGTGGTCACGCACGGCGGCGGCAAGAAGCTGGAGGAGGCGCTCGTCGTCCGGCCCACCTCGGAGACGATCATCTACGCGATGTTCGCCAAGTGGGTGCAGTCCTACCGGGACTTGCCCCTGCTGATCAATCAATGGGCCAACGTCGTGCGCTGGGAGATGCGCACGC
>Ga0114129_10012701_pt1 | contig 11990 bp, 8 predicted proteins | sample RhiMetdeltSRZDD1_FD_80071 | JGI IMG/M metagenome (GOLD analysis project Ga0114129, IMG submission 80071) | Populus rhizosphere microbial communities from Tennessee, USA - Rhizosphere MetaG P. deltoides SRZDD1 (version 2) (version 2) | ecosystem: Host-associated > Plants > Roots > Rhizosphere >... | reverse complement strand
TCCTCGCGCGCGCGCGGGCGCGTACCGCCCTCGACGACCCAGGCGTAGCGGCCCGGCAGGCGGCCCTCGGGCTCCAGGTCGTCGCGGTGGGCGGCGCGCAGGTCCTGCAGTTCGCCGGTGACCAGCACGGACAGCGTCGCCAGGCCTTCGCCCATCGTGCCCCGCACGAGCAGATCGCCGGCTTGAAGCGCGGTCACGCTGTCGCCGGGGCCGGCGACGAGCTCGACCCGCTCGGCCAGCCGCTCGCGTTCGGACGCGCGGCGGTCCATCACGTACACGTCGAAGAGGTCGTGCGCCGACAGCCCCAGGCTGCTCAGGACGGCGTCGGGCTGGGGCAGGCCGGCGGGCGCCGCGGGCGCGGGCTGGGCTGCGGGGTCGGCTGCTTCGATGCTCGTCATCACGGCCTCCGTCGTCTCCGCTGGTACGTCCTCGATCGCCTCGCGCCGGCGCCGAGCGGGCGCGGACCCGCGCCGCGCCGGCCGGCGGCGCCCGTTGGCGCTGCGCCGGACCGCCTCGAACGCAGCGGCCGTATCCAGGTATCCGCCGCCGGCGCGCATGTAGTCGTCGCCCTCGAACGCCTCGCATGCCTCGATGATCGCCGCGCGTAGGCGCGCTGCCGGCACGCGGCCGGTCGCCTCCATCAGGCAGGCCGCCGTGCCGGTGACGAACGGCGCGGCCATGCTGGTGCCGGACATGCGCGTCGACAGAGGGGCGCCCTCCGGGGATGTACCGCGCGGCCGGCTGCGGGCCACGAGCACGCGGTCGCCGGGGGCGAGCAGGTTCGGCTTCCAGCGCCCGTCGACCGTGTAGCCGCTGCTGCTGAAGCGCGCGAGCGGGCGCGCCGGATCGTGAGGGACGTAGGCGCCGACCGCAATGTTGCGCAGGCCATTGCAGATCGTCCCCGTGGTCGTCGTCCTGACCGCATCGTCGCGCTCGAAGCGGGCCTGGCTGCCGGGACGCAGGGCCTCCCGCTCGATCCAGGCGTGGAAGCGACCGTCGACCACTTCGGCGCCCACGAGCACGATGTGCCAGACCCCTGACGGGGCGTCCGGCTGGATGCGGATCACCGCCTCGTTGCGACCGTTGTTCGGGTCGTCCTCGCGGTGGATCACGCGCCCGGCGCTACGACCGTCGACGGTCAGAGGGGCGTCGCCGCCGGGGCGAGTCAGGACGTTCGTCCGCCCGTCGGGCGCGGTCAGGCCGACCATCAGGCGGTCGACGCCGCGGTACCAGACGTCGATCTCGTGGACGTCGCGCATCGAGTCATCGACCCGCAGCGGGATGCGCAGCACCTCGCCGTTGCCGAGCCGCGCGCTCGTGTGCACGTCGCTCGAGTAGTAGTTGCCCCCGGAGTTGACGATCAGGCGCCCGGGCGCCTCGACGATCGCCGCGTCCATGAGCTGCTCCAGCAGCGTGCTGCCGTCGTGGGGACCGCCGTGGCGCCCGAGACTCATGTTCAGCACCCAGGGCCGCGTGCCCGCCGTCTCGCGGACGAAGTCGATCGCCTCGGCCAGCTGCACCGAATGGCCGAGCCCGCCGTCGCCGGCCAGGTTGACGAACACGATGTCGGCGTCCGGTGCGACGCCGGGCACCCCCCCGCGCCAGTCGGACCCTGCGGCCACCGAGGCCGTAGCGGTCCCGTGCGTGCCGCCGCCGACGTCCCAGGCCTGCGGGTCGTAACCGAGCGCCGCGACCGGGTCGTCCCGCTGGAGCGCCGCGTCGATCGCGCCGCGATCGTGGACGCGCCCGTAGCGAAAGCGATTGGCGTGCGCGGGGTCGTAGGTCGCCGCCTGGTCCCACAGCGCCTCGACGCGCGTCCCGCCGCCCCGGCCCAGGAAGGCCGGGTGCCCGAAGTCCAGGCCCCAATCAGCGACGCCTACGACCACGCCGCGGCCGGTCGCATCGAGCCCCTCGGGGCGGCGCCGGTCGGTATCGGCCGTCTCGACGGCCTCGGCCTCGACCGCGACCAGCTCGGGGCGGTAGTAGCGCGGCGCTTTGACGCTTCGCACCGCCGCCGCCGCGCGCAGGTCCTCGAGCGCGTGGCGCGGCGCGCGGACCGTGGCTACGTCGCCGAAGCGGGTGACGACACGAACGCCGTCGGGCAGTGCCGGCGCCCCGCCCTCGAGGCGGACCATCACCGCGACTTCGTCGTCGGCGTCGCCCGCCTCGATCAGACGGCGGAGGGCGGGATCCACGAGCTACTTCTCGCGCTTGCCCTCGACGGCGCGGAGCTCCTCCCGCCGCCTCGGCGGTGTGAACAGGAACAGCGTCACCACCGAGCCGTAGTCGGCGTAGTCGCCGCCGGACGGCTCCTGGCGCGCGACGACGTTCTCCTTGCCGCGCTGCTTGGCGTCATCGGTCTCGTGTCCGAAGCCATCCTCCTCGAGCAACTTCTCCGCCTCGTCGAGCTGCTTGCCGGTGACATCGGGCACGAGGACCCCGGCGCTCACGTAGATCACGACCGTGCCGCCGCGGCGGACGATCGTGCCGGCCTGCGGGTCGGTGCCCATGACGTGGTCGAGGTTCTCCTCGCTGACCACTCCCTCGACCCGGGGCAGAAGGCCGACCTCGCGGATCGTCTCCTCCGCCTGCTCCAGCGGGTCCCCGACCTCCGGTACCTGCACGCGCGCGGGCGTCTGCGGCCGCGGCAGCGGGGCTGGCGGGATCCCCGGTGCCGGCCGCCCTCCGCCCGGCCGTCCCTGGTTGGCCACGGCCGCGATCAGTGCGACCCCCGCGATGTTGCGGCCCAGCATGCCGCCGACCAGGCTGAGCTGTGTCGCGCGGTTCCGATCGGCCATGTCACGGGTCAAGGCCGACGCGAGCGCGAATCCGAGCGCGTTGAAAGGCATGGCTACGACCTTCCGCCCAGCCCGCCGGACAGAGCCAGGACGAGCATCATCATCGTCATCTGGTCACCGCCGCCGAACATCCCGCCGCCCTCGCGTGCTGCGCCGGACTCGCCGATGCCGCTGACCATGAGCATCGGGAAGATCGCGGCGAGCGCGGGGTTGGTGTCGCCCAGCCCGGTGGTCAGCAGCGGAAGCAGGATCAACGCGTCCCGCAGCTGGCCGATGTCCTTCCGGGCGTCCCGAACGCCGGTGGTCTGGCGCCGGACGTCGCGACCCAGCGCCGTGACCCCGGTGTTGACCCTCTGGATCGCGGTGCTGTTGCGGCTGATGTCGCCGTTCAGCTTGTTGACGGCCATCTGGAGCTGGGCCTGGGTGACCGGCCGCTCCGCGGGGCGTGGCGGCAGCGGCGTGGGTCGGGCCGTCGTGACCCGCCGCGGCCTGAACCGCGACTCGCCGTCGTAGGCCTCGCCGTCGTAGGCCTCGCCGTCGTAGGCCTCGCCGTCGTAGGCCTCGTCGTAGGTTGATTCGTACGCTTCGACGCCGTTCGGCATGGTGAGGTCCTCCTAGGGTTGGGGGGCAGCTTCGTCTTGGTTGATCAGCACGGAGTCGGCGCCGAAGCCGTTGTAGCGCCTGCGCCACGCGGGCTCGACCAACTCCGTGAACAGGTCGTCGTCGGGCAGGCGGCCGCCGGGGCGTCCGCGGCCGTGGCACACCGGGCAGATGTCGTCCTCGCCCCAGCAGCGCGGACAGGCCCCGAGCGCGTCGGCGAGCGTGCGGGTGCGGTCGCGCAGCTTCTCGACCTCGCCGTAGAGGCGCTCGATCACGTCGGCCACCTCGGGATCGCTTGTGGCCGACGACGCGCGGTCCTCCTCGACAGCAGCAGCTGCCGCCGCCTTCGCCTCGCGCTGGCGAAGCGCGGCGGCGAGCGGCCCCGCCATGGGGTCGTCGCCGAGGGACTGCTCGACGACGTCGGGCAATGAGAGCGGCGGGATGTCTCCGTCCTCCCCGGCGATCTGCGCGAGCAGCAGTTGGGCCATCTCATCCATAGGCGTTGACGCGCCAGGCCTCGGGGTCGGCGGACTCGTCCACCGACTCGGGTTCATTCTCGGCCATCAGTCCCGCCTCGAGTTCGTCGTAGAGCTCGTCGAGCCACGCCTCGCCGCCGTCGGACTCCTCGCCGTCGGACTCGCGGCTCGACTCGTCGTCGCGCGCCTCGACGTCGTCGAGCGGCAGAAGCTGCTCGTAGAGCCAGGCGGATCGGGCCTCGGGCGCGTAGTCGACGCCCTCGCCGAACCCCTCGCCCTCGACCGAGGGGACGGCCTCCTCCCACTCGGCCGACGCGCGACTCGCGAGCATGCTGAGCAGGTTGGTGATCGCCGCGACGGGCACCTGGTTGCCGCCCGCGATAGGAACGGTGCGCGCGCCGGCGGGGCCCATGAGCATCGCGGCGAGCGCCTGTTGAACCGTGGGGCTTCCGAGCCCGCCGAGTAGTTGAGCGATCGCCGCTGTCGGCCCCGCGCCGGTGGCGGGCGGCCCGCCCCCGGGAATGGGCGCGGGCAGCCCCGGGGGGAGACCGGGGCGCGGGATGGGAGCGCCGGCGGGCGGGCGTGGCGCGGTGGCGGCGCCGCCACCGAGTGCGCTGCCGACGCCGCCCAGGAGCGCGCCGCCCAGCATGCCCCACGGCCCCAGTGCCGCACCCGTCATCGCGCCCGAGACCACGCCGGGGAGCGCGCGCTGGAGCACCGGGGCCGCGGCCTGCGCCGCGCCGCTCAGCGTCCGGCCCAGGTCCTGGAACAGCCCCTCGGCGTCGGCCAGCGACACATTCTCGCCAAAGACGCCCTGGACGAGCGCTTCGACCTGGTCCTCGGGCAGATCGCGGTACTCCGGGGCGAGCGCGCGGTAGACCGCTGGATGAGCCTCTTGCCAGTCGGGCATGAGGGCAGACCTCCGGGGTGACGTCGTTCGGTGCGGCGAATCTACGGCGCGCCGCCTTGAGTTCAACCCGGCTGCGCGAACCGATTCGCTTCGTCGCCCAAAGCTGCTCGTTTGGCGCAGCGCCCGGCGGCGACCAGGTCGAGCACCTCCTTGTACGCCTCGATCGGCACGCGGGAGAGGACGCGCGCGCTCGAATCGGCGGTCGGCGTCCGCGGCGCGCGCAGGAATAGACCGGTCGGGAGCGCACCCGTCACGCGGCTAACCGAGTAGGCCCAGCGCCCGATCTGCTCGTCGCTCGAACGCCCGCCCGCGACGACCACGCAGACGGGGTCGACCGATGCGAGCGCGTCGGGCAGGCAGGACGTGGCCTCGACTGGGAGCGCGAGCACGCCCAGCCCGCCGCGCCGGCAGAACAGCTCGAGCGCACGGATCAGCGGGCCGGCGAAACTGCGGTCCGCGCCGGTCGCGTCGCCGATCAGGACGCCATCACCGGGCTCGGCCGGCGGGGCCAGCCGCTGCGCCCGGGCCAGCCAGTCGTTGGCCCAGCGGTGCGCGACCGCCCATCGGGTGCTGGCGGTCCCGTCGCGGCGGCGGACCTCTTCGAGCGCCGGCATCAGCACCTCGTCGACCGATCGCTCCATCGAGCGGAGCGCGAGCGACGCCTCCATCGCGCGGTCGGCCGCCTCGTCGCTGAACGCGTCGATCGCGCCGACGAGCGCCTCGTAGTCGGCGCCGACGCCCTCGCGCACGGCGCTGATCGCCGATTCCACCGACAGTCCGCGCTTGAGCGCGTCGCGCAACGCCTTGATCTCTGCGTACGTGTACGCGCGGTGGCCACCCGGGGACCTGATCGGCCGCGGGTAGCCGAACTTCCTCTCCCATGTCCTGATCGTGTTGGGAGTGACGCTCAGTAGGTCAGCGGCCTCCCTGGTCTTGAGACTACGCATTGTCTCGTAGCCCGAAGCGATGGCACTTCGCTGATCGCTCAGAAGTTCGCATGCGCTTGACGCGGAGTCAACACGCAGTGCCCTAATGCACGAAACGGGCGGCTAAGTCTGCGCCGACACGGGGGTTCGGAGGAACCAGGCGGTCAACATCCGCTGCTCGCCCCTTGCACCAACTTCTCCCCCTTCTCCACTCTCTTTCTAATGGGTGCCTTGACCGGCGATCTGGAAGGTGAATAAAGTCAGGATTCGCTCACTTAATTGGGTAGGAAAAGTCGAAGGGAGCCGTCGTGCCCTGGGACCCGACGCTCGGGAACTCGCAGATCCTCGCGATCCACGCGGCACTCCTTCCGACGGGCGAGATTCTCTACTTCGGCGGCGACGAGCACAGCCAGGCCCAGCACGGCGCGGGCAATATCGACCACACGCGCCTCTACGACACGACGAATGGCGCGATCACGGCGGTCGGGTCGCCCACGACAGACATCTTCTGCAGCGGGCACGCTTTCCTCGGCGACGGCCGCCTGCTCGTCGGCGGCGGCACGGAGACGTGGGGCGGCGAGGCGGGCGAGCACGGCCACGGCGCCGCCGGTCATTTCACCGGCCATCGTGCCTCCTGGGTCTTCCGCCCGCGCGCCCGGTCGTGGCAGCGCGTGGCCGACATGCGGCCGCAGCCCGGGCATGAGGCGACGAACGACGGTGGGGGGCGCTGGTACCCGACGCTGGTCACGCTCTCCGACGGCCAGGTGCTCGCGACAGCCGCACACCCATCGCGCACGGACACGCGCCATTCGAACGTGACGCCGGAGCGCTATGCGGCGTCCGTCAACGCTTGGACGCTGCTGACGGCTCAGGCCGTTGACAGCACGTGGTACGCGCGAGTCCACTTACTCCCGGACGGGACGGCCTTCTTCGTCTCGGCGGTCGGGGGTCTCGACCGCATCTACGACCCGGTCACGGGCACATTTGTCGGCCCGGGGATCCCCGCTCCCGCGGATGGGATCTACAAGGACGGCTTCTCCGCCACCTCGGTCATGCTGCCGCTGCTGCCCGGCGACGGGTACAAGGCGCGCATCCTTGCCGCGGGCGGGGTACAGCCGGTGCGCATAAACCTTGGCGACCCGACTCCCACCTGGCAGAACACGTCAGCGCGCCAGGCCCCCGCCGCCGGCCGAATCCGCCAGCACCTCTCGCCGGTCATCCTCCCGACGGGGCAGGTCTTCCTCTCCGGCGGAGTCAACGTCGTCGATCCCGAGGACCCGGTCCGCGAGGGCGAGATCTACACCCCGGCGATCGATTGGGCCACGGGCACCTACGGCGGCACCGAGAGCTGGGCTACCGTGGAGGCCGCCCAGGTCACCCGGAACTACCACTCGGTCGCTCTGCTCATGCCCGACGGCCGAGTCTGGACCGCCGGTTCGAGCATCCGCGCTCAGCAGGGCGACCCAAACACCGTCGGCGAAAAGCGGATCGAGATCTACCGCCCGCCGTACGACGGCAACCCGGCGAGGCCGACGCTGACGCAGGCACCGGACAACGTCAGCTACGGCGGGACCTTCGAGGTGCGGACGCCGCAGGCGAGCTCGATCCAGCGTCTCGCGCTCGTGCGCTGCGGCTCCATCACCCACGCCTTCGATCCGGACATGCGCTACGTGGGCCTCACGTTCACGCACGCCGGCGGCGACCGGCTGACGGTCACAGGCCCGCCGAACAGCGGCGTGGCGCCACCGGGGCCGTACATGCTCTGGATCGTCGACGGCGCCGGCCTGCCGTGCACGCGCGCGCAATTCGTCCGCGTCGGGTCGCAGCGCTGCTTAACGATCACGGACCGGAGCACGTTCTCGATCCACGAGGTCAACGCGCTCCTCGCCGCGAACCCCGCAGCCATCTTCCCGCGTGCGCTCTACGTCGTCCTTGACGGCTTCTTGCCGCACGAGCTCGGCTCGCCGACCGTCGCCCCCACCCTCACCTTCACGCTCGATTCGCCGAACGGCGCGCCTGTTCCGGGCATGTCCGCATCGCTCCGCGAAGTGCTGTTGGAGGACCCGGCGGCACCGCCCGACAGCGCGCAGCGCGCGACGTTCGTCTTCGACGTCCGCTTCACGAACGCAACGGCGTTTGCGTTCCCGCCCGACGCGCGCGGCGTGAATGTCCGCGCGACGCACGGCGCACACCAGTGCGACGCGCCGCTGAGGCTCACGCTGCAGCCGAACCCGTACATGATCGACGGGCCTGTCTCGTGGCTGAGCATCGATCTCAGGGTCTTCCAGATCCGCGCCGGAATGCCGCGCGCGGGCGTGACTCAAGGCGCCACCGAGGCCTCCGCGTCGACCTTCATCCAGCAGCTCCTCACCGTGTTCAACTCGACGACGACGGACGAGTTCCACCCCTTCTTCGACATCACTGCCGACCAGCAGGCCAGTGGGCTCGAGCTGGCACGGGAGGTGAACGGCCAGCGCGTCTTCAACTACGCCGTCGCCAAGGTGCGCTACCGCGCTCAGACCGTCGCGGCCCCCGATGTCAAGGTCTTCTTCCGGGCCTTCAACAGCGTCGGCACCGCACTCGAGTACAACCCGCAGACGTACCGCCGGGCAGGCACAGGCGCGGCCGCGATCCCGCTGCTCGGGCTCCAGGGTACGGAGCTCGTTTCGATTCCCTACTTCGCCGCGCCGCGCGTGGACACCGCCACGCAGTCGATGGCGACGCAAACGGACCCCCCGAACCGGCGCACGCTCAACCCTTCCGGGGCGCAGGAGTCCGTCGGCTACTACGGCTGCTGGCTCGATTTCAACCAGACGACGCCGCGCTTCCCACTGCACCCCAGCGGCGACGGCCCCTACACGAGCCGCCTCAGCGTCCAGCAGCTCGCGCGCGGCCGCCACCAGTGCCTCGTCGCCGAGGTCGTCTTCGATCCCGACCCCATCCCGCCCGGCGCGACGCCCGGCTCGAGCGAGAACCTGGCACAGCGGAACCTCGCCATCGTCGAATCGTCAAACCCGGGCAGTGCGGCGACGCGCACCGTGCAGCACACGTTCGAAATCAAGCCGTCGACACCAGTTCCGCGCTTCCGCGCGGCGGCGTTTTTCGACGAGTTGGGCTCGGGCGACGAGGCGGCGCGCTTCCTCGGTCCCGATGAGCTGGTCTTCACCTGGGGCGACCTGCCCCCCGGCACGCGCGCGACGGTTTACCTCCCGGAAGTGAACGTGGACGAAGTGTTCGAGCTCGCCTCCGGGCGGCTCGGCCCACCCGTCCTCGAGCGCGTGGCCGAGGACACGATCGGCTGCCTGGCGGACGAGATCACATACCTGCCCATCCCCGGCGGGCGCTCGGTGAACATCCCGGCGCTGCTCACGGTGGAGCTGCCCGAGGGCGTGCGCAAGGGCGAGCGCTACTCGGTGCTCGTACAGCAGTACTCGGGCCTGACCGGCCGGATCGTCGGCGCCTTCGAGATGACCATCCCCGTCGGGACCGATGAGTTGATCCTCCCGACCGAGATCCGGGCCCTCTCGGTGGTGCGGCACATCGCCGAGGCGATCCCGCCCGGCGACCGTTGGTTCCGTGTGTTCCGCCGCTACGTCGGCCACATCGAGGAGCGCGTGGAGGGACTCGGCGGCGACCCGGACAAGGTCATGCCTTCGCCGGACGGGACGGGGAAGCTGTCGCGACCGCAGGAGCCCGACCGCTGTCCGGAGCGCTGGGTCGTCCCGGCCGTGCTCGCGACGGCTGTCGTGCTGATCGCAATGCTTTCCGAAGCGTGGGCCGCGGCGGCCGGCGCACTCGGCGCGGTCCTACTCCTCGCCGCCCTCTGCTCGTGGCTCGTCCGATGCCGACCGCCGGTCTGCGACCTCCTCGCCGCGCCGATCCTCGGCCTCTCATTGGGCGCGGCCGTCCTGGGCTTCGTCGCACTCGTGGGAAACGAGGACGACCGCGTCGTCGAGACACTGGCCGTCGTGGCCATTTTGCTCGCTGCGACCGTGCTCGCCTGGTGGCTCCTCCGCTGCTTCTGTCATGCGTGGTGCGGCGACGACCACGTCGATCGTCATCGGCCGCCGCGGTATCCGTCCGCCCGAGAGCTGATCGCCGCCCCGCAAGCGCCTCCGCCCCCACCGCGACCGGTCGAGGATCCAGATTTCCGCGGCAAGGTGGAACGCGGCGAGCTCCCGCACGATCACCAACTGCATGACGAAAGCACGCGGCCTCCTCGGTCGACTCAAGCGTGAGGCGCAGGAGCCGCGTGGAACAAGTCCGCGACAACGCTGCACTTGACTTCGATCCCGCTACGTGGGAGGTTTCTAAACCGATCAGCGTTCATCCGAAACGCTGAAACGCAAGGAGCCAAGGACATGTCGTTCGAGTCCAGAAGGCTGCGCGTCGAGCTCCCCTGCTCCGAGGGCGAGAGCGTGAAGGAGATGGCGGATTTCCCCTGCCCCTTCGAGACCCGCTGCAGGGGGGCGAGCTTCTTCTGCGCTCCGGATACCTGCGTCTTCGGCGAGCACTCGCGCGTCGGCCCCGGGGGGCTGTGCCAGGTGCCCTCACGCTTCCCGCCCCGATGTCCAGCGGGGAGCGAGGAGCAGTTCGATCCCGGCGCCGTGCTGATCGATCCCGACCACCTGCCGGTGCTGAAGGAGCAGCTCCTGGCGCAGCTCAAGGAGATCGATATCGCGGAGGAGGAGCTTCGGAAGCGGGGGTCGGGCGACCAGTAAAACGCACCATTAGGAGATCGCGATGTCATTCGAGGCGAAGCGCCTCAGAGTTCAGCTTCCCTGCGGCTCAGTCACAGCGCATGAGATCGACGTAGGCGGCGGAGGTTGCCAGTTCCCAACCGATGTCTGCGCGGGCGGCACCTGCTGGTTCCAGAGCCCGCCGGTATGCCGGTTCCCCACGAGACTCTGCGAGTGGCCGACGGTCGTCCAGTGCGGTCACTACGGCAGCTGGTGCCCCACCGCAACATGCCCCACCGCGACATGCCCCTTCGATACGTGCGGCATCGTCTCGCCGACGTGCCGCTGGGGCTCGGACCCGTGCGGCTGGCGCTCGGACATCGCGTGCGGCCCGGGAACCGACCTCGACGTGGATCCCGGAAAGATCCTTGTCGACCCCGAGCACCTGCCGGTGCTCAGGGAGCGGCTCGAGACACAGCTCAAGGAGATCGAGAAGGCAGAGGAGGAGCTCGAGAAGTACCGGAAGGCGAATGAGTAGGGCGCTCGCGGCACGGACATTCCGAGCCAACCCGCACTACGACCTGGTCCTGCTGGACCGGCTGGGTCCCGCGGAACAGGCGGCCCTCGTGGAGCTCGAGAGCCGTGACGACACCTACGGCCTGCTTCGGCCCCGCCCCGAGTCGGGACTCGAGCTGCGGCCCGCGTCGATGGAGGTCGCGCTTCTGTTCCTCACGCTCGAGCGGCCCCAGCCGCTGCCCGCCTACGTGCGCGCTCAGCTCGGAGACGACCTGGATCGGAGCATCGGCCGGCTGGTACTCGATGGCGTTCTCGAAATCGAGGACGAGGGCGCGTACGTGTGCGGCGCGAAGGCCGGCGAGCTCGTCCTCTCGAGTCGCTCCGAGGGCGGCCGCGGGCGGATCGGGGAGGAGTCGGTTGCGGCCCTGCGCTATGCCCAGGAGCTCGCGGCCCTTCCCGCCCCGCTGCTCGCCATGCGGCTGTACCTCTACGGCCGCCGGCCCGTCTCCCCGGAGCTCCAGCGGCGGCTGCCCGACGAGGCGGCGGTGGCCTCATACCTCGGCATCGCGCCGGGGGGAACGGCTCGGGCGGCGCTCGATTCCAGCTGGCGCGCCGTGCCGTCGCCCGGCGAACGGCGCTACTGGCGCACCTGGCGGCGGCGAACGGTGGGAGGCGTGACGGACGGCCAGGGGCTCACGCCCTACAAGCTCTACGTGAGCCCGGCGATCGACGCGCTCGCAGGCGCGCTCGGCACGGTCGCCGAATCGCTCGCGCACGCGCCCGGCGTGAGTGCCTTCAAGGTCGGTGCCGACCTCGTTGGGATCTGCCGGCCGGACAAGCTCGTCGTGTACTTCGACCGCCTCGACGACCTGCAACGAGCGGCGGCGCAGCTGGAGCAGCGGCTGAACGGCTGTCCCGCGCACGGGGTGCCGTTCACGGCGCCCGTCACGGCGGACGGCCTGCTCTCGTGGGGCGCCGATCCCCCGGCGCTCTCCCGCGTGGAGGGCGAGTCACTCACCAGCTGGCGCATGTGGGTGACCGAGCGCCTCGCGGAATACCTCGTGGTCGCGCGGGAGAGCGGCGCC
>Ga0114129_10012700_pt1 | contig 11991 bp, 14 predicted proteins | sample RhiMetdeltSRZDD1_FD_80071 | JGI IMG/M metagenome (GOLD analysis project Ga0114129, IMG submission 80071) | Populus rhizosphere microbial communities from Tennessee, USA - Rhizosphere MetaG P. deltoides SRZDD1 (version 2) (version 2) | ecosystem: Host-associated > Plants > Roots > Rhizosphere >... | reverse complement strand
GAGTACGCGGGGAACCCGACCTTGAGCAGTGTGGTCGATCTCACCGCACTGCAGGCGTCGAGTGTCCCGGTTTCGATCACGGTCTCGTTGTTTGCCGGGCCGACCGGCGACATCGCGATTACCGGTGCGAGCGTGGTCGCTGCGTTCGCGCAGCTCGGGATTCCCCGCGACGGGACAATCGGCGGCGGGATTCCCGCCGGGGCCCCGGCGCCCGGCGGCGGCGTCAACGATCCGAATGCTGCGCCGCCACCGGAGGCGAATGACAACAATCGCGGTCGTGGTCGCGACGAAGACGAAGTCCGCCGTGGTAACCAGGGGAACGGCCGTGGTCAGGGGGGTCGTGAGTCCGGCCGCGGTTCCGGCCGTTAGTTTCGTTCCCGCCGTGCAGCGCCGTTCATGGCGCGGCGCTGCACCCCGTTGAAGTCGTTATCGTCGCCGCCCTCGCCGAAGGCACACAGCGAGGGCGGCGACATCAGCACGGCCATAGGCTTCCAGCGGGACCGCTCATCACAACGCACGAGATGCCTGGACGCGAGCCGGCGCAGCACGCGACGTGCGCCGGTGTCGGGCATGTGAGCTGCCGCTGCGGCCTCAAAACAGGTCGATCCTTCCGGGTGGTTACACACAAATTCGACGATGCGGCACTGCGCTACCTTTCGGCGGTCGTAATCGCGGCGCTCGTCGCTCACGCGACGAAGTGATGGCAAATATCGCACCCTCCGTCGCCTGAGCTGCAGCTGAGGCATTCCGCACGGTCAGCCGTGAACTCATCAAGCGGATTGGCTATCGGGATCGGTTGAACGTGATCCGCGGGTCCGCGACGACGCGAATCCGATTGCCGTCCGGGTCGTGCAGCTCGAGGTGAGGCCCCATGATGGAGTTCTGCATCGGGACGTCGAACTCGGCCGCAATCGGCGCGACATCCGCGACGCGCATGTAGACAATGGTGTCGGACGTGACGGGCTTGTCCCGATCCGAAAGAATCAGCGCGAGGTCGCCGCGCCTGACCACGGCGGTCGTTTCGCTGAACGCGGGGCCGCTCGAGTGCTCGAACTCCAGCACGAAGCCGAGACGCTCGTACCACGCGATTGCGGTCTCCACCTTCGACACCCGGAGCATGGGGGCCAGCGCTTCCTTGACGCCCGACTGCCTCTGCTGCATGGCGCGGATCTTAGCCCCTCTCCCGATCGGAGAGTATAGCCAGTCCGGACACGTCAGTGAGGTGCGAACGCGACGTATCCTTCGCAAGGATGCCGAAGGCAATCCTCTTCGATCTGGATGGCACGCTGTGGGATCGGACCGGTGCGGTGCGCGCGCTGGCGACGGCTCAGCATGAAGAACTGCGCGACGATCTCGGCCACGTCCCGCGACAGCAGTACGTCGACCGCATCATCTCGCTCGACGACAACGGCAGGACGGACAAGACGATCCTCTATCAAACGATCGGCGTCGAGTTCGAGCTTTCAGAGGCCGTCGTCGCCCGCCTTCATGCCGACTTCTGGGCGCGCCTCGAGTCGTTCACCCGTCCGTTCCCTGAGGTCGTCGACACGCTCGCACGGCTTCGGCGCTCGGGCGTGAAGCTCGGGATCATCACGAACGGATCGACTCGCGTTCAGGAGGAGAAGATCAGACGACTCGGGCTCGCCGAGCTGCTGGATGTCGTTGTCGTCTCCGAGCGCGAGGGCGTCCGCAAACCCGACGCCGAAATCTTCCACCGCGCGCTCGAACGGCTTGGCGTCACGCCATCGGATGCGTGGTTCGTCGGCGATAGCCCCGATGCCGACATCGCGGGCGCGATCGCAGCGGGACTGCGGCCGTTCTGGCGTGCATGCACTGACTGGCCGCCGCCGACCGTTGCGTGCGACACGATCCGATCGCTCCATCAACTGTTGCCGCTTATCACGTGACAACGCCAACGCCGATCGCGCTGCGGTCTGATGATGCCGCTCGCGATCGCTCGGCATCACGGACGTCGCGCAGCCCTCGAGCACACACCTCGCGTCGATTACGTCAACCGAAATGTTCCGCGACGTCCACCGAAAACTTTCCGCGCGACGAAAGTGCTCTGCCTCATCTATCGATCTCGTGCAGCACGCGCGCGTTGTCGGTGTTACGGTGCTGGAGCCCCCCTCCTGAATAAGGAGGACGCCGTGCTCACCGTTTTCACCAGAAGGTTCCCGGTCTTCCTCGCGGCCGCCTTGCTCTGCGCGCCGCACTCCACATACGCCGCATCGTCGCAAGGGTGCATAGGAGGCGGATTCAGCCTGCTCGGCCTCTCCGGCGATCAACGCACCATCGTTCGAGCAAGCCAGGTCACCCCGACGTTCCTGGTGAAAGGCCGGTACGTCGAGTTCACCGTTGATGCGTTCACCTTCGGCGTTCGCGACTGGACGCTGACGGGCGCGCCGAACGAGCTCGATCTCACCGGCGGACGACGGACGGTCGTGTTCGCGAGCAAGATCCCGGATCATCGCGGGCTCTTCCTGACCAGTGACGTCAGCGTCGACAGCTCGGGGGATTCGCTCGTGATCTCGCGCCTGGGCGATGGCCTGTCGATGAAGATCCAGGCGAAGGACTGCGCCAACGGCGGCGTGTTCCAGATGGAGCCGGCGCGCGCCGACGGAACGGCCACGGTGTTCACGCACGTCCTCGGGGACGGGGTGTTCTACTTCGACAACCCGAACGTTCGCGATCACCTCGGCGAGAAATTTCCGTGTGACGGCTGTAACGGGGCGAAGCCGGACGGCACGGTGACCGTCACCGCGCGCGTCAACTTCGCCAACGACCTCTCGGACCAGTTCGTCGGGCGTGACAGTTCGCAGGTGGCCACGCGCATCCAGCGGGGATGTCCGAACAACATCCCCAATCCGTTCCATCCGGGCTCGGTCAATCATTGCGGCGGCGTGTCGCAGTGGAGCGTCGCGAGCGGCGGACGCATGGGACAGGTGATGGGCGAGGATTCGACGGAGATTGCGCCGGCCGCGACAGTGTGCACGCAGAACTGCCAGGCGCAGAACCGGGTTCGGGGCCGTGCGGTCGTAGTCGGCTTCCCCTTCCCGGTGCCTGACGCCGTTCGGCTGAAGCCGAGATTCTTCGACGGATTCATCGCCCCGTAACCGACGTGAGCAGGGGAGGCAAGTGAGGCGGCAGCGTTCGCGTATCATCCAGCCATCGTTGATCCGGTTGCGGTACCTCTCTGTGTGGTCCGCCCGGGAGGAATGAGATGCGTTCGATCGGCCGGGTTCTCGTCGCGGCTTGCCTCCTCGTGCTCGGGCTGTCCCAACCCGCGGCGGCGTGGAACGACAAGGGCCACATGGCGGTCGCGTACGTGGCGTATCAGCAACTGACGCCTGCGGTCCGGAGCCGCGTCGACCAGCTGCTGCGGATGAACCCCTTCTACCGCCGATGGCTCGCGATGATCCCGTCAACAGTGGCCGCCGGTGACCGTAATCTCGCCATCTTCATGATCGCGGCCACGTGGGCCGACCAGATCAAGTCGGACGCCGCGTATCGCGACGACGGCACACAGGGTGGCAATCGTCCGAGCGGAGCGCTGTCGTCGCGCAATGTCGGATACGCGGACATGTTCCGGCACAAGTACTGGCATTTCGTCGACACACCGTTCAGTGAGGCGCCGGGCTCGCGCCTGCCGTCCGTTCCTGTTCCCAACGCGCAGGAGCGGATCGTCGTGTTCCTCTCCGTGCTCGCCTCGTCATCGCCCGATGCGTTGAAATCGTACGACCTGACATGGCTGCTGCATCTCGTCGGCGACGTGCATCAGCCGCTGCACGCGGCGACGCGCGTCACGCCGGGCAATCCCTATGGAGACAACGGCGGCAACGCGGTCAGGATGTGCGAGGACACGCTGTGCCACTCGATGGCGAGCCTTCACGCGGTGTGGGATGGTCTGCTCGGTTCTCAGGAGGACGTGGCCTCAGCCATCGCCGCGGCGCGACGTCTGCCGGCGGCCGCGCCCGATCGCGCGCGCACCCTCGATCCGGCGCAATGGATGCAGGAAAGCTTCGCGCTTGCGAGGGCTGATGTGTACCAGCCACCCGTCCGCGTCGGGCCGGGACCATACACGCTGACTCCCGTGTACGAGGCACACGCACGGCAGATTGCCGAGACGCGCATCGCCCTTGCCGGTGCGAGGCTCGCAGCGGTGTTGAACCGCGACCTGGCGTCGCGCCCTGGCGGCACCGAATAGCCAGGCACCGACTGAAGCGCCCGCCGGCACGCACTGTTGATACGTCCAGCGAGCGTGACGGGAATTCGACGACTGTCGAACCATCGTCACGCTGCGTCGTGAAGTCGCGCGATCGAGCGCGCCGCATCACACCTTCACACTGGCGCGCGACTTGCCACACCCAACGGCCACGGCCCGTGACGCGCTGCGGAGCGAGCGCGCCGCCGGGAACGCGTCATCGTGCTGAGGTCGTCGGCGAGCGGCGTATACTCCGAACATGGCGGCGCGATCGGTCTGGCGCGCCCGCTCACGCGAGACGTCTCGCCGCTGCCGCGAAAGGAGCGAACCCATCATGAAAACGCTGGATGCCGATGCCATCATGGCGCGTGTGACACCGTTGACGCACCAGGAGGCGCCCGAGCTGCAACCGTACGGTCACATCGTCCGGATGCCAATCGCGCTGGCAGAAACCGCCTGCACGGAGTCGATCGCGAACCTCAATCAGGTGCTCGCCGACACGATCACGCTGCGCGACATGTACAAGAAGCATCATTGGCAGGTCGCCGGGCCGAGCTTCTACCAGCTGCATCTCCTGTTCGACAAGCACGCCGGCGAGCAGAACGAGCTGGTCGACCAGATCGCGGAACGGATCCAGCTGCTGGGCGGCGTGAGCCTCGCGATGGCGCACGACATCGCCGAAGTGACGTTGATCCCGAGGCCGCCGAAAGGACGCGAAGCGCCGCCGGTCCAGATCTCACGGCTGCTGCATGGCCACGAAGTCGTGCTCGAGGAAGCGCGCGCGATGGCGCGCCGCGCAGCCGCGGCCGGCGACGACGGGACCAACGATCTGCTCGTCAGCGACGTCATCCGTCGAAACGAGCTTCAGGTGTGGTTCATCGCGGAGCATGTCGTTGACGCGCCGCTCGTCCGCGCCTGAGGCCGTGTCAGACAGGCAACGCGACGACGACAAGCTGGACGAGACGCTCGACGAGACGTTTCCGGCCAGCGACCCCCCGGCGAACACCGTCGAGACCGGAGTCCGGCTGTCGCCGGCGGCGGATGTCGCCGTCTCGGACAACGCCGCGCAAAACCAGTTCGAGTTGACGGTCGATGGCCATACCGCGTACCTCAGGTACGAGCGCTCGCACGACACGCTGACCCTCGTGCACACAGAGGTGCCGCCCGAGATCCGCGGCCGGCACCTCGGCGATCGGCTGGTTGACGCCGCTCTCCAGGCTGGACGGTCTGCCGGCTTGCGGATCGTCATCGTCTGTCCGTTCGCGCGCGCGTATGTGCGGCGCCATCAGGAGCGGTGAGGTAGCATCCGGGCGAGATTCCGTATCCCATGGCGAGGTTCGAGACCGAAGCCGGGTGGGCGCATCCGCCCGGAATCACCGTATCCGCGGACGGCGTCAACTTCTCGCTGTTTTCAGAATCGGCGACCGAGGTCGTCCTCCTGCTGTTCGACTCGCAGACCGCCGTCGAACCGATGCAGGACGTGCGGCTCGATCCGTTCACGAACAAGACGTTTCACTTCTGGCACGTGTTCGTGCGCGGGTGCGGCGCCGGGATGTTCTACGCGTTTCGCGTCGATGGACCGAACGAGCCGTGGGCCGGACACCGGTTCAATCCCAACAAGGTTCTGATCAGCCCCTACGCACGCAGCATCAGCCGCCGGCTCTGGAGACGGGCGGACGCCATCGGGCCGCGCGACAACCTGGCCACGTCGATGCGGTGTGCCGTCGTCGATTCATCGTCGTACGACTGGGAGGGCGATCGGCCGCTGAACCTCCCGATGCATGCGTCGGTGATCTACGAGATGCACGTCGGCGGGTTCACGCGCTCGCCGAGCGCGGGCGTCGCGCATCCGGGCACCTTCGCGGGCGTGATCGAGAAGATTCCGTACCTGAAGGCGCTCGGCATCACCGCGGTCGAACTGCTGCCGGTCTTCGAATTCGATGACTCCGACGTGGCGCTGAACCCGCAGGGCGAGGCCATCGGCAACTACTGGGGCTACAGCACCATTGCGTTCTTCTCGCCACATTCGGCCTACGCGGTTGCGCAGGACGGGACGTCCCATCTGGACGAGTTCCGCGATCTCGTCAAGGCGCTCCACCGGGCGGGCATCGAAGTCGTTCTCGACGTCGTGTTCAACCACACAGACGAAGGCAGCGAGTCTGGCCCCACGCAGTCGTTCCGCGGCATCGACAACCGGACGTTCTATCTGCTCGACCCGGCCAATCCGGCCAGGTATCTCGACTACAGTGCGTGCGGCAACACGGTGAACGCGAACCATCCGCTGCCCCAGAAGCTGATCGTCGACTGCGTGCGGTACTGGGCGGAGCAGATGCACGTGGACGGTTTCCGCTTCGACGAAGGGTCGATCCTCGCGCGCGGCGAGGACGGCATGCCGCTGGTGCATCCGCCGGTCATCTGGCAAATCGAGCTCGACGACGCGCTGGCGGATACGAAGATGATCGCGGAGGCGTGGGATGCGGCCGGCCTCTATCAGGTCGGTCACTTTCCGGGCGACCGCTGGGCGGAATGGAATGGACGCTATCGCGATGATGTGCGGCGCTTCGTCAAAGGCGACCCGGGGCTGACTGGAGCGATCGCCTCGCGTCTCTGCGGAAGCGCCGACATCTACGAGATGCGCGGCCAGGCTCCCGTGAACAGCATCAACTTCGTGACGGTTCACGACGGGTTCACCCTCAACGATCTCGTGTCGTACAACGGCAAGCACAACGAGGCGAACGGCGAGGGCAACCGCGACGGGATCGACGAGAACCTCAGTTGGAACTGCGGCACCGAAGGGCCGGCCGGCGATCCGGCCGTCGAGACGCTGCGAACGCGGCAGATCAAGAACTTCCTGACGATTCTGCTGCTGTCGCGTGGCGTGCCCATGCTGCTCGCAGGCGACGAGGTGCGCCGCACGCAGGGTGGCAACAACAACCCGTACAACCAGAACAACGCGACCTCCTGGTTCGACTGGACGCTCACGAGGACCAATGAGCAGATGCTGCGCTTCGTACAGCGGCTGATCGCGTTCCGCAGGGCGCACCCGGCGCTGTGGCAGCCGACGTTCTACACGGGCGTGATTGGCGATCGCGGGATCGCGGACATCGCCTGGCACGGGACGAGGCTCGACAGCCCCGGGTTCGGCGATGGCGACGCGCGGGCGCTCGCGTGCACGATTGCAGGGATCAAGGGAAGCGCCAACCTGCACGTCATGATGAACATGTTCTGGGAGCCATTGACGTTCGAGCTGCCGGCTGGTACGTGGCGCATTGCCGTCGATACGTTCGCATCCAGTCCGCGTGACATCCCCGAAGCGGGCCAGGCTACCGGCGACATCCGGGATCGATGGCGGGTCGAGGGGCGAAGCATCGTCGTGCTCGCCGGCACGGGATGACGCCGCTCGACGCCGCCTGATCCGATCATTCGCGGAGCCGCTTGATCAGCTGCACCTGGCCGGCGTGATAGATCGCGTGGCAGGTGATCCCGAGAACGAGATTGAACCGCTCGGCGTCGCCGAGCGGAGACGTCGCCTTCGCGGTTTCGATCGCCTCGATCAGGTTGCCGAGCCGCGTGTGCTCGGTCTCGACGATCGACAGAATCTTCGGCCACGCGAGAACCGATTCATCGGCCACGGCGAACCAATCCTCACCGTCGAAGACAAACGGTTCGACGGGACGGCCGGAGATTCGCTCGCGGACGACACGCGCGTAGTAGGCGTGGTGCACCGCGATCTCTGCGATGTTGTGGCGCCCCGGACCGGGCCGCCAGAAGGCGAGGGCGGGTGTGACGTCGGCGAGCGCCGCTTTCAGATCGGCGCCGTGCCATGCGCCAGGGCCATACCCCTCTTTCAGCACTCGCGATTCGGTGCCGACCACAGTATTCGTGCTCATAGCGTCCTCCGTGTCAGACTGTTATAGGACGCAGCCGGAGCGCCGATCTTGGCAAAAATTGCGGTCGAACTGGAACAGGCGCTGGAGCGCCGCCGGCGCGACGGGACGCCGGGGCGGATGACGCCGCGCACGCTCGCGCGCGGCGACGGATGGACGGTGACCGACGTGATATGCACGTCGGGCCCGCAGGACCGTGCCTACGGCGAACGGCATTCCGAGTACGTGATTGCGCTCGTGCTCGCGGGCACGTTTCAGTACCGTTCCGGGCTCGGCTGCGCGCTGATGACTCCCGGTTCGCTGCTGCTCGGGAACCACGGACTCGGCTTCGAGTGCGGACATGAACACGGCGAGGGCGATCGGTGCGTGTCGTTCTTGTATACGCCGGAGTATTTCGAGCGGCTCGCCGCTGACGCGGGAGCGCGCGGCGGGCGCGCCGGTTTCAGCCTGCCGCGGCTACCGGCGGTGGCTGCGCTGTCGTCGATCGCCGTGCGCGCCGGCATCGGTGCGACGCGGTCGAACGATGTCGCGTGGCAGGATCTGGCCGTCCGGCTCGCCGTCAGCGCGATGAGGCTGGCGTCAGGCGCGGCGTCCGACGATCGGCCGCTGCCCGCGAATGCCGAGGCGCGGGTCGCACGAACGGTGCAACGTATTCAGCGTCATCCCGGCGCAGCGTCAGGGTTGGATGCGCTCGCCCGGGACGCCGGCTTGAGCCCGTACCACTTTCTCCGAACGTTCGAGCGGGTGACGGGCGTGACGCCGCATCAGTACCTGCAGCGAATCAGGTTGCGGGAGGCCGCCACGAGGCTGCTGGCGGGAAGGGGAAAGGTGATCGACGTCGCGCTCGACTGCGGTTTCGGCGACGTCTCGAACTTCAATCGTGCGTTCCGCACCGAGTTCGGCGTGAGCCCGCGATCGTTTCGTGAAAAATCCTCGCGTGAACGCGCGACCATACTGAAGAGATTCTGAGAAGAACCGATAACCCCTGTGGGTCGTCTTTTACGGGCCGCTCTCACACACGAACCCTGATGGTGTGAGCGGCCCTTTTCTTTTGGTCGGACGCCCACACGTCACGGCCTGCCGCGCGGCATGCCCACGCCCTTCTTTACGCGAGTCTCACCCGCCCTCAGGGTGTCAATGACACCCGGAGACGGTCTGCCACTTGCCAAATGATCGAAATTTACTAGGAAAACTGGAGCCGGCGCGCGGGCTTGAACCGCGGACCTGCTGATTACGAATCAGCCGCTCTACCAACTGAGCTACGCCGGCCAGGGGCAGGACCGTATCGAATTGTTGATTGTAACAGGGTCCAAAGCCTGCCGCGATTCTGCCGATAAGTACAAGGACTCCCACTCTGGTATGCAAATGCGGTCTCGCGCGGTCAATGAGGCGCTCCTTCTCGAGGCACTCGGGTTCATCTTCGTCGCCCTCCTGATCTGGGTGAACGAATACCTCGACCTGCCGCACATGCTCCTCGGCGCGCCGCCTACCACGTGGCGTCCCGTCGAGGTAGCCATCGAGTCAGGGTTTGTCCTCCTCCTCGGTGCCGCCGTCACCGGCGTCTCCTGGCTGACGTTCCGCCGCCTCGCCTACCTCGAATCGCTCCTGATCCTGTGCGCCGCCTGCCAGCGCGTCGGAGACGAGGGGCGCTGGATGGAATTCGAGCTGTTCGTCGAGTCGCGCGATCGCCTCGAGACGACGCACGGCATGTGTCCGGACTGTCAGACGACGCTCGGACCTCAGTTCTCCCGTCCCGTGGAGGTGAAATGAGCCATCACGGCCGCCGCACCAACTACCTGCCCCCGATCATCACGCTCGCCGTCGCCGGTTTCATCGGCCTCATCGTCATCTTCGCGCTCGACGAGTACTGGGACCTGCCGGCGCGTTCCTTCGGCGCGGTGCTGAAGCCAATCCGGACGTACGAGTTCTCGTTCAAGGTCGTCGCGGCGCTCTGCCTCTTCATCACCGTGCTCGGCGTGCTGCGCGAGGCGATTCTCCGTATCAAGCGCCTCTCGCACATGCTGACGATGTGCGCGTGGTGCAGGCGCGTGTCGGTCAACGGCGAGTGGATCTCGATCGACCAGTTCCTGCAGCAGCGCAAGAACACGACGTCATCGGTCGGCCTCTGTCCCGACTGCTACGGCAAGAAGGCGATCGAGAAACCAATCGACTCCCGCGCGCACCCCGCGGCCTGACTATTTCTTGCCGGGAGGGGCCGCCGGCTTCGTGTTCTTGCCGGGAGTGGCCGCCGGCCTCGTGCCGGAGGTCGCCACCGGCGTCGCAGCCTCACTCGGCTCACCCGGCAGCAGATCGATCCGGATCATCGCGTCGCTCGGCTCCGCAAGCGCGCCTTCGTAGCGCAGGAACCCCGCGGGCGGCGTCGTCAGCCAGATGTGCGCGTCAGGCACCTTCACGAACAGCTTCGCGATGGCCGGGATCTTCGGATGGACGACGAAGTGATCGGCGTCGATGGCACGTCCCGACATGCGCACGCTCTCGCGTCCGCCATATGACATCGCGACCGTCACGACTTTCGGCGCCGGCGTGAAGCCGACGGCCTTCAATTCGACCGTCTCACCCTTGATGACCCGCTCGCGCAGCGCCTTGGCGGCCATCGTGAAGCCGAAGCCGGCGAACGTGTTCCCGCGCTCGACGTCGAGCGTATCGGACCAGCGCTTCGTCTCGCCCTTCTCCAGCTTGGTTGCATTCGCGGCGCCGGTCTGCAGGTTCACTTCGAACGTGCGCACCGGTTTGTCCTTATCGAGTTCACGCCATTGCCACGAGTCCTGAACGAGCTCGGGCTGCTGGCGCATCACGATCGTTTCCTCGATGCGCCGCCCGGTGTTGGAGACGTACGTGATCTGGACGTGCAGGCGATCCTTCTCGATCCACTGCACGAACGTGCCGTCGGCGATGCGCCGCCCGGAGGCATCGCGCATCACGGGAAAACCGCGCACGGCGGTTTCGAAGATCTTCGACTCGATGGCGCGGACCGGAACGACCGCCGCGAGCGCCAGGACGGCGGCGAGGGCGCACCTGATCAGTTTTGGGGTGTTTTTCATCACACCCCTGTACATGCAAAACGGGATCGAGCGGGAGGAGGGAACCTGATCCGGAGTCAGGGCCGCGTACGCCGGGGTTTCGGCCGCCCGGCCTCCGGATCAGTCAGGAGGATTGAGTCGCGAAGTACCTACTTCGTGCCCTTGTGCGTCATCGGAACCTTCAGCTCGGCAAGCTTGCCGATCATGTCTTCCGCTGACGTCTCGGGCTTCACCATCTTCTCGATGTAGGAGATCTTCCCGGTCTTGTCGACGTAGAACGTCCACCGGTTGGCGACGCCGCGCTCGTTCAGCACGCCATACGCCTTCGCGGTCTCCTTGGTCGGGTCGCTCAGCAGCGGGAAGTCGGCTTCCTTCTTCTCGACCACCTGCTGATTGGCGCCCTGGCCGAGCGTGACGCTCTTCGCCTTGGCGAACTCGGTGTTCTTCTCGATCGGATCGACGCTCGCCATGAAGTAGCTCACGTCATACATCTTGATCTTGTCGCCGTTTTCCGCGAGCGACTTGCACTCGATCGTGCAGCCGCGCGTGAACGCCGCGGGGAACCACGCGATGACCACCGGCTTCTTGCCCTTGAAGTCGGACAGCTGGTAGGTCTTGCCGTCGGTCGCCTGCAGCTTGAAGTTCGGGGCCTGGTCGCCCACCTTGAGATCTGCCGTCTGCGCCATCGCCGCCGTGGCGAGGCCAAGGACGAGGCTTGCGGTCAACAGTAAACGCATCACTCAACCTCCTGGGTTGTTGATCGCCGTCGCGTGTCGCGCTTCGGCAAGGCTCGCCGTAGCTCGACCGGAAGGCGGAAAGGTCTGAGTATACTGCCGTTTGTCTACAGGCGGACCTGAAG
>Ga0114129_10012699_pt1 | contig 11991 bp, 12 predicted proteins | sample RhiMetdeltSRZDD1_FD_80071 | JGI IMG/M metagenome (GOLD analysis project Ga0114129, IMG submission 80071) | Populus rhizosphere microbial communities from Tennessee, USA - Rhizosphere MetaG P. deltoides SRZDD1 (version 2) (version 2) | ecosystem: Host-associated > Plants > Roots > Rhizosphere >... | reverse complement strand
GCGGGGGGGCGGCGCGACGACGTCAGGCGCTCTTCATTTCCTTGTCCTGCTCGAACAGGCGAATAGGCTGACTCTTTCCCATGATGACGTCTTCCGTGACGACCACTTCTTTGATTTGCTTCTGCGAGGGAACCTCGTACATCACGTCCAGCATCACCGATTCGAGAATGGCCCGCAGGCCCCGGGCGCCGGTCTTCTGCGTATACGCCCTGCGGGCGATCGCGACCAAGGCACCTTCCGTGAATTTCAACTTCACCTTCTCGAACGACATGAGCTTTTCATACTGCTTCGTCAGCGCATTGCGCGGTTCGGTGAGAATCCGAATGAGTGCCTTTTCATCGAGCTCCTCCAGCGTCGCAATGACGGGAAGGCGGCCGATGAATTCCGGGATCAAGCCATACTTGAGCAGATCTTCCGGCTGAACCTGCGCCAACAGTTCGCCGAGCCGGCGTTCGTTCTTGCCGCGCACGTCGGCTCCGAACCCGATCGACTTCTGGTTCAACCGCTGTTCGACGATCGATTCCAGCCCGACAAACGCGCCGCCGCAAATGAACAAAATATTGCTGGTATCGACCTGGATGAATTCCTGATGCGGATGCTTGCGCCCGCCTTGGGGGGGAACGTTGGCGACCGTCCCTTCGACCAGTTTCAGCAACGCCTGCTGCACCCCTTCGCCGGAGACATCGCGGGTAATCGACGGGCTGTCGCTCTTCCGGCTGATTTTGTCGATTTCATCGATGTAGACGATACCGCGTTCGGCGCGCTCTACGTCATAGTCGGATGCCTGCAACAACTTCAGAATGATGTTCTCGACGTCTTCTCCGACGTAGCCGGCTTCCGTGAGGGTGGTCGCATCGGCCAGCGTGAACGGCACGTCAAGATAGCGGGCCAGGGTCTGCGCCAGCAGTGTCTTTCCCGTTCCGGTCGGACCGATGACGAGGATATTGCCTTTTTGCAACTCCACCTCATCGACCTCGTTCGCCGAGATGCGCTTGTAATGATTATGGACGGCAACGGATAGGATCTTTTTGGCGCGTTCCTGACCGATCACGTACTGATCGAGATGGTGCTTGATCTCCGCCGGCTTGCGGAGCTTGGAGGAGATCTCCTCTTTCGCTTCTTCCCAATCCTCGGCGATGATGTCGTTACAGAGATTGACGCATTCATCGCAGATATAGACCGTCGGCCCTGCGATCAGCTTGCGGACCTCATCACGGCTCTTTCCGCAGAACGAGCAGCGCAAATGCCGGTCCATCTTCTCTTGTTTCGGCATGCCGCCTCCTACTTCTCCCTTCCGTCCTTCGATCCCCCGTCCTTGAGCAGTTCTTTGGCCGCCTTCGGCGGCCGGGTGATCACCTCATCGATAAGCCCGTACTTTTTCGCTTCTTCACCGGACATGAAGTAGTCGCGCTCGGTATCCAGTGCAATCTTATCGAGCGGTTGCGCCGTATGCTTCGCAAGGATTTCGTTCAAGCGCTCGCGGACCTTCAGGATCTCCCGCGCATGAATGTCGATTTCCGTCGCCTGGCCCTGAAATCCCCCCATCGGCTGGTGAATCATGACTCGTGCGTTGGGTAAGGCAAACCGCTTGCCTTTCGTTCCGGCGGCCAGGAGGAGCGCGCCCATGCTGGCCGCCTGCCCGAGGCAAATCGTCGTAATGGGCGGCTTGATGTACTGCATGGTGTCGTAAATGCCGAGGCCAGCCGTGACGCTGCCGCCCGGCGAATTGACATAGAGGTTGATGTCCTTCTCCGGATCTTCGGCTTCGAGAAATAAAAGTTGCGCGATGATCAGGTTGGCGAAGATGTCATCGATGGGAGCGCCCAGGAAAATGATGCGGTCTTTCAAGAGGCGCGAATAGATATCGTACGCGCGCTCTCCGCGGTTGGTCTGCTCGATCACGATCGGTACTAACATGACCCGAAATCCTTTCTTGCCTCGGAGGCTGAGACGGATGCCGCTAATCTTACCACATTTCGTCTTCCGGCGCGCTGACGAACGGCGCGCGGTGCGCGACCGAGCGCGTTGCGGCGAGACGATGGTCTCATCCTTGAATGACCGCATGCCGGTAGACGAAATCGAGGGACTTGTCGGCGAGGAGACGGCCGAGGATTTCGTCGCGCATGTCCTGGCCGCCCGCCTGGATCATACGCCCGACGTCCTCCGCCGAGACGTTGAGCCGCCGCGCCAAGCGTTCGAGCTCGGCCGCCACGTCCTGTTCTTCGACACGGACCCCTTCCTTCTCCGCGATGGTTTCCAAGATGAGGCCGACCTTGACGCGCCGCTTGGCTTCGGGCAGCGCGTCGTCGCGCAGGCGGGCTGCCTCCTCCTCACGTTTCGCCTCTCCGGCATCGGCGGCGGCACGGCCGCGTTGTCTCGCTCGTGACTCCAATTGCTGGCGGACCATCGCATTGACTTCTCGCTCGACCAAGCTATCGGGAAGGTCGAAGTGGTGCGTATCGGCGAGGCGCTTGACGATCTGCTCTTTGTACGACGCTTCGATCTCCCGTTTGAGCGCCGCGTCCATTTCGGTCCTGAGCTTGGCCCTCAATTCGTCGAGCGAGCTGTACGGCCCGCAGTCTTTCGCGAATTCATCGTCCAGCTCGGCCAATTTCTTGCGCTTCACCGCCTTGATCGCCAGCCGGAAAACGACGGTCTTGCCCGCGAGCGCTGGATCGGGATGTGTCGCCGGGTACGGTTGGGGAACCTCGACGATCTCCCCTTCTTTTTTCCCGAGCAACGCGTCGTCGATGTCCAATCCGAGCACCGGCGTTTTTGCGCCGAGCTTGTGGAGATGGCCTTCTTTCTTGGCGCCCTCGATCGGCGTGTGCTCGACAGACGCCTCGATGTCGAGCACGGCGTAATCTCCGCTCGCAAGGACGGTCTCAGGAGATGCGGCATGGAGTTGCGCATGCTGCTCGCGCAGCGCCTCCAGCGCGCGTTCGATTTGCTCGTCGCTCACCGTCCGCGTGTCCGGTTTGAGAGAAATAGGATTGGGAGCTTTGTAGTCCCGTAACTCGATCTTCGGCTTGATCTCCACGGTCGCGGTGAACGAAAACGGCGTGTTCTTCTTGATCTTCACCCGCTCCAGCGGCGGCACTTCCACCAGGACCGGGACGATGCCGGCCTGCCGGACGGCTTTATCATAGTAATCCGGGATGAGCTTGCGGACGAGGTCTTCCTCGACGGCTTTCGCATAGCGTTGCTCCAACAACGCCACCGGCGCTTTGCCGGGCCGAAACCCTGGAATCCGGACCTGACGGTTCAATTCCGTGTATGCCTGGGCGAACTGTCGGTTGACCTCGTCTTCCGGAATTTCGATCTTGAGGGCCCGCTTGCTCGGGCCGAGTTCTGTGACTTCAAGTTTCATCGGTGAATCTCAGCGGCTCCGCTTCCTGCGTCAGTCTAATGATCGGTGTTGGGTTATCGTCGAGCGTGACGGGATGGTGCGAGAGGGGGGACTTGAACCCCCACGGTTTCCCACGAGATCCTAAGTCTCGCGCGTCTGCCAGTTCCGCCACTCTCGCGCACCGATTACCGAGGGGCGTGGAACCTTCGATAGCTTGGGAAAGCCTGCCATCGTCTACGCTTACCTTGTAGTCTGCGCGCCCCGCTGATGTCAAGCCGGAAGCCTGCGTCGCCCTGTGCCCCAACACTGGCCCTTACCGTGTAGCGCACGCGACGGGATGTGAGTATACTGAGAGGACCCACGGGAGCGCTCCGGAACATCGACGCCGGCGCACCATGTGTCGTCCCTTCCATCATGCCGGTCTTCTTGGAACGGTCTTCCGTGAATTATTTGTCTGTCCATTCATGAAGCGGCTCATGAAGCGGCATGATTCAGAACGGAGGTGCGTTATGATTCGACCAGCCCTCGCGGCCCTGCTCGGCCTGTGGGTCTGCCTCGCAGGTGAGACGAGTTGGGCCCGTCGCGAGTACTTCACGCCCGAGCAGAAGGAGCACCTGGCGAAAGCGCAAACGATCCTCGTAGAACCGATCGCGATCACCGACAAAGGCGCGGTGCCCGCGGAGGCGATCGGGACGACCGTGAGCAGCCGCTTGCAAGAGGTCGGCTACACGACGGTCTCGAAAGCTTCTGAACCGCACGACGTCGTCCTTCGCGTGAAATGCGAGCAGCGGAAAACCTGGGAAGGCACGGCCGCCGTCGGCGGCGATGCCGATCTTCCGGATTCGCCGTCGCGGGTCTGGAAAGGCCCCGCGTGCCAGCTCAATTATTTGCTGGATGGAACCAAGATCAAATGGCAGAAGGAGGTCCGAACCGAATTTCAAGATGCCGCCGAGGCGGCTCAGAAAGCCGGCGGCGGAGATCCAGGCGCCTATGCCATGACGAAGTTGAGCGAGCGGTTGCAGCAATATGATTTCCCTCTGATCCTGGCATCGGAATGGGGTCAAGCGGACCGGCTTCTCCACATGATGGATTCGGCGGGAACCGATCAGATTCTCAAGCTGAAAATCATTTCGCTGCTCGGCGAGATGCAGGCGGATGAGGCGTTCCCCAAGCTGAAGGAAGCGCTTAAAGATAAGAATCTCGCCACGCAGGCGGCAGAGGCGCTTGGACGGACAGGGAAGGAATCCATTCCTATCTTAGTCGATATGTTGAAGAACTCCAATGATCCGGACCTTCAGGTTGCCGCCGCCAAGGGGTTGGGCCAGGTTGGTGGGTTGCACGGTGACGCGAGCGTCATCCCGCCGCTGCTCGACATGATGTTCAGGCCGGGCCTGGATATGCGCGTTCGGACGGAGGTCGTGTGGGCCATCGGCAAGGTGCCTGATAAGCGAGCGATCGAACCGTTGCACAAGCTCGACCGTGAGGTCCAGGCCGTTCGGAGTGAGGATCCGGCGTTCAAGAAATTGAAGGAGGCGGCATTTTGGTCATTGAAGATGACCGATACGGAACTCTCTTCCGAAAATCCATGACCGGTTGACGACATCCGCCGCTGACGCCGCCGTGGCAGTGGGGCCGTTCGGCTCGTTAAGTAGTGCCGAACGGCCCCTGCCTTTTAGCCTCCAAATACCATCCTCCATCCATTGGCATCCCTCCATGCCGATTCAATGGAAGAAACTAATGGAACATGCTATATAGCCCCCGCTTTAGGTGCCACATTTGCGAGGAGGTCACATGGGAAGATTTTCGCGGCGCGACTTTCTTCGGTTGACGGCGTGGACAGGCGGCGCGCTGGCGTGCAGCCATTTGACGAACAGCGGTCTTCCTTTCCTTGACTCTGAGGCGGCCGCGGAACCGCCCAAGGGCGAGCCGATCAAGATCGGGATTATCGATCCCCTGTCGAGTCCTTATAAGACGTCGTCAATCCATGACGTCCACGGCGCGACCGTCGCAATGGATATGTACAACAAGAAAGGCGGAGTCCTGGGCCGACCCGTCACCTTGATCGATGCCGATGATGCCTCCAACGTTCAGACCGGCGTCAAGGCGGCGATGAAGCTCATCAAGGAGGACCGCGTCGATTGTCTCATGGGCACCTTCAATGGCGACGTCGCGCTGGCCGTGGCTGACCTCGCCAAGCAGGAAAACAAGCTGTTCATGGTCACGGGCGCCCACGTCATGGACCTCACCGGTTCACGATGTAACTCGCACACGTTCGTGTTCATGCCGAACGCGCAGATGATGGCCCGTGCGATCGCGCCGCATCTCGTCAAGGCCGGCGGGACTAAATGGTATATGATCACCGCGGACACTGTGGACGGCAAGGCGGCCCAGGAGGCCATGGCCGAGGCGCTGAAACCCCAAGGCGCCGAGACCATCGGCCAGGTGACGACGCCGTTCGGCACGACGGATTTCACGTCCGTGCTCGCCGATGCGAAGACCGCCAAGCCGAGCGGTGTCCTCCTCAACCTGTACGGTTGGGACCTCGTGAATGCGCTGAAAGCGTATACCAAGCTGGAGCTCGCCAAGGAGAAAATCGGTGTCGGCGGGATGATCGGGGGAGAACAAATCGGACGGCCCTTGGGCTATGCCAACAACGCCGGCGTCTGGGGGCTGATTTGGGATCCAAAGATCAATACGGACAGTTCCAAACGCTTCATTCAGGGCGTGATCGATAAGTACAATCACACCCCAACATCACGGTGCTATCTTGGCTATGCCGCCATGATGCAGATCCTCGAAGCCATGGGGCGGGCCGGGACGACGGAGACGGCGGCGATGATCAAAGCCCTCGAAGGCCATGAGTTCGACGGTCTCAAGGACGGCCGCTCCTACTTTCGTCGATCGGACCATCAATGTGTTCAGGATGTCCTGGTTGGACAGGCCTACGGCAAGGAACTCGGATTAGGCCACTATCAGATCGTGGCTACGGTTCCCGGTGATTCGGCAACGACAGCCGGTCAGCAGAAGACATGCCATCTCGGCTAGGGGTAGGAACCGGCACGTCGCGGCAGGAGGATATCGGCAAGAGTAAAGGCAAGCGAACTCGGACAATCCGGGCTGGATGTGCGACGCGGTTCTAGTCTTTGACGTGTTCGTGCGATTTCGCCTGTGAGTTTCCGTATTGTTCCTGGAACACCCCAAGAAGGCGCTCCAGTTCGCCCATGTTTTCGACGAGCGCATCGCCTCTCAGCTTCCCCCACCGGTACTTGAGCACGCCCTTGATCTGCTTGCATCGCCCTTTGAATTGATCGTGATTCATACATCCCTCAAGCTGCATAGGGGTCTAGCCGCTTCCCGAGCACCAAGGCGGTGAACGTCATGAGCGGCGTGAAAAATCGCCGTCCGAGATATGGTTGCCGATTCGACGTCTCATTCCGGCCCCTCGAAGAACGTCCGCGTCGAGACGCTGCAAGTAATCGAAATGTCCGGCATTGATCTCGTCGCGGCAAGCGCCGCATACCCTGCATAGGCATCCCGGTAAAGCATCGGTGCGAAGATGGCACGATCGGTTCGTGTGCAGTGATCACATCGCATCCGTTCTCCTACTGCTCGCTCAGCTGACCCACCGCCTGAAGAATGGACACGACGACCGCACGAGGCACCCATACTTCTCCTCGATCGACCACGCGCACGGCTTTGGCCAACACGTCCGGAGCGAGAGCTTTTCTGAGATATCCACGAGCCCCGAGCGACAGAGCATCGATCATCCGCGTGCGAGATGCCCGTTCCGTCATGAGAATGATCCGGGTCGAGGGGCTTTGATAGCGCACGAGCGGAAGCAGGGAGAGGCCGTACACGGCAGAGATATTCGAGTCCAGGAGAAGAACCTGTGGCCGGAGCTTGAGCGCTCTCACGACCTCATATCCTGATGCAGCCTCCCCAACGACTTCGATCCCCGCTTCCGGTCGTAGCCGTTTCGTATAGGATGCCCGGGATGCTTTGCTCGGGTCTGCAATAACGACGCTGATGGCGGTCACCGTGTTCCCTCGCTCTATCGACGCCGACAGTAAAGGGTTTTCGCTCGACCTAGCAATTGGACTTGGGTCTAGACACGTAATAGTCGACTACAATAGATGTTCTCGCACGAAGGAGGCAAGAGGTTGGGGGCAAGTACTCCGCCGGGGGGGGTAGATCGGTCAGGCGAGCGGGGGGCCTGGGAAAGGCAGGGAATCCGTAGAACTACACCGCGCGAGGCTGCAGCGAGCCGGCGGACAGATCGGCGAGGCGATCGATGAGTTTGGCCACCATCGACCGAGACACCCACGTCTCCCCGCCCCGTACGGCACGGACGGCCTTGGTCAAGAATCGACGGAGCATGACCGCTCCGAGATACCCGCGCGCGCCGTGAGAAATCGCTTCCAGTATTTCGGCCTCGGCGGCACGACCGGTGAGCAGAATCACGTGTGTTCGCGGGCTGCGCGCACGGACCAACGGAACCGCAGCCAGATCGCTGTCCGCCATCATGTTGAGATCCAGCAAGAGGATGTCGGGCTGCTGCTCAGCTCGAGCCACGGCCTCTCGAACGGTGGCGACCGTTCCGATGACCCGGATACCCCGAGCCCGTCGAAGTACCTCCGCACAGGTCGTCGCCCTCCTCCTCTCACGGTCGGCGATCATCACGGTGATTGATGGCACGTCTTTCTTCCTCCTTCGTCGAAAGCCGCCGTCACCTACGCACGAAATGACGGCCGGTGCCCGTTGACGTAGAGCGCCAAATGCAGGCGATCCGACACGCCCAACTTTCTGAAAATGGACGTCAGGTGAGCTTTTACGGTCTTTTCCGACACGTTCAGTTGATTGGCGATTTCCTTGTTACTGGAGCCTCCGCCGATCTGTTGGACAATTTCTTTCTCTCGAGGCGTCAAGACATCGAAGGACGGGTCTGCGTTGGGAAGGACCCGATTTCGCTGTTGCTCCGTCAAGGCAACCAAAATGTCGAGCAGGTGGGAAATGACTTTCCGGCCGACCCACACCTCCCCTTTTTGCACCATCTTGACGGCCTTCGTGAGCAGCACGGCATCCATGTCTGCGCTGCAATATCCTCTGGCTCCGGCTTCGAGCATGGCCGTGCCTTCGTTGTCGGTCGGACTTTTCGTCAGCAGGATGATTTTAGTCGAAGGGCTCAATGTCTGAATCTCCGCAAACCCGCCCCGCCCGCGCAGTTCTGGCAGCGCGAGGTCCAGCAGCAAGATAGTCGGCTTGAGGGCGACCATCTTATGCTCGAGCGTCTGGCGATCCCCCACCTCATGGACGGTGGCAATCCGCTCGAGCGCTTGCAGCCATTGCATTCTCCTCAACGCCACGGCGCTGGCTGCCAAGACTTTGAGTGAACTTGAACTGTCCTGGTCGGACACCATGACCGCTCAACCCCCCCTTCTTTAATCCGATCGGCCGCGCTACTGTACCAGGTTTTCCTTAAAAAATCCTCGACGTTCGACATCGACCGCGGCTTGCCGCTCATCCAGGTGCATGCTAAGATGCGTCTCTTCTAAGTATAGCCAGTTTTTTTCGTGGAGAGGTGCGAGAGCGGCCGAATCGGCGTGCCTGGAGAGCACGTGTGCTGGCAACGGCACCGTGGGTTCAAATCCCACCCTCTCCGCCAGTTTTGGCGCGACCTCCGTCCGGTTATAAACCCTGGGACAATGGCGCGCCAGACCGACCAACCGGCAGTGGCGCTCAGCGCCGAAATAAGGTGTCGCATTCGCGACATACTTTAGGAGTCGCGCCGCGCGACACCTTTTACGGCGTTCATTGCCACTGCCGGTTGGTAAATCTGGCGCGTCAATGCCGGGGCATTTAGAATCGGACGTCGGTCGCGCCAAGGAATAAGGGGCTGGGCCCTGTGCAACAGTATCCTGTGAAACCCGCCAGGTCCGGAAGGAAGCAACGGTAAGCAGGCAAGTCTGGGTGCCGCAGGATCACCTGGCCCCGTTTATATATCAGGATGCTGAAAAAGCTCTCATCTATGCCCACCCTTCCCAGGCGGTTACGACACCCGCCCACCCGGAGTCTACCAAGGCAGACTCTAGCCCTCTGGCCGCGCCCTCTCCCGAGCTTCGTTCTCGCCTTGAAACAATCCTCAACGTACCCCAGAGGGACGGAGAGCACGTCTCGGCGTGCCCCGGGTTGGGCGGGTGAGAAATGCGCCGCCTCCGGTTTTTTCTCGGCGGCGGCTTCGCTGCCCGGAAGAGGCGCGTCCCGCGGAAAGAGCTGGTCTTGGCCAGCTCGGGGCGGGCGGGTGACATAGCGCTTGGGGCGGGTGGGTGTACTGAGCTTTTTTGAGCATCCTTAGGCTCATCACTTCTAACGAGTGCGAAGAACGACCTATGGATTATCAGGTTTCAGCGAGAAAATACCGACCGGGCACATTTCAGGACGTCATCGGACAACCCCATGTCGTCACGACGCTCATGAACGCGATCGTCAGCAAACGCGTCCCTCACGCGTTCTTGTTCTCCGGCAGTCGCGGTGTGGGAAAGACCACCGTCGCCCGCATCTTGGCGAAAGCGCTCAATTGCGAACAGGGGCCAACCAGCACGCCGTGCGACCGTTGCGCGACATGCTTGGAAATCGTGCAAGGCAATTCCGTCGATGTGATCGAGATCGATGGAGCCTCGAACACCAGCGTCGACGATATCCGCGAAGTCCGCGAAAACGTAAAGTTTACTCCTTTTCGTGGACACTACCGGGTCTATATCATCGACGAAGTCCACATGCTCTCCAACTCAGCCTTCAACGCGTTACTGAAGACGTTGGAAGAACCCCCTGCGCATGTCGTCTTTATCTTTGCCACCACCGAGCTGCACAAGATTCCCGCAACTATTTTGTCCCGATGCCAGCATTACACCTTCCGGAGGATTGCCCGATCAGAAATCATCCACCGGCTACGACACGTCGCGGAACACGACGGTATCGCCGTCGAGGATCGAAGTCTCGCGTCCATCGCTCGGGCCAGCGACGGCAGCATGCGAGACGCCTTGAGCCTGATGGATCAGGCCGTTTCATTCGCCGGAAAGACCATTCGCCACGAAGACCTGGAGGCATTGCTTGGTGCTGTCCCGCAAGAACTGATCCGGGCTATGGTCGCGGCCGTGCGAACCCACAATCCCGGAGCGGCTGTGGATGTCATCAGCCGCCTGGCCGATCAGGGGCATGATCTGCGATTTTTCTGTGCCGAGCTGGTGGAGCATATCCGCAATGTCTTGGTCGCCGCCGTCGTCCCTGACCGGCAGGGCCTCAGAGGGCTCGTGGATGTGTCCGACGAGGAAGTTCCCCCTCTGCTGGACGATGCGCGCAGCTTCAGCGAGGATGAACTCCAGGAATTGTTCCGGTTGTTCTGCCAAACCGAAGATGCCTTGCGGCTCAGCATGCATCCTCGCTTCGTGTTGGAAGTGGCGGCGATTCGAGCGACGAGGTGTCAGGCGGCATCGGACGGTTCACCTCTCGCCATGCCGCGCGAATCTCATGCGGGCGGCGGGGCCGTCACGAAGGAGCCGACAAAGCCCTATGCCAACGCAGCAACATCCGCGCCGCTCCCTCTTGGCGCGCGGCCGACACCGCGGCCACCGGAGCCTCGGCAGGATACGAGTGAGCCGGCGGTACCACCGAACCCTCCTGGACGGACTCACGCACCTCCGAAACCGCCCGCTCCGCAGCACACGAAGGCGCCGGCAGGCCCAGCCGGAGGTCAATCCGCTCAACCGGCGACGCCACGGGCTCCCACCGCCACACAGGCCGCTTCGCCCGAAGCCGCCGCGATCAAACTCGGCTGGGATGAAATCGTCGAACGAATTGAACAGCGCCACCCGAATATCGCCCCGTTCCTCGCACGGGCAGGATCGATGAAACTGGATGGAGGCAAGGTCATCATCGGCTTTCCCCGGACCGCCTCTGTGGCACTTGCCAGGATTCAAAAACCTGAGGTGTTGGAGTCCATTGCTGCAGTGTGCCGGGAACTCGCCGGCCGTGAGCTGACGGTCAGCGCGCTGGAACTGGGGGACGAATCTCAGAACGGGCCGACGCTGGCGGAACGGCGAGCCGCGAAAGAGCGCGATCACAAGGACATGTTGTTGGAGCAGACGCGATCTCACCCGCTCGTCAAACAAGCGTTGGCGATGTTTGGAGGCGACGTCGTGGACGTTCGGCCAACCGTCTCGCAAAAGGAGACACGGTAATGTCGAGGAATCCGTTTGGCAATCTCGGCAATATGATGAAACAGGCCCAGGCCATGCAAGAACAGCTTGCAAAAGTCCAAGAACAGGCGGCGGGAAAAACCGTGGAAGGCACGGCTGGGGGCGGTATGGTCAGTGTCACCGCCAACGGCGCCATGGAGATCGTCGCCGTCAAGATCGATCCGGAAGTGGTCAAATCCGGCGACATCGACATGCTACAGGACTTGATCGTCGCCGCGGCCGGCGAGGCACTGCGGAGGGCCAAAGAAATGATGGCCAACGAAATGAAATCGATCACCGGAGGTATGCAAATTCCGGGGCTGTTCTGAAGCGGTCGGGCTCGTCGTCCGGCTGCCGGCTTGTATGGGGCTAGATAACCAAGGCCTGCTGACGAAACTGATCCGCGAATTC
>Ga0114129_10012698_pt1 | contig 11991 bp, 13 predicted proteins | sample RhiMetdeltSRZDD1_FD_80071 | JGI IMG/M metagenome (GOLD analysis project Ga0114129, IMG submission 80071) | Populus rhizosphere microbial communities from Tennessee, USA - Rhizosphere MetaG P. deltoides SRZDD1 (version 2) (version 2) | ecosystem: Host-associated > Plants > Roots > Rhizosphere >... | reverse complement strand
TCCTCGAGGACGTGTTCGTGCCCGACCGCGACGTGCTCGGCTCCGTCCACGAAGGCTGGCGCGTCGCGATGGCGACCACAGGCTCGGAGCGCGGGCTGACGCTGCGCAGCCCGGGCCGGTTCATGGCCGCGGCGGGACGACTCGCCGACCTGTACCGCCGTCACGCCGACGACGGAGCACTCGACGCCGACCCGACCGTGCGCGACACCGTCGTGCGCGCATGGATCGACGCCGATGCGTACCGGTGGCAGACGTTCTGGACCGTCACCCGCCTGATGGATGGCCGGCGGACGGGACCGGAGTCGAGCCTGGTGAAGATCTTCTGGTCGGAGCTCGACGTGCGGTTGCACGAGACGGCCCTGCGGCTGCTGGGCTCACGCGCCGAGCTCGTCGACGGCGACGACGGGGCGTGGATGAAGGGCTGGCAGTTCGCGCTCTCGGGCCCGATCTACGCGGGCACGAACGAGATCCAGCGCAACGTGGTTGCCGAGCGCGTGCTCGGGCTCCCCCGGCGGTGATCGCGTGAGGTTCGCCTTCTCGGACGAGCAGCTCGCGATGCGCGACGCCGTGCGTTCCTTCCTCGAGAAGGAGTGCCCACCCAAAGTCGTGCGCGATGCCTGGACGAACGACACGGGGCGGTCGGGGCTTTGGCCGCGCCTAGGAGAGCTGGGCGTGCTCGGCGTGCTGGCGCCCGAGGCGCACGGCGGCTTCGGCGGCGACGAGCTCGATCTCGTCCTCCTGCTCGAGGAGACAGGCCGGGCCGCGCTCCCCGAGCCCGTCGTCGAGCACGCCGCCGTGGGCGTGCCGGTGCTCGAGGACTCGCGCGCCGAGGCGGCCGCCGCCGGCGACGTCACGATCACGGTCGCGCCTCCGTCCGGGCTCGTGCCCTACGCCGACAGCTCCGATCTCGTGCTGGACGGCGATCGATTCGTCGAGCCCCGAACGCTCGAGTTGCGGCGGCACGAGTCGGTCGACGGCTCGCGACGGCTGTTCGCGGTCGCGGCTCCACACACCTCGATCAACTCGGCGAGTTTGGATCGCGCCGCGCTGGGCGTCGCCGCGCAGCTCATCGGTCTCGCCGACCACATGCTGGCGATGACGGTCGAGTACGCCAAGGAACGTCGCCAGTTCGGCGTGCCGATCGGCTCGTTCCAGGCGGTGAAGCACCATTTGGCCGACGTCGCGCTCGCGCTCGAGTTCTCGCGGCCCCTCGTGTACCGGGCCGCGTGGTCGGTCGCCCACGGCGACGACGGCCGGTCGGTGCACGTCGCCATGGCCAAGGCCCGCGCGTCCGAAGCCGCGCTCCGCGCCGGGCGGGTTGCGCTCCAGGTCCACGGGGCGATCGGTTACACCACGGAATACGACCTGCACCTCTGGATGAAACGGGCGTGGGCGCTGGCGGCGACGTGGGGCGATGCCGCGTGGCACGACGCCCGCGTGGGACGCGCGATCCTGGACACCGACCCAGCCCGTGAGGAGCAGTGATGGCCGAGGCCTACATCGTCGACGCGGTGCGGACGCCCGTGGGCAAGAAGGGCGGCGGGCTCGCGAGCGCGCACCCCGCCGACCTCGGCGCCCACGCCATCTCCGGCCTCGTCGACCGCACGGGCATCGACCCGGCTGCGGTCGAGGACGTCATCTTCGGTTGTGTCGACACGATCGGTCCCCAGGCCGGCGACATCGCCCGCACGTGCTGGCTCGCCGCCGGCCTCCCCGACGACGTGCCGGGCACGACCGTCGACCGGCAGTGCGGCTCGTCTCAACAGGCCCTGCATTTCGCCGCCCAGGCAGTGCTCAGCGGGACGAACGACGTGATCGTGACGGGTGGCGTGCAGAACATGAGCATGATCCCGATCGCGTCGGCGATGACCGTCGCCCAGCCCATGGGCTTCGACGACCCGTTCACGGGCTCGGAAGGATGGCGCGCCCGCTACGGCACGCAGGAGGTGTCGCAGTTCCGCAGCGCCGAGATGATCGCCGAGAAGTGGAGCGTCTCACGCGACGACATGGAGGCGTTCGCGCTCGAGAGTCACCGCCGCGCCGTCACCGCCATCGACGAGGGTCGCTTCGAACGGGAGATCCTCCCATACCGCGGCGTCACGACGGATGAAGGGCCGCGGCGCGACACGTCGCTCGAGCGCATGGCGTCGCTCCCGCCGCTGACCGACGGCGGGCGGGTGACCGCGGCGGCGTCGAGCCAGATCTCCGACGCCGCCGCCGCCCTGCTCGTCGTGTCGGAGCGCGGGCTGCAGGAGCACGGCTTGACGCCCCGGGCGCGCATCCACCACCTCAGCGTGCGGGGAGCCGACCCAATCTTCATGCTGACGGCGCCGATCCCGGCCACCGCCTACGCGCTCGAGCGCACCGGCATGTCCCTCGACGACATCGACCTCGTCGAGATCAACGAGGCGTTCGCGTCGGTGGTGTTGGCGTGGCAGCAGGAGACGGGCGCCGACCTCGACAAGGTGAACGTCAACGGCGGCGCCATCGCGCTCGGCCACCCGCTCGGCGCCACCGGCGCCCGGCTCATGACCACGCTGCTGCACGAGCTCGACCGCACCGGCGGGCGCTGGGGCCTCCAGACCATGTGCGAAGGCGGCGGCCAAGCCAACGTCACGATCATCGAGCGCCTGGGATAGGTCGTTACGCCGGCTCCCCGCGGATCGGGAGGTCCGCGGCGCGGTAGACGGCGTCGATGACGCGCATGTTCTGCACCGAGTCGGGCGGCGGTGTGAGGACGGGCGTGCCGTGCAACACGGCGCTCGTGAACGCCTCGAGCTGGTAGGCGTACGTGGACTTGCGCGGGAACTTCTCGCGGTGCTTCTTGCCGTCACGCAGAACCGTGAAGCGATGGAAGAACTGCGGGCCGGTCTGGTTGAAGACGCGCAGTTCGCCTCGCTCCCCCCAAGCTCGGACCGTCAGCTTCAACGGTGTGCTCGACCACATTGCGCACGTCATGCGACCGGTGTGCCCCTCCGGCCAACGAACGTCGGCCTGCATCCACCGGTCGACCTTCGGCGACCGGAGGCGAGCATGCGCGCTGATGACCTTCGGCTCGCCGCCACCCAGCAGACGCAGCTGGTGCGCGGCGTAGGAGCCGACGTCCATGGTCGCTCCCCCGCCGAGCTCGTACTGGTAGCGGATGTCCTTGAACATCGGGAGCGGAATGCACATCGTCGTCTCGACGCGCTCGAGCTTGCCGAGCTCGCCGCCGGCGACGACGTCGTGCATCCGCTGCGCCAGCGGGTGGTACCGGTAGTGGAACGCCTCCATCACCACGAGCCCGCTCCCATCGGCCGCTGCCGCGACCTGCTCGGCCTCGGCGGCATTCGAGGTGAACGGCTTCTCGCACAGGACGTGCTTGCCGGCCGCCAGCGCCTTCAGCGTCCACTCGGCGTGCAGGCCGTTGGGCAGCGGGTTGTAGATCGCATCGACCTCGGGGTCGGCGATGACGTCCTCGTACGTGGCGTGCACCTTGGCGATCTTGTGCTTGCGGGCGAACTTCTCGGCCCGGGCAGGGTCGCGCGCGGCGACCGCGACCACCTCGGCCGCGGGCACACCCTTGGCCGGCTTGATCAACGCGCCCGGAGCGATGCGCGCCGCGCCCAGGGTGCCGATGCGCACCCGGTCAGTGGCGCTCACGCTTCGACCAGCTTGGAATAGTCGTCGAGCGCCGGAACCACGGTGTCGTGGTCGCCGGCCGGCACGCGCAGCACCACCTCGTCGATCCCGATCGACGCGTAGTAGTCGAGCTTGCCCGGGTCGGGGATCGTCCCGAAGGGGATCACGCGCACCGTCGCCGGATCGCGGCCGGCGGCTTCCATGGCGCGGTGGAGCTGCGGTAGCGCCTCGCGCACACCGGCGCCCCCGATCGGGATCCATCCGTCGGCGTACTCGGCGACGTGGGCGAACAGTTTCGGTCCCGCCGCGCCACCGATGAGGACCGGAGGCCACGGCTTCTGCGTGGGCTTGGGCCACGACCAGCTCGGGGGCAGGTGCACGTACTCGCCCTCGAAGCTGGCCTCGTCGTCGGCCCACAGTCGCTGCATGGCCAGCAGATGCTCGCGGGCGACGTCACGCCGGCGGCGCATCTCTATCCCGTGGTCCTCGATCTCGTCGGCGTTCCACCCGAAACCGACGCCGAAGACGAACCTGCCGCCGGAGAGGTGGTCGAGGCTCGCGACCGCCTTCGCGGTCACGATCGGATCGCGCTGCGCGACGAGGCAGATACCCGTTCCCACGCGGAGCCGCTCGGTCGCCGCCGCCGCCATCGCCATCGCGACGAACGGATCGAACGGCCGCTTGTAGTAGTCGGGGAGGACGGCGTCGCCGGACGGCGGCGGGGTGCGCCGGCTCACCGGGATATGGGTGTGCTCGGGGACGTACAGCGACACGAACCCCCGCTCCTCTGCCGCACGCGCGAAGTCGTCCGGACGCATCACCTGGTCCGTCGCGAACATCGTCAGGCCGAAATGCACGGCAGTACCGTAACTGACACGCCATCAGGCGACGGTTGCGGAAGCCCTCGGCGCGCACACCCGCTCTAGGCGGGCATGATCGAGCCGCCGTCGACACACAGCACCTGCCCGGTCACGAGGGCGGCGTCGTCGCTCGCGAAGAACACGGCCGTGCCGGTGAGGTCCTCGGGCTCGAGCTTGCGCTTCATGGCGCTCATCGCCGGGAGCAGGTCGATGAACGCTTCGGGAACGATCTTCTTCGTCGCCTCGGTCATCGTCACTCCCGGGGCGATGCAGTTCACCGTGATGTTGTACTGCCCGAGCTGCGACGCGAGGAACTTCGTGAGCCCGACGACGCCCCATTTCGTCTGGCTGTAGGTGAACCCGGACACTTCCTGGAACTCACCCTCCGGGACGATGTTGTACAGGTACGCGGCGCCCGAGGACTGGTTGATGATGCGGCCCCAACGCTGCTCGACCATCGTCGGCGCGCACGCCCGGGCCATCAGCCACGCGCCATGGAGGTTCACGCTGAAGACCTTCTGCAGGTACGCGTAGTCGTTGCGCTCGTTGTCGATGTCGTAATAGAGCGCAGCGTTGTTGACGAGGATGTCGATGCCGCCGAACTGGTCCTTCGCCTTCGCCGCGCACGCCAGCGTCGACGACTCGTCGGAGATGTCGGTCTGGACGAACGCTACGTCGCCGAGCTTCTCGAGCTGCTCCATCGCCGAGGCGGCACGGTCCTCGTTGATCTCGGCGACGACGACCTTGGCGCCCTCGTCGAGAAATCGCTTGGCGTACGAGAGGCCGATGCCCTGACCCGCACCGGTGATGACGGCGACTCGGTCTTCGAGCCGGCCCATGTTCGATGCCCCCCCTGTACGCGTGCCTACGAGCGGTGGATGAGGTTGAAGCGCTCCGTGACCGCAGGTTCGCCGCTCTTCTCGTCACGCCACACGGTCTCGGTCACGACGAACGTCATCGTGCGGCCCTTGCTCTCCTTCTCGTACAGGTCGACGATGCGCCCCTCGCCGACCAGCACGTCACCGACCACGATCGGCCGGTGGTACGTGAACTCCTCCTCACCGTGGAGCACGAGGCCGCCCTTGGCGAACAGCTCCCCCATCACCTTGTGCATCGGGTTCTCGCCGCCGGACGGGTCCGCGGGTTGATCCTCGGCAAAGCGCCCCCAGAACTGCATCGCGAACGACCATGTCGGTGGGGCGGGGATGCCGGCGAACCCGGCGGCCCCCGCCGCGGCCGGGTCGTGGTACACGGGGTTGTCGTCCTTGAGCGCGCGGGCGAAGTTCGAGACCGGCCCGCGCTCGATGGTGACGCGGTGTGCACCGGTCGGCTTCCCGATGACGCTGCTGTCGAGGGCCATCCGTCCCTTCCAAGCTCTCTTGCGCGGTCCCCGCGCACTCTGAGCGGTCCCCCGCGCTGTTTGACGGGCGCGTGAACGACCGCGATACCGTGACGCCGACGTCAGTTTTCAACGCGGGGAGAAGGACGCGCAAATGGGGTTGCTGGACGGCAAGGTCGCGATCGTCACCGGCGCGGGCAACGGTGTCGGGAGGGGCGAGGCCATCGAGCTCGCGGACCAGGGTGCGAAGGTCGTCGTGAACGACCTCGGCGTCTCGGTGACGGGCGAGGGCGCCGACAAGCGCACCGCCGACGAGGTCGTCGACGTCATCAAGGGCCGGGGCGGCGAGGCGGTCGCGAACTACGACGACGTCGCCGACTTCAACGGCGCCAAGAGCATCATCGACACGGCCGTCGAAGCGTTCGGGAAGCTCGACGTGCTCGTGAACAACGCCGGGATCCTGCGGGACAAGATGCTGTTCACGATGGGTGAGGACGAATTCGACTCGGTCATCCGCGTCCATCTCAAGGGCACGTGGAGCACGATGCACCACGCCTCGGCGTACTGGCGCACCGAGTCCAAGGAAGGCCGCCAGCCGAGCGGATCGATCGTCAACACGGTCTCGAGCGCCGGCCTCCAGGGCCAGGCGAGCCAGTCCAACTACGGCGCGGCCAAGGCCGGGATCGCGGCCATGACGATCATCGCCAGCCTCGAGCTGACGCGCTACGGCGTTCGCGCCAACTGCATCGGACCCGGCGGCTTCACGCGCATGGTCGGCCAGGCCCGTCAGGACATCACCATCAAGAACCCGGAGGAGTACACCGAGTTCGACGGCATGAACCCGGGGAACTCGGCGCCGGCGGTGGCGTGGCTCGCGTCCGACGAGTCCAAGCCGACGACCGGCCAGGTCCTGCGCATGGTCGGCAACTCGCTCTGCGTGTACCAGCCGTGGCAGATGGGCGAGGAGTTCTTCGCCACCGACAACGAAGGCAAGCCCGCCCGGTGGGACGCCGCCGACGTCGGCAGCATCCTCAACAAGTACGTCTTCCACACGGTCAACCCCGGCATCGCCGCACAGCAGAAGCGTTAGCCTCCGAACGGTGGACACCGACTTCGAGACGCTCCTCTACGAGGAGCGCGACGGCGTCGCCTGGGTAACGCTCAACCGGCCGGACCGCCTGAACGCGTTCAACTCGCTCATGCAGCGCGAGCTGCACACGTTGTGGCGCGGGCTTCGCCGCCATGACGACGTGCGCTGCGTCGTCCTGACCGGCGCCGGCGAGAAGGCGTTCTGCACCGGCATCGACCGCATGGAGCAGATGGGCGACGAGGGTGACGACACCACCGATCCCGACGTCGTCGGCTCCGGCAGCACGCCGTTCATGTTCAACGACCCCGGCGACAACATCGGTCCGAAGAGCTCCGACCTCTGGAAGCCGGTGATCGCGGCCGTGAACGGCATCGCCTGCGGCGGCGCCTTCTACATGCTCGGCGAGGTCGAGTTCATCATCGCCGCCGAGCACGCCACCTTCTTCGACCCGCACGTGACGTACGGCATGACGGCCGCGTTCGAGCCCATTCACATGTCGGGGATCATGCCGTTCGGCGAGATCATGCGGCTCTCTCTGCTCGGCAACTACGAGCGCCTGTCGGCCCGTCGGGCGTACGAGATCGGGCTCGTATCGGAGATCGCGCCCAAGGAGCAGCTGCGCGAGCGGACCGAATGGGCGGCGAACGCGATCGCGTCACAACCGCCGCTCGCGATCGAAGGCACCGTCCGCGCGATCTGGGGCGCGCGCGAGCTCGGTCAGCGCCAGGCGTTGCGGCTGGGCTACGCGTACGTGGGCCTCGGAACGAACCAGGACTCGATCGCCGAGGGCCAGAAGCTGTTCGAGTCGGGCACGCGCATCGACTGGCGCTCGAGATAGCAAGCGGGATGGGCCGGCGCGTCGCGATCGTCGGGGCCGCGCTGTCCGATTGCGGCCGAGTCGACGACAAGTCGCCGTTCGAGCTCCACTACCAGGCCGCCAGCCGCGCGCTGGCCGACGCCGGCCTCGAGAAGAGCGACGTCGACGGGTTCGCTTCCTGCGGCACCGGCCTGCTCGCCCCGATCGAGGTCGCCGAGTACCTCGGTCTGCGGCCGACGTGGGTCGACGGCACCGGCGTCGGCGGCGCCACCTGGGAGTTCATGGTCGAGCACGCCACCGCCGCGATCGCGGAAGGGCACGCCGAGGTCGTCGTGCTCGCGTACGGCTCGACGGCGCGGGCCGATCTGAAACGGCGAGACCGCCGCGCCAACCTCTCCTTCGGGAGCCGGGGCCCGGTGCAGTTCGACGCGCCGTTCGGGCACACGCTGATCGCCAAGTACGCCATGGCCGCCCGGCGCCACATGCACGAGTTCGGCACGACGATCGAGCAGCTGGCCGAGATCTCGGTGTCGACGCGTCATAACGCGGCGCTCAACCCGGACGCGTACTACCGCGATCCCATCACCGTCGACGACGTGAACGGTTCCCCGCTGATCGCCGACCCGCTCACGACGCTTCACTGTTGCATCCGGTCGGACGGCGGCGGCGCGGTCGTGCTCACCTCGGAGGAACGCGCGCGCGACTTGGCGGGAACGCCGGTGTGGGTACTGGGCACCGGCGAGGCCGTCTCCCACACCACGATGAGCGAGTGGGAGGACTTCACCGAGTCGCCGGCAGCGCGCTCGGGGAGCCTTGCGTTCGAGCGCGCCGGCGTGACCCCGGACGAGATCGACGTGTGCGAGATCTACGACGCCTTCACGCCCATGGTGCTGCTCAGCTTCGAGGCGCTCGGCTTCTGCAAGAAGGGCGACGGCGGGCCGTTCGTCGAGGGCGGCACCATGCGCGTCGGCGGGTCGCTCCCGACCAACACCGACGGCGGCGGCCTCTCGGCGTGCCACCCGGGGATGCGGGGCATCTTCCTGCTCGTCGAGGCGGTGCGTCAGCTGCGCGGCGAGGCCGCGGGCCGGCAGGTGGCGGGCGCCCAGCTCGCGTGCGTGAACGGCACCGGCGGCTGGTTCTCGTCGGCGAGCACGGCCATCCTCGCCGTGGAGTAGGAATGGTGGTCATGGCAGGACGGCCGTCGGTCTGGATCGGACACGCCGTGTTGACCGTCGGCGACGTCGACCGCTCGGCCGACTTCTGGCAGCGTCTCGGTATGCGCGAGGTGGAGCGGAACCAGCACGTCGCCGTGCTCGAGCTTCGCGGCGGCACCCACCTCGTCCTCGTCCCGGGAACGCCCGCCGAGGACGCCGACGCGCCGTTCGACCTCATGGTCGAAGACGTCGATGCCACACATGCCGCGTGGGAAGCGCGCGGTCTCGATCTGTCACCGATCGAACGCGGTCGCATCCATGCTGCATTCACGCTGCGCGACCCGGACGGCTACCGCGTGACCGTCAACAGCTCGCATGTCGTCGGGGAGGTCTGAGCGCATGAGCCCGTTGATCTCGCGTGGGTTCGGGGGCCGCCGGCGACGGGACGTCGACCCGGCCCGGATCCCTCCCGGCCAGTACGTCGTCGACGACTTCCCCGTGCTGTCGGCCGGGCCGACGCCCACCGTGTCCCTCGACCAGTGGACGTTCTCGATCACCGGCGCCGTCGACGAGCCCGCGTCGTGGTCGTGGGAGGAGTTCCTCGCGCTCCCGAGCGAGGAGATCCGGACCGACATCCACTGCGTGACGAAGTGGTCCAAGCTCGACACCGCATGGAAGGGCGTCTCCGTCGACGTCCTGCTCGAACATGTCGACACCGCCGCCGAGTTCGTGTCGGCCTTCTGCGACGGGGGCTACACGACGAACCTCCCCTTCGCCGACGTCACCGACGGGCAGGCGTGGGTGGCCTACGAGTTCGACGGGGAACCGCTCGAGCCCGTTCACGGCGGGCCGGCGCGCCTGCTCGTTCCGCACCTGTACTTCTGGAAGAGCGCGAAGTGGGTGCGCGGTCTCGAGCTTCTCGACCACGACGAGCCGGGCTTCTGGGAGACCAATGGGTACCACAACCGCGGTGACCCCTGGAAGGAACAGAGGTATTGGAGCGATTAGCGCCGCAACCGGCGCCTTTGACGTGGCGCGTCGCGACCCTCGCAAGATTGCAGCCCGAGACGTCGAGCGCAACGACACTCATCCTTGATGTACCGGAATGGCCGGGCCACCTCGCGGGCCAGCACGTCGACGTGCGTCTGACCGCCGAGGACGGCTACCAGGCGGAGCGGTCGTACTCGATCGCGTCGGCGCCGCAAGACGCGCACCTCGCGCTCACGGTCGAGCGCATCGACGACGGTGAGGTCTCGCCGTACCTGACCGACGAGCTCCACCCTGGCGACCAGCTCGAGCTCCGGGGCCCGATCGGCGGCTACTTCACGTGGAACGCAGCCGACGGCGGTCCACTCCTGCTGCTCGGGGGCGGTTCCGGGCTCGTCCCGCTCATGGCGATGCTGCGTCACCGCGCGGCAGCGAAGAGCGACGCCGCTGCAACTGTGCTGGTGTCGGCGCGGTCGTGGGAGGACGTGCTCTATCGGGACGAGCTCGCGACTCACGACGACCACGGAGTCACCGTCCGCTACACGCTCACCCGCGAGCAGCCGCCGGGGTGGGCAGGCTGGGCCGGGCGCGTGAACCTCGAGATGCTCCGCGAGCTCGGCGCCGACCCGGGCGCGCCGCTTCGGGTGTTCGTGTGCGGCCCGACCGGCTTCGTCGAGCACGTGGCCGACGTGCTCGTGCAGCTCGGGCACGACCCGCACCGGATCAAGACCGAGCGCTTCGGACCGACAGGAGGGTGATGATGGAGGCGACCGAGCAGCACACCGACGGCAACGCGATCGCCGGGATCCTCCAAGAGATCTTCGTCGCCGAGTTCACGACGCTCGAGCGCACCTGTCAGTCGTGCGGGGATCGCAACCCGGCCGGCGCGCACCGCAGCTACCGCGGCGCCGGCATCGTCCTGCGGTGCCCGCACTGTGGGGACGTCGCGCTGCGGCTTGCCGTCCTCCCCGACGAGTACGTCTTCGAGCTCCGCGGCGCCTGGAGCCGACGCAGCAACACGTAACAACGACGAGCGTCGAAGTGAGTGGACTCGTGCAGTGGCGTCAGCCGACGAGTTCGTCGGCTGGGTCGGATCCAGCGGATGGGCCTTCGACAGCGAGGAGTTGCCATTGGTTGGGGACGCCTTTGAGCGTGTGGGTGCCCCGATCAGCGAACGCGATGCCCGAGCCGCCAACAAGTTCGGCAACGGTGCGGGAGACGAGGACTTCGTCCGGCTGCGCGAGCGCCTGGACTCGTTGGGCGATGTGGACGGCGATGCCGCGGATGTCATCACCGCGCAGTTCGATTTCGCCCGTGTGGAGGCCGCCACGCACACGGATGCCGATCGCGTGGACAGCGTCGCGAATAGTGCAGGCGCATCGCACCGCCCGTCCCGGCCCGTCGAAGGTCGCCAGGAAGCCGTCGCCGGTGCTTTGGATCTCTCGGCCGCGGAAGCGTTCGAGCTCGCCACGGATGAGACCGTCGTGGGTGGCGAGCAGCTCGGACCATCGGCGGTCGCCCATCCCTGCAACCTGGTCGGTAGAACCGACCACGTCCGTGAACATGACGGTAGCCAGCACCCGGTCGACATCATGGGTGGGAGCCTGGCCGGTGACGAACTCTTCGATGGCATCCAGCAGCGGTCCCGTGTCGCCCACAAAGAACAACCTGTCCGGGACGGCGAGTTCGATGTAGCGGGCGTTGTCGATGTGCTCGGCGACGTACCGGGCCTGCTCGGAGCCTGGCGGACCGGCGCGGGCAACCACCAGGGTTGGCACCCGTATCGCCGGAAGGAGGTCCCGCACGTCGGTGTCGAAGCTGGCGCGAAGACGCCAAGCGGCATCCTGCGGCGACGTCGACATGCGTTCGCAGCGTGCCAACCAGCGCGCGAACCGGGCGTCGCCGGCAGTGCTTGGATTGAAGCGCCCGAGCAGCTCACCGGTTCCCCACCGGTCCAGGCGCGCCGCGAGCATTGCCTCAAGCTCCTCGTCCGCGGAGCCTTGGGGGTAATCGTCTGCCCGCCGGAGGCGGGCGCTCGGGTTTATGAGCACCAACGCCGCGCTGCGCTCGGGGTGGGTGGCGGCGAACTGCAACGCCGGGGGGCCCAATGTGTCGAGCACAAC
>Ga0114129_10012697_pt1 | contig 11993 bp, 9 predicted proteins | sample RhiMetdeltSRZDD1_FD_80071 | JGI IMG/M metagenome (GOLD analysis project Ga0114129, IMG submission 80071) | Populus rhizosphere microbial communities from Tennessee, USA - Rhizosphere MetaG P. deltoides SRZDD1 (version 2) (version 2) | ecosystem: Host-associated > Plants > Roots > Rhizosphere >... | reverse complement strand
TGTCCCTACGATCCGAGCCGGGCGAAAGCGCTGCTGGCCGAGGCCGGCTACGGCCCGCAGAAGCCGCTGACCTTCGAGCTGATGACGAACACCGAGAAGAGTGTGTTCAATGTCATCGCGACGGTCATCAAGGAGCAGGTCGCCCGGATCGGCGTGACCGCGAACATCCGGCTGGTCGACAAGGTGACCTGGATGAACGTGGCCACGCAGGACGGCCCGTTCGACATGTATATCGAGGACCTCGCGTCGCTGTTCACCCTGGACCAGAACACGCTCCTCTCGCACAGCACCGCCGCGTGGAACACCACGCGCCACACCGACACGAAAGTTGACGACTACTACGCCCGCTACGCCCGCGAGATGGACCCGGTGAAACGCAAGGCCATCGCCCGAGAATTCCAGGAGTACAGCGCCGATAAGCTCTTCTGGAACACCATCTCGGGCTCGCCGTTCTACGAGATCGCTCAGCCGTGGATGAAGGATTACGTCTACAACGCCGAGTGGAAAATTCTCTACAAGAAGGTCTGGTTGGACAAGTGACGAGGAGAACCCTCATGCGCATACGGGCGACAGCCCTTCTCGGTATTGTCCTCCTCATGTCGGGCGCCGCGCTGGCTGCGGATCAGCCCAAGCGCGGCGGCACCCTCCGCGTGTCGTACGGCAACGAGATCGCCCACCTCGACTTTCACACCGCGCCTGGCTACGAAATGATGTGGGTGGCGATGAACGTCGGGTGCGGCCTCGTCAACATCACGCCCGACGGCAAGTTCGTCGGCGACGCGGCCGAGTCGTGGCAGATCTCGCCCGACGGCCTCCTCTACACGTTCAAGCTCAAGAAGAACGTCCTCTTCCACGACGGCACCACGGTCGATGCTGCCGCCGTGAAGTTCAGCATCGATCGCCTCATGGACCCGGCGACCGGCTCGGGCATGCGGACCTTCTACGAATCGGTGCACTCGGTCGAGGTCGTCGATCCCCACACGGTGCAGATCCGGCTCAAGCACCCCTACGCGTTCATGCTCCACATGCTGGCGGGGTACCGCACCGGGCTGATCATCTACTCGCCGACCGCCACGCAGAAGTTCACCCTCGACGACCGCAAGCAGGGCAAGCCCGGCGCGGTGGTGGGCTGCGGGCCGTTCAAGCTCGTGGAGTGGGTGAAGGGCAGCCACCTGGTGATGGACCGCTTCGACAAGTACTTCGAGACCGGGTTGCCGTACCTGGACCGCGTGATGATTCGCGTCATCAAGGACCCGATCACGGAGATGGCCGCGTTCAAGGCGGGCGAGATCGACTTCATCGCCTCGTTCTCACCCGAGCACGTCGACACGATGCGCGCGCAGAACCCGAAGGCCCAGATCATGACCGGCAAAGAGACGACGCCGATGGTCGCGATGATGCGGGTCACGGTGCCGAAGGACGGCAAGCCCATGTCCAAGGAGCGGGCGCCGCACCCGATCTTCAGTGACGTCCGCGTGCGCAAGTCTATCGGCTGTTACGGCATCGACCGCAAGGAGATCGTGAAGATCGCGTTCAAGGGCCACGCGACGCCGTGGCTCGGGATCATCCCGCCGGGGACTATGGACACGGTCGACGTCACGGGCCTTTGTCCCTACGATCCGGCGCGCGCGAAAGCGCTGCTCGCCGAAGCCGGTTACGGTCCGCAGAAGCCCCTGACCTTCGAGCTGATGACCAACACCGAGAAGAGTGTGTTCAACGTCATCGCCACCGTGATCAAGGAGCAGATGAGCCGGCTCGGCGTGACCGCGAACATCCGGCTGGTGGACAAGGTCACCTGGATGGCCGCGGCCAATCAGGACGGGCCGTGGGACATGTACGTCGAAGATCTCCTGTCCCTGCTGACGCTCGACAGCAACGGCTTCCTGTCAACCACGCAGGCCTCCTGGAACCACTCGCGCCACACCGACACCAAGGTCGACGATTACTACGCCCGCTACGCCCGGGAGCTGGACTCGGTCAGGCGCAAGGCGATCGCCAAGGAGTTCCAGGAGTTCAGCGTCGAGAAGCTCTACTGGAACACGATCTCCGGCTCGCCGTTCTACATGGTCGCGCAGCCGTGGATGAAGGGCTATGTCTACAACGCGGAGTTCGAAGTGCACTACAACAAGGTGTGGCTGGATAAATAGCATGACATCACATCTCCGTCTCGGCCTCCTCCTCGGAATCATCGTGCTCCTCGCGCCGGCCGGCGCGCCACCGGCCGAGGCGCAGACGCCGAAGCGCGGCGGCATGTTGCGGGTCGCCTACGGCAACGAGATCCTGGGCATGGACTTCTACACGACGCCGGGCTACGAGATGGCCTGGGTCGCGATGAACGTCGGCTGCGGGCTCGTCAGCATTACACCCGACGGCAAGTTCATACCCGAAGCTGCCGAATCGTGGCAGGCCTCGCCCGACGGGCTCCTGTACACGTTCAAGCTCAAGAAGAACGTCCTGTTCCACGACGGCAGCAAGGTTGACGCCGCCGCCGTCAAGTTCACATTCGACTTCGTGCTGGACCCCGCGAACAGGTCCAACATGCGGCAGTTCCTCGGTTCGGTGCAATCCGTCGAGGTCGTCGATCCCAACACAGTCCAGATCCGACTCAAGCAACCCTACGCGTTCCTGATGCACGTGCTCGCGGTGTACCGCATGGGGATGATCATCATCTCGCCCGCCGTGACGCAGAAATACTCTCCCGAGGAGCGGCGGGCCGGGAAGCCCGAGGCGCTGGTCGGATGCGGTCCCTTCAAGCTCGTGGAATGGGCGAAGGGCACGCACCTGGTCATGGATCGCTTCGACAAGTACTTCGAGCCGGGACTCCCCTACCTGGATCGCGTGGTGATCCGAACGATCAAGGATCCCGTGACACAGATGGCCGCCTTCAAGGCGGGGGAGATCGATTTCATCGCCGACCTTTCGGCCGATCACGTCGATACCGTTCGCGCCCAGAACGCTCGCGCTCAGATCATGACCGGGAAAGAAACGACCCCGATGGTGGCGATGATGAAGGTCACCGTGCCTTCGAACGGCAAGCCGTTGTCGAAGGACCGTGCGCCGCATCCGATCTTCAGCGACATCAGGGTGCGCAAGGCCATCGCCTGCTATGGGATGGACCGCAAGGAGATCGTGAAGATCGCGTTCAAGGGCCACGCGACGCCGTGGCTCGGGATCATCCCGCCCGGCACCATGGACACGGTCGACGTCAACCAGATGTGTCCGTACGATCCCGCGCGGGCCAAGGCCTTGCTGGCCGAGGCCGGCTATGGCCCGAAGAAGCCGCTGACCTTCGAGCTGATGACCAACACCGAGAAGAGCGTGTTCAACGTGATCGCCACCGTCGTCAAGGAGCAGATGGCCCGGATAGGCGTGACCGTGAACATCAAGCTCGTCGACAAGACGACCTGGCTGGTCACGTCGACGCAGGACGGCGTGTTCGACATGTTCATCGAGGATCTCGCATCCCTCCTCACGGTCGACCAGAACTCGTACCTGTCGGCCAGCACCGCGGCCTGGAACCACTCGCGCCACACCGACACGAAGATCGATGACTTCTACGAGCGCTACGCGCGAGAGATCGATCCGGCGAAGCGCAAGGCCATCGCGAAGGAGTTCCAGGAGTACAGCGCCGACAAGCTCTACTGGAACACGATCTCGGGCTCGCCGTTCTACCAGGCGGCCCAGCCGTGGATGAAGGACTACGTGTACCAGGCCGAGTTCAAGGTTCAGTACAAGAAGGTCTGGCTGGACAAGTAGATGCGAACCTACATCATCCGGCGGCTCCTCCAGATCATCCCCACGGTCCTGGGAATCACGCTCGTGGTCTTCGTCATGATGCGCTCGATCCCGGGGGATCCCGTGGTGGCCCTTCTCGGCGACGCCTACACCGAAGAGAATGCGATCAAGGTCCGTCACGATTACGGGCTCGACAAGCCCATCATGGCTCAGTACTTCATCTGGCTCGGCAAGCTTGCGCAGGGTGACTGGGGCACCTCGATCCTCAGCGGGCGGCCCGTGCTCAAGGACGTCATGGTGCGCCTGCCGGTAACCCTCGAGCTGATCGTCCTCTCGATGGCGGTGGCGCTCGCTATCGCGATTCCCGCCGCCCTCATCGGCGCTCTGCGCCAGAACACGTGGGCCGACTACACGGCGACCTCCATCGCGATGGTCGGGGTCTCGGTTCCCGAATTCTTCCTCGGCGTCTTGCTCCTCCTGGTCTTCTCGGTCGGCCTGGGCGGCGCGCTGCCGAGCTCGGGCTGGGTGTACCTGCCGGGCACGTGCCAGACCATAGTGTGCGCCGCGGGCTTGTGGGGCAACACGCAGCACGTGCTGATGCCGGCCCTGGCGCTCGGTGTCGGGCGGGCCGCGCTCCTCACGCGGTTGCTTCGCGCCAGCATGCTCGAGGTCATTCGCACGGAGTACGTCACCACCGCGCGCGCCAAGGGCCTGAGCGAGCGGCCGGTCATCCTGAAGCACGCCCTCAAGAACGCGTTGATCCCGACGGTGACGGTGATGGGCCTGCAGGTCGGCTTCCTCATCGGTGGCGCCATCGTGGTGGAGACCCTCTTCGCGATGCCCGGCCTCGGTACCTTTGGCATCGACGCCATCATCGCGCGTGACTACCAGCAGGTGCAGGGCTTCGCCCTGGTGACGGCGCTCGCGTTCGTCGTGATCAACCTGATCGTCGATCTCACTTACACGTTCCTGGATCCGCGGATCCGGTACGCCTGAGGACGCCATGACCGCCGACAACGAGCGGCCCGCCATCAGTGGAGGAAGCCTCCGGGAAGCCGAGCTGCCGGCTCCGCCGGACGTCGCGTGGACGCCGACGGCCGAGCGCGCGGAGTCGCCGTTCGCCCAGGGGGTGCGCCGCCTGCGAAAGAGCACGACGGCGCTCATCGGCGCCGGCATCGTCGCCGTGCTGCTCGTGGTCGCGATCTTCGCCGACGTGCTCGCGCCGCAGAGCCCGATCGCGAGCGACCAGGCGCACACCTTCGAGCGGCCGAGTCGCGACTATCCGCTGGGCACCGATCAGCTCGGCCGCGACATGCTCAGCCGCATCATTCACGGCAGCCGGATCTCGCTGCTGGTCGGCGTCTCCTCGGTCCTGCTGGCGCTCTTCGTCGGCGTCCCGTTCGGCATGATCGCCGGGTACTACGGCGGGCGCGCCGACTCCATCATCATGCGCACGATGGATCTGATCCTCGCGTTCCCGATCTACCTGCTCGCGATCATCCTGATGGTCATCTTCACGCCCACTGCCGGGCTCATCGGCACCATGAAGGTGACCGGCGCCATCGCGATCGTCCGGATCCCGATCTACGCGCGGCTGGTGCGGGGCAGCGTCCTCTCGATCAAGGAGAAGGAATACATCGAGGCCTGCCGCGCCGTCGGCGTGCGCGATCCGTGGATTCTCCTGCGCCACGTTCTGCCCAACTGCCTGGCGCCGATCATCGTGACGACGACGCTCGGCATCGCGACTTCGATCATCGTGGAGGCCACGCTCTCCTTCCTGGGGCTCGGCACGCAGCCCCCGACGCCGAGCTGGGGCTGGGACCTCAAGGCGAACGTTGCGTTCATCCAGTCCAACCCCTGGATCTCACTCTTCCCGGGCCTCGCCATCTTCGTGACCGTCCTCGGCTTCAACCTCTTCGGCGACGGCCTCCGCGACGCCCTGGATCCCCGCCTGAAATAATTCGAGCCTCAACGCCCTGCGCGCGACGTCGCCGCTCGCGGGGCGTTGACGAGCGGCGCCGCCGGCCCGCGTGGAGCCCGGCGCGTTGACACCCGTGCAACGGAGAGCGATATTCGTGCGGCCGTGTCGTCCATCGATCTCACACCCCTGATGAAGCCGGCAAGCGTCGCGGTCGTTGGCGCCTCGCAGCGCATGACCCGTGCGACCCGGGTGGTCGCCAATCTCCAGCGCTTCGGCTACGCCGGGCGGATTTTTCCGATCAATCCGCGGTACGCCGACGTGCTTGGCCTGCCCTGTTATCCCGAGCTCGCCTCCACCCCGGAGCGCGCCGATTCCGTAGTCGTCGCGATTCCAGCCGAGCACGTGCCCGACGTCCTGAGGGCCGCCGTCGCGGCCGGAGTGCGCGGCGCCGTTGTGCTCTCGAGCGGCTTCGCCGAGGCGGGCCCGGAGGGGCAGCGGCGGCAGGCCGAGCTCGAGCAGCTCGCATCAGACCACGGACTTCTGATCTGCGGGCCGAATTGCTACGGCGTCTTCAACATCCGGCTCGGCGCGGCGACCTTCAGCGCCGACATGGCCGAGCCGCTGCGGCCCGGCTCCGTCGGCGTCGTGTCGCAGAGCGGCGGCTTCAGTCACGCGATCGGCGAGTATTTGATGCAGCAGCGTCACGTCGGGCTGAGCTACATCGTGTCGTGCGGCAACCAGGCTGGCCTCACGGTCGAGGACTACGTCGACTTCCTGGTCGAGGACGACGACACGACCGTCGTCGGCGCTTTCGTCGAGGGATTCAGGAAGCCCGAGCGATTCCGCCGGGCGGCCGCCCGCGCCCGCGAGCTCTCCAAGCCCATCGTCGTGCTGAAGGTCGGCCGGTCCGAGAACGCCAGGCAGGCGATGCTCGCCCACACCGGCTCGCTGGCCGGGACGCCCGAGATCATCGACGGGGTACTCCGGCAGAGCGGGGTCGTCCAGGTGTCGAGCATCAACGAGATGATCGACACGCTGGCACTCCTGTCGGCGGCGGCTCGCCACGCCCCTCGCGCCTGGCGTGTCGGGATCCTGAGCGGCCTCGGAGGTGAGTGCGGACGCGCCTCCGACGCGGCCGATCGCGCCGGTGTCGACCTGCCGCCGCTGTCGCCCGCGTCGGTCGAGCGCATGCGGAGCTTCATGCCGGACTTCGCGAACCCGCGTAACCCGGTCGACGGCACCGGGGCCATGTACGAGGACGCGCGGCTCTTCCCCCAGCTCTTCGACACGCTGCTGCGCGACGAGGCCATCGACGTTCTCGCCGTGAACCTGCGCGTCAACGTTCCAAAGCCGGGCGGTCTGGCGCCCTCGCGCCAGTTCAGCCGCGCAATGAGCGAGGTGCTGCGCGGCGGCGTCGACCGTCTCGTGGTCGCCTTCAGCTCCTTCGCCGGTGGCGACCTCGACTCCGAGGTCATCCACACGCTGGCCGAGGCCGGCGTGCCGTTCCTCGAGAGCACGGAGACCACAATGCTCGCCCTGCGCAACGCGCGCGAGCATCGGCGCTTCCTGGAACGGCCGATCGCGGCGAGCGAAGGATTCGTCCCCCCGCGGGCGATCACGCGGCCTCCCGGACGCGGCGTCCTCGCGAGCGCGGAGGCCGCGCGGATCCTGGCCGATTTCGGGATCCCGCTGGCCGAGACGGTCCCCGCCAAGGACGCCGAGCAGGCCGTCCGTGCCGCTGAGAGCCTCGGCTATCCCGTAGTGATCAAGATCGACACCCCGGACATCGCGCACAAGACCGACGTGGGCGGCGTCCGCGTCGGCTGCTGCGACGCGACGGCGGTGCGCGCGGCGGTGGCCGACGTGCTCGATGCGGCCGGCCACCGTGCGCCGGCGGCCCGGCTCGATGGCGTCCAGGTTCAGCGGATGGTGGCAGGCGGCACCGAGATGCTCCTTGGCATCAAGACCGATCCGCTGTTCGGCCCCGCCGTCGTCTGTGGGTTCGGTGGAATCTTCGTCGAGCAGCTCCGCGACGTGTCCGTGCGAGTACCGCCCGTCGGCCGCGCCGATGCCATGGCCATGGTCGACGAGCTCCGGGGCGCCGCGCTCCTCAGGGGCGCGCGCGGCCGGACGCCGGCAGACGTCGAAGCGCTGGCCGATACGATCGTCAGGCTGGCCGCGCTGGCCGAGGCGCACCGACAGTGGCTGCAGGCCCTCGACATCAATCCCCTCCTGGTGCTCGACGCGGGACGGGGCGCCGTGGCGGTGGACTGGCTGATCGAGCTCGCGTGATCGAAGATGTGTGCGCCGCAGGCCGTCGCGGGGTTGGGGCCCCGCCGGCCGAGGAGCGCCTATGAATTAAAGGAGGTGGCGCGATGCCCTACGAGACGATCCTCTACGAAAAGAAGGGCCCCGTACTGACGCTCACGCTCAACCGGCCCGAATCGCTCAACGCGATCAATCCGCAGATGACCGAGGAGCTCCACGCGGCGCTCGACGAAGCCGACGCCGACCGGGAGATCCGCGCCATCGTCCTCACCGGCGCCGGCCGCGGCTTCTCGGCTGGATTCGACATCGCGCGCCGCCCGGACGGCCGTTCGTCGCTCGACGCCACAGGGGTCGAGGTCGCCGAGTACATCCATCGATGGTGGGCGCGCGATCGCGACTCGTCGCTCGAGCTCATGCACCTCTGGCACATCACGAAGCCCATCATCGCCGCCGTCCACGGCTGGGTGATGGGCGGCGGATTCTGGTATGCCCTGGCCTCCGACATCACCATTGCCGCCGACAACAGCGTCTTCGCCCAGCCGGAGGTCCGGCACACGTCGAACACGACGTTCCTGTTCGCGGCACTCGCGGGCTGGAAGGCGGCGCATCGCTACGGGTTGACCGGCGATCACTTCGACGCGGCCGAGGCGCTGCGCCTGGGGCTCGTCAACGAGGTGGTGCCGCAGGACCAGCTCCTGCCGCGCGCACGGGCCCTCGCCGAGCGCATCGCCCGGGTACCCGAGCCGTCAGTGCGCCTCAACAAGGCGGTTACCTGCTATGGCCTTCTGGCGATGGGCCTCGGGGCAGGCATGCTCATGAACATCCCGCTGTCCAGCATGGCGCACGCGTCCTACAACGCCCAGCGGGCGGAGCTGATCGCGGCCATGCAGCAGGGCGGGCTCAAGGCGTTCCTGGAGGCGCGCGACGGCGGGTTCCGGCCGGAGCCCTTCGGGCCGAGGTCGCGCTGACGACGCCGGTCTCGGTCGGTATTCACGTGCCGAGCTCGGCGGTGGGCGCGCTGGGCTCGGGTGAGGCGTACGCGGAGTTCTATCGCCAGGTCGAAGCGCTCGGCCTCGACGCGGTCTGGACCGAGGATCGCATCTTCCACGCGGCGAACATGCTCGACCCGTTGATGCTGCTCGCCGGGGCCGCCGCGAGCACGCGGCGCATTCAGCTCGGCACCGCAGTGCTCGTCCTCACGCTGCGCAACGCCGCGGTAGTCGCGCGCCAGGTGGCCACGCTCCACCATCTCTCGGGCGGGCGGCTGGCGCTGGGTGTCTCCCTGGGCGGCCGCCCCGAAGAGTATGTGGCCGCCGGCGTGCCGATGGCCCGCCGGGTGGCGGTGTTTCGCGAGAGCCTTACGGTGCTGCGCCGCTTGCTCGCGGGAGAGCCCGTGGAGCACCATGGTGAGTTCTTCCGGCTGCAAGGGGCGACGGTGCGGCCGCCCGCGCCGGTCCCGCTCTACGTGGGCGGGAACGCCGAGGGAGCGCTGCGCCGCGCCGGCGAGCTGGCCGACGGCTGGATCATGGGGCCGTTCGGCACTCTCCGGGATTTCGCGCCGTCGTGGCGCATCGTACAGGATGCCGCACGGGCAGCCGGCCGGAATGCGGACGCGCTGATCGCCGGCCGTCTCGTCTACGTCGCAGTCCACGACGACCGTGACCGGGCGCGCGACGCGCTGCGCGGATTCCTTCACGGCTACTACGGCTCGCGCTTCGACGTCGATCAGTCGGCGATCTTCGGACCGCCCGGCGAGGTTGCCGCGCGGCTCGCCGAGCACGTGCAGGCCGGCATCACCCGGCTCATGCTCGGGGTCCCGACGCTGGACACCGGTCACCTGCAGCAGCTCGCCGCCGAGGTGGCGCCGATGCTGCGCGCCGTGGCACGCCGCTGAGGGCTGGCGTTCGTTCCTGCCGCGTCGGATACTGGCCGCTGCAAACGCGACGAGCCCGCGGCCGAACCGCGTGACGACACGTGACGACAAAGGAGACAGGGATGGCGATCAAGGTAGGCGACCGGCTTCCAGACGGCACCCTCACGGAAATGATCGACACGGAGCGGCCGGGCTGCACCCTCGGGCCCAACAACTTCTCCATCGGTGAGATCACCCAGGGGAAGAAGATCGTGCTCTTCGGCGTGCCCGGCGCCTTTACGCCCACGTGCTCGGCCAAGCATGTTCCGAGCTACGTGCAAGGTTTCGACAAGCTGCGCGCGAAGGGTGTGGACGAGGTCTGGTGCGTGTCGGTGAACGACGCCTTCGTGATGGCCGCGTGGGGCAAGGACCAGAAGGCCGACGGCAAGCTGCGCATGATGGCGGACGGAAGCGCGGTGTTCACGAAGGCGCTCGGCCTCGACATGGACCTGACCGCGCGCGGCATGGGCGTGCGCTCGCAGCGCTATTCGATGCTGGTCGACAACGGCGTCGTGCGGGCCCTCAACGTCGAGCAGCCGGGCAAGTTCGAGGTGAGCGACGCCGACACGATGCTGAAGTCGGTCTGATCGGCGGAAGCGGGCCGCGCCCCGCTTCAGCGCGGCGGGCGCCCCGGCGGTATGGGCCGGGGCGCCCGCCGCGCCAGGGCGAGGCCCAGTAGAGTGACGATCACACCGCCCGCGATGATCGTCGTCGACGCCAGCGAGTTCGCGGTGAGCCCAAACACCCAGGGCGTCGCGATGAAGGCGAGACCGACCAGCACCGTGACGACGCCGATGACGAGGTCCACCGCGATCAGCCGACCGCCGGCAGCCGGATGGTGAAGCGGGAGCCGTGACCGACTGACGTCTCCAGCGTGATCGTGCCGCCGTGGGCGGCGACGATCGAGCGCGCGATCGCGAGGCCGAGCCCGGTGCCGCCGCTGGCACGATCGCGCGCGGTATCGAGGCGCACGAAGGGCTCGAAGACGCGCTTCACGTCGCCGGGGGCGATACCGGGACCGGTGTCGCGCACGCTCAGGAGACCGCTCCCGTTCTCACGCGCCACGTTGACCTCCACGAGGCCGCCGGCGGGCGTGTAGTTCACGGCGTTCTCGATCAGGTTCCGCGCCGCCCGGTGAAGCGCCGACGCGTCGCCCAGCACCGTCACCGGATCGGCGACTTCCATGCGCACCGTCACGCCCCGCGGTTGAGCGAGCTGCGCGCCGACGTCGAGGACCTCGAGCGCCACCTGCTCGAGATCGACCGGCGCGCGGGCCGCCGCGAGATCGGCGCCGGAGCGGCCGACGATCAGCAGGTCCTCGGCGAGGCGGATGAGCCGGTCGACTTCCTCGAGCTTCGCCGCCAGGACCTGCCGGTATTCCTCCGGCGACCGCTCAGCTCGCAGGGCAACCTCCAGGCCTCCCTTGAGCGCAGTGAGCGGCGTGCGGAGTTCGTGCGCGGCGTCCGCCGAGAAGCGGCGCATCGTCCCGAAGGCGCCCTCGAGGCGGCCGAGCATCTCGTTCAGCGTGTCAGCCAGCCGGTCGAGCTCGTCGCCGGTCCCGCGGAGCTCGAGGCGGCGGCTCAGATCCTCGGCCGTGATGCGCCGGGCGGAGCGCGACATCCGGTCGACCGGCTCGAGCGCCTTGCGCGCCATGAGCGCCCCGCCCGAGGCGGCCAGCCCCAGACCGAGCGGAATCAAGATCACGAGCGTCTCCAGGTAGCGTCCCAGAGCGCGATGACTGCGAGTCAGCGACCCAGCTACCTGGACGACCTCGGGCGGTCGACCCTTGTGAAGGACGGGGAGCGTCACCAGGCGCACCTGTCGCGCACCGAAGTGAAGCGTCTCGAACGTCGGCTTGCCACGCTGGGCGTTCTCGCGCGCCACGGCGGACAGCGGCAGCGGTTGACCCTTCAGGCGCGCCGAGAGGTAGGTCGGCGCGCCCTGAGCGTTGACGACCTGCACCAACTGATCTCGAAAGCCCGCGTCGAGATCGGCGACTGCTTCGACCGCGCCCGAGCCGCCGCGGCCCGATTTGACCGATTCGCGGACGACCTCCGCCAGCTCGAGGAGCACCGGATCGACGTCGTGCGTTAGCGCCAGCGCCAGAAGCCAGTACGAGAAACCGCTGATCACCAGAAGGATGATCAACAGCACGCC
>Ga0114129_10012696_pt1 | contig 11993 bp, 15 predicted proteins | sample RhiMetdeltSRZDD1_FD_80071 | JGI IMG/M metagenome (GOLD analysis project Ga0114129, IMG submission 80071) | Populus rhizosphere microbial communities from Tennessee, USA - Rhizosphere MetaG P. deltoides SRZDD1 (version 2) (version 2) | ecosystem: Host-associated > Plants > Roots > Rhizosphere >... | reverse complement strand
TCGGTCCACGCCACGGCCTGCACGCCGCCGAGCGTGGTGTACAGGATCATCGGCACGCAGATGGCGAGCACGGTCGCCGGCAGGGTCCAGCCGAGAATCGCGGACATCACGACCGCCGGCGCCGCAAGCGTGACCCCCAGCGACAGCGCGCGGCCCATCAGGAAGAGAAAGCTCGCCAACGATCGCGTGCGCGCGTCGAAGCGCCGCTCGAGGTATTCGTAGGCCGTATACACTCGCGCGCGCGTGAAGAACGGGACGACCGTCAGCGACAGGATGATCATCGCGATCGGCAGGCCGAAGTAGAACTGGATGAAGCGGAGGCCGGTGGCGTACGCCTGGCCGGTGGTGCCGACCAGCGTGACGGCGCTCATCTGCGTGGCCATGACCGAGAGTCCAACGGCCCACCACGGAAGCGATCGGTTGGCGAGGAAGTACCCGTCGACCTTGTCGGTGCCCTTCGAGCGGCGCAGACCGTCGATCACGACCCAGGCGACGTACGCGACGACGACGAGCCAGTCGAGGAGGCGCATCAGATGGCTAATGGCTGACGGTTGATGGCTATGAGAAGACGCGGCCGAGAAGCCACAACGCTGTCAGGATGACCGCCTCGAGGACGACCACGCGGACGTACGTCGACGTCATGTCGGTGTCGGCATTGGGTTCGGAGCTCCGCCCGTTTCTCATAACTCCGCGCTCTGCTCCGCCAGCCTGCGCTCCGCGGCGCCGAGCGCGTTCGTCGCGTTGGTCCACCACGCTTCGTCGGCGTCGAGGAGCTGGCGCGACGCGGTTGCGGCTCGCGCCGTCTCCTCCGGCGCCGGTCCGCCCGGCGTCGTTCTGACCTCGACAAAATGGCGCGGGCTCAGCGTGCGGGCGAGCGCGTCGTCCGAGTAGGCGATCGGCGCCCCCAGCAAATCGGCCGAAACCTCGGCGAGCACAGCGCCGAGCGGACGATCTGGCGACCGCTGCCGCGCGGCCATCAACCGCCCGGCGATCGCGTGCGCCGTTTTGAAGGGCACCGCTCGCTCGCGCACGAGTGTGTCGGCCAGCTCCGTCAGCGTCGTCCACCCGTCCGCGGCCCGCGCCTCGAGGGCGGCCGCATCGAACTCCGCGGTCGACATCGCCGCGGCCACGAGCTTGACGGCGCGCGTAGCGTCGCGGAACGTCGCGAACACGAGCGGCTGAAGGTCGTCCTCGGTGTCGACGATGTCGCCGAACGGCGTGTTGTGGACGGCGGTCACGATCGCCTGCGCCTGGCCGAGCGCCTTGCTGCCGATGGCGCGCGCGTGCTCGAGCGCCACCGGATTGCGCTTCTGCGGCATGATGCTGCTGCACTGCACGTAGCCGTCGCCGAGCCGCAGGTAGTTGAATTCGGCGGTACACCAGAGGAGCAAATCCTGCACGAACCGGCCGAGGCCGACCAGCAGCACCGCCGCCGCCGACGCGCTCTCGAGCAGATAATCCACGGTCGCGATGCTGCCGTAGGTGTTTCCGGTCGGCCCGCAAAAACCGAGGAGCTCGGACGTGAGCTGTCGATCGATGGGGAAACCGGTGCCGGTAATCGCGCAGGCGCCCAGCGGATTTCGATTGGTGCGCTCGTACGCGCCCTTCAGCCGCGGTGCGTCGCGCTCCAGCTGCTCGACCATTGCCAGCAGATAGTGCGCCACCGTCGTTGGCTGCGCGCGCTGCGTGTGCGTATGGACCGCGACGATCGTGTCGCGATGGGCCTCCGCGATTCGAAGGAGCGATCGGCGCAGCTCGAAGCTCGCGCTCAGCAGCCCGAGGATGAACTCGCGCTGGCGCATCCGGTACATCGTCATGTCGATGTCGTTGCGCGACCGCGCCGTGTGCAAGCGCCCCGCCACGTCCTCGCCGCAGCGATCGATCAGCAGCCGCTCGACGAAGAAGTACAGATCCTCGAACGCGCCGTCGTACTTCACCCGCTTGACGTCGTCCTGGGAGATCGAGTCGAGCGCCTCACGGATCCGATGCGCGTCGCCGCGCGGCACGATGTCCTGCGCCGCCAGCATGACGAGATGGGCGTAGTGGATCGCCATCAGCGGCGAGAGAAACAGTTCCTTCGCGTCCTCGAAGTTCTCGTTGAGCACGTAGGTGACGTATTCGGGAGCGAAGGGCACTGGAGCGAAGTATATCGGGGTTCGGGGTTCCGGGCTCCGGGTCCGGGGTTCTCCGTTCCGGGTTCAGAGAATCACCTCGCAAAGCATTCGAGTCGAAATAGATCTTGCAACCGGCGTTCGAGGATTCAGGGCCTGTCCCCTCTGACCACCTTGTTGCCGTCGCTCACCCACTGATTCCAGCCGCCGACGAGCGCGCGCACGTCCTTGACGCCGCGCGCGTTCAGCATGAGCGCCGCACGGGCGCTCGTCGCCTCGTCGCGTCACGCACAGTAGGTGACGACCACTTTCTTCGTCGCAATCAGCGCGGCGACGGTCTTCTCGTGCGACTCGGGCCATGTGAGGCGGCCTTCGAGCGGGAGCAGCACGGCGCCGGGGATGTGGCCGGCCGGGTAGACATCCTCGACACGCGTGTCGACGATGACGACGTTTTTCGCGGCGATGAGCCTCTTGAAATCGTGCTGCGAGATGCGCGGCGCATCAATCGCTTGGGGAGCGAGCGCGAATAGCCCAAAGATCAGCAGCAGTCGCATCTCTTCACTATACTCAACGACGCCCGCTACATCAGGACCGCGAGGCCGACCAGCGCCAGCCCGAGCACGATCAGCCACAACGCGAGCGCGCCGGCGATGCCCGATGAAGCTGCGTCGCGCGGATCTGCGGTGGACCCGCCACGATCGAGCGCGGCACCTAGCTGCGACTGCGCCACGAACGACATCGCCACGGCAATCAACAGCAGCATCCAGCCGGCGCCGAGCGCCACCCGCGCGCCGGCCGGGCCGCCGACGAGCCTCGTTGAGAGGAACAACGACGCGATCCAGCCGACCACGGCGACGCCGGCGAGCAGGCGCAACCGGCCGATCTCGCGGTCGGCGGCCTGTCGCAGCAGCTCGAGCCGAAGCGTGCGCTCGGCCCGCTCGCGTTCGGCCTCGATCTGCGCGCGTTCGAGCTCGAGCCGGCGGCTGTCACGGTCGAACGTTTCCTTCAACGCCGCGACCACGACTCCCGCGAGGCGCGCTTCGAGCGTTGACCGGGGGCCGGCGCCGCCGCGTTCCACGGCTTCGAGCTGCTGCTGCTGATCGCGCTCCTGACTGAGCGTTCGGATCCGGCGGCTGCGCGCCAGATCGGTGACGCCAATCAGCGCATCGAGAATTCGCAGCCACGGTACGGGCATTCAATGTGCTCCACAACGGGAGAGACGCGTGGTCCGACCTACCTGACCTCTTTCGGTCCCAGCCACTGTTCACGAAACAGCCGCTGGGCCTCCGTCAGCTTGCCGCCCTCGAGCGGGACCACCTCGACGTGCGGATCCTCGGCCAGCGTCACCGTGACGGTTCTCGGCGTGCCGGTTCTGTTGACGTAGACGATCGAAATCGCGTCGCCCGGACGATGACGCTGCAGCACGGCCATTAGATCCGCGTCGCTGGTGATCCGCTGACCGTCCACTTGCCGAAGCTCGTCGTCCTGATCGATGCCCGACGCATAGAGCGGCCACGTGGGCGCGACGAGATTCGCGACCCGCATGCCGCGCCGCGTGTCGAGCCGCACGTCGCCGAGCCACGCGCGGCCCGGAGACCGCTGGCGCAACGAGAAGCCGGAGCGCGCCAGCAGCCGCGCGTAATCGGCCGCGTCGTGACCCCGAACGAACCGCGCGAAAAAGTCGCGCGCGAACGCGCGGTCCTCGCTGACCGCAGCCAGCGTCGCTTCCGCGTCGTCGATCGTATACGGCCGATCGACGTAGCCCTCGCGCGCGCCGCCGGGCTTGCCGAAGCTTCGCCACATGGCGCGCATGTAATCGTCCAGCGAGACGCGGCCGTCGGTCCGATCGCGGAGCGTCAGGTCGAGCGCCAGGGCGATCGCGCCGCCGAACGGGTAGTACGAGATCACCGTGATCGACCAGTTCGTGCGATCGACGGTTCGCCCACCGTCGATGAAGGATGCCATCCGGCTCACGTCCTCGGCCGATCGCACGAGCCGCGCGGGTCCCTGAACCGACTCGATCAGGCCCGTCAGACTGCGGGCGGTCTCCGCCGCGCCGACAAGCTGCGCGCGCTGCAGCATCAGCGGACCGTAGTACTGTGTGAACCCTTCGGCCAGCCACAACTCGCTCGAGAGGTTCGCGCGATCGAAGTCGAACGGCTCGAGTCCCTTGGGGCGGATGCGCTCGACATTCCAGCAGTGGAAGAACTCGTGCGCGACGGTCTCGAGGAGATTCGTTCGGGCGCCCCCGATCGTCGCGGCCGAGGTCATGACCGTGCTGTTGCGGTGCTCCATGCCGTCGCCGTCCGCGTACGGCAGATAATCGGCGAGGAACGTGTAGGACCCGGGCTCGTACGCCGGATACCCGCCAAAGACGGCGCCCTCCTGCCGCACGATCTTCTCGACGTCTCGCACGAAGCCGTCGAGCTCGGCGTCGGTGCCGGTGTGATGCAGCGCGAAGCGGAAGCGGCTCGCGCCGATCGAGAACTGACGCATGGCAATCGGTCCGAACTCGGCGGGACTGTCCATCAGGTACTGAAGATTCGGCGCGGTGAATTCCAGGCCCTCGCCGTGCAACTGCGTCGCGACCTGCCAGCGCATGCCGTCCGGCTGCGCGAACGTCACCGCGGCGGGTCGATCCTCGAGCCCATGCGCCCACATGACGGCGGCCGGCATGTTGATGTGCGCGTGGGTGCTGTCGATGGCGAGATAGGTGCCGTCGACCCGATCCCCGTAGATCTTGTACTTCATCGTCACCGCGCCGCCATGGCCGGTCACGTTCCACCCGTACGGATCGGGGCGCGTTGTCGGACGCTCCTGGCCATCGGCGCCGAAGGCGTGTACGTCGTACACATTTTTCGCGAAGTCGTGCAGCGAATAGCGGCCAGGCGACGATCGGCTCATCCGCAATTCAAGGGTCGGCTGCGCCACGTCGGAGAACATCGCCTCGACCTGCATCCAGCGATGCTGCGGCTCGGGAAAGATGAACCGGTAGCGAATGGGCTCGGCGGCTCGAAATGACGCGGCAGCAGCGAGAAACCCGGCGCAGATGAGGAATCGTCGGCGCGTCGCTGACGTCATCGGAGATCGAGCTCGTTCAACGGTACGTCCCAGTGCGCGTCCAGAATCTCGAACCGCCGCTGCTCCTCTTTCATGAATTTCGCGCGGTCCGGAAACAGCCGCTTCTGGATTTCTTCCTCACCCGAGGGACCGACGAACGCGGCGACGTCCTTGAACACGATTTGAACCGCGAACGTCCAATCGGCCCGGCCGTCTCCGTGATAGGACGGGACGAACGTCTTCACGCTGACCATTCGGCCGGCCTTCATCTCTTCGCGCAACACCGGCAAGTGATTCCTCGCGAACAATGTCTGGAACTCCTCCTGGAAGCCCCATTTGACCCGATAGAAGTACCAGACCGTCTTTTGCGTGCTGGACGCGGACTGCGCGGCCGGGGCCTGCGCGCGGTCGACCGTGGACCTTCCGTCTTCGCTCACACCCCGAGCGAGCTTCGCCGGGACGAGCAGGAGCAGCAACAGCGCGGCGGACGATCTCATTCCCATGACTCACCTCGCGAGCACACACAAGAACTCGAACATGATGTTGGCGGCCATCACCGACGTAATCTGACCGGGACCGTCGAAGAGGGGCGCGACTTCGACGACATCACCGCCGACGAACGTGATGCCGGCGAGCCCGCGCACCAGGCGCTGCGCCTCGTGGCTCGTCAGCCCGCCGACCTCCGGCGTCCCGGTGCCCGGCGCGAATGCCGGGTCGATCGCATCGATGTCGAACGTCATGTACGTCGAACCGTTCACGACGCGATGAATCTCCGCGACGACCCACGCGACGCCTCGATCTTTCACCTGCTCGATGTCGATCATGGTGATGCCGTGCTGGCGGTGGAACTCGAAGTCCTCCTCGCCGTACATCGGCCCGCGGATGCCAACCTGGACGAACCGCGTGCCGTCGACGATCCCTTCTTCGATTGCCCGACGGAACGGCGTCCCGTGAAAGTACTTGCCGCCGAAGTACTCGTCCCACGTATCGATGTGCGCATCGAAATGGACGAGCGCGAGCGGCCCATGCCGCCGCGCCAGCGCGCGCAGCACGGGGAGCGTGATCGAGTGATCGCCGCCCACGACCAGCGGCTTGGCGCTCGCGTCGGCGATCGCGCCGATGCGCGCCTCGACCGCGTCGTAACACTTCTCGATGCTCACCGGCGGCGCATCGATGTCGCCGATGTCGGCCACATTCAAGCGATCGAACGGCGCGATCTTCTGAAAGTAGCTGTAGTTGCGGATCAACGACGACTGCGCGCGAATCTCGCGCGGCGCCAGCCGGGCGCCAGGCCGATACGAGGTGCCGCCGTCGAACGGGACGCCGACGATCGCCACATCCAGCCCGCGCGCGTCCTCGACATGCGGCAGGCGCATGAAGGTCGCGGGCTGCGCGAAGCGCGGAGACTCGAAGGATCGGCGCGGCTGATGCGGCACAAGCGCGATTGTACCCGTGACGCTGTTATAGTGCTGCGTTCATGCCAAAGCTCCGCGGTGGGCTGAGCACCGTCGAGTACTTCACCTTCGGCTTCGGCACGATGATCGGCGTCGGCTGGGTCGTCCTCATGGACGACTGGCTGTCGCGCGGCGGGCCGGGCGGCGGGATGCTCGGCTTCCTCATCGGCGGCCTGCTGCTCTTCCCCATCGCGCACATCTACGGCCAGCTCGTACAGCGGATTCAGGATGCGGGCGCCGAGATCGCGTACACGGAAACCGTCTTTCCGCCGCTCGTCAGCTTCGCCGCCGGCTGGACGATGATTCTGTCCTACGCGATCGTGTGCCCGTGGGAGGCGGTTGCCGGAGGCAACCTGCTGGCGCGCGTGTTTCCCGCGCTCAACAGCTATCCGCTGTACGACGTGGCCGGCAGCCCCATCTACGCGCCGCGAGTGGCCGTCGGCCTCGCCCTCTCGCTCCTCATCATCGTCATCAACTACCGCGGCATCACGCTCAGCGGCCTGTTCCAGGACGTGATGACGTTCGGGCTGCTCGCGGCGTTTGCGATCTTCACGGTGCTCGGCTTCACGCGGGGATCGAGCGCGAACTGGCAGCCGCTTTTCTCGCACACCGGGAGCGGCGGGGCGTGGCTGTCGATTTTTCTCGTGATGCAGATCGTGCCGTATTACATGACCGGCTGGGAATCGGTGGCCAAGGGATCCGAAGAGGCGCGCGCCGGTTTCGATCCCCGAAATTTCACGAAAGCCATCTACGCCGCGTTGATCGCCGGCTTCCTCTTCTACGTGATCATCATCGCCGTCGTCACGTTCGTCTATCCGTGGCAGGAGATCGTGTCGGGCCACGTGCGCACGGAGGTGGCGTTCGAGCGCACGTTCGGCTCGCACGCGATTGCGCAGCTCGTCCTGTTCGGGGCCTTCCTGTCGCTCCTGAAGATCTTCAACGGCAACTTCGTGGCCGCCACGCGCATGCTCTACGCGATCGGACGCCGCAACCTGGTGCATCCGTCGCTCGGCCGCGTGCATGCGGCGTTCGGCACGCCGGTGGTGGCGGTCACGCTGATGGGTGTGCTGACGATCGCGGCGTCGGTGTTCGGGGACGCGATCCTCGTCCCGATCAGCGAAGTTGGATCGCTGGCCGTCGGCGTCGGGTGGCTGTCGGCCTGCGTGGCGTACTTGCGGTGGCGGCGCGTCGCAGGGGCAGAACCCGGCCTGCCACGCCGACCGCCTTCGCTCGCTAGAGAAACAGCGAGCTTCGGCGAGTCTCGCCGAAGCCTTGGCGGAGGCGGAAGCGGCGCAGCCGCGACGGCGGGGGCGATCGTCAGCGTCGCGATCATCCTCATGAAGATCATCCCGGGAGTGCCCGGCAGCTTCACGCGCGCGGAATGGATCTCGTTTATTGCGTGGAGTCTGTTGGGACTGGTGTTTTGGCTGCTGAAACCGCGGACAGCGTCTGCTCGATGAACGCATCGGGCGGCAGCGCGCCCAGGATCTCGTGCTCTTCGTTGACGACCGTCTTTGGCACCGCGCTCACGCGATAGCGCCGCGCGAGATCCGGGAATTCCGTCGCTTCCACGGCGACTGCTGTGATGTGGGAGCTGGCAAACGCCATTTCGTGCGCGAGGCTGACCGCCCGCGGGCAATGCGGTCACGTCGGCGTCGTGAACACCTGCATGACGATCGGGCGATCGACGGACGCGAGACGCTGCCGCTGCTCCTCGCTCAACCCGGACGGACGGCCGCCGACCAGCAGCACCGCATGAATCAGCGAGCTGAACTCGTAGCCGGACGGCGCGCCGGCAAACCTGATTCGTGAATCGCGATCGACGCCGGCTTCGTCCCGACCGACCAGCGCGATTGAAGGCACGCGGTCGATGCCGTACCGTTTCACCCCGTCGGCGTCGAGGACGAAGTTCACTTCCTCGATGGTGATCTTGTCGGACAGCGGCGGCAGCTCGTCCAGGATCTGCCGCGCTTCGGGACACGTCTCACAGCCGAGCGCCTGCGTGAAGAACAGCAGGCGGACGGAGTTGGTCATTTCCGCGAAGGCATCACGCAACCGCTGCTGGTCGGGAGGCGAGATCAGGCTCACAGATCGATTATGCGTCAGGGGTCCGACGAATCCCTAACCCCTAACCCCTGCTATTTGAAGAGATCGTCAAACGCGCGGCGCGCGTTGTTGCTGCTCGCCGGCGCCGATTCCTTGGCGGCGGGAGTGGTGGTCTGGCGCTCGACGGTCGTGCGCGGCGTGAAGAACGTGCACATGTTCCGCTCGTCCTTGGGCGCGACGCGCGCGGGCAGCTTCGCGTTCTCCGTACATTCCCAGCGAGCGCTCGTATCGAACGAGACGCACTGGATGCAGCTGTGGATATCGACGCCGCAGCGCGAGCAGCGATCGAGCGTGCCCACGGGAAGCGACAGCAGATTGCCGCAGCGGGCGCACCGAAACACTTCGTGGGCCGCCATCAGGTTCGGCGTCTTCGGCCCGCGCTCGTCCTGCAGCACGCGGCCGGGCGCCCGCTCCTTGGGCGGAGACGGCTTGGGGCCTCGCGGACCGCGCGCCCGCGGGTCGTCCTGATAGCCGCGCTGGCGATACTTCCGGTCGTCGCTCATTTCAATGGTTCGAGGTTCTGATTCTGCGTTCCTGCCTCGGCCGGCGTCAATGTCTTCAGAAACCCGGCCAGATGGCTGCCCCAGACCGCGGGCAGCGAGTGGGTGCCGTGCCCCCGCGTCTGATCGCTCGTTGGAATCAGCACGTACGTCCCTCGCTTGACGCGCGGCATCAGCTTCTCCATCAACCCCAGCTCCGGCGGGTTGACGACATCATCGGCGGAATTGATCGCGAGGACCGCGGCCGTGATCTTCTCGAGGTTCGGCGCGGGATTGTACGAGCGGGACGCGTTGTACTGGTAGAGCATGTCGTTCGCATCGGTCGTCCTCAGCCGCGACGCGATCTGATCCTCGTACCATGTGTCGGCGGCCTCGCGCGTCGGCGCCGTCCTGTGCCACTGCAGCGGGCTGCTGGTCATCATCATCAGAAGATTGATGGCGCCGACCAGACCCTGCCGGGGCTGCTCGGTGTACTCGCCGTTCTTCCACGCCGGATCGTGCGTGATGCTGTCCATGATCATCTGCCGCATCACGCGATTGCGGCCGGCGATCTCGGTCGGAGCGCTCGCCAGCGGCACGAGACCGTCGGCGAAGTCCGGATACATCTCCCCCCAGACCCAGCAGTGCATCGCGCCCATCGACGTGCCCATCACGAGCCGCAGGTGATTCACCTTCAACCCGTCGGTGAGCATGGCGTGCTGCGCGCGCACCATGTCGTCGTACGTGTACTTCGGAAACTTCGCCCTGAGGCCATCGCTCGGTTTGCTCGACTTGCCGTGGCCGATGCCGTCGGGGAGGACGATGAAGTAGCGGGTGGCGTCGAGAAGCTGCCCCGCGCCGAACAGCTCGCCGCCGAAGGTGCGCGACAGGAAGCCCGCGCCGGTGCCGCCGGTGCCGTGGAGGATCAGCACGGCGTTGCGGACCACGCCCGACGCGTCGCGCCGCGGCGTACCAATCGTCCGATAGTGCAGCTTCAGCTCGGGCAGCGTCTCGCCGGTGCCGAACGTGAAGTCGCGGATGGTGAAGTCGCCTTCGGTCGGCGTCGGGAAGGCGGCCTGGGCCCGCGCGAACGTAACGCTGCAGGCGAACGCCAGCGCCAGATACATCCAGACACGTCTCATGTGATCTCCTCGCTCGGGAACTCACACGTGCGGCGCACGGCTTTGGCTACACATTTGTGGCGCAGGGTGCGTCTCGCGCCAGTTATACACGCGCGTCTCGGGCTGTGGCAAGATCCGGACACTTGGACCGCCCACGCCGCCGGCACGGCTGGACGATCGGCGTCGTCTCGGCGCTGGCGGTCGCGGCGGCGGCGATCCCGTCCCCGCAGGCCCAGGCGCGACGCTCGATGTCCCTTGTGGATCTCGCCGAGCTCCCGCGCATCATCCTGCCGCAGCTCGCGCCCGATGGCCGGACGCTCATCTACCTCCAGAGCAAGGCAGATTGGAAACTGGGGCGGCCCGTCTGGCATCTGTGGCGGCAAGACGTCGCCGGGGGCGCCGCCGCGCAGCTCACGTTTGCGGGCACTTGACGAACAAGCTGATCACGATGACCAACCGGTTCAAGGCGGCGTCCTCGGGCGCGAGCGTGGCCGACTGGATGTCGTTCTACGCGCAGACGGACGTGCGATCGTTCCGCGTCACCTGGTTCGGCGGCACGCCGTGGCAGAAGAACACGCCGCTCGCCGCGTTCTGGGACAACTCGCCGTTGAAGGACGTGTGGAACGTGACGACGCCGACGCTGTTGTTCGTGGGCGAAACCGATCCGCGCGTGCCGCTGGCGCAGTCGATCGAAATGTACCGCGCGCTGAAGGAGAGCGGCGTCCCGACCCATCTCTACGTCGCCCCTCGCGACGGCCATCAATGGCAGGAGCTCCGGCATCTGCTGTTCAAGGCCAATGCCGAGCTCGAATGGTTCGAGCGCTACGCGCGCGGCCGGACGTACACCTGGGAGAAAGCGCCGCAGTAAAGACTGCGTCATGGCTGAGGGCTGATGGCTAATGGCTGAATGTGCGGGTTAACCCCCGATATTTCGCCATCAGCCATTAGCCATCTCAACTGTTGGTGCTCTTGGCACCCCTGCAACTAAACGCGGTAAGCTCAGAGGACTTGCGGCCGCGTCGCGTCGATGTCGCAGATCTTCCACCGCAGCGCCAACACCATTGCTCGGGTCAGCATCTTCGGCGCGCTATTCTTCGTCGCCGGCCTGCTCTGGCTGACCGCTGAAATCAACCGATCGCCCTGGGTAACCGAAGCGCAGGTCGCGCGCGAGCAGCCGATCCAGTTCAGCCACGAACGGCACGTGGCCGGCAACGGCATCGACTGCCGCTACTGCCATACGTCGGTCGAGGACTCCTCGTTTGCCGGAATTCCGCCGACCAAGACGTGCATGAACTGTCACGCGCAGATCTTCGCGAACAGTCCGTTCCTCGAGCCGGTGCGCGAGAGTTTTCGCACGGGACGATCGATTCAGTGGACGCGCGTGCACGATCTGCCCGACTTCGTGTACTTCAACCACAGCATCCACGTGCACAAGGGCATCGGCTGCACGACGTGTCACGGACAGGTCGACCGGATGCCGCTGATGTGGCAGGAGCAATCGCTCCAGATGGAGTGGTGCCTCGACTGCCACCGCAACCCCGAGCGGTACGTTCGTCCGCGCGGCGCTGTGTTCCGCGTGGACTACGCGCCGCCGGCGGATCAACTCGAGCTTGGGAAACGGCTCGTCGCCGAATACCAGATTCAGAAGCTCACCAGCTGCTC
>Ga0114129_10012695_pt1 | contig 11993 bp, 9 predicted proteins | sample RhiMetdeltSRZDD1_FD_80071 | JGI IMG/M metagenome (GOLD analysis project Ga0114129, IMG submission 80071) | Populus rhizosphere microbial communities from Tennessee, USA - Rhizosphere MetaG P. deltoides SRZDD1 (version 2) (version 2) | ecosystem: Host-associated > Plants > Roots > Rhizosphere >... | reverse complement strand
GCACGGGTGTACCGGTGAGCGAAAAGAGTAACCCGTGCATGAGCTCAATCTGGCGACGATGGTTATTGAGCAGCGAGGCGAGCCGTCGACGGATACCGAGGTTGAGCTTCGCTTCCGGATATTGGACATAGGTCCGGTACATGTAGATACGCTCCTCCTCGCTGACCATCTCCAGCGTGAGTTCGTCGTGGTTGCGGAGGAAGACGGCCCACTGTGCTGCCGCCGGAATCGGGGGCGTTTGCTCGAGGATGTCCAGAATCGGCAAACGATCTTCCATCCGCAGCGCGATAAAGAGCCGCGGCATGAGCGGGAAATGAAAAACCATATGACACTCATCGCCGTCGCCAAAGTAGGCGGCAGCGTCTTCCGGCCACTGATTGGCCTCCGCCAGCAGCATACGATGCGGGTAATGCTGGTCGATGTGGCGACGCAAGCGGCGCAGCGCGGCATGCGTCTCTGGCAGGTTCTCGCCGGTGGTGCCCTCACGCTCAAAAAGATAGGGGACGGCATCGAGACGCAGCCCATCGACACCTAATTCGAACCAAAAGTCGACAACACTAAGGATGGCCTGGCGGACATGCGGGTTGTCGTAATTCAGGTCGGGTTGGTGGGAATAAAAGCGGTGCCAATAATACGCGTTGGCTACTGGATCCCAACTCCAGTTGGAGGATTCAAAATCCTTGAAGATAATGCGCGTGCCCGTGTATTTCTCCGGGTTATCGCTCCAGACGTAAAAATGGCGCCAGATATGGTCTGGCTGGGCGTGACGCGCGCGTTGAAACCAGGGGTGCTGATCCGACGTATGGTTGAGCACCAACTCGGTGATGACCTTGAGCCCACGCCGATGCGCTTCCTTCAGGAACACCTTAAAGTCATGTAGGGTACCATAGGACGGGTGGACATCCGTGTAGTCAGCAATATCATAGCCGTCGTCTTTGAGCGGCGAAGGGTAGAAGGGCAGCAGCCAGATGGCGGTGATCCCAAGGTCTTGCAGATAGCCAAGCTTCTGGGTCAGGCCGGGGAAATCGCCAATACCATCACTGTTGCTGTCATAAAACGCGCGCACATGCAGTTCGTAAATCAACGCATCCTTGTACCATAAGGCCTGCTCACTGGTCTGGCGCTCTGAGGTGCTATCGCGCTTGCTCATCGTCTCTATACGCACTTGTTGTCCGTGTGTTGACGTGTACCCCGCCCCTCCTTGACAGGCTCCTGGAGGAAGTTTTACAACCATAAAGGTAGTATACCCTCTGCACACAAGAGGTTCTTGGGGCTCGAGCAAGCTGCTAGCGCGCCCCTCACGCATACAGGAGATGGTTATGGATTTCGATGTCACGCTCGGTGCGACCTGCCTCGGGGCCGGCCGCAGCCATTTCTTGGTCTGGGCGCCTCTGGCCCACACGGTGCAGGTGCATCTTGTTGCTCCGCACGAGCGTCTCGTGCCGCTCGAACACGGCCCGCGCGGTTACCATCAGGCCACTATCGATGATGTAGAGCCAGGCAGTCTTTACCTGTACCGGTTGAATGACCACCAGGAACGCCCTGACCCCACCTCGCGTTCGCAGCCCCAGGACGTGCACGGTCCCTCCCAGGTCGTGGACTCCCATTTCGCCTGGGAGGATCAGCACTGGTCTGGCCTCCCCTTACAAGAGTATCTTTTCTATGAACTCCACGTCGGGACGTTTACCCCTGAAGGGACGTTCGATGCCATCATCCCATATCTGGACGAACTCCAGGACATTGGGATCACCGCGCTTGAACTCATGCCTATCGCGCAGTTTCCGGGCAGTCGTAACTGGGGCTATGACGGCGTCTATCCTTTTGCCGCACAGTCCTCGTATGGCGGGCCAGAGGGGCTCAAACGGCTGGTCAATGCCTGTCATCAGCGCGGCCTGGCGGTGGTGCTGGATGTAGTGTACAACCACCTTGGCCCCGAAGGAAATTATCTGCACGATTTTGGCCCGTATTTTACGGATCGTTACAAGACCCCGTGGGGAGCAGCCCTCAACTTCGACGGGCCGCACAGCGATGAGGTACGGCAGTTTTTCATTGAGAGTGCCCTCTACTGGATCACCACATGCCATATCGACGCCTTGCGGCTCGATGCCGTGCACGCTATCGTAGACTGTTCGGCCTACCCCTTTCTGGCGGAATTAGCAGACGTCGTGCACGCCCAGGCCGAACGTCTGCAGCGGCAGGTCTATTTGATTGCCGAGAGTGACTTGAACGACACGCGCCTGCTCCGGGCTCCAGCCCTTGGGGGATATGGACTGGATGCACAGTGGAACGACGGCTTCCACCATGCCCTGCATACGCTGCTCACGGAAGAGCGGCTTGGGTACTATCAGGATTTTGGGACACTGGCCCATCTCCGGGACGCCCTGGCGGAGGGTTACGTCTACGCCGGCCACTATTCCGCCTTTCGCCAGCGCCGCCATGGCCACTCGTCGCGCGACATCCCGGCCCACCAATTTGTGGTCTGCGCGCAGAACCACGATCAGGTGGGCAACCGTATGCTGGGCGAACGCCTGAGTCAGTTGGTCAGCTTTGAGGCGCTCAAGGCGGCAGCGAGTGTGATGATACTGTCACCATGTCTCCCCCTGCTGTTCATGGGGGAGGAATATGGTGAGACCGCTCCGTTCCCCTATTTCATCAGTCATCTCGACCCGGCCCTGGTTGAGGCGGTGCGTCGTGGTCGGTGGGAGGAGTTCAGCGCCTTTCACTGGCAGGGAGTGCCACCAGACCCACAGGACGCCGCTACCTTTCAGAGCGCTAAACTCAATCATCACTTGCGCCAGCAGGGGCAGCATAGGGTGCTACGCGCTTACTATCAGGAACTTATCCGCTTACGCCGGACGCTCCCAGCTTTGGCGCAGTTGCGTAAGGACTGTATGGAGGTCACGAGCTTTGAAGACCCCAAGGTGCTCTGCGTGCGACGCTGGAGCCCCGATGAGGCTAGCGCGACCATGATGGTCAGCCATTTTGGGAGTCTGCCCACCACGGCCAGTGTGCCTCTCCCACCAGGGCCCTGGCACAAGTGCCTGGACTCGGCAGCCCCCGAGTGGTACGGGCCAGGGCGTGTGGAGCCCAGCACGCTCAGCGGTAAGGCCGCGCGGCTAACCTTGCCGCCCTGGGTGGTCTTACTGTTTGCCCAGGAGTACAGAGAGGCGGCTGGCGCTCCTGCCCATGTTTAACAGGATGTCTCTTTGTTGATCTGGGCTTCCAACGCCTGTAGCTCAGGCAGCAAGATGCTGTTCCAGGCTGATGGATTTTGGAGTTGGTGCCCTTTCTTGTTCGGAGCCCCGATGTATTCTGGGACGGAGAGTGAAATTCAGCACGGCTTGTGCGAGGAGGCGGTCTTTCAGATGGCGGTCAAGGATGATAGCCTCCCACAGCGCCGTGAAATCGTCGTCCGGCAGCCGCCTACAACCCCGGGACCACAGGAAAGGTGAGGAGCCCGGCATCGAGCTCGCTCATGGGTTGGCAGAGATTTGCTGCTGGACCCAGCGCACGATATCCTGCTGGAGTTTCTTCTGCGGGCGTGCGCCATCGACGAGGAAATCAGCTATACCAGGCAACACGGTTCCGACTTGTGCCTCGGTAGCGTGATCCTCAATGCGCTGTAAGGTCTCGCAGTCTGGTATATCCCGCTGCCGTAAACGCGAGGCGCGTGTCGGCTCGTTGACGGTGATGAAGACAAGGCGTAACTCGGATGGTGCGACTAGTTGCCGCAAGACCGCAAGCGCCTCAGCGTGACGGATACCATCGATAATTAAGGGTTGCCCAGGTTCCCATGCCACTTGCCCAAGGACGGTGTGACAGAACGTCTCCCATCCTTCAGCAATCAGGGCGGCCCCGAGCTCTTGCAGCACGGCGCGAGACTCCTCTAAACCACGTTGGCGCGCCACTTGTCGCACGTAATCCCCACAACTGACCCGTGGCCAGCCCAATGCTTGGGCGACGCCCGTTGAAAGTGTGGACTTGCCACTCGCTATACGGCCCGCGAAAGCCAGTACCAGGGGCTGCTGGGTGCCCCACAACGGCAGGGGTGCGGCGCGCCGCTGGAGGATGACCCAGCCACGGCGGTCACGCTTTGCATAGGGCAGTGGGGAGAGAGTCCGCACGTGCTGGAGCCGCATGAGGGTGGCGAAGGTGGCATGCCGCCGTGCCTGCCAGAAGGAGGGGTCTTGCGCACACAAAGCTTGGGTAAATTCCTTCCGGATCATGCTCCAGGAATCCGGGTCGAGCCGGTAGGACCAGGCATCGGCAATCTGACAGAGCCCGACAATGGGCCCGCTAGAGCGCTTAAGAAACACGATGTCGCCCCGCTGCACAGATTCATACGGGGCGCAGCGACGCACGGAGAATCGCGATTCCACGGTTTTTCGCCCTTCAAGGATGAACTGCAGGTAGGGCTCCACTAAGATGGCCAGATGGAGACTACACCGCACCATATGTGGTGCGATCACATGGCGGAGATATCCCTCCCAGAAAGGATCCCCCTGCACGCTGGACTGGACCGTCTCGACCAGGCTGATGTGCCAACTCGTCATAGGCTTAGCCCTCTTCAAAGCGCATATTCTCGTGCTGCTCGTGGCGCGCTATCCGTAGAAGTTGGTGCGCGGCCCGCGTGACGAGTCGCTGTTCCTCCGGGTGCAGCGGCCTTTGGAGGCCCGCCGCGACCGCTTCAGCGGGGGCGCGACCGCCCGCTATTGCCGGCACGATTTGTCGGAGGACATGCCGACCTAAGCATGCGAAGATGCGGTTGCCCGATGTCCAGACATCGGCCAGCCGGCGGCGCGGATCGCGCCGACTGACGGAGGGCAACACATCGCCAGGTACGAGGGGTTTAAGCGTAGGATCCTGAAAGCCCCCAGCCGGCTGGGGCCGGATACGTACCCGCATGCCGAGCAGGACCTCCTCAGCCCACACCGCATCGTCGACGGGTTGCGGGCGTAAGACGTGCGCTAGCTGGGTACGTACGAACACCGCCAAATTGCCACGCCGCCAGTCCTCTGAAATCATGTACAGGCCTTCAGCTTGCAGCGCATTCCGTTCAAAAGGCGGCGTCACGTAGGGTAAGGCAGCCAGTTCCTCTCGTAGGAGGGTCAGACCTAGTTGCTGGGCCCAGGCAAGCGTCCGCGCCCATTCTTGTACCATCCCCGGGCGCGTCCCCACTGGAGGCACACTCACTAGGAGATATCCCCCAAGAGCGGAGAGCTGGCACGCCGCCCAGAGAAAGGCCCGCATATAGTCTTCATACCAGGGCGGATCGACGATGACAAGCTCCGCGACCAGGTCGGGTAACGGGTCTTGGCGCACGTCCCACTGTAGCACTCGTGCGTCCGGCGCTGCATGAGTGAGCCATGTTGTCATTAGCGGATTGGTATCGAGCAAGATCCACTGGCGTGGTATCCGCCCTGTGACGGCAGCTTTCAGCACGCTGGGGGTACCAAGCAAGGCTACCGTATCACTGGGACGCGTGAGCTCCAGGCACTGAGCTAATAAGGCCTGCGTTGCCACCTCGCTGAATCGCCAATCATAATCGAGAGGATGGGGAATCGGCATCGCCATGTGGTGACATGCCCTAGTGTCATGGGGGCGTCTCTGGCTCACGTGCTGCACGGCCTGCACCCACATATCGCGTGGAACCTGACCCTGAGAGACAAGTCTTCGTAGGGCATTGAGGGCAACAGAGGGGTAGATGCCGGGGAGCGCCGCGAGCAAGCTCTCAAACTGGGTCACACCCCTGGCAAGCGCTGCGAGGATGGCGTCGTCGACGAGACGCGCCCCGCGCTGCGGGGTTACTAGGGAGGCTCTCATAAGCGGCCTCCCCCCTGGCGGAGAGGTATGTCGACCATGCTAAGCGCCCGCTGGACGCTGGAGTATCGCCCCTCCAGTTCCTTCTGCCACGCCTCTACTGCAAGGTGTTGATGTGTGAGGGCAGCCTGTGTCAGTTCGTTCTGGCGGGACTTAACAGGCGTGAACTCGCGGATTTCCAGCGGCACCAGTCGTAGGGGGAGGTGCTCATCAAGCTCCTGGAGACGGTCAACGAATCGCGCCATGTCCTCGGGGATCTTGGGGCGGGAGGGCGTTGTGAACGTGGCGTAGGCATAGAGATCCATCCCTAGGGTTAGTAACCGCTGCATCAGCACAAATTGCCGTTCAAAGAGGGCGGGCTCAGCCCGAGTATTAAAGGCGAATGATGCGGCGTTGAAGCCTTTGAAACAGCACACCCGACCGTAGGTGGGATATGTGGCCACGAGTTCGCGGTCCGCGTCCGAGAGGAACCGCCAGAAGTAGTCGGTGCTGAGATTGTCATCGGACCACAGGTAGACATGGCGCTCTAACCCACGCGCGCGGAGTTCAGTCATCATCCAGGGGATCCATTCCGGCACCAAGTCCGGCTGGCCACCCGTCAAATCTAGGACCGCCGGGGGGTCTGACTGGTTGAGGTAGAGATCAATAAGCCGCGCTGGGCTGAGCCAGGCTGCATACTTGAGATTAGCGGCGAGGAGATTGAACGGCACAAAACAGTACCAACACCGCCAGTTGCACACGGCATTCTGGAAGACCTGAGCTCTGAGCGCATCTGGCATGGAGAGCCCGAGCGCTTTGCATGCTGGGTCAATCGGTAAGGGATTAGCCGGCCAGCCGGCACACGTCACTCGTCGGAAATGGCGGAGCCGCCCAAAACCCTCGCAGTTCGGTGGCTCCGAGAGGTCCTGCTCCTGCTCGGTACCGCGAAAGTTCGTGACAAGCAGACGCTGGTGCTCCAGATCGACGGCCTGAGCCCGATAGCGCGCTGAGACGGCATCTGTGTCAATCCAGGCTGCCATTATGACTCTCCTTGGTGCTAGTCAAGGCGCTGTCACGGCTGTGTCCGTGGAGCCGGGGGACCTTCTCCCCGTCGCGCGTAAGCGCCGGTAAGCGCTCGGTGATATAGAGCATCGCTAAGGTCGTCAGATACCCAATTTCCGAGTCAGTCAAGGCGCGGCCATGCGGGATCCCATGCCACTCCTCCACGCACTTGCGGCAGCAAGAGGCTGTAGCGTGTTGCGCATAATAAATGACATTGCCCTCGCGGGATGTCTGCCGGCCATCAAAGGGGGGATTGACTGGCCCCACAGCTTTGCGCAGGCGCTGCTCAGCCGCCGTGTACAGCTCCACCGTGCCCTTGCGGCGGGCATGGTTAACCGCCTTGATATCGATCTCAATGTGCCAGAAATGATGGCGAATCAGTTCGTACTTCAATGCCGCGAACGTGTACGAAGCGTCAGCCGGATCTCGCTGATGCACGCGGCTCCAATCGATCAACGCGACCCCGCATGCCCGACAGTGGCCGGCTTGGGTGAAGGTAACTAGGCGCTGGGTCTGGCGAAAACAGTGTAACCCATTCTCGCAGTCGACACTCGTGCAAGTGATTTTGAGGGGCTTGAGTGTATTCTGGGTGCCTTGCGATACTGCCACAGTGGTCAACCCTCCACATCCGACAATGCTTGTAGTAACAGAGTGCGGTCAACGTCATTAAGACGCTCAATATTGGCCTGTTCGAGGAAAAGGTTCCGCGCCGTCTGCCAAGGATCTGTCCCAGCTTCTTGGAGATTCGTTGCAGCGCCCCACCAGTTGATGCCCTGGAGGGACAGGCGAAAGGCCATATAGTTGGCCAGTGCATCAGCTGGCACATGTTCCCGAGCGGCCACCCGGGGTACGACAGCCTTCAGACGCTCAACACTATTCTGAGCAGCCTGGACACAGATCTCAGCCAGCTCCTCGGCGCGGCCAGCGAGCACTACATCGCCCGCGAAGAGTGTGGCAGCCTGTTCTTCCGGCGATTCCCACCACCCCTTCGTGGTCTCGTCGCCTTCGATCACCGCAAACTGGTCTTGGGCGGGGTCCTGCCCCGCGTGCCAGAGTTCATGGAGCAGGTCGACGAGCCAACGCGCCCACGACCGCGTCCGCTGTTTGAGCACGATGAGGTTGCGTTGGTCCACGCGCCAACATGCGCCGTGAAAGGCACCAGAGTCCTGCAGAGGCAGCACTGGCACCCCACAACTCCACACGTAACGCAGCGCGTGCTCGAAGGTGAGTGTGCCATAGGTCGAAAGGATAGCTTGCCGGATCTCCAGAGCGTCTGTAGAGATCGGCCTCCTTGGCAGGTCCGCTGTCGCTTCAAGCATCAAGAGTGCGAGGTAGTGAGCGTAGACGGTATACGCACTCAGACGCTGTGCGTCAGTCCGTTTGGCGACCTTGAAGCGCGGCGCCCCCACCGCAGCCGTACTCACCTGGAGTGGCGTCGAGGCGAAGATGGCCTCAGGTGTCCAGCCGAACACCCGCCCCACGACTGCGGCCGCCTGAAGCAAGAGTGTCTCCGCCCCATCCTCCTCGGTGTCATCGGCCGCTTCGAGATGCGCCGCCAAACGTCGGGGCAAGAGACGGTGCAAAATGAGGTCACGATCCAAGCCGACCGACTGCAAGCGCCTGAAGAATAGAGCGCGGGAGAGCTGAGCAGCTGGAAGGATGATCGCATCGCGCACCTTGAGCCCAAGCGCTCTGATCACCTCGTTCACACGCTTGAGGCTAGCTGAGGCATAGTCCGTCGCTTCGTAGCGCTGAATCTGCTGCTCTTTGAGCCCCAGGCGCTCTGCGAGTTCCTTCTGACTGATCCCAGCAGTGATCCGGCCCTGGATGAGTACCCGTGGAAGATCCTCGAATGACGCGAGTTCGAGCACCGCGGGCTGACGAGCCTGCAGAGCTTCATACGCTTCGAGTTCGGCACGCAGGTCAGCCAGCTGACTCCGCAACGCGTCCTCTTGCGCCTTTCGTAACAGCGGGTGCACTGGCGGACCAGCGTCCCTTTGGGCTAAGGCGTGTTCGAACTTCGTCGCTTGCGCTTTCGTGATTCTGTACTGTCGCTCATTTTTAATCATGGAAACCTCCGAAGATCTACCGCAATAATGCCCTTCGGGGTACCGCTCTCTTTGTCGATCTGGAAGAACTCAAGAAACGTTGTCCCACTCCCTACCTCACTGCCCTGCACGGGGAAGAGTTCCCCCAGGTATTTGGCCTTCTGGGCCGCGCGCCCATGGTCAAACGTGAGCAAGATCGGATCGAGCAGGGTAGGATCGACTCCCTCGATATCCCAGCAGGCATCGAAGTCATTGGGTACTTGCTTTGCCGTCACGAAGCTCCCGTCGATGTATACCATGCTGCAGCCAGCGAGGCGCAGCGCGTCCAGTGCAGCTTGCAGGCCCACCAATAGCCGCTGCCGGTGCGCAGTGGTGCCAAAGCGGCTCACAAAGTCTTTCCAGGTCGCTGTATGCACGCCCGGAGGCAGATTTCCATTGGCGTCAAACGGCGGTATCATGAACACAATTATAATGTTGTGTTGAATATTTGTCAACACTCAAGCCTATGTCAACACGGCTTGTCCGTTGGACAAGCTGTATCGTGCCCCCTAACACCGACTCGGACGAGCTGTTACACTTCGGTCCTGTCCGGAAGGACGATCTCCGTGTGCTCGGCTTGCAGTTATTGAGCTTGATCCGCAAGGCACCAGCCGTACCTTTGAGCACGTTGCACAGTATCGGGCCTTAACAGTCAATGACTGTTTCGCTTTAGCCCTTGCTGAACAGACACCAGACTGCACTCTGTTGACCGGGGACAGTTCCTGCGCAGAACTGGCACAGAAATGGGGCTAGAGGTACACGGTGTCCTAGGGACAATAGATGAGCTTGAGCAGACCAGCCTTGCGACGGCCCGACAGCTTTATGATGCCTTGAGTCTTTTTGAACAAGATAGCTTGGTCTTTCTTCCTAAAGACGAGATACGTCAACGCCTACGTCGTCTTCGGCGCTCCATATGAATCTCAATAAGGCTGCTGATGACAGCCCGTGCTATCGAAACTGCACCCTCCTTAGAACACCACAATAGCCCGCCCTTCGATCTCCCCGTGGGCCAGAGCGGTGCACGCGTCGTTGATCTGGTCGAGCGTATAGCGCCGCGTCACTAACTGGTCCAGCGGCAGCCGGCCCTCGCGGAACCACCGGACGAACAACGGGAGGTCGCGGTCGGGACGGCAGGAACCGCCAGGCGCGCCGCGGAAGATCTTTCCTACGAACAGGTCACGCGGATTGATCGTCGGTGGGTCGCCGTGGGGCACACCGACGAGCACGGCGGTGCCCCCATCCCTGAGACCGTTCACCCCGGGCCGCGTCGCGGCCAGCATCTGCTCGGTCGTCTTGCCAAGGCCAATGGCGTCGAACACAAAGTCGGCCCCACCCTGCGTGATCTCCAGGATGCGCGCCACGGCATCCTCCCGCGACGCATTGATGCCGATGCTGGCACCGAACTTCTGCGCGAACGCGAGCTTCTCGTCGCTGAGGTCGACCACGATAATCGGGTGCGCCCCCAGGTTGTACGCCGCCTGGATGACGCAGAGGCCGACGCCGCCAGCGCCGATCACGGCCACCGACTGCCCGGGGCGCACGTGGGCTGAGTTCACCGCAGCGCCACAGCCCGTCATAACGGCGCAACCGACAATGGAGGTGACATCGGTGGGCACATCAGGATCAGTTAACTTTACGACGTACTGCTGATCGGCAATAATCGTCTCCGCCCAGGTAAAGACGCCTGTCGGCGAGCGGTCGCCGTGGCGTACCTGCTTGCCCTGATAGGTAGCACGCCAGGGGGTCGGGTCGGGCGTGTGCTCAAACCGCTCACGCTGCACCCAGGTCAGCATCACACGGTCGCCTTCGTTGACGTGAGTCACCTCGCGCCCCCTCGCCATCACCACCCCGGTGGATTCGTGCCCAAGCACCAGAGGCCGGGGCAGCGCCGGGTTGTGTATCTGGTGCAGCTGCGAGTGGCACACCCCGGTAGCAAACTGTTTGACGATCACGTGGGTCGGACCAGGGTCACCGATATCCAGATCATCGATAACCAGTGGTCCACCGACGTCTATGTTGATGACTGCTTTGACCTTCATAGTGACCTCCCTGGTGAGCGTTCTACGCGGTGATGCCGGCCAGTTCCCTGGCCAGCGCGACATAGGGGCTTGTATCGTAGACGCTCGCGAGCCGCTGCTTGTTGGTGACCAGGCTGCCCACGTTGTACATCTCGAAGAGGAGCTGGCGGGAACCGAAGGAGTCGCAGGCGTACTCCCAGGCCAGCTTCAGCAGACGAAAGCGCTCGGATGCTCCCTCGTCCTGGGCCACAAAATAGCGGTGCAGGTGGGGGCCGATCTCGGGGTTGTGCAGATCGGCCTGGCCCGGGGCCATGAGAAGGCCTGGGCCACAGAGTTCCCGGATGCTCTGCAGCACATACGAATAGCGCTCGATCGCGAAGGCGCGCGCTGCCAACGCCATCGTTGGGTTGGGCATAGCGAGGCCCGATGGGGAGCGGACCGGGTTTGCCTCGGCGGCCTGGACGAAGGCTCGCAGGGTTTCGAGGTAGACCATGGCATCGGCCAGGGCCATCTGGACCGGTGGCTGGGTGGCGGTGCCCAGGGAGTCGGTAATGGCGGCGCAGATGCCGAGCAGCACCTCGGCCTTGACGGCCATGCGCACCAGCACGTACCAGGGGCCAAGACCAACGGCGCCTTGAAACAGTCGCCCCTCAAACGCCAGATCGACGGCAGGGGAGCGCCGCAGGTAGAAGACCCGCTCCCATGGGATGAACACATCGTCGAATACCACGATGGAGTCCATCTCATCCCAGGAGGGGCTGACGGGGTGGTCCGCCGGGTTAGGGGACGCCAGCGACTCGCGGCAGATGACGTGGATGCCCTTGGCGTTCACGGGCGCTGCGAAGTACACGCCCTCCTCCGGCGTGAGGTCGGGCCGCGGTGCGGTCATGCAGAAGAGCTCGTTGGCGTAGGGCGCCTGCGTCCCCACCCCTTTGGCCCCCCGCACAATGAGGCCGTCGGGACGCCGCGCCACGACGCGCAAGGGCTCCTGCTTGGACACCGGGTAGTTGCGGTGATGTAAGGGATC
>Ga0114129_10012694_pt1 | contig 11994 bp, 15 predicted proteins | sample RhiMetdeltSRZDD1_FD_80071 | JGI IMG/M metagenome (GOLD analysis project Ga0114129, IMG submission 80071) | Populus rhizosphere microbial communities from Tennessee, USA - Rhizosphere MetaG P. deltoides SRZDD1 (version 2) (version 2) | ecosystem: Host-associated > Plants > Roots > Rhizosphere >... | reverse complement strand
CATCAGAGTCTACTACCTCAGGTCCTGCTTCACGGTATTTCCTGCCTAACGATGCATAAAATGATGCCATGCCTCGATACATCTTGTATTTTTTGCCGTTTTTGACAAGGGTCTTGCCTGGGCTCTCATCTGTTCCACCAAAGAGACTTCCTATCATTACTGACGATGCACCTGCAGCTAATGCCTTGGTAATATCTCCAGAGTTGCGGATGCCGCCGTCAGATATTATGGGTATCCCGTAATCGCGTGCTACTTTGACACTATCAATTACAGCGGTCAGTTGCGGCACACCTGAGCCTGTTACGACTCTTGTTATGCATATTGAGCCGGATCCTACTCCTACCTTGACTGCATCAACACCCGCCTTGATGAGGTCACGGCTGCCTTCGCCTGTAGCAACATTGCCTGCAATAAGCTCGCAGCCAGGAAATGCCTTTTTAATCATGTGCACTGTATTGATAGCGTTTTCACTGTGGCCATGTGCAATATCGACTACAATAATGTCTGCGCCAGCCTCGAGCAGCGCTTCTGTACGCTCCAAATAGTCTCCTTTGACGCCAACTGCAGCTCCTACTAGCAATCTGCCTTTCCGGTCTTTTGATGCATAAGGATATTGTTCCATTTTCAAGATGTCCTTGCTCGTAATAAGCCCAACGATGTGTTTTTTATCATCGACCACGGGCAACTTCTCTATCCTTTTATTGTGCAAAATCTCCTTTGCTTGATCTATATTAATGCCGGCCTTGGCAGTAATGACATCTTTTGTCATAAGCTCTGACACCTTGAGTTTGTTGTTCTTTTCAAATGTGATGTCGCGCCTTGTTATTATACCAAGGAGCTTGCCTCCCTCTTCGACAAGCAGGCCCGAGACGCTGAACTCTGCCATAACCTTTTTCGCTTCTGCTACTGCCAAATCAGGTTTGATAGTATATGGTTGCTCTATCATTACAGACTCTGAACGCTTGACCTTTAGGATCTCGTCTACCTGATCCTCTATTGTCATAAATCGATGGATAATTCCAATACCACCTTCTCTTGCTAAGGCAATTGCCATGCCTGATTCAGTGACGGTGTCCATGTTAGCGCTTATGATTGGCATATTCAGTGTAATATTACGTGACAGCATGGTGCGCATGTTTGTTTGAGATCTAGAAACTATCGGCGACCTTTTAGGAACGAGAAGTACGTCATCAAATGTCAGACCCTGTACAATGTCCAACTATTTCCTTGACGTGTATCAACTCTGAAGCATTATAAGCGTTTGCCAACCTAAGCTCTCAACAATTGCAGTAGAGTCACAGCCTGCACTGTTTCTCGAACGTTATGGGTTCTGATGATATTTGCGCCATTAAGAGCAGCAATCGTTTCACATACTATTGAAGGTATCAGGCGATCTTGTGCCGCATTCAGGTTCAGCAGGTGTCCAAGGAAAGATTTCCGTGAGACTGATATACAGATCGGCTTTTTGAGTATGGTAAGCTTGTGCAGGTTGTATAGGATTTCAATATCACGTGTATACCAGGGCATGTCTGTCATTTTAGTGAAAAAGGGATTTTTCCCTTCATGACGGAAGAAGCCTATAGATGGGTCAATTATTGTATCTTTGATCCCTGCTGCGCCTGCCAATCTTATACTTTTCTTCAATGCGTCAAGAGTACTAACTATCCTGCCCATTGCAGACGCTTTGCTGTATGCGCCGATTATCATAGCTACACCAGCTTTTGCTGCAATACCTGCCATTTCGCTATCGTATTTTAGTCCAGTTACATCGTTAATTGCATCTGCGCCAGCTGCTATTGCTTCTTTTGCAACAGCGGCCCTTGGTGTATCTGCAGAAATCGGTAAGTCGCAGACACTCCTGACAGTCTTGATGGCATCTGTGACTCTTCTTATTTCCTCTTCAATTGATACAGGTACTGTCTCCACGTAAGGCGCAGTAGACATCCCTCCAATGTCGATAATATGAGCGCCATCCTCTTGCATCTGCTTAGCTGTAGCTGCTATTTCTTGCTTGTCAGTTTTGACAGAACCTTTGTAGAAGGATTCAGGACTAGTATTGATTATGCCCATTACTTTTACCGCATACTTCTTACCAACTGGCATAGAGCGGATCTTCAACGCTGCAATCTAGCCATCATCTGTGGTATATATTTACAATATTGATGATGTCAACACGGATAATTCTAATTTGATATGTATATGTAAGATATACGCATGGAACAACAAAATTCCGATACTGCTGCCAGTCATATCCGCAATATTCCCACTCGAGTATTTTTCACCAAGGGCAGAGGCACTCACAAGGATTATTTGACAAGCTTTGAGCTTGCCCTCAGAGATGCGGACATAGCTGACCTCAATTTGGTGTCAGTATCAAGCATACTGCCTCCTCATTGTAAAATTATCAGCCGCCAGGAAGGGAGAAAATACTTGCAACCTGGACAGGTTGTATTTACAATAATGGCAAGATCAGCCACTAACGAGCCCAACAGGCTTATTGCTGCATCAATTGGTTTGGCAAGGCCAGCAGATGGAAGCCAGCATGGATACCTATCAGAGCATCATTCTACAGGCGAAACTGCACAAAAGGCGGGTGACTATGCCGAAGACATGGCAATGGAAATGCTTGCAACTACCCTCGGGCTACCAAATGATCCAAGTCTAACATGGAGTGAAAAAGAAGAACAGTGGAGGTTGTCAAACAAGATCTACAAAACACAGAACTTTACCCAGTCCGCGGAAGGTCACAAAGATGGCCTATGGACTACCGTTATAAGTGGAGCCGTGCTTATCCTGTAATTTCGAAGTTGACCTGTGCCGAGACACTTTGGGAAGATGATGACGACGAGATAGTCTGCACTGTAGCAGTATAGTCTCCAGCAGGAACGTTATTGCCACTGCCATCCTGTTGATTCCAAGTTAGTGTTTTCGATACCCCAGGTATCAGTTCAGTCATAACTTTGGCTGTAGCAACACCGTACATCTGGCCAGTATTAGTGTTTTGAAACTTTAGACCCAATGCCGAGTCAGAAAAGGTTAATGTCTCATCACCTATGTTCTTGACTGTGATTATCACAGGCTCACCTATTCTGTATCTTGCTTCATTAGTGGTTATCACCAAGACGTTGGAGCTAATACTGCTTCCTTGGATGTTACTATTTAGAAATTCTTTAGCCTCTTGTGTAATATTTTGCACTGCAGGATTGTTCCTAATTATTTCAGCACCTCTTATTAATCCCGAAAAGAAGACGCCAACCCCAAGCCCGATAACTACAAGAGCTATTACCGCGATTGCTATCCACGTTATCAGGCCCATAGTCTATTGCAAACCAGCAAGTATCTTAACGATTTTGGATTTCTACTCTAGCGAAAATCGAGTGAAGAATTATCAGTCATACAATTATATTGTTATTAGAAACCGCATTAATTCTGTTTCAGATGGAGCTAAAAAAATAGCATTCCTGTGGTGTATATACAAACAAAAGCACGCAACCACGTATTGGTTAAATTCTCACAGGGTGGTTCGTGTTGATGCCCCACAGATCATTGTCTGATTATAGTGTGTTATTTATTAATTGATATGCCTGCTGCCTTTAGCTGTCTGATGACATAGTCTACTTGGCCTGTTGTGACCCTCTCAATTGTCGGATGAGAATTAAGATTCATGCTTGTCCTTTGCGCCAACATACCGTTGATAAGTTGTGCGATCATGTCTGCATCATAAAATGCATGTGTTTCCTCGAGAAGCTCCGCTACTTTGGCTGGATCCATTGCGCCAGTTATCTTGTTACTGGTAATAAGACTGCCGAACTTCTGAACGGATTCGAAAATACCTATATTATAAGCGATGAATGCTATTTTCTCGGACGGCAATATGTCCTCAATATCTGACTGTTGCATATGTAATAATGCAAAGACTTTCTTGATAATAAATTGTAATACTCCTGTCTAAGACAAACTCCTGTCTAAGACAAATGAGTATTAGCCTAGCTTGTTTTAATACTTAGGATATTTCAAGGAATCCAAAAGTACTGCAGTGGGCATTTGCATTGTTTATTAAGCAAAATCATTCGTTGCCTATCGGGTTGATCGATAAAAACCGATTGTATATCCGAGCCAATAGCTAGCTCCTTTTTCAGAGTGCTTTTGTGATTAAAGCCGCGTTTGATCATTTCTGCTACCACCGTTTCATGTCTGTTGTAGAGTGCCAATAGCTTGCCTTTCCAACGCAGAGTTTCGGGGTGATGTGCATACCCCTTCTTATTTTCTGTTAAAATCTTCCAAATTGCATGGATTTCTCTATGCTCTCCCAATAAATGGTTGTTGCATAGTACCTTAGCCTCAATATCCCATACTCGCATTACTATGACGTTACATATTTCCCAAATCAAATAGATAACTATGTGGATTCATTTAATTCATAGTGCTTCAAATCAGGTTGCATAGAGTGCTATAATGACATAGATCGTCTTTTATTCTCCACACAAATATCATCTCACATCATTTTTCCTGAGGCTTTTTTACCAAACCTGCGGCCTTCTCTACCTCATAGGAACTATTGTAAGTCATGTCGTCTCTTAGATTGTTCCAAACTGCCTCAAAAATGTCGTTTATTCGATTTCCCATCGCGGGAGACTTTCTGTTGAGATGATTCTTGATATCCTCCTTAGTGGCAGGAAATTTTAGATCTTCGAGCAGATTGGCCATTTTTGCTGCTTTGTCTCTGTCGACAGCTTTATTTGTTGGAGGCTCTCCTGTAATGTCGCCTGCTCTGCTTATGGTATCTATGCCTGAATTGTTAGGATCCGTATAATTTCTATCATCAGATACATAAGACATTATAGAGTAGTCTATCTCTCCTCAAAAATAAAAAGATGTTGAATATAGGACAACAACTGTCATTTGCCCTGCCATATCCCAAAGGTGTTTTTCTGCGGGTCTTCTATTACTGCATAATATCCTGCGTCAATCTCTTGTTTAGTCTTCACCACTTTTGCTCCCAGTTGTTGGGCTTTGCTGATGTGATCTTCTATAGACTCAACTGCTACAAACATAGTTGGCATCTGCTCAGGATTTTCTCTTGGAGCTAACGCTCCGCTGATTCCTGCATTCTTTATCATCCAATAGTCCCTTGTCTGACCCTTCTCAAACTGCCAGCCAAAGAGCGAAGAATAAAAGCTCTTTAGTTCACCTGTCCTATCTGCAGGAATTTCAAAATGACCTACGTTATGTTGTGATGCTATTGCTATTCACCATCCCTTGCTTTTCTTATACCTCTTCTATCGTGACTCTAACTTTTGTTTGACTGTCTGGGCTGCCTGCTGCAATCCTTGCCTTATTTTGTCATCAGCCTGACTTCCAGTAACAAAGTTTCCAGCCTTGTCAAGTGTTCCAAGTTCATAGTCTATTGTGTGACGTATATGTGTCCGGTTATTATCGCCTTGAAACTCCTGTACACTTTCCCACTTCTTAAATGGTCCTTCGGTCTGCCTAGTTACCAACCTTCTATTGGACTCCTTCTCTGCCACCTCAAGGCGCATTTCTTCCTGACGTCCCATATATTCACCTTTGACTTTAATCTCAGAACCAGGTTCATTTTTGGAAGGTGTAGTGGCCTCAGACTCTTTTACAACATCTCTGGGCCATGCTTCTTTAATATTGTCGGGATTTGTGTAATATTCATAAGCTCTCTCTACTGGAGCGTTTATGTCCGTTTGATATTCTATTGTTGTCATGGAAACGGTGCTGCAGAATCGTATTTAGTTCATTTACAACTTAAGTCCTCTTGATGGTTATCATTGCAATTAGCATTTGATTTTTCATTGTTGTGGTTATAAAGCATATCTCTAGTTTCGTTTAGAACAACTGTAGAGGATAGATGATCCTTCCTCATTCGAGATTACTAGTGTGATCTTGAACAGTAATAAACCGTGCCCACGCTTATCTGATCAGAACTTATACCTTTGGTGGGTGCTTTTCCTGCCACTTACGGCCTGACTCTGCCAAAAGCTCAAAATTTTCGCGGTGTCGCGGCTCATTCCACTTTTCACGAAGACCATAAACTATTGGCTTGCATTTATCCCACTCCGCCTGAAGTGACCCATATCTATCGAAAAATAGGTCGGCGTTTAGGAATCCCTTTTCTACAAGCAAGCCTGCAAGCTCCCATTTTGATGTAATTCTTTCAAAGAACTGATACTCCCTGCTTCCATGGGGGTATTTATTTATGAACTCCTCGATAGTCCTTTCTTTGAACAGACCCCAAAACCACTCGGCAGCCTGGAAATCATAGTCCGTATTATATAGCTCGGCCAATCGAAATAGCGTGTCTATATCTTGCGAGGTCACTTTGCTTTTTTTCCTACGCGCTGCCATATTCGACAGCAGTTCTAGGCACTCAATGTAATAAAGCTGTCTGTCTCAATGTTATATTACTCATATATAATTTTGTGTGATCTATTATTCTATGACATCAAAAAGTAGTAGCGCAACATCTACAGCAATAATGGAGCATGATATCAAAACAGACATTGGGGTAAAAGACGATGCTCGTAAAAAAATTGTCGAGACTCTTAATATGCGTCTGTCTGACGAATATGTTCTCTACACAAAGACAAGAAAGTATCACTGGAATGTTATAGGACCTCGCTTCCATCAACTACATGAATTCTTTGAAGAACAGTATGAAATCCTCGATGAAATGATTGATGAAATCGCGGAAAGGACAAGGCAGCTTGGCGGCAAGTCGCTTGGGACACTGGATGAATTTGCACGCAACTCAAGCATTAACGAAGAGCCGGGTCAAAATCCTGATGCGCAAACGATGATATCAAACCTGCTAAACGATCACGAAACAGTAATCAAGACGCTTAGGAAGAATGCTGACGAAGCTGAAGAATTGGAAGACATGGTAACAAATGACTTTTTCCTAGAAGCGGCGCAGAAACATGAGAAGATGGCGTGGATGTTAAGGGCGCATCTTGAAGGCAAGGACAAGATCTAATTTTTTTCTTATTTTTTGAGAGGAACTCGCATCTTATTAGAGGTCTTTTGTCCCTCCCATTTCTGTTCTCTGCTCGCTTTACGGTCCCATGGGAGCAACTGCGAATGGTATATGAAACGAATGTGTATTACTTCCAAAACATGGATTGTTCTTGATCCTATTTCATCCTGCTTCATCAGATTCAACTTGCTCTACGGTGAGATAATGTCAAAATAGCGATCCAATACACTTCTCCTTTCCATTGCAAGTGGAGGGGAGCAATAATCCTCTTCCATCCAATATGCGTACCCTTAATAATTTTTACATTCTCTAGACCGTGATGAAGCTCCTCTCCAAATGGTTTGAGCCTTGATATCTTGCCTGAGATTATCTCTTGCCTGAGATCTACCATGAGATCCTTTTTTGGTTGCGCCTTGACTACATATATTTTTCGTTGCAAACAGCACATGATCTGTAGGGCAAATCGGGCTAAAATAATTTAATGATACATAAAATAATTGGCTCATGCAATTGGCTGAATTTTCTCTTTATTCTTATATTGAGGACTGATCAAATAATGGCAGAGCAGTAGAGAAAATTGTCGCATCTTGCTGATGAAAAATATATCAACCTAGAAACGTACAGAAAGAATGGACAGGGAGTTAGAACACCTGTATGGTTTGTAGAAAGGGATAAGGACGACGGTAGTATATTGTATGTGCGAACGTCTGATGACACAGGCAAGTACAAGCGCGTACGAAAAAATCCTTTGATTCAAATAGCTCCATGCGATATGCGCGGTACTGTGAAAGGCAAGTGGATTAAAGGAGAAGCTAGAATAGCTAGCGAGGAAGAGAAGCTTAAAGCGTTCAAGATGCTGGAGAAAAAGTATGGCTTACTGTACAAGATGACACGAATGTTTCTTTCAAACAAAAATTATGTAGTAATTGCGATACATGTCACATAAAATTGCAGATGTAGGATCATAAAGAAAGATGTCCATAAGAGATTTGAAGACTACACATTCATAGATAACAACAACATTGAGTCAAGAAAAGTAGGTAATGGAAACGACGATAGCGATCCATCATCATCTTCTAAGAATAAAAAGCACAAAGAAAATATGTTCAAGTTGAGGAATAATCCAAAGAAGGATATGAAGTCACGCAACAAGTCAAGGGTGGTTGGAGGCCATGATACTCAGTCGCATTCACCAGTTTACGAATAGTTTTTGTCAATGGATAAACCTTGCAACATTATTCTAATCAATAAGATAATCATTGTTATTATTATTGTTGTTATTATCTGACGCAGGCCTCTCTATCACATGCATTTAGATATTTACCGGCGATATTTCCTACTCATTTCAGGTTATTTACTTGGGAATTCTTGTGTTGGATATTGGAGTTTCCGCCTCCAACTTCTTAGACGATTTCGAGTTTGATTTTTTGTAGGATATAGAACAGTAGAGGAACTAGAGGCATATTCTTCCTTGATGTTATATTCGAGCAACAAACGTTTTGGATCAGTCCTTTTTTCTTGACTTCAAGGATTTTCTAGAGTGCCCATCGGGATTTGGATTAAAATTCATTTAAATCCAAAGCCCAGATTTCTGCAGTTTATTGTTGTTGCAAGCATCCCAAAAGTAGTTGCGGTTGTCTCATTCATACATGCTCCTGTGTAGTAGGAACATCATCTTACTCATTCTATGAAACCTTAACTCAGAAAAAATTATCAGTACCTTCGGGGTGCCCTATTGTGCGAAGGCGAACAATAGCCACAGTAATCGGTGTTCGGTCTGCCATGACAGATACATTCACATCTGCCATATGTCTGATTTTTACTAAATTTTCTCAATATCTTCTATACACACTATGAGTATTTAACTAAATCTTATATCATGCGTTGCGATTTATGGCATAGGGATAGCGGACACATTACACAGCGATTTCGTGATATAGCAAACAGGATTGTTGGGGAAAAAATCTCCATCACAAACGTCCTCTGACGCACAGGAACCTTTTGCTTTGGACAATAGGCAACTACAAAGAGGATATCGAGTCAGATCCTTTGGCCCTAGTACACAAAGACGTCTTGGACTTGGCATTTAACATGTGTATTCAATAATAATTCTTAGACATACATTCCCCGCAGTTGGCGATTTTGATGTGCAATGTGATTTTACTGGTCAGGATATTGGCAGATGAGGTGTAGATAGGAAATAGGTGTACAACACTTGATAAAGCTTGCATACATGGTATAGCATTGCCTGTCGTAGACTTAGAGGAATTGAAATGCAAAAACGAATAGAAGTCACCTCAAGCCTTTTACAGGCAGTAACGATGGCGCTACCAAGACTAAAATAAAATGAATGTATAAAGTGTTTTTCTTTCATAGGCACAACTAAGAGAATATCTTGTAATATGGATTAAAAAAGCCAGCTGGCCTCATGACAAGTGACATCAAGAAAGAAAAAGGTATCGAAGGACAAGGTAGGGATTAGATTACTTGACGCCTCTAGCGAGTGGGATGAGTTTAATCACACCTAGTTCCACAAAATACTCTGGTAAAGTAGCCCCAAAAGTGCAACTTTTATTTTCATTGGTGCAGCTGATACACTTTATGCTTAAGTAGTAGAGACACAAAGCTCCTGTTAGATATGGTTGACATAATCATTGGCCGTGGCATAACTGACCTTGTGCGTGAAATGCCATCTTACATTAGCATCTTCAAAAAAATAACAGCTTACAAACTCTTCAAAGTAAAACAGCCGATTTACGGCTCCGTCGACGTTAATAATGTCTGCAATCTTCACTGTTCTCACTGCTATTGGTGGCTCAACCGCAAGGAAGAGGAGGACTTGAAAGCAGAAGATTGGCGCAGGATAATTAAGACCACCTTCATTAAGAAGCATATATTTGTCACCACCCTTGTTGGGGGCGAACCGACCTTACGACCTGACATCATAGAGGTGTTTTGCAAAGAAATGCCTCACAGAGTTTGCGTAGTCACAAATGCTACGTTCACTCTCAAGAGGTACGATGGCCTATATTTCTATTGGGTGTCAGTGGATGGAACAGAAAGAGTACATGATAGCATAAGGGGTGAAGGGACATATGCCAAGACAAAGAAAAACATACTTGACTATATTGCAGGCCCAGACAGAAATGCAAAGCCAGCATGGAAGGATATTTGGATCACGATGACCATCAACTCGTTAAACTACATGACTGTTCAGGATTTAGTAGAGGAATGGAGAGGAAAGATAAACAAAATAGGCTTCCAATTCCATACACCTTTTGCCAAGGGCGACCCTCTTTGGCTGCCGTATGGAGAGAAGAGAAACGAGGTAGTCGACAACCTAATCGAGCTAAAGAAAAAGTATCCAGACTTTGTAGTCAACACTGTCAAGCAAACTGCTCTTATGAAAGGTAATTGGGGCGGTATTGGAACAGTACCTGTGGACTGTCCATCATGGGCTATACTGTCACTTGACCATATGGGAAGGGTAAAGCAGCCATGTTGTATTGGAAGCGCAGATCCAAAGAGTATGAAGCCAATTTGCGAGGATTGTGGTCTTGGATGTTATTCCATACTAGTAGCACAGGGAATACGAGGAAACTAAAAAACGCACACATATATCTTATTGTTCTCTTTGTATGTGCTGTGGTATTCGTTCGGTTTCTATGGTCAGAATCTAGCGTCAGACGGATTCGAGACAAAGCTGTGCGAGATTTAGATACATGTTTTATTTAGACCATTGTTCTCAACAATGATACGACTGGTGTATCCGATTTATTTTTAAGCATTCTCGGCCAAAGCAAGAATTGTCCAAGGCTTTTTGAATGCAGAGCGAATATAGATTTTCAACATGTTGCCAGTATGATCATATTCGAAGTGCTGATCTAATCTTTTCCTAACCTGCATGATCAAAAGATGTTCAATTCTATTGATCCGTGAGGCAGGAAACTATAGTCTAAATCCTCTCACACTACTCATCATTGCAATAACTTTTTCAGAATTTCCTTTTTGAATTTGTTGTATGGACGGACAGCTGACATATATAATTTGTGAGAGATGACTTTAGAATATGGTATCTTGACTAGGCAAACTCACACGTTGCAAAGAAAGAAGACTGTCGTTAGAAGACGCTGCTCCAAGGCTTATAATCTATGAATGAGTAAGTATAATGATTATTATGATAGTTAATCAAATAATTTCACTTATTGCAAGGTGTAGATATCAAAGCGATGTCGACGAGCAAATCCGAACGCTTCATGCAATCAATTCAGCACTCCCAAAGTCACTTCGGCTGCAAATGCCGTCGCTGTTGACAAATGACTATGTTAGCAGGGCGCTAGATATCATAGAAGATAGAGTATTGCTTCATGTAGATATGTGGTAATAATCAACAGCGAATGTATCCGTGCCTTTCCAAAAACCTATCGAGAGAAATAGAGCGTATCGTCTTGTCCTTTCTAATACCAAGTAGAGTACGTGATACCAACAAAATACTATGTTAATTATTAAACAATTTTTTATCGGGTCCAGAGGGACTCAACAAAAAAACTTCAGACCTTGGACTCAATTGATTAACAAACAGAATGAAAATGAGGATTGAATTATTTTATACTTATACACATTGGTTTAGATTGCACTGGTTTAGGGTGATTGCAGAACATAAGGCTAGCCCTCTCTCTCAATCCTAACTATATTGGCTATTGAGACAGGACAACCTCGCAGTTTTTCAGAAGTATAGGTCAAAGAGGCACACACGTATGGTCATATATCATCATCTCATGAGTTCTTGTCCTTTGAACTGCTAGATATTGGTGCAGTGAGGGCCAGAAAGAGCAAATGCAGGATACCCTTGCATCTATGAAACAGGCCTGCCACAGAGCTTGCGAGAAGATTTCGGCAACCATATATGTTGTAATGAGAATAATATAACTTGCTTGCTATTTGACTGGTCGTTGACGCATATTCTTGCCGGGGCCCTCAATATTTTTCCT
>Ga0114129_10012692_pt1 | contig 11995 bp, 12 predicted proteins | sample RhiMetdeltSRZDD1_FD_80071 | JGI IMG/M metagenome (GOLD analysis project Ga0114129, IMG submission 80071) | Populus rhizosphere microbial communities from Tennessee, USA - Rhizosphere MetaG P. deltoides SRZDD1 (version 2) (version 2) | ecosystem: Host-associated > Plants > Roots > Rhizosphere >... | reverse complement strand
TCATCGACGGGGATGCTCGCGCCGGCTGACAGGGTGATGCGGGCGTCGCCTCAAGCCGCAGTCAAAACAGTTGCGGCGGCTTTCGTGGGAACGAAAGCCGCCGCAGTTGCGCGGCGCGGGAGGGGGACGCCACGTCAGCCAAGCGATGTCGGAGTTCGGCGCGCCGGGAGCCGCCGCCGGGCGGAGCCGGCGAAGGCCTGAGCCGCCGCTATGCCAAGGCCGGATAGTCGATGTAACCCTTCTCCTCGCCGGCATAGAAGGTTGCTTGATCCGCTGGATTGAGCGCGGCCTTGCTGCGGTAGCGGGCAGGGAGATCCGGATTGGCCAGGAACGGCACGCCGAATGCGACGAGGTCGGCCTCGCCCCGGGAGATGACCGCGTCCGCGGACTGGGCGTCATAGCCGCCATTGGCGATCAACGTGCCCTTGAACGTGCCACGCAGGATCGGCGTCGCCCGTTCGGCGCCTGCAGGCGCGCCGCCACTCACCGGCTCGGTGACGTGCAGATAGAGCAGCCCGCGACGGCTCAGCTCCGAGGCGATGAAGGAAAATGTCTCGAGCGGATGCGAGTCCGACATCGAGTAGCCGGAAAAGTACGGAGCGACCTTGTAACCGACGCGCTGCGGGCCCCAGACCGCGGTCACCGCGTCGACCACTTGGAGCGGAAAGCGGGCGCGGTTTTCGATGCTCCCGCCATAGGCGTCGGTGCGCCGGTTCGATCCGTCGCGCAGAAACTGGTCCAGCAGATAGCCGTTGGCGCCGTGCAATTCCACGCCGTCAAAACCCGCGGCTTTGGCATTCTCCGCTGCTGCGCGGAAGGTCGCCACGATGCCGGGAAGCTCATCGGCCTCGAGCGCGCGCGGGGTCACCAGTTTGGTGCGCCCGCGCGTGGTGAATGCTTCGCCCTCCACCGGCAAGGCGGACGGGGCGACGGGCAAGGCGCCGTCGTGAAAATCCGGATGCGACACGCGTCCGACATGCCAGAGCTGGGCGAAGATTTTGCTGCCTGCGCGATGCACGGCATTGGTGATCGCCCGCCATCCCCCGACTTGCTCGGCCGAGTGGATGCCCGGGGTGCGGATATAGCCGACGCCTTGCGGGCTCACCTGCGTCGCCTCGGTCACGATCAGGCCGGCGGAGGCGCGTTGCGCGTAATAGGTGGCGGCCAGCGGGTTGGGCACGTTTCCGTCAAGCGCGCGGCTGCGGGTCATCGGCGACATCACCAGCCGATTGCTGAGATCGAGATCGCCCAAGCGATACGGGGTAAACAACGCGCTCGGCGCCGTCGGCTGCGCCAGAAGGGGGTTCTGCAACGCGATCGCTTCCTGAAGGCTCATGACTTCACTCCTGTCTGAATGCGGGTCCCCACAATCCGGATGACTTTCACGGCGTCTTGTGGTACTGACCGGTAACACTACATGATAGATACTGACCGGTAACACCCGAGTCAAGAGGAATTCGCCCCTATGGCCGCAAGTTCAGGCTTAACCTACGAGAAAGACGACAGAATTCCGCCGCGCGCCCGCATCCTGGCGGTCGCCGGGGATCTGTTTTACCGCCACGGAATCAGGGCTGTGGGGGTCGATGCCATCGCCGAGGCGGCCGGCACCAACAAGATGACGCTCTATCGTCACTTCGGTTCGAAGGACGACCTGGTGGCGGCCTATCTGCGGCAGTCCGCGGGCGAAGCCGACGGCTGCTGGGCCAGGTTCGAGCAGGCGCATCCCGGCGACCCCCGGGCGCAGCTGCGTGCTTGGCTCGAGGAAATGGCGGAGCACGTCGCCAATGCCGACCAGCGCGGCTGCCCGCTCGCCAACGCTGCCATCGAGCTACCCGAAAAGGACCATCCCGCCCGCCGGGTCATCGAAGAATTCAAGGTGGCGCAGCGCGCCAAGCTCATTCAGCTGTGCCGCGCGGCCGGGTTGATCGAGCCGGACATGCTGGCCGACGAACTGCACCTGCTGCTGGAGGGTGCCCGCGTCACCGCCCAGAGCGTCGGCTCGGACGACCTCGGGGCCCGCCTCGTGCGCATGGGCGAGGCCATGATCGCGGCACACTGATCGGGCGCGGGATAACTTTCCCGCGCGCTCACGCCGCCGCTTTTTTGCCCTTGGGCTGCACCTCGGCGGTGTAATCGGCCATGAGCTGCTGGGTGATGGCGCCGGGGGTGAAACGCCACTGCGCGATCTCGGAAACCGCGGTGACCTCCGCCGCGCTGCCGGTGATGAAGCACTCGGAGAACTGGGTCAGCTCGTCCGGCATGACGCGTCGCTCGATCACCTCGATGCCGCGCTTCTTCGCCAGCTCGATCACGGTCTGGCGGGTGATGCCGTCGAGGAAGCAGTCGGCGATCGGGGTATGGATCTTGCCGTCCTTGATGAAGAAGATGTTGGCGCCGGTGCATTCCGCCACGCGGCCCTGCCAGTCCAGCATCATGGCGTCGGCATAACCCTTGCGTTCGGCCTTGTGCTTGGAAATCGTGCAGATCATGTAGAGTCCGGCGGCTTTCGCGCGCGCCGGCGCGGTCGCCGGATCCGGACGGCGGTATTCGGCGAGATCGAGCCGGATGCCCTTCAAGCGCTGCACCGGGTCGAAATAGCTCGGCCACTGCCACGTCGCGATGGCGAGATGGATCTTGTTGGTCTGCGCGGAGACGCCCATCATCTCCGACCCGCGCCAGGCGACCGGCCGCACATAGGCGTCGGTCTGCCCGTTCTTCTCCAGCACCAGCCGCTTGGCCGCGTCGATCTCCGCGACCGAATAGGGAATCTCGAAATCGAGCAATTGGCCCGAGCGCTTGAGCCGCTCCGAGTGCTGCGTGGACTTGAAGATTTCGCCGCCATAGGCGCGCTCGCCCTCGAACACCGAGCTCGCATAGTGCAGGCCGTGCGAGAGCACGTGCAGGGTGGCGTCGCCCCAGGGCACGAGCTTGCCGTCGTACCAGATCACCCCGTCGAGGCGGTCATAGGGTCGTTCAGCCATGGTGCTTCTCCTCGGACTTGCCTTTGCGATCCTCGGGCCGGCCTCTCCGGATCCGGAAACCTCCCGGCCACCCCGTAGCTTTTGCGTCGCGGGCCGACACCCGTTATGTTTCCGCTGCCCATGAGAGCGCGCTTGCGCCTCCGGCGCAATCGGCTCAGGGCGGGAGCCACGGGCACGATATCGGCACGATCCTTTCGTGCCGACGTGTTCTCGAATAACAATCTGATCGAAATATGTCAATATGGCTGACCTAACTGTCCCGCTTGTAACCGATCGGGCCTTCTCCGGCGACCGGGCGGGGCGGGCGAATGAGCCAATCTGGGACGTCATCGAGCTGCTGTTCTTCGCCTATCGTGACTTCATCGGCGACCCCGACGACGTGCTGGCGAAGTTCGGCTTTGGCCGCGCCCATCACCGGGTGCTGCATTTCGTCAACCGCAATCCCGGCATGAAGGTCGCCGAACTGCTCGACATCCTCAAGATCACCAAGCAGTCGCTCGGTCGCGTGCTCAAGCAGCTCATCGATCAGGGCTATGTGGTGCAGAAGGAGGGCGCGAACGACCGCCGGCAGCGTCTGCTTTACGTCACGCCCAAAGGCGAGACGCTAGCGATGAAGCTCGCCGGGCTGCAGACGGTGCGCATCGCTCGCGCGCTGTCGGAGCTCGGACCGAACGCCCATGACGCGACCTGCCGGCTGCTGACCGCCATGATCAACGCCGACCACCGCGATTCCGTGCTGCGGTTCATCGCGCGAGCCGACCGGGCGCGGCGGACGCGCAGCTGAGCGATGGCCGGGATGCGGGCCATGACCACGGTATCCGCCGCTCTGTCCGATGACGCCCCGCATCTGCTCGTGGTCGACGACGACCGGCGCATCCGCGACCTGCTCTCGCGGTTCCTGTTCGCCGAAGGCTATCGCGTCACCACCGCCGAGACCGCCGCTGATGCGCGCGCCAAGCTCGAAGGGCTGCGCTTCGACCTGCTGATCCTCGACGTCATGATGCCGGGCGAAACCGGCTTCGAGCTGGCGCGCGACCTGCGCGCCGCCTCGAGCGTGCCGATCATCATGCTGACGGCCCGCGACGAAGCGCGCAGCCGGATCGAGGGCCTGAGCATCGGCGCCGACGATTACGTGAGCAAGCCGTTCGAGCCGAAGGAGCTTTCGCTGCGCATCGCCGGCATCCTGCGGCGCGCCCGCCCGGCCACGACCCCGGCGGTCGAATCGGTACGCTTCGGCGATTTCCGTTTCCATATCGTGCGCGGCGAGCTCAAGCGCGGCGAGGAGACCGTCCGCCTCACCGACCGCGAGCGCGACATGCTGCGGCTCCTCGCGGCCACGCCCGGCGAGACCGTGCCGCGGCAGGCGCTGGCCGGCACCGGCGGCGCCACCGGCGAGCGCGCCGTCGACGTGCAGGTCAATCGCCTGCGCCGCAAGATCGAGCTCGATCCTGCCAATCCGCTGCTGGTGCAGACCGTGCGCGGGATCGGGTACCGCCTGGTGACGACGCCATGACGACGCTCGACCTCAGCATTGCCGCGCTGCGCTCGAGCCTGAGCGCGTTGCGCACCGCCGGCGGCCGTTTTTACGATCTCTATGACCGCACCGGCACGACGCTGAAAAACGTCATGCCGAAGGGCCTCTATGCCCGCGCGCTGCTGATCATCATCGCGCCCATGGTGGTCCTGCAATCGGTCGTCGCCTACATGTTCATGGAGCGGCACTACAATCTGGTGACGCAGCGGTTGTCCGCCGGGGTGGTGCAGGACATCGCCACCTTGATCGAAGTCTACAAGGTCTTTCCCCAGGACGCCGATCACACGCAGTTGCGCCGCATCGCGCAAGACAAGCTTGGTCTGGTCGTCGACTTCCTGCCGGTGAACGAGTTGCCGCCGCCGGGACCGAAGCCGTTTTTCTCGTTGGTGGACCAGGCGCTCTCGGATGAGGTCAGGCGGCAGATCGGCCGTCCGTTCTGGATCGATACCGTCGGCCGCTCGGCATTGCTGGAACTCCGCATCAAGCTCGACAATGCGGTGATGCGCGTGTTCGCGCCGCGGCGCGCGGCCTATGTGTCCAATTCCCATATCTTCCTGTTGTGGATGGTCGGCACCTCGCTGGTGCTGATCACCGTCGCGGTTCTGTTCCTGCGCAATCAGATCCGGCCGATTCTGCGGCTCGCGGATGCCGCCGAAAGCTTCGGCAAAGGGCGGGAGGTCCCGGACTTCCGCCCGCGCGGCGCGCGCGAGGTTCGCCGCGCGGCGCAGGCCTTCATCGAGATGAAGCGTCGCATCGAGCGCAGCCTGGAGCAGCGCACAGCCATGCTGGCGGGCGTGTCGCACGACCTTCGCACCATCCTCACGCGCTTCAAGCTCGAGCTCGCTTTGATCGGCGACAGCCCCGAGGTCGAGGCGATGAAGAAGGATGTCGACGAGATGGCGCGCATGTTGGAAGCCTATCTCGCCTTCGCGCGCGGGGACTCGGGCGAGCAGTCGGCGCCGACCGACATGGGCGCGTTCCTCGAGGAGCTCAAGACCGATACCGAGCGCAACGGCCACAAATCGAGCGTGCACTTCCACGGCCATCCGATCGTCACCGTGCGGCCGGCGGCGTTCAAGCGCTGCCTCGCCAATCTCGTGTCGAACGCGGCACGCTACGCGCCGTCGATCTCGATCACCGGCCATCGCGACCATCGCTGGCTGATCGTCACCGTCGACGACGACGGCCCGGGAATCGCGCCGCATCTGCGCGAGGAGGTGTTCAAGCCGTTCCTGCGGCTCGACGACGCGCGCAATCAGGACGAGGGCGGCACCGGCCTCGGGCTTGCGATCGCCCGCGACATCGCCCGCTCCCACGGCGGCGACATCATCCTGTCGGACAGTCCGCTTGGCGGCCTGCGCGCGACCGTGCGGGTGCCGGTGTAAGGCGTCACGGCGCCACCGATCACACCGCGACGGTTTCCTCGTCGGCGTCATCCGCGGGTCGGCGCCGCCGCGAGCGCAGGCGGCACGCCAAGCTGGGAATGCGGCAAAGCTCGTCGAGCAGTCCGGACCAGCGCTGTCCGCGCGCGAGCGCGCGGTCGAGCGCGGCCATGGTGCGGGCGAGACCGGGATCGTCGTCGTCGACCCAGGTGCGCAGCACCGACGCGAACAACACCGCGAGTCCCTGGGCGCGCACGAAGCCGAGCGGACCGGCGGCGCCGATGTCGGCGGCGGTAAGCATCCATTGCTGCGAGCGCAGCGCGAGCCGCTGCAAGGCCAGAGCGAGGCCGGGATTGCGCATGGCCGAGCGCATCAACGAGCGCACCGCCTCCTTGTGCGGCGTGAGCAGCTCGATCCGGCGCATCAACACGTCGAACAGCCGCTCGCGCGGCGGTTCCTCGGCCATGTCGGCATCTTCGCCGGCAAGCACGGCGCGGTCGACCTGCTTCACATAGGCAGCGAGAATCGCAAAGCTCGAGCCGAATTCATCGCGCAGTTCGGCGAGCGACACCCCGGCCGCCCTGGCGATCTCGGCCAAACCGATCTGCTCGATCGGCTTTTCCGCCAACAGCGCCATGAAGGCGTCGATGATGCGCGCGCGCTGGGATCGGTCGTCGCTCGCTGCGCGCTCGGGCCGCTCGCGGCTCGGCGCGCGCCGCGTGACCGGTTTCGACTTGGGTTTGCGCGCCATGAGCGAACTCCCGGACCTGATCCTGCCAACCGTCAATGTAGGCGCGCGATCTGCGTCGTTCCAGGGCCGTTTGCTGGCGCTATCCCGCCAGGTCGCGGGAGCGCTTGGTGGCCGCGGCGATGGCCTTGGTCAGCAGCGCCTCGAGCCCGTCCTTGGCCATCAGCACGTCGAGCGCGGCGGCGGTGGTGCCGCCCGGTGAAGTGACGTGCTGCCGCAGCGTGGCTGCGTCGAGCGGCGAGCGATACAGCAGTTCGCCCGAGCCCGCGACGGTGGCGCGCGCGAGCTTCTCGGCGAGCGCGGGCGGCAGCCCGGCGGCGACGCCGGCCCGTGCCATCGCTTCCGCGAGCAGGAATACATAGGCCGGGCCCGAGCCCGACAGCGCGGTCACCGCATCCATCAGCGTCTCGTCGGCCGCCCACTGCACCGCGCCGACGGCGGAGAGGAGCGTATCCACCAGCGCGCGTTGCGCGCCCGACACGCGCGCGTTGGCGACGGCGACGGTGATGCCGCGGCCGATGGCGGCGGGCGTGTTCGGCATGGCGCGGATGAGCGCGGCGCCCGGCAGCGCAGCTTCGAGGAATCGCAAGGTCCGCCCCGCCATGATCGACACGGCCACGGTCGCGGCGCCCACCAATGGTCTGAGCACCGGCATGACCTCGGGCGCCACTTGCGGCTTGACCGCGATCATCACGGCGGCGACCTCGCCGATCGCATCCTGGGGCGGATTGAGGCGGACGCCGCGCTCCGCCAGCGCGGGCAGGTGGTCCCCCGGCGCCGGCTCGATGATCACGAGATGCGCGGGTGCCAAGCCGAGCGCCAGCCAGCCTTCCAGCAGCGCGCTTCCCATCTTGCCGGCGCCGATCAGGAGAATGGTTCCGGACAGATGGGCGAGGGGGCGCGCGCTCTGCGCGCTCGAAACCGATGCTGTCATGGCCGTGCTCTCGTCATCACCCGCGAACGCGGATGATGCAGTAAGCACAGACCTGGCGATTGGCAAATGGTGCGGAGCGGCCGGATACCGGCCAGCGCCGAGATCGCCCGAAGAGAGCGGCCGCTACGCCTGACCCTGCGTCTCGAACATCGCGGCGTCGAGGGCCTCGCGCGCCGGCTTGCCCGCCCACACCACGAACTGGAAGGCGGGGAAGTAGCGTTCACAGGCGTCGAGCGCGGTTCCCAGCAGCGCCTCGCATTGCCGGCTCGAGGCTTCGACGCCGCCGGCCAGCACCAGCGCGTGCCGGTACATGATCAGCCCGTCCTGGGTCCAGAGATCGAAGTGTCCGACCCACATCTGCTCGTTGATCAGGGAGATGAGCTGCTGCACCTCGCCGCGGCAGCGCTCCGGTACCTTGAACTCGAAGGCGCAGGCGAGATGCAGCGCCTCGATGTCGTACATCCAGGTGTAGGAGACCTGGTAGTCCGTCCACTTTCCCGTCACCAGGATGGTGATCTCGTCCTCGCCCGCGCGCTCGAACGACCAGCCATTGGTCGAGGCCACCCGCTCGACGACTTCGAGCGGGTTGACGTGATGCGGGTCGCTGAAGTCGATGAGGGACATGCTTGTCTCCACCCTGCCGCTCGGAAGTGGGATGCGGGTACGACCGCACGCACACCACGCCGCTTTCGACGGTCCCCGGTGGAGCTGATTGACCGCTCCGGGGCGAATCACTTGGTGAGTCGAATATAACGCCTTTGATTCCAGCGGCTAAAGCACAATCACCACCGACCGCCGTGAACGATTGGTGGATATGTCGCCCGCTGGACTCTGTTTCTCCACAGGCCCCGAAAAAGCCACACGACCGGGCGGCGAGCAGGCGGAACTTTCGGGGGCGCCTCCGGGCGCGGCACGGTCGTGCCCTAGTCGAACAGGCTCGACACCGACTCTTCGGTCGCGGTGCGGCCGATGGCTTCGCCGATCAATGTGGCGACCGACAGGGTGCGGATATTGCGCGCGACCCTGACCGCCTGGGTGGGCTGGATCGAGTCGGTGATGACCAGCTCCTTGAGCCGCGACGCGGTAATGCGGGCGACGGCGCCGCCGGACAGCACGCCGTGGGTGATGTAGGCGTAGACGTCGGTCGCGCCCTTCTCCAGCAGTGCGTCGGCCGCGTTCACCACCGTACCGCCGGAATCGATGATGTCGTCGACCAGGATGCAGGTGTGTCCGTCGACCTCGCCGATCACGTTCATCACCTCGGATTCGCCGGCGCGCTCGCGCCGCTTGTCGACGATGGCGAGCGGGGCATTGATGCGCTTGGCCAGGCCGCGCGCACGGCCGACCCCGCCGACGTCGGGCGACACCACCATCACCTTGCCGATGTCGAAGCGTTCCTTGATGTCGCGCACCATCATCGGCGCGGCATAGAGGTTGTCGGTGGGGATGTCGAAGAAGCCCTGGATCTGGCCGGCGTGGAGATCGAGCGTCATCACCCGGTCGGCGCCGGCGCGGGTGATCAGGTTCGACACCAGCTTAGCCGAGATCGGCGTGCGTGGTCCCGGTTTGCGGTCCTGGCGGGCATAGCCGAAATACGGGATCACCGCCGTGATGCGCCGCCCCGACGCGCGGCGCAGCGCATCGATGATGATGAGCAATTCCATCAGGTGGTCGTTGGCGGGGAACGACGTCGACTGGATGACGAAAACGTCGCTGCCACGCACGTTTTCCTGGATCTCGACGAAGATTTCCATGTCGGCGAAGCGCCGCACCACCGCCTTGGTCAGCGGCGTCGCGAGATAGGCGGCGATGGCATCGGCGAGCGCGGGATTGGAGTTGCCGGCGACGAGCTTGATCGCTCCATTGTTGGGCCGCATCGTCGTCTCCTGGCGAGCACTGCGCGCCCGCGGCGCCCTATAACAAGGAGGCGGCAAGGCTGGCAATATGACTGGGCGCGGGCGCGGCGCTTGTCCCGAGGATTCCGTCCGGAAGCGCCACGCCCAACGAGACGCGCTAGCGGGAATTTTCGGCAGGAGCGGCGGTTGCGAGGGCGATCGCCGCACTGGATGGCGCATCCGCAGGGGCCGGCCGCCCGCGCGGGAGCGGCACGTCGTCCGCCGGCGCATCCACCTTTGCCTCGGCCACAGGCGCCGGCCGCGACAGTTCGCGGCCGAAGATGCGGAAAATGCCCGAGGCCTCCGGCGTCCAATCGCCGAGCCAGCCACCGCCGGCTGCCGTCCGCGGCGGGGAAGGGGCGGCGGCCCCCGCCGGCGGCGCGCGGCTGGTCGCCAGGAATGCCGCGACCTGGTCCATGCCGGCACGGGCAACGCGGCGGAGCAACTGCTCGTCGGCCGCGGCCCCGAGGCGGTCACCGGCCTTCTCCTCGCCGCTCAGGCGAACGACGCGATGCGCGTCGCCGTCATAGAGGTCGAGAGTCCAGGCCATCGAAGTTGTCGCCGGGCCCATCGCCGAAGCCGTCGCGCCCGCATCGGCCGCCTCGCTTCGCGCGGCGAAGTAACCGTGCAACCGGTAATTGACCTCTCCCGGCGCGCCCACGGCGATGTGGTTGCGCACGGCTTCTTCCTTGAGGGCGGACGCCAGTCTGGGGACGACGGCGGCGGGCGGGCCGTCGATCGATTCCAAGGCAATCGAGGGGCGCGCGGTCTCGCCGAGGTTGGCGATCTGACCGCTGCCGACGCAGGCCGAGACGCACAATCCCAACAGCAGCGCGCCGACGCTGCCGAAGCAGCGGCCAGTGCCGCCTGCCGTGGCGCGCGTGCCGGGAAGCCCCAATCCCATCCGCATCGACTTCCCCACCGGCTCGGCACGTCCAGCCACCTGGGCTGCGGCCGAGTGTCGATGGATGCAATACGCGTTTCGCCGTGGTGTCCAGCCGCGGATGACGATCGCGATGCTAATTTGCCAGCGCTATGGCATTGATGTGACGCCCGTAGTCGCGCTCCCGGCGATGGGTCGACCGGCGGTAGCTGAAGAACCGCGTGGGGTCGCCATAGGTGCAGTGGCCGACGTCTTCCACCCGCGCCACACCGGCGCGCGCGAGTCGCGCGGCGATATAGCCGGGAAGATCGAAGAGGGCGTGATTCGGCCGCGGCGAGGGCTCGAAGAAACGCGCGTTGGCGTCGTCATCGGCCGTGAAGCGGGTGACGAATTCCGGTCCGACTTCGTAGTTCGGCTGGCGAATCGTCGGTCCCAGCGCCGCCACCATGCGGGTACGGTCGGCGCCGCACCGCTCCATGGCCGCAATGGTCGCTTCGAGCACGCCGGTCGCAGCGCCGCGCCAGCCGGCATGGGCGGCGCCGATGACGCCGGCCGCCGCGTCGGCGAACAGCACCGGCCCGCAATCGGCGGTGGTGATCCCGATGGCGAGGCCGGGGATCCGGGTCACGATGGCGTCGGCGCGCGGACGTTCGTCCGCGCTCCATGGCCGCTCGACCGTCACCACGTCGGGCGAATGGATCTGATACGCGGTGAGCAGGCAATGCGGCCGCACGCCCAGCATCGCCGCCATGCGCGCGCGGTTCTCGGACACGTTGGCGGGCGCGTCGGCGGAGCCGGGGCCGCCATTGAGGCTCGCATAGAGACCGTCGGATACGCCGCCGTCGCGGGTGAAGAACGCATGCCGGATGCCGGCGAGCGCGGCGAGGGTGGAGGCCTGCAGCATGCCGGCTACCGTATCATGGGATCGGCGCCGGGGCTGGGTTTCGTGCGGCATGCCGACAATGTCCTTGCGTATCGCTCACTCGATGAAGCCGGGGAGCGCGTCGAGCTTCGGGTCTGACACCGCGAGCGCCTTGAACAGGCGGCCCATGCCGGTGCGATGCTCATCGGTGAGGCGCGTCAGTGCGGCTTCGATCGTGGCGGCATAATCGGGCGGCGCGCTGGCCTTGAGCGCGGCCGCCCGTTGCGCGATGCCGAGCCGGCGCAACAGCACGCCTTGCGGCACCGGGCCGTGCACGCGGGCGCCCATGCCCTCGGCCGCCTGCGCCAGCGCCTGAAAATCCACATGCGCGGTGAGATCGACCTCGCCCGGCGTCAGCAGCGGATCGGCGACGTGGTGCCGGCCGACGGCTTGCAGCGTGTCGCCGATCGCGCTCTCGACATGGCCGTAGTCGATGATCAGCGCCGCGCCGCCGAAGCGCACCACGCGCCGGCCGATCTCGAGCGCGATGTTATCGGCGCGCCATTCGAAGATATCGCCGATCTTCGCCGTCCCCAGGTTGCGCGGCAACAGCTTGTCGAACAGCGGGATGGGATCGCGCTCGGTGCCGAACTGAAACCGGTCGTCCTCGCCGATCTTGATCACGCGCTGATGCCAGCCGTCGGCGCACATCACCGCCTGGTGGATCGGCAGCGCGTCGAAGAACTCGTTGGCGAGCACGATCAGCGGACCGTCCG
>Ga0114129_10012691_pt1 | contig 11995 bp, 11 predicted proteins | sample RhiMetdeltSRZDD1_FD_80071 | JGI IMG/M metagenome (GOLD analysis project Ga0114129, IMG submission 80071) | Populus rhizosphere microbial communities from Tennessee, USA - Rhizosphere MetaG P. deltoides SRZDD1 (version 2) (version 2) | ecosystem: Host-associated > Plants > Roots > Rhizosphere >... | reverse complement strand
TCGCCGCTCAAATCGCCGAAGACTTGCGCACGCAATACGTCGTCAGCTATTACCCGGCCAACGACAAACGCGACGGCGCGTTCCGCAATGTCCATGTGAGCGTCAATTCTCAGGGTACCCGAAAATTGATCGCGCGCACGCGGCGCGGTTATTACGCGCGCAACGAGAAAGGGCGGTCGCCCGCCGCGACGCAGAAGAAGTCCCGCGGCAATTGACCCTGCGGGCGGCCACGGGACTCGGATGACGGGCGGTTCAGCGTCTGCGAGCCGTTCAGCCCGATAAGCAGTGAGCGGCGTTTGCGGATCGAACGTGACGAAGCCCAGTAACAGGAAGAGAATCGGTTTCCACAGCACAGGCATTCCCTCTCATTCGTATTCGCTTCGGATGTGTAGGAATGCGCGGCGCGAATAAAATACACCGTCGCCGGAGTGAAGCCAATCTCCACGTAATGCTCATTACAGGGTTAATTGCCGCGAGATTTCTTTTGCGACGCGGCAGGTAACTGCCCCTGAGCGTTTCGCGCATAATAGCCGCGCCGCGCGCGCGCGATCAATTTTCGGCCGCCGACCTGATTGACACTCACCTGGATGGTGCGGAACGCGCCGTCGCGTTTGTCGTTGGCCGGGTAATAGCTGACGACGTATTGCGTGCGCAGGTCTTTAGAAATTTGAGCGGCGATGGCCGGGATCTCGCTGATGTCTTTCGGAAAATATGCCCGCCCGCCTGAATCGTCGGCGATCCTTGAGAGCAGTTCCTTGGCCTTCTTCGCGGGAGGCTTTCCGAAAAAGCTCTTTTCCTCCTCTTCATCAATAAACCCGACCAGGTAGACCTGAACTTCGTCCTCCTTGATGGCCTCCAATACCTCTTTCTCTTTGGACGAGCTGTTCTTCTCATAACCGTCTGAGATGACAACCAAGGCCTTGCGGCGGCGCTTGCCCTTATCCTGCGCGTAATCGGCGGTGGCGATGATTGCGTCCAGCAGCGCCGTGCCACCGCTCGTGTAAAGGTCGTCGATGGCGTCTTCGAGTTCGCGCCTGTCGTCAGTGAATTCCTGCACCAGTTCGGCCTCGGTCTTGAACGACGCGACGAATGCCTCGTCGTCGCGCCGCATCTGTTTAATCAACAAGACCGTGGCGTCGGACACAGACTGAAGTTTCGACTTCATACTGCCCGACGTATCAATCACCATCCCGAAACTGACGGGAACCTCTTCGCGGCTAACGCTTTCTATCGTCTGTTTGACCTTGTCTTCGTAAACGCTGAAATCCTCTTTCTTCAGGTTGGCGATCGGGTTGTTGTTCTGATCGATCACCGTCACGTCGAGGTTGACCAGGTCGGTGTCGATCTTGATCCGATCTTCGCCTTGCGTTCCCAACTCATCGGCTTGCGCGCCTTGACGCTGGGCGCCTTTCCTCTCGCTTGCGTCTTGCTGCTGCGGGGGCCGTTTCGGCTCCGGGGGGCGTGGCGGGTCCTGCGCGTCAGCGTTGTAGATCGCAGCGACACCGAACAGAGCGAGTGTCAGCGCCAGTGAAATAATTCGAAAGGCGCCTCGGTTCAACATAACAATTCACCTCCCGACCAAATCTTGGTCTAATTGGTTGTCAGTGTATTTCTCATTGTTTCCGTTTCAGTTCAGGACGATCGGTTCCGCCCGCGTCGCTATTCGCCTGCGTCTCCGCCGCCGCGCGATAGCCTTCGCGGGCGCGAACGATCATTCCCTGTTTCTCAACGCGAACCTTCACGCGCCGATACGCGCCGTCCTTCTTCGAGTTGGTAGGGTAATAACTGAGCGAGTACTGGTGGCGCAGTTCTTCGGCTATGTTAGAAAAAGCCTGTGAGATGTTGTAAAGAGTATTGGCATCATAGAGACGCCCGCCGCTGCGGTCGGCCAGATCCTGAAGGTAACGCGCCGCCCGGCGGTAATCGTCGTTCGTTCCGCCGCCGGATGAAGGCGCGCGTCCCGGCCATTGCGAGAAGCGCCATTGCGGAGATTGCCACTTTGGGGAGAGTTGTCCCGCTAACGGACTAAAAGGCCAGCGGCGACGGCCTGACGGGGGAGAGGGATTCGGCCACGGCCAGGAATTGGTAGTGGGGCTGTAAACGCCGCCCCTCTGCTGATCACCTTCAGTGTCGTATTTGATCGGATAAACGATAGCGCCCGATTCCTCCACCTTCTCGATGGTGTTTCGGTAATTGGCTCGGCGGCTTGCGGTGTCGACGCCGTCGGTGAAAAGCACGATGGCTTTGCGGCCTTGAATCGTCTCCAGGCGGTCAACCACCTTGTCTACGGCTTCGTAAAGTTTCGTGCTGCCGCCGATGCGGGTCTCCTCGACCGCCCTCCGCAGTTCTTCGTAATCGTTGGTGAAGTCGCAATGGAAGCGAACCTTGCTGTCGAACGACACGACCAGCACCTGATCATCGCGTCTCAACTGCTTGATGAAGGCGAAGGCGGCGTCCTGGATGTCGTCGAATTTGAACATCGTGCTGTTGGACGTGTCGAGCACGAGCACTACGTGAAACGGCGTCTCGACCGAATTGAAGTTTTCAATATCCTGCTCCGCGCCGTCTTCGTAGAGCCGGAAATCGTGTTTTTTAAGGAACGGGACGAATTTTCCGTCGCGGTCCATGACGCTGACCGGAATGCTGACGAGCGCCGTGTCCATCTTGATCGTTCCGTTTTCATCAACGGTTACCGGCGTGTTATCGGCCAGTGGTCTATTGGAACTCTTCTCCTTTTCGGAATCATTCGGGAACTGCCTTTCGTTTTGCGACGACGGCGGCGGTAGTCCCTTGCGCCCGGATTGCGCGGAGCTTGACGAATTCAACGCCCAGACAAAACCTGCAACTAATAGAATCGAGACAAAGCAACGAGCAAACAGATTGCTTTTCATAATACCTCCTCGAAATTTTTTGCCCGTTTGTAAAATGCTCTGACGGAAAGGGGAGAACCCGCAGGGCCGGAATCATCGGCAATCAAGGCGTTAATCTCTTATTCAATCGCTCTCTCATTTCTGGGGCCGGGACGTGTCCTTCACGCTCTCCTTGCGAACGCCGTGCCTCTCCCATCCTGATCAATAAACCAGGGGGATCAGCTAAGCCTTGGGCGCATAGTAACCCTGGCGCGCGCGGACACGCAGGTCCGGCCTCTTCGGAACTCGCACGGTGATTCGCCGGAAGGCGCCGTCCGCCCGCTCATCCGGCGCGTAGTAGCCGAGCAGGTACTGCGCCTGCAACTCGGTCGCGATCTGCCGGAATACTTTGTCCAAAGCCGCATCGCCGTCGGGAAGAAACGCCGCCCCGCCGGTCGCCGAGGCTAACGAGACCATCCCGTCATGCCCCTTGAGACTAATCTTGTTCAAATGAATAGACGGGCCGCTCGGATTGATCGAATAAAAGAGGCAGTCGGCGCGCTGCAACTCCTTCAACGCGTCGCCGAGCCTGTAGTTATCACTCACCGTATCCTCCCCGTCCGAGATCACGACGATCACGCGCCTCGATCCGGGCTCGGCGGTCTTGCCCAAATATTGGGCGGCCTCAACCACGGTGTCGAAGAAAGCCGTCGCCTCTTTAGTCGGATTGACCGCCAGCGCGGCCGCGACGGCATTGTCAACGCCCACGACCCGGGGGCGGACCAATTTGGGCCTGAGGCCGATTTTAACTGTCTCTCTTGCCAGAGATGTAAATCACCGGCAGTTTGGATTTGCCATCAAGTCTGTCGGGGGCCATAGCGGTTGCGTGTTCTTTCATGGCGCGTTATGGCGCGATGTGTACGCCTTTCATCAGTCGCTACATCCTGCGCATCAGACGGCGTTTGACTAATTCCACGAGCAGTAGGTACGTCCCTGTCGCCGCGGCCAGGAAAATGAAATATGAGAGTGGCAACGGCGTGAAGCCCAGAGGTTTGCCCAGCGATGTAAAGGGCAACACAATGCCGGCGCCGACCACGAGTAGCGTGGTGATCGAAAGTGGCCTGCTCGGACGGCTGCGCAAGGGACTCCCCGCCGTGCGAATGATGAAGATCACCAGTGTCTGCGTGGCCAACGATTCGACGAACCACCCCGTGTGAAAGAACTCCTCCGTCGCCCGGAAGAATTTCAGCAGGACGAAGAACGTCAGGAAGTCATAGATCGAGCTGATCGGGCCGATATAGATCATAAAGTCCCGGATCATTTTGATATTCCACCGGCGCGGCTTATGGATGTAGGTTCGATCTACATTGTCAGTCGGGATGGTCACCTGCGCAAGGTCGTAAAGAAAGTTGTTGAGCAGAATCTGCGTGGGCAGCATCGGCAGAAACGGCAGGAATGCGGAGGCTCCGGCCATACTGAACATATTGCCGAAGTTGGAACTCGTGCCCATCAGCAGGTACTTCATCACGTTGCCGAACGCCTTGCGCCCCTCGATGATCCCCTGATGCAGAACGCCCAGGTCGCGCTCCAGCAAAATGATCTCCGCCGCGTCTTTCGCCACGTCGACCGCGTTCTGCACTGAGACGCCCACGTCGGCGGCGCGCAGCGACGGCGCGTCGTTGATCCCGTCGCCCAAAAAGCCGACCACGTGGCCGCGCCCTTTCAACGCCAGAATGATGCGGTGTTTCTGCGCCGGCGTCACGCGCGCAAAGACCGTGTGCTTTTCGGCGACGTGCGCCAGCGCTGAGGGCGTGAGGCGGTCGATCTCCTCGCCGCTGATGACGCGCGCCGCGTTCAGTCCGACCTGCGAACAGACGTGCCTGGCAATCAACTCGTTGTCGCCGGTCAGAATCTTCACCTTGACGCCGTCGCGCCGCAACGCCTCGATGGCGGCCCCGGCGTCGAGCAGCGGCGGATCTGAGAACGTCAGGAACCCGGCGAGGGTCATCTCACGCTCGTCGCCGGCCCCCCAGATTTGCTGCTCGGACAGGGCAGGCTTGAAGGCCACGGCAAGCACGCGATAGCCCTGTTGACTCAAGTCGCGCCAGGCCCCGTCGCACGAAGCCCTCGCCGCCTCATCGAGCGGCAGCATCCGCCCGCCGGTTTCATACTGCGTACAGCAGGAGAGAACGCTTTCGGGCGCGCCCTTGGTAATCATCAGCCGCTCGCCGCCGTCCTCAACCACAATCGAGAGACGCCGCCGCTCGAAGTCGAATGGAATCTCATCCAGCTTACGGCTGCTTTCAACGCTGACGGCGGCATGCTTCAAAATCGCCACGTCCAGCGGATTTTTGATGCCGGTTTCGTGAAAGCTGTTGAGGTAGGCGAGCCGCAACACCCCCTCCGCCGGGTTCCCCAAAGGATCGTAGTGTTCCTCCAGCGCCGTCTCTCCGCTCGTGAGTGTGCCGGTCTTGTCGCTGCATAACACGTCCATGCTGCCGAAGTTCTGAATGGCGGCCAGGTGTTTGACGATCACCTTCCGCCGCGCCATCCGCACCGCCCCTTGTCCGAGCGTCACCGTCATGATCATCGGCAGGAACTCCGGCGTCAGTCCGACGGCCAGCGCCAGGGCAAAGAGTACAGATTGAAACGGATCGCGGCGCAGTATGATGTTGACCATCAGCACGAAGAGAACAAGAAGGAACACCGTCTTCGTGATCAACATGCCGAACTGCCGGGTCCCGCGTTCGAATTCCGTTTCGGGAGGCCGTTCCGAGAGGCGGGCGGCGATTTCGCCGAAGACGGTGTCCGCGCCTGTCGCTACGACTGTCGCCGTCGCTGCGCCGCTGACAATCGAGGAACCGAGGAAGACCTTATCACGCGGATATGTAGAGCTTTCGTCCACGGCGGCCGAAGTCCCAGCGTATTTTTCCACCGGCAGCGATTCCCCGGTAAGCGCCGCCTGGTTGACGTGCAGGTCGCGGGCTTCTAGCAGCAGGGCGTCAGCTGGAACCAGATCGCCGGCTGAGAGCTGAATCACGTCGCCGGGGACGATTTCACGCCGGGGAACCTCGGTCCACAAGCCGTCACGCAGGGCTCTGGAGGTCGGCGCGACCTGCGCGCGCAGTCGCTCGGCGGCCCGTTGTGAGCGCGAGGTCTGGATGAAGTTCAGCGCGACGCTAAGCAGCACCACCAGCGCGATGATCGCGGCGTCCACGGGTTCGCCGACGAAGGCGGAGATCACACTTGCGATTAAGAGAATGATGACCAGCGGGTTGGAGAAAAAGGAGAGGAACTGCCGCAGCCTTGTCAGGCGACGGGCGGAGGTTAGCTCATTCGGGCCGAATTGAACCAGACGCTCGCGCGCTTCGGCGGCGCTCAGTCCATGTATTGTATCTTGATGATTCCGCACACTAGACTCTCATTGCGCCGCGGGTTTCAGACTGCCAGAACCTCCTCTGCGGGGGTATCAGCTGGGTCAACGCTGTCAGCCGATAACTCGTCGCAGTCACGAATGCCGCCTTCGTCGCGAGGCTCCTCGCGACACCTGTTCATCAGAAAGCACAAGCTCAGCAGCGCCAGTAGTGTGAGGAATAGCGTCGATCATAACCCGGCGACCACTACCGTAGCGATCGGTCGCCGCATGTCGGAGCCGATGCCAGTCGCCCTGGCCGCCGGGATAATCCCGAGCATTCCCACGATGATCATCATCACAGCAAAGTTCCTCTCAAAACGATCGCGGCCACGCTGAAGTAAATTACCAGCCCTGTCACATCAACCAGTGTGGCCACGAACGGCGCCGAAGAGGACGCCGGATCGAAGCCGAGCTTGCGCAGGATCAGCGGCAGCATCGAACCCGACAACGTCCCCCACAGCACAATGCCCACCAGCGCCAGTCCCACTGTCAATGCGACCAGAAACCAGTACGGCCCATACATGTCTGAAAAAGCCGACCAGATCGTGATGCGCAGGAAACCGATGCCGCCGAGGATCGAGCCGAGCGCCAGACCGGAGAAGACTTCGCGGCGCATGATCCGCCACCAGTCTCGTAGCGTGATCTCGCCGAGGGCCAGCGCGCGAATGACCAATGTCGCGGCTTGCGAGCCGGAGTTGCCACCGCTCGAAATTATCAGCGGCACGAACAGGGCCAGCACGACGGCGCGCTCGATCTCTTTCTCGAAAAAGCCCATCGCGGTCGCCGTCAGCATTTCGCCCAGAAACAGAATGACCAGCCAGCCCGCGCGTTTTTTGACCATCTGCGCGAATGCGATCTCCATGTACGGTTCGTCGAGCGCCTCCGAACCGCCGATCCTCTGAATGTCCTCGGTCGCCAGTTCTTCGGCCACGTCCAGGATGTCGTCGTTGGTGACGATGCCGATCAGGACCCCCTCGGAATCAGTGACCGGCAACGCTGCGAGGTCCGCCTGGCGGAAGACGTTCACCGCCGTCTGCCGGTCGTCGGTAGCTTTAAGCGCCGTAAATCGGTCGTCCATCAGTTCGGTAACCCGCCACTCCGGGTCGGCCAGCAGGAAGCGCCGCATTCTGATGTCGTCAATCAAGACACCGTCTTCATCCACGACGTAGACCAGGTTGAGCGTCTCACTGTCCTGCCCATGCTTGCGCACGTAATCCAAAACCTCCCGCACCGTCCAATCAGGACGCACAGCGATGTAATGCGGCGTCATCAAACGCCCGACGCTGCCTTCGGGGTAGCCGAGCAGCTTGACCGCTTCAGCGCGCTCTTCGTCATTGAGCAGCGCGAGCATTTGTCTGGTCGCGGCCGCGGGCAGCTCTTCGAGCAGCATCGTGCGGTCGTCGGGCGACATCTCGTTGAGAATCGCCGCGACCTCTTCCTGCGCCAGCGACCTCAGCATTTCCTCCTGCTCTTTCAGCGGCAGGTATTCAAAAGTCGCCGCGGCCAGCTTGCGCGGCAGAATGCGAAAGATCGTAGTCTGTTTCTCAATCGGTAAATCCTGAATGAGCGGCGCCAGTTCGGAAGGCGGGAGATCGTCAAACGCGTTGCGTAGTCCTGCGAAATCGCGCGCGCGGATCGCCTCATCAAGGTTGATCGGTATTGCCTGCATGGTGATTCGCAAGTAAGGTTCATTTTAAATAGCGCCTGTTACCACGATTGCTTGCCGGCGCCCGAATCAATTAGGCAAAGGCCGCGCGCGTACTCTGCGCGCGCTTCGTTATAGCCCTGCATCGTGTCGTTGAAGGCTCGCCGCACGTCTAGAAATTCGACCCGACTCGCCTCGCCGACCCTGTACGAATATTCCATCGAGGCCAGTACGCGCCGCGCCTTATCGAGCATTGTCGCTTGCGCTCAGCGCCTCAGTCATTTCAAGTTCAGAGCCGCATGGATCGCATGAAGTAACGCTTCCTCACGGAATGGCTTGAACAAGTAATCCACCGCGCCGTTTTTAAGAACCCGCGAGCGCGCCGCCTCGTCCCCGTGCGCCGTGATGAAGATCACCGGGACTTCACAATGACTGGCAGCCAACCGGCGTTGAAGCTCAAGCCCATTCATTCCCGGCATGCGCATATCGAGTATTAGGCAGCGCGTTTTGGGGAGATGATCCGAATTCAAAAACTCCTCAGCCGAAGCGAATGCCTCCACCACGAACCCGAAAGACCTGATCAAACACTGAAGGGATTCGCGTACTGAAGTATCATCGTCGACAACTGAAATAAGAGAGAGATTAGACATCCTGACCTTTCAACTCTTATGCCGAGGAGCTAGATAACAGCGATTTGGACAAAAAATCTATTGCACTTTGGTGTAGGCGCCAAAGGGGCTTGAGTGTGGCTGTCGCTCCTATAATATTATAGCGTGAGGTAATCCCAACTTCTCAGACATCCTGACCAGATCCGCCAAAGAAGCCGCGCGCATTTTTTGCATCACCTGACCTCGATGAACTTTGACCGTGCCCTCGTTTATGCCAAGCCCGGCGGCGACTTGTTTGTTGAGCAGCCCTGAGACTACCAGATCCATCACCTCTCGCTCGCGAGGCGTCAGTGATTCATACCGGCCACGCAATACCGCCAGATCCGCTTGCTGCCGGCGCCCGGCTCGGTCGCGGTCTATCGCCTGGCCGATCGCATCCAAAAGATCATGGTCGCGGAAAGGCTTCGTAAGAAACTCGACAGCGCCCGCTTTCATCGCCCGCACCGTAGTCGGAATGTCACCGCGGCCGGTAATAAAAATAATGGGAATCTCGATGTTGACCTCGGCCATCCGTTTCTGCAGGTCAAGCCCGCTGAGTCCCGGGAGATGCACATCCAACACCAGACAACTCGGCGCGTCCATACTGCCCACAGTATTTGATCGCGGGCTGGCTAAAAACTGCTGCGCGGAAGCAAACATCTCGACTCTCAGTCCAGCCGACCGAATCAGAGCTCCCAAAGACTCACGGACGGACTCATCGTCGTCCACGACAAAGACGATTGCTTCTGGCTCGGGCATAATCGCTCCTACTGGTGTTTCAAAAGCGTAAATTGGAAGGTTGCGCCGGGACCGTCATTCGGCGCGGCCCATAGCCGCCCGCCGTGATCCTCGACGATGGAGCGGCTGATCGCCAGCCCCATTCCCATCCCCTGCGGCTTGGTCGTGTAGAAAGCGTCGAAGATCTTTTCGAGATCCTGCCCGTCAAGCCCAACGCCGGAGTCTCTCACGGCGACGAGAGCTTTGTCCGATTCATATTGACGAGAATGGATGAGCAACTCTCGCGGCCGGGCGAGCGCCGACGCCATCGCTTCGACACCGTTCATCACGAGATTGAGAATGACCTGCTGCAACTGCACCCGGTCTCCCAGCACGGGCGGGAGATCGGCGGCCAAATCCATGCGCAGAGTCACCCCTTTTCTCACCGCTTCATTCCGCGCCAGCATGACGACCTCTTGAATGGTTTGGTTGATATCCAGCCGCGCCTTCTCTTTATCGGTTTTCCGCAAGAGCGCTCGGATTCGGGTGATGACCTCGCCTGCCCGATTCGCATCACGGATAATGCGCCGGGCGGCTTCGCGAGCCTCATCGAGGTTGGGCGCGACGCCATCCAACCATCGCAGGCAAGCGCTGCTATTATTTACAATGGCCGAGAGCGGCTGGTTGACTTCGTGGGCGATGGAGGCCGCCAATTCTCCCATAGTCGTTACCCGTGTGACGTGAGCCAATTCTGCCTGCGACTTGCTCAACGCTTCTTCCGCCCGTTTTAGATCCTCGACGTCGGTGCTCGTCCCATACCAATTAACGATCTTCCCAGTCTCATCGCGCAGCGGAATGGCGCGTATAAGCAGCCACCGATATTCTCCGTCGGCCCGCCGCAAGCGCGCTTCAGTCTCCAACGGTTTCCCCTCCGCCAAAGCCGCTCTCCATTCGTCCATGAACCTTGCAAGGTCTTCCGGATGAACCGCGACCTTCCCGCCCCAGTCCAGTCCCTCCTTCATAGAGAGACCCGTATATTCCAACCAACGTTGATTCAAGAATTCAGCGGAGCCGTCCGGCAGCGCGCTCCAAACCAGTCCGGGGATTGTGTCGATCACGAGTCGAAGTTGGTCTTTTAAGGCCTGGATTTCCTGGAACGATATGCGCACTTTGGACATCAGGCGGGTGATGACGAAAGCGGTTGTCAAGAAAGCAACCGGCGCCACAATATCCAGCGGCTCGCTCATAGCTAAATGGAAAAGCGGCGCGGTAAAGAAACTGTCCAGGCATACATAGGCGACGATGGAGACAAAGGCCGCCGGAATGAAGCCACTCGTGAGGGAAACCAGCACGATGACAATCAGATAAAGGAGTGCGACCGTCGTGGGATTGACCTGGAGTCGAAAGCAGACATAGGTCAGCAAAGCCAGAACAATGGCGCCGAACAAACATTGCGCGGCGGAACGCCAGAACCCATAGGTCTGGTTATGATTCATTTGAGCAAAAATGCGCATTTGATCGCGCTTCAACATTGCTAATTCTTACCGATCAGTATCGGGACGCCAATGATGATGAAGGCGACGGCGGCGGCGCGCTTAATCCAAGCTGGCGGCCGATATTCGCCGAGTACGCCTCCGACCGCGACGCCGATGGCCGATACGCAAGCCAGGGCGATAGACGCGCCGATGAGAACCGTCCATGGGCGTCGAGTCTGCGCCGCCAGAGTCATGGCCGCCAGTTGGGTTTTGTCTCCCAATTCGGCCAAAAAGATCACGCCGAATGTCGTCAATACCACGCGCCAACCCATTTGTTTTCTCCCGCTTTGAAGACGGCCTGAAAGTTTTGATTGTGGCGCGCCAGCCACCCGACCGGCAGGTCACATGACAGCAAATCGCATGAAATCGGGAGCCCTGTCAACGCGCCTGTCACTGCTTTTTCTTCGACCGAAGCCCCTTTGCCCCACTATACCAAAGTGCAATAGATTTTTTGTCTGAGATGCTGCTACGGTTCGGGGGCGGAGGTGTGGCTGGAATGAAAATCTGTCCAAAATGTCAACAACAATTTCCCAACGGTTTTCAGTATTGCCCGAACGATACTGAACATTTGATTGCCAGTGAAGAATATGCGCGGCGCACAAAGCCCACGACTTCCGCGCCGATAATTGAACCTGTCGAGCGACCTCCCTCGATCCCGATCCCGCCTCGCAGCCCCGAGCCTTTTCGCACCAGGCAGACCGGGCCGCTTCGTCCCGAGCCTCCACGCTCCGAACCGGCTCGCCCTGCGCAGAACGCGCCCAGGCCCGATCCGCCGCCATTCCCTCAACCGCCTGCAGGTTATGGCGGGAATCCGGCGTCTCAAGTTCCACCGCCTCCAGTTCCACCGCAGCCCTCGCGTCCCTGGCCTCAAGCGCAACCGCCCATTCAATCAACTCCGGCGGCTCCGAACAGACCAATCGCTCAACCAAGTCAAAGCAGACCGCCTCAAAGCCATCCCGTAGCTCAACCAGCTCCGGCAAGGCCGGTCGCTCAAACTTCGAGTTTCGGCTTTTCAATTCCCGAATCGCCGAGTTTGATCGCTAGACTCTTTGAGGGTTTGAGAGGCATCGGTGAAAGTTTGAAATTCACGCCGATGCGCGCCGGCGCGCCGGGTGATATCCAGTTACTGTTGAAAAATGAGTGGCTGATCATCCGCATCGTGCGCGAAATAGCGATCGCGTTGAATG
>Ga0114129_10012690_pt1 | contig 11995 bp, 6 predicted proteins | sample RhiMetdeltSRZDD1_FD_80071 | JGI IMG/M metagenome (GOLD analysis project Ga0114129, IMG submission 80071) | Populus rhizosphere microbial communities from Tennessee, USA - Rhizosphere MetaG P. deltoides SRZDD1 (version 2) (version 2) | ecosystem: Host-associated > Plants > Roots > Rhizosphere >... | reverse complement strand
GTCGTTTCCGACTCGGAACCGCCGACGAGATAGTCCCAGGCCCCCTGGTTCACGCGGCGACGAGCTTCCTGAATAATTTCCTCGTTGCTGACAAAATCGAGACTCACCTGTTGCCCTCCTTTGTCCCAAGCTGAGCGTTAGTGCAAGCGCCAGCATTCTACAGTGCGCACTGGGGGTTGTCCAACGGCAAGACAGATCAGGTCGTCTCTGCTACAGTTGTGGGGTCGCGCCGAGTCGTAGCGACTCTGGACTGGTGACAAAACGCAGCCGGAATCTATGGCATGTGCAGGGGAATCGCATCATGACGGGATCGGAACGTCGCTATATGGTCTATGGCATCGGCAATGGGCTTGTCGATAAACAGGTCAAGATTACAGACAGTGAACTCGAAGATCTCCACCTCAGCAAAGGCTTCATGGAACTTGCCGATCAAGCCGAACAAGCACGCATTCTGTCGTATCTCGGCAATCGTGAACATGAGATGCACGCTGGCGGCTCCGCAGCCAACACCATCATCGGCATGGCCCAGATGGGGGGGACCGTCGCCTATACCTGCTCGTTGGCTGCAGATGAGCTGGGACGCCACTACGCGGATGACTTCGCCAGCCTAGGCATTCGTCTGACCGGCAAATTGAAACCGCAGGAGCACACCGGGCTGTGTCTAGTGCTCGTGACGCCAGACGGCGAGCGCACCATGAAAACGTATCTCGGTGCCTCCGCACAGCTCAGGCCAGACGATATCGCTGAAGAGGTGATTGCGCAGGCACACTGGGTGTATCTGGAAGGCTATTTGCTGGCGGGTGAGTCAACGCGCGCCGCGAGTTTTCACGCGCTCGAGCTGGCGCGCCAGCACGGCACCAAGATCGCCTATTCCTTCTCCGATGGTTTTCTTGTGGCCAACTTTGGCGAGCATGTGAAACATATTGTCACCACATACGCCGACCTGGTCTTTGCCAATGAACTAGAAGCCGCCGCCTATACAGGGAAGCGCGATCCCCAGGCATCTCTGGAAGCCATTGTCCAGGACTGCCCCAACGCCTGCGTGACCTGTAGTGAAAACGGCTCCTACATCCACTACAACGGCGCGACCCGGTATGTACCCGCATATGACGTGCAGTCAATTGATCTCACTGGGGCTGGAGATATGTATGCTGCCGGCGTCCTGTACGGTTTGTCCGTGCACGCAACCCCAGAGCGCGCCGCGCAACTCGGTTCATGTGCCGCGTCCTATGTGGTCCAGCAAATGGGCGCCCGCCTCTCGGGTACCCTTTTAGAGACAGTGCAAGCTATACTTGAGACGAGTGTATAGATCAGGGCTATGCCGTTTTCGGGAACAGGGCCTGTTGGTCTTTTCCCTCCCCGTAAGACGGGGGAGGGCTAGGGTGGGAGGGAAGGGGTAGGAGGCCCAGGCATAAGCATACAGGCTGGAGAACAGGAGATGGCACAGGATTTGCTCATAGAGTAGTGCATGCGGTGCCTACCTTGGCACACGACGAGTGTAGCGCGCTACCCCTAAGGCACCACGTAAGGAGCAACAACGATGGCTCTCCAGCCCCCCGACATGCACCGACAGCCATGCCCGCCTCACAGTGCCGCAGCCGACGACCTGCCGCAGCAGGCGGTGGCACTGGCAGAGAAGCTGCTACGCACAGCCAGGCAAGAACAGACCTCTGCGGAACAGGAACAGGCCGCGCGCCTGGCACGCATGATAGCGGATCCAGCGGGCAAAGAGCTGACTATTGCTCTGGTGGATCAAGCCTTCCGCAGCCATCATCCTGACCGCATTGCCGATCAGCTCCGTCATCTTCTGCACGTCTACGGTACCCCGCACTACATGGACTGGTGGGAACGGGTGGCGCTCGTCCTGGGGAGTGCTATGAGCCATTACCTGCCCAATCTCGTGGTGCCGCCCGTGATTGCTCGCCTCCGTCAGGAAACGCGTGCGGTCATTTTGCCTGGGGAGGAAGGCGACCTGCGCCGTTATCTACAGCAACGGCGCCAGGACGGTATGCGCCTCAACCTCAATCAACTGGGCGAGGCAATCCTGGGTGAAGGTGAAGCTCGCCGCCGCATGCAGGCCTACCTCGATCTCCTCACGCGCGATGACGTGGAGTACATCTCAGTCAAGGTCTCGTCAGTCTTTAGCCAGCTCAACCTCGTCGCCTTCGATGCAACCAAGGAATACGTTAAAGAACGGCTGCGCGCCCTGTATCGCCAGGCCATGGCCCATCACTATACACACCCCGATGGCCGCGTCACCCCCAAATTCGTGAATCTGGACATGGAGGCGTACACGGATCTGCACTTGACCGTGGCGGCCTTCACAGAGGTGCTAGATGAGCCAGAGTTCTTAGCGCTGAGCGCTGGGATTGTCCTGCAGGCCTACCTACCCGATGCCTTCTCCATCCAGCAGGACCTCACCACCTGGGCCATGGTACGCTGCGCCCGCAGCGGTGTGCCCATCAAAATACGCATCGTTAAAGGCGCCAACCTGGCTATGGAGCAGGTGGAAGCAGCCTTGCACGGCTGGCCTCAGGCCCCCTACCCCATCAAGCTGGAGACTGACGCTAACTTCAAGCGTATGGTCGCCTATGGCAGCCAACCCGCACATGCGCGGGCTGTACGATTGGGTGTGGCCAGCCATAACCTCTTCGACATGGCCTATGGCCTGCTGTTACGGCACCGGCACGGCGTTGAGGACACGGTAGAGTTCGAGATGCTGGAGGGTATGGCCAACCACCAGGCGCGGGCCGTGCAGCATGAAGCCGGAGGTCTGCTGCTCTATGCACCGGTGGTCAAGACCGAGGATTTCCACAGCGCCATCGCCTATCTCGTCCGCCGCCTGGACGAAAATACCGCGCCGGAGAACTTCCTCCATGATCTCTTCAGTATGGAGCCGGACAGTGACGCGTGGCGGCGCCAGCGCGACCGCTTCCTCACTGCCTGCCAGATACAGAATGACGTACCCGATCGACCGCGCCGCACCCAGGATCGCCGCACGGAACAGCCAGTGGCTCATCACCGCCAACCCTTTGACAATGAGCCCGACACCGACTGGTCTCTGCCAGCGAATCAGGCCTGGATCAAGACGGTGACAGAGCGCTGGCGGGAGATGTCACTGGAGCCCATGCCGCTGCAGATTGGCGGCGAGTTCGTCCGCAGTCCACAGCACGCCGAGGGTATTGATCCCTCCCGGCCGCATCAGGTGGCCTACCGCTATGCCCTCGCCGACTCCCCCCATGTGGATCAGGCACTGGACACAGCTAGAGAGGCGCAACAGGCCTGGAGCTCGCACGCGATAGCCGTGCGTGGGGCTGTGCTGCTGGAAGTCGCCGCCGAGCTGGCACGCCGCCGTGGGGATCTCATTGGCAGCATGCTGCTCGACAGTGCAAAGACCGTCGCTGAGGCTGACCCCGAGGTCTCCGAAGCCATCGACTTCGCCCGCTACTATGCCCAGGCCCTGGATCTGGGGGAAGCAGTGGCTGACTGTACGATGACGCCGCTAGGCGTGGTGGTGGTAACGCCCCCCTGGAACTTCCCGTTGTCCATCCCTCTCGGTGGTGTGCTCTCGGCCCTGATGGCGGGCAATGCGGTCATCCTCAAACCGGCGCCCGAAGCGGTACTCGTCGGCTGGCAGATCGCCCAGGCTCTGTGGGCAGCGGGCGTCCCGCCGGCCGTCCTGCAGTTTTTGCCCTGCCCGGATAACGCCGTAGGCCAGGCACTCATCACCGATCCGCGCACGGCAGCGGCTATCCTGACTGGCAGCATCGAGACCGCGCGTCTCTTCCAGGACTGGCGGCCTGACCTGCGCCTGTTTGCCGAGACTAGTGGCAAGAATGCCCTCATTGTCACAGCCATGGCCGACCGGGATCAGGCCATTAAAGACCTGGTGCGCTCCGCCTTCAGTCACAACGGGCAAAAATGTTCCGCAGCTAGCCTCGGCATTCTTGAGGCCGAGGTCTACGACGATCCGACATTCCGCCGCCAGTTACAGGACGCTGCTGCCAGCCTGGCCGTTGGATCGGCATGGGATCTGAGCAGTGTGATTACACCGCTAACCCAGCTACCGAGCCCCAAGCTCTTGCGTGCCTTGACCTGCCTGGAGCCCGGCGAGACATGGCTGCTCGAGCCGCAACCGATACCTTTGGCGCCAGGCGAAACACTCGATCCTGAGACCCATCGTCTCTGGTCCCCAGGCATCAAGCTCGGCGTGCAGCCTGGCTCGTTCTTCCATACCACCGAATGCTTCGGCCCAGTGCTGGGGCTGATGCGGGCCGAGCATGTCGAGGAAGCCATAGCGCTGGCCAATGCTATCCCCTTCGGCCTCACTGGCGGGATTCACACCCTGGATGACCGGGAGGTCGCGTGCTGGCAGGACCAGATCCAGGTAGGGAATGCTTATGTCAACCGCCCCATCACCGGTGCCGTGGTACGGCGGCAACCCTTCGGCGGCTGGAAGGCGTCCAATGTGGGGCCAGGCGCGAAGGCCGGCGGGCCGAACTATGTGCTCCAACTGGGCGCCTGGCGCCAGGTCGATCTCCCCACACAGCAAGCGGACCCCGCACCAGTCGTGGCGGCAGTACTAGAGCGCTGCCAGCAACTCAGTAGCGATGGCCATGTGCAGGCGCGCTGGCAGGCCAGTGCCAGGAGTTATGCCTGGGCCTGGCAGAGACATTACTGCCAGGAGCACGACCCCAGCCAGATCCTGGGCGAGTTGAATCTCTTCCGCTATCGTCCGGTGCGCGGCGTCCTGGTGCGGGTTGAGACCGCTACCGCTCTGGTACCCCTCGTTCAAGTTGTGCTGGCGACGCTGACCTGCGAGGCACCTCTCACCGTCAGCCTCAGCCCCGACAGAGACGCCCTGGACTGGCTGGCTGACCTGAGCACCGTACAGGTGATCATCGAAGACGAAGTCAGCCTGACCGCGCGCCTCAGCGCGGGCGATGCGGTCTATGACCGGCTGCGCGCACTCGGGCCGCTGTCAACCGTACTGCGTAGGGCACTCAACATGGCGAGTATTAGTGTGGTCGACGTCCCGGTCCTGGCCAACGGGCGCCTGGAACTGCGCTACTATCTGCGGGAACAAGCGCTCTCCCAGACCGTACACCGGTATGGCAACGTCATGCAAACATATCGCTAGACCTAGATGTCCAGTTTGGAAGTCCTATGCCAGTCGCCGTGGGCGGGCTGCAGTCCGACCTGCAGCCCGTACGGCCAAAATAAAGGCGCTTGGTACCATCTCCCGATCATCATGATGGCCCACATCGCGAGCCCCAGTACGAACTCGGTTGCGCCCCATCGACCCATGGGCATCAGCCACAGGTAGGTGGCACTGCCACCCTCGCGGTCATGGCCTGCATGGCATCGGCCGCGACCGCGAGGGAAAGCCAGGATAGAAGAGTAAGTAGTACCAAACTCGCGCCCGCGATCCAGCGGTCGCCGCACGAGCGTTTCAAGGGGCGAAATCATGTACTACCCGCAGAGCGAGTAGTTTGATGAAGGTCCACTGGCTTTCTTAGCACAATGCCCGTACAATACGTCAAGATCATGAGTACTTCCCGGATATCGGTCCGCTAGTCAGCACTGCGGATAAGGTTGAGGAGGAGTGCTGTGCTCTATAACTTTTACGACTACACCCTCGATGAGGCACGGCGTGAGCTGCGGCGGAAAGGACAATTAGTATCAGTAGAACCAAAAGTGTTTCAGGTTCTCCTGTATCTCCTCCAGCACTGCGACCGTGTCGTGAGCAAGGAGGAGCTGCTGGAGCAGTGTTGGCCTGAGACCTTTGTCAGTGAAGCAGCCCTCACCCGTTGTCTCACCAAACTCCGCAAAGTCGTCCAGGCTGATCGCACCGTGCCACCTGTCATTAAGACGCTCCATGGCCAAGGGTATCGTTTCGTCGCTGATGTCACACTCTTGTCACCCGCGTCGTCGCTGGCGAACGTTGCGTCCACCGAAGCCAGGGATACACCAGCAAGCACGGCGGCAACGCTGCCGGTTTCCCTCCCATCAGCCGGGCCAGCGAGCGAACCGCAGGCGCGTCTGGAGCCCCTGGCGCCAATAAGGGAGGCATTGCCCGCCGCCGAACGCCGCCAGCTCACCGTCCTCTTCTGCGACCTGGTGGGTTCCACAGCGCTCGCCGATCAGCTTGATCCAGAAGACTTTCGTGAGGTCACGGTGACGTATCAAACCACGTGCGCCGAGGTGATTCACCGTTACGATGGCCATATTGCCCAATACCTCGGCGACGGCTTACTCGTCTACTTTGGCTACCCTGCTGCCCATGAAGATGATGCCCAACGTGCCATCCACGCAGGATTAGATGTGCTGTCAGCTCTTGCAGACCTCAACCGCCGTCTCGGACAGTCTGACGACGTCCGTCTGCATGCACGTGTGGGTATTCACACTGGCCTCGTCGTCGTCGGTGAGATAGGTGGGGGACCACAACACGGGCAGCTGGCGTTAGGGGTGACGCCGAATATTGCCGCCAAGATCCAGGCGATGGCCACACCAGAGAGCGTGGTCATTAGCGCTGCCACGTATCGCCTCGTGCAGGACTATTTCGTGTGCCAGGACTTGGGTGAACAGACGTTGCCAGGGGTGGCGACGCCCATCGTGCTGTATCAGGTGTTGCATGCCAGCGACGCGCGAGGACGGCTAGATGCGGCGGCGCGTAGGGGCTTAACGCCCCTGGTCGGGCGGGATATCGAAATCGCCTTGCTCCAGGAGCGCTGGGGCCAGGTGCAGCAGGGTAGCGGCCAAGTGGTGATGCTCAGTGGGGAAGCGGGCATTGGCAAATCGCGGCTGGTGCGGGCACTCATCGAGCAGTTAGTTGAGACGCCTTTTACGCATCTGGAGTACCGCTGCTCCCCATACCATCAACATACGGCACTGTATCCCGCCGTCGATCTGTTGCAGCGGAGCTTACGGTTTGACAGTAGCACCCCCACAGACGAGAAGCTGACGCGTCTCGAAACCCTGTTGCACGAGCATCGGCTAGACTTGCAGGAGCACTTGCCGCTCCTGGCGTCGCTGCTCTCACTGTCCCCTCCAGCCGAGCGCTACCCGCCGCTCCAAATGAGCCCGCAGCAGCAGCGCCAACGCACGCTGGACATGCTCCTGGCGCTCACTTTGGCGCGTGCCAAGCAGCAGCCGGTGCTCTGCATTGTCGAAGATCTGCACTGGATCGATCCATCCACCCTGGAGTGGCTTGGGCTCTTGATTGATCAGGGGCCAACGGCCCGTATCCTCACCCTCATGACGTGTCGGCCGACGTTTCAGGCACCGTGGAGCGGACGCGCCCATGTAACCTCCTTGACACTCAATCGCCTCTTGCCGAGGCAGGTAGCACAGATGGCACGGACCATAGGTGGGGCTGATTTCTTGCCGGCTGATCTCCTCGACCGGATCGTGGCCCAGACCGATGGGGTACCGCTGTTTGTGGAAGAAGTCACCAAGTTTGTGCTGGCGTCACAGCGGCTGCATGGTAGGGCTGAAGAGGCATCTGCTAACGCTCTATCCGCCGTCACAATTCCCACGACATTGCACGATTTGTTGATGGCCCGTTTGGATCAGATGGGGGCGGCGAAAGGTACCGCACAACTGGCCGCCACGATTGGGCGGGAATTTGGCTTCGCGCTTCTCCATGCCGTTGCGTCTGTCGAGGAAGAGACTTTACGCCAAGATCTGCGGCGGCTTGTCGACGCCGAACTGCTCTATCAGCGAGGTGTCGGCGCCCAGGCCACATACGTCTTCAAGCATGCCCTGATCCAGGAGGCAGCCTATACGTCCCTGTTGCGGCGCACGCGCCAGCGCTACCACCAATGGATTGCCGAGGGCCTGGAGACACACTTCTCTGAGGCGGCGATGGCACAACCCGAGTTGGTGGCCCACCACTACACGGAGGCAGGGCTGCGTGCCCAGGCGCTCCCCTATTGGCAGCGCGCTGGACAGCAGGCGCGTGAGCGCTCGGCCCATGCGGAAGCGATTGCGCATCTCACCACAGGATTGGAGCTGCTTACTACTCTGCCAGAGACACCCGAGCGGGCTCGGCAGGAACTCGCTCTGCACATCGCCCTGGGTGCTACCTTGGCCGTTACGAAAGGTTATGGCAACACGGAAGCCGAACGCGTGTACTCCAGAGCCCGGGAGCTGTGCCATCAGATGGGAGAAACGATACAGCTCTTTCCCGTGCAATGGGGGTTGTGGACCTGTTATCTCGTGCAGGCAAGGCAGCAACTGGCACGAGAGGTGGGAACCCAACTCCTCAGCTTGTCTCAGCAGGTCCAGGATGCCACGTTCCACCTGGAGGCACACATGACACTGGCAGGGAGCATGCATGACTTGGGCGAGTTTAGCCCTGCCCGTCACCATTGGGACTACAGTCTGGCCTGCTACGACCGCCAGCAACACCGCTCTCATGTTATGCACTTTGGCCTGGATCTTGGTGTTATGTCCCGTGCCATGATGGCCCATACCCTGTGGCATCAGGGCTATCCCGAGCAGGCTCGCACCCGGAGCCACGAGGCCTTAGCTCTGGCTGAGGCACACGCCCACCCCTTTAGTCGGGCGATCGCTCTGGCCTATGCGGTCATGTTGCATCAGTGCCGCCGTGAACCGCACGCCATCGATGAGCACGCTGAGACAGCCCTGGCGCTGTGTACAGAGCAGGGGTTTGCGTACTACCTGGCGTGGGTAACGATCATCCAGGGCTGGTCGTTCGCGGTGCAGGGACAGCGAGAGGCAGGTATGGCGCAAATGCGCCAAGGCCTCGCCGCGCTGCAGAGCACGAACGCGAAAAGAGCCCTACCATACTATCTCGCTCTGCTCGCTGAGGGGTATGGAGCAGTCGGACAGACGGACGAGGGACTACGCGTCCTTGCCGAGGCCTTTGCTGCAGTGGCAACAACGGCAGAGCGCCGGTGGGAAGCAGAGTTGTATCGTCTCCAGGGTGAACTGCTTCTGCAAGCGGCAGTCAGACAGCGGCAGGCGGAGGAGACCTCAGAAGCGTGTTTCCGTCAGGCGCTTGAGGTGGCGCGCCAGCAGCAGGCGAAGTCTTTGGAATTGCGAGCCGCCATGAGCCTGAGTCGCCTCTGGCAGCAGCAGGGGAAGCGCGATGCCGCACGCCAGCTCCTGCCAGCGGTCTATGCCTGGTTCAGCGAGGGGTTGGACACCGTAGATCTACAAGAAGCCAGGGCGCTGCTGGCGCAGCTCGCGTGATGCATGGCACCAAGGCACATGACCGCTTCGTGAGGCGGCTGAGATAATCCCCCAGCCGCCTCGCCGGCTTAGGCCCAGTGCTTACACAGTTGGCTTAATATTCTGGTTGACGCGAAACAGGTTGGTCGGATCGTACAGGTTCTTGAGCGTCACCAGACGCTCGTAGTTGTCGCGATAGGTCGCCTTGACGCGCTCTGCGCCCTCGTCCATCATGAAATTCACGTAGGCGCCACCTGCCGAGTAAGGATGCAACGCCTCCCAGTATGCCTTCGTCCATCCGATGATCTTATCGTTGTTTGCCGGATTTGGATCGACACCAACGATAACCTGTGCCCAGGTAGCGTCACGGTAGCTCCACGCTGTGTCATGCTTGCCCACCCGGTGTGTAGCGCCGTTGATCGGGTAGAGGTGCATGGTTGAGTGTAGCGTTGGAATGTCCGAGCTATGCTTCACGTGGAGCGCAATAGCTGCGTCGCTCAACTCATTCACGAAGTCAGCTCGCCAGTACCACTGCAAACCCGGTGGATACAGGGGATCAAACATGCTTTGGAGCGCTGGATACGGCAGCGGGCCGACCAAATCGAGCGCCGGCGGTCGAAAGCTGCGAATGGGCTTGAAAGTTGCCTCAGCCTGCTCTTGTCTGCCGGTATAGCACCACACAATACCACACATCGTCTGATTGTGAAGATGTTCCGGGAAGGGTGGCCCAGGCGGTACGGTCAGGAAAGCGAAGAAGCCATTCATATCTTCCGGTGCCTGGGTGATAAACTCACGGTACCACTGCATGACCTCGGTTGCCTGGTTGAGTGGCCAAAGCATCGGCCCGCCATAGATGGTGCTGATCGGGTGCAACCGAAACAGGAATGAGGTAACGACGCCAAAGTTGCCACCACCACCGCGAACTCCCCAGAACAGGTCGGTATTCTCTTCAGCACTGGCAGTGACCAGACGTCCATCCGCCAGGATCATATCCACGGCGAGGAGATTGTCAATGGAGAGGCCGCATGTGCGGGTCAAATGGCCGAGCCCCCCGCCCAGGGTTAATCCACCAACGCCAGTGGTGGAGATAATACCACTGGGCGTGGCCAGGCCAAAGGCATGCGTGGTGTGATCCACATCTCCCCAGGTACAGCCCCCCTCAACGCGGACCGTACGTGCCACGGGATCGACGCGAATGCCCTTCATACGCGAGAGATCGATGACCAGACCATCATCGCACACGCCAAGACCACCAGCATTGTGGCCGCCACCACGCACGGAGACGAGCAGGTCGTTATCGCGACCGAAATGGACTGCAGCGATGATATCGGCGACATTGCCACATCGCACGATCAGGCGAGGATGCCGGTCAATCATGCCATTATAGACCTGGCGCGCCGTCTCGTAGCCAGCATCGTTGGCTTGCAGTAGCTCACCGCGTAGATGTGCCTTGAAGGCTTCCAGTGTGGCTTGAGCAGGCATGGTGTTCTCCTTACGTTGTGCAGCGACTTTGCGCTACTGAGGATGATCTCAACCAGGGCTTCAGCCCTGTACTGCCTGGAGTGTATGTCGCCAGTACCCACGCGTCTTGACGAAAGCAGAACCGTTTCCGGACCATTTCCGGACCATTTGTTCGCGCCATTTCTTGTACCGGCTCAACAGCGATAGCAGAATCATCCTGGAAGTCAGAGAAACCATCCCACAGTTGCGAGAACAATATGTGTCGACTCCTGGCTAGACGCAGCGTTACTAATCGGTGATAGATCACCTAGTCCTGCTCATTGAGGAAGACGACCACGCGGTTGCTGGCATGCAGATGAATCCCGCCGTATAGTGGCATCGCTGGCTCCTCCTCGGCCTAGTAGGTTGTGCATCCGCTCTACAACCTTACTGTATGGCTCGATTGAGGAGCCTTCCTCCTGCAAGGCCGGGCCACCCAGGAGTCGTGTATGTCTGCTCCCCAGATCTTTGTCGGTCTTGATGTGGCCAAAGCCCAACTCGCTATTGCCCTACACCCCACGGGGGAGTGCTGGACCGTCCCGGACGCAGACGCCAGTATTGCCACGCGAGTGACCCAAGTTCCAGAGGGTGCACCCCACGCTCATCGGGCTCCAGGCCACCGGCGGCTTCCAACGGGCGGTGGTAGCCGCCCTCGCCACTGCGGGTCTGCCTGTGGTGGTAGCCAACCCCCGCCAGACGGGTGATTTTGCCAAAGCGACCGGCCAATTGGCCACAACCGATGCCCGAGATGCCCGCGCACTCGCCCACTTTGCCGACGCGGTCCGGCCGACGCGGCGGCCACGCCCCGAGCCCCAGACGGCAGCCCTGCGGGCCCTCCTGGCGCGGCGGCGGCAACTCATCGCGAGGCGGACTGCCGAACAGAGCCGCCGCGGGAACGCGCCGGGTCGCCTGCGAGCCGACATTGAGACCCATATTGCCTGGCTCAACCACCGTATAGCGGCCCTCAATGACGATCTGGACACGACGCTGCGCGCCAGTCCCGTCTGGCGCGAGCGCGAGACCTTGTACCGCAGTGTCCCCGGCATTGGGCCAGTGTGTGCGCGGACGCTGGTGCTCGCTCTGCCGGAGTTGGGCACCCTAAGCCGCCAGCGCACGGCGGCGTTAGTCGGTGTGGCTCCTTCAACCGTGACAGGGGCACCCTAAGTTAACCCGTGCGGGAGTAAACGCGCCGGTGGGATGGCGCAGATAGGCCTCACGGGTTTGGCGCTTGACGGTGCCCATCCCGGCCTTTGGCTGCGGCGTGCCCTCAGGCAGACACGGGGGGGCTGGCCCCAGC
>Ga0114129_10012688_pt1 | contig 11996 bp, 10 predicted proteins | sample RhiMetdeltSRZDD1_FD_80071 | JGI IMG/M metagenome (GOLD analysis project Ga0114129, IMG submission 80071) | Populus rhizosphere microbial communities from Tennessee, USA - Rhizosphere MetaG P. deltoides SRZDD1 (version 2) (version 2) | ecosystem: Host-associated > Plants > Roots > Rhizosphere >... | reverse complement strand
TCGTCAATGCACAAAGATGCTATGTCGGCCTTTGCAGAGCTCAACTACGAGTTGGCAAAAGAGGTTATCCGGTCAGACGATGAGGTTGATAGATTCAGTCTCTATGTCTTGCGCAACCTTGTAATGGCCATGCAGAACGGAAGGGTGCTTCGAGAAATGGGATTGAAGAATCCCTCTGATTGCTTGAGTTACCGTGTCGCCGCCAAGAGCATAGAACGAGTTGCCGATCATGCATGTAGCATAGCCGACAAGGCAATTACTTTAAAAGAGAAGATACCCGAGGATTCCCTTCAAAAGATAGAGAAGATGAGCCACCTTGCTCTGACAGTGCTGGGAGATTCTGTTGAAGCACTACTACGACGCGATTACCAGCTTGCAGACAAGACGGTTGACAATGCAAAAAATATTGGTACGCTAGAAGACGACGTCTTGAAGGCTATGGAAAAGGACAAGGTTCGCGACCCAGCTAACATCAAGCTGGCCCTAGAAGCTATCCGAAGAACTGCTGAGTATGCAAGCGACATTGCAGAGGCTGCAATGAATGAGACGATAGATGAAGTGATAGAAAAGCACAGAGCCAATCAGTAGAGTAGAATAATAATAATATCTGTGTCCTCTATTAGACCATTTATGCATAGCTGGGCGCGATGGGTTGTAGTAGGTGTTGGCCTAGGAGCAGTAGTTATGATCATCATCATTTTGCAATAATGGCAGGCCGATAATTCGGCTGACCTGACATACATGCTGCTCAACTGCTCCTTCTAAATACACACGTCCTGCGATAAGCTTTGTAGACTGTCTAGAAGACATCATTCTAGGTCCTGCGGCATTTCTGCTACTTCTGAGCATTACGTCTGAGCAAGCGTGTAGCAACTAGAACTAGAATGTAGTAAGCATTCTAATTAGGCTGGTAACCAAAGGCAAATTCTATATTTTTGCATTCTATTGTTTTGCAATAGGTATAGCCGTTTTTTTGTTATAGATACTGTTTGTGTTAAGATGTGTACCCCGTATAACCTATCGAACTATCAAGATCATATATTTAACCAATTTATAGAATGGTTTCTCCTGTAGAGTATGAACGCAAACCCGATTTATGTAACGACAGCTGTTCTTGCAGCCATCATGCTGGTACCGCACGGCACAAGCATATTTGCTCAAGTCCAGCCTCCATCCCAGCTATCACAACAACAGCAAGGCCAGATTGCGATCAATGGCGCAGGTGCGACCTTTCCTTTTCCACTGATTGACACATGGCGTGTTGAATATCCGAATGTAAATCCCAACGTGAACATAAACTATCAATCGATCGGAAGCGGCGGAGGAGTTAAACAGTTTACTGAGAGGACAGTCGACTTTGGTGCAAGCGATGCCCCATTAACCGGAAACGAAACACAGGCTCTTCCAGGTCCTGCAGTGCACATCCCAGAAACTATAGGCTCCGTAGTAGCAGCATATAACATAAATGGAGTGCCAGAAAAAGGATTAAAATTAACTGGTTCTGTGCTAGCAGACATCTTTCTTGGCGGAATCACAACTTGGAACGACCCCCGGATACAGGAGCTGAACCCAGATCTGACATTGCCTTCAGAAAATATCGTAGTTGCACATAGGTCTGATGGATCTGGCACCACCTTTGTCTGGACAAGCTACCTCTCAGCCGTCAGTCCTGCATGGAGCGAGAGAGTCGGTGCAGGGAAGTCAGTAGAATGGACTGTTGGGCTAGGAGCACCAGGCAATGAGGGAGTAGCTAACACGATTAGAAGTACTCCCAACTCGATAGGTTATGTTGAGCTTGCCTATGCGTTGACGACTGACACGGATTATGCATACATCCAGAATATGGAAGGAAACTTTGTAGAACCATCACTGAATTCAACACAGGCAGCTGTAGAAGCTGCAGTTTTGAGTGGTGGCACAGGCACAAACACCACTGCCTCAAATAATTCAACTGGCACTACCAATGCAACGGGTACTCAAAATATGACTTCAATCAACCTTCCTGCAGGCAGTGAATCGTGGGAAGATGTCACAATCGTGAATGGGCCAGGTGCAAATTCGTATCCTATTGCAAGTTTCTCTTACCTTTTGCTATACCAGGATATGAGCACCAACATTGACAATGTAGAAAAAGCAAGAGCACTAGTTGACTTTATACAATGGGCAATCACCGACGGGCAACAGTTTGCAGACGAACTATCGTACGTGCCCCTTCCTGACAGCGTCGTCCAACATAACATGCAGACGCTAGAATCGCTGACTTTTCAGGGACAACCAGTGCTGCAGCAGTAAAAGCAGCAGCAATATCATCATCTCCTCTTTCTTTTTATTATTTACAATTGTCATGCACATTACATACGTGACATAACAATACACTCGATAAGCCATCTAGGTTCTGGAGTACTGTCTCCAGTTGATCTTTCTTTTTGCAGGCAGCTCGCTAACCATCTTTCTCATTATAAAGAGATACTTAAAACCTCGCAGGTAAAAGTTGAAGCGGAGCGCGCGGCTATGCCATATTCCCGTATTGGACGTCTGGCTCCTCCTTGTCACACATACAATGTCCACTGTGTCAAAATATTTGCAAAGGTTCTCGTAAACGCGAAAGCCGACGGGTGTAAATTTTTTCTTCACCCATTGATCACCTATTAGCCAGCCCAGTACCTTGCCGGGCTTGAGCACACGGTAGCACTCAGACATCACCTTGTCTAGCTCTTTATAGAACTGGTCAGTCTCTGCAGAGATGCGACCAATGTTACCAGGATCGTCATTGTAGTCGATATTGTCGCCATACGGTGAATCAATGAATATCATCCCAGCGCTTGCATCTGCAAGCGGTATCTTGCGAGCATCATTCTGAACTATGTCAGGCCTAGTGGGTGAAATATCGTATGCTATGCACTCGCGGCCTTCTTCTTTGCACACATCAATGGTGGTACCACTTCCTGCCATCGGATCAACCACAAGGTCACCTGGTTCTGTGTAGCGCTTGATCATATTGTAGATGACAAACGCTGGCGTCACACCCGCATACTTGTTGCTTCCCTTTTTAGTTTTGCCGTAGTTCTGCCGGGGATAGTCCCAAAGTGTAGTAGATTCAAGCCGCGGATTGCTCTCTGCATTCTTTCTGACAATCTTCAAGCTGCCCTTGGGGTTTTCGATGTATCTAGAGAGCAGCTGTGTCAGCTCTCCATTAAGCATGTCGTGCCAGCTGATCCTCATGGCAGAGAGAACTTTTCTTGCACCTACAACTGAGTATATTTTGCCATCGTGAGATACCTGCACCTGGTACGGGTATCTGCCTTTCCAAGCTTCAGGCACGATGTCCTTTGCTCCATCCGACCTGGCTAGGAAAGTGCCATAGAGTGTATCTGTATCAATGTTGAGCAGAAAAAGAATGTCTCCTTTTTTTATTTTTAAAACATTTTCGCCGTAGACATGGCTTGTTGCAAAGAGCATCCGGTCAAAGCATTCTCGCTCACTTTTGCTGGTGCAGGCGAATATATGCCCCTCTGGCACCTGTCCTCCATTGTTCATTTTAGCGAGGGAGGTACCTGGGCAAGCAGATTTAACCATATCGGAAGCGACAATAGTTATATGGAAGGTGTGAAAGAGAATTACACTCTGCCTTAGCAATTATTTCTTCTTTTTGCCCCATGCTTTGCTCTTGCTGCGCAACAAATTTTACAATGATAAAGCTACCCGGAAAAATCTCCAATTGGCTATCCTGCAGATCATGTTCTAAGAAACCTTTTACGGCACCAATGATATTATTATTATTGTATCATGACACTCTGCTATCTTTGCAGCACAAGGACAGCCTCAATGGAATGTTCTGAATGCAAGAGACCTGTATGCAAAAAGTGCACAAAGGATTTCCCATTCTCGAGCAGTGCATGCCTTGAATGTGCGGAAAGCATAAAGACTGGCTTGGGGGGCATCAGAAAAGACGAAGAGATTTTTTAACTTTTTTCTCATTTTTTCTAAGGTTATAGTTATACCAAAAAATTGAAACATCTTCTTTGATGCTCACCATAAATAACATGACATATCTATCTCCTATTTCCTATCTTTAATATAGGGAATTACTTGCAACTAGCCCAAGAGATCTGAGCAAATGACTCCTATAACAGTTGCAAAGTTTGGCGGCAGCGCTCTTGGGCTAGAGGGAGCTATGATCCCCCAGATCGTTGATAGGATAAAACAGCTGCACCAAGAATCTAAGGTAGTCACTGTTTTCTCGGCACCTCTGATTGAATATAATGGCAAAATCATCTCTATGACTGATCTGGCGATTAGTGTGGGTAGAAGCTATGCTTCTTCTACTCCTGTAGAGATTGAAGTGCTAAGAGAGCTCTATGAGAGAATATCCTCCAAGTACTTGGACAGCCATCGCCGCCATGAATTTCTTGGTACTCTTGATAAATTCTACAGACAGGTGATAATTTCGCTCAAGCAGGCGGCGGAGAATAGGCGCTTTGTTGATGTAATAAGATCAAGAACGCTTGCATACAGCGGTGAAGTGACAATGTCATACTTGATGGACTATGTGATGCAGAGCATAGGTCTCAAGTCATCACATGTGTTAATCGAAAAATGGCCGATAATCACTGATGACAACTTTGAAGCCGCCAACTTTATGGTACGAGAGTCAAAACACCATGCCGACCATCTTCTCGACCTCGTAGATCACAGCGATGTCGTGTCTATGGGCGGCTTTATCGGCAAGACTGTGGATGGACTCGAGACGACATACGAGCGTGGAGGCTCAGATAGGACTGCTGTTGATATTGCAATTCTACTACATGACCATTACGATGTCAAGATCGACTTTGAAAAGGATAGCGCAGTCTTAAGCGCAGATCCGAGGATCGTGAAGGAAGAGTTAGAATACATACAACATCTATCGTACAATGAGGCCAAGCTTGCAGGCATGTTTGGTATGAAAATCCTCGACCCAATTGCGATAAAAGAGATAGACGACAACAACCTTGACATTCCTATTGCTATCACAGAGATGATCAAGCCAAATGGCAATGTCACCATGATTGAGAAGAAGCCGCCAGTTTCAGAGCATGCCAATCCAATAAAAATAGTAACTGGCAAGAGAAACTGCGCTATGGTGAGGATGGAGAGTACGGCATCTTCACATCTTGTGGCATCGCTCCAACTTGACAGGCAGTATCACGATTTTGTGAAATTGTCGCCCTATCTGATCGATGATACTGAGATGACTCGTCTGCTGTTCCTTGACGCAGACTATATCAGAAGGCATGAGAGGTACATCCGCGCCTATTGCCCTCAGACCGAGATAGTCTATGGTAGAGGAGTAGTTACGCTCATTGGTGATGAGATGTGGCGCGTACCCAAGATCGCATCGACTGCCAGCAGTACAGTAAGCGAACATGACCTCAACATCCTCAACCTTGACGCACAGGAAGAAACTTCAAGGATCTTAATAGTGGTCGAGGACAAGGGGACGAATGTTGCAGATGCAGTCAGAGCGATACATTCTACAAGGACGAGGATCCATGAGTTGAAATGACACAAGGGAAAATATGGCTCGATGGATCGCTTGTCGATTGGGATAATGCTAAGATTCATGTATTAACGCATGGGCTGCACTATGCAACAGGTGTCTTTGAAGGTGTCCGCTGCTACAAGACGGTGAACGGCAGCGCAATATTCCGATTAAGTGATCACATACAGCGACTGATGGACAGTGCAAGGATTTACTTTATGGATCTTGGATACACCAAGCAGCAGCTGGAAAGAGCGGTGATTGAAACTGTCAAGGCAAACGACATGGAAGAGTGTTACATCCGGCCAATTGCATACTATGGCTATGGCAAAATGGGAGTCAATCCTCTGCCAAACAAAGTATCTGTCGCTATAGCAGCCTGGAAGTGGGATGAGTATCTGAAAAGAAGCGATGGGGCAGACAAGGGTATGCGCATGATGGTATCGTCGTGGACAAGGATCGACAACAGGGCCATGCCGATGCGCGCCAAGGCAACTGCCAACTATGCCAATTCTGTGCTTGCAAGGGTAGAAGCTATCAAGGCTGGCTTTGATGAGGCGATAATGCTAAATTCAGATGGGGCAGTAGTCGAGGGAAGCGCCGAGAACATATTCGTAGTAAAAGACAACATTCTTGCCACTCCTCCTACTACCTCTGGTGCACTCGAAGGTGTAACAAGAAGCAGCATATTGGCAATTGCCAAAGAAAATGGCATCAAATATGAAGTGCGCAACATTTCACGAGACGAGCTCTACACTGCTACTGAGGTGTTCCTGACTGGCACAGCCGCAGAGGTCAAACCCGTAGCTGAGATTGATAATCGAACGATAGGTGACGGCCGGACGGGCAAGAGGACAAAACAACTAAGGTTGCTGTTCGATGCAGTAGTTCACGGCAGGGACAGAAAATTCAGCAAGATGTGGCTCACCCCAATCAACTGAGCAAGGTCGCCTATTATTGTAAAATGTATTGCAAGATGCACAGGTAATGCGCCAGCCAGATACAAGCCACTGCTTCGCATATTCAACTTCTTGACAAAATACATAGCGACAAGCGGTGAAACAAAAATTCCGCCATGTATCACACCATTTAGTAGTAGTGGATGGTAGTTATAGGCAAGATAGAACGCGCTAGTGGCTCCACCTACTGCTCCTACAATCAAAAATATCAGCATATTATGCCGCCTCGTTTTACAACTTCTTTTTCAATAACTTTTGATATCGCAGCAAGCCTATTTTTCACTTCTTTTTCATTGTCGCCGCGTGATATCATCTGTATCTTTATCTGCGGCGTCTTTTTCCTGTAGTAGCCGCGTGGATGCGTCTTGAGATAAATCATGTTCTTGGGATGAGATTTGACTATTTCTATCAACACTGGAGCGATCATGGCCTCTGTGAGGCCTCTTGCATCATAGTTGAGCTCCACTGCAACAAACTTACCTATGCTCTTCTTTATCTGTGGCAGGATGTGCTCTTCAAATATTGCTTTCATCTCCGACGGTACTCCAGGTAGACAAAAGATCGATATACCACCGGCCTGCTCCATGATTGCAGGTGCACTCCCTATAGGATTCTGGATTGGAGTGGAACCCTCCGGTATAGTGGCCATCTTTAGCCGCGGCTCAGTCATCTCATAGTGAAGCTTGTGTCTTGCATAGCTTTTCTTGAGCATTTCGACGGCTCTGCTATCTAACACAACTTTTTTGCCAAACGCTGTCGCCAGGGCTTCGAGAGTTATATCGTCATATGTAGCCCCAAGGCCTCCTGTCGTTATCAAGATATTGGGCTTTCTTGCAAGCGATTCTCTTGCTGCGGACGAAATTTCATTAAGATCATCGTGTACAACTGTCACTCTTCTCACAACACCTCCGACATTTGTAATCTCGCTGCAAAGCCAGTATGCGTTGGTGTTGAGTGTGATGCCTGATAGAAGCTCGGTACCTATGCAGAGGATTTCAACGATCATGCTTTGAAGATCCTGCTCAACATAATTAGCTCAGGCCCACTTGTAAGGTTGCCTACAACGACTGACTTCATGTTTGCTACGATGCCTGATGACAGAAAGGGTACGCCGCCATTAACTGTTACCGGCTCAGCCGGTACTTGCAATATTTCTGAAATTTCATTTACCTCGTCCTCTGTGGCCTTAGGGTGGACGCCTGCACCGGCATTAGTAGACACGATCATCGATCCTGTTTGAACAAAGCCTCCTACAGTCATAGAGTGGGTTGGGACACCGAGTACATCCTGCACCTGATTGTCGATCTCTCCCTTAAAGAGCGGTGATACTATTGCGCCATTATCGTTTGCTGCAATTAGGTTGCCTATAGCAGTGAACTTGCTTTTCACCCGCTCAACATTGAGGTGACTTGATTGCTTCAGCATCTGGATTTCCTCATCAGACGCTATTGGTGGCAGCAGCATACCATTATTGTTCATGACTGCCATAGGGCCAAGGAGCCTGGTGCCTGCTATGGAAGCATATATTTCGCTTACCTGCAGGTAGTCGGCAAGCTTTTCTGTCTTTGTCTCGGCAAAACCGTACGGTACTAAGATGATGCTGTCATTTGCATTGACAAATATGCCGATATTGGGGCTCTTGTATACTGTATAGCGATATATCGCCAATATGTATATAGAAAACTCGGAAAATAAAGGATATGAACCTAGCGCTAGCGATTGATCAGTTTTCTCTGATGAAACCCTGAGATCATCTTATCAAAAATAGCTTCCAAGCTTTTGGTTTTGGTTTCATCACGAATTTTTTTAAATGCCCTATAGTAATTGATCATCCCGACTTGTCTACGTAATCCGTTAACTATCGTCAATAGATAATGTGTCACTACAAACAAACCTTCATTATTCTAGTTTTTTATATTCTAGTAATAAGCCAGTGATCTTAATCCCTGACTGCCATCTGTCAAATAAGAGGAGCTGGAATATCATATTATATAATATAATATACACTGTTCACAGAAATCAAAGATTGCTGTCTTTTTCTTGACTTATCCATCCAGCACTTTACCATAAGTATAGGTGTTCGCGCTTTTGGTAAGCTTTTCACACCAATCTTTGATTATAAAAAATTCAAGAAAGTTCAAGGTCATAGTGTTTATTATAGCCTGATTGTGGTAAGGTAGTGGTAGTAGTGGCTATGTCTAATCCCTTTTACGACAGAGACATTGTTTCGATAAAGGATTTTGCCAAGGACGACTTGGAGTTTGTGTTCGACGCCACCGATAGCATAAGCCGGCTCAAGCATAGCCAGCGAGGTGAACTTGGCAAGGGAATGACTCTTGGCTACCTCTTCTATGAGCCTTCCACAAGAACGAGAATGAGCTTTGAAGCCGCCATGGCGTCGCTTGGGGGAAGCTCGATCGGCATCTCTGATCTAAAGTCGTCTTCTGTAGAAAAAGGCGAGAGCCTTGCTGATACAATAAGAGTTATCGATCTATATTCAGATGTTATCCTACTCCGTCACCCTCTAGATGGCTCTAGTAGGTTTGCAGCCGAGCTATCACAAAACCCTATCATAAACGCTGGGAGTGGAAGCGAAGAGCATCCGACGCAAGCCCTGCTTGACTTATATACAATATTGAAGGAGAAGGGTAAGATCGATGGCCTGTCAGTGGCTATAGTAGGCGATCTAAAATATGGAAGAACTGTATATTCGCTGCTCTATGGCCTTGCCAATTATAAGGTGGAGGTACATCTTGTGTCGCCGCCTACACTGCGGATAAGGAAAGAATCCTTGTATGATATACAAGACAAGCTCAAGATAAAGGAGCATAGCAAGCTTGACGAAGTCTTGCCAGAGACCGACGTCATTTACGTTACAAGGATACAGCGTGAGCGCTTCCCTGATGTGCAAGAGTATGAAAAGGTCAAGGGGACTTATACAATAGATGAAAATACTCTGGCAAAGTCCAAGTCGGACATTGCAGTGATGCACCCCTTGCCAAGGGTTGACGAAATTTCACACTCCGTTGATCATACAAAAAATGCAATATATTTTAAGCAGGCATCTTATGGAAAGGAGCTAAGGGCTGCACTGTTGGCCCTTATGCTTAATGAGAACCTGTCAAGGTAGCTTGATAAAGCTAACTTGCATAACAGGAAAAAGTAACTGCTGCCAAGTATCTTTATCCTCTATTGTTGAGAAAAGCATAAAAAACAGAGTTTGCCGAACTTTGATCTTGATAGATTTTTGCTTATTAGGTATTTCATAAGGAACGTCTATTCAGGATAAAAATTACCTTATTTCAAGAATAATAGTCACTAAACTAGTTTGGTCTTGCAATACCTGATAGGATCACAATTCTAAGATGCATGGAAATAATATGCAACATTTGCGATGAAGTTACTATAAGTTCCTCGATCATCGACAAGCATGCCGCAAGCAGGGACTATGTATCCAGGAAAAAGGTAGTTGAGTTTTTTTCATGAGATAAATGCACAGATTAAGCCGTCATACCAAAATGACATGTCTGTTGTTGTTCGGGCTTGGATAAAAAAACCTCTTTACAACTACGACTTCTTGTCGATAGGTCAGACCTAAAACTAGGCATAGTTGCCCTTTATTGATGACTTGGCGCCACAGGCCTCGCAGATCAAAAATGCGACCCTTGGCTTGATCTTTTCAGTATGTGTGTCGGGGCTCCCACATACTGGGCACTGAACATAGTCCTTGATGTAGCGGTCGATGAGCGCCTGAAATGAAGAGAGTGTCTTACGGCCCAAAAATATCACACGCTCGCCAGCTATGTAGCCAGCAGAGGCAAGCTCTTTGTTAAGATATAACAGGAATTTTTCCGGATCCCTTCGTAGTGCTTTCGGAAAGTCCATGAAGTTGCGGAAAATAGTATTCTTGCCGACCCAGATTATCTCGGGAGTCGGAATCTCGAGCCTTGACCTTGCCTTCTTGGCAGTATTGCCCACTTTATCCTGCAGCCTCTTGAGCATAACTTCATAGTCGCTAGCAGACTGCGCTTTCACAGATAGATCGGTTGTACTTCTGTTTAATTAATGTATATCGACTGTGATAAAATTACCTGCCAGTCTCTTTTTCGTAACTGCTATTGCTGCCAGCGATGAATCACATCCGATCCAGTGGTGGCTAAGCTTTTCTGCAACCGTTAGTGTAGTGCCCGAGCCGCAGAAAAAGTCGGCAACAAGATCATCAGGTTTTGAAAACTGGCTGATTATGCGTTCCAGAAGTTGAGTGTGCTTTTCAGTGCCATAACCCGTAGAATAGTTGTACGCTTCAATATCGAGCCAGACATTATCGATTATCCTGTGTGTCTTTGGAGGGATCCAATACTCTGGGTATTTCCTGTGTGGGAGCTTTCTGACAAACTCTAGTTTTTTGCTGGTAGCTTGCCAGTATTCTTCAAGCACCATGTGAGAGAATTTGTTCTCATATGTGTGATAATTTCCGATTGCTTTTAGCGCCCTCTCTTTTGCCCACTTCCATTGTCCCCTTGCAGGCTTGGAACCAAAGATCTTATAGCGCATTGTAGGCCTGTCTACATTGCTCCAAAAACCCATCCACTTTGCCTTTGATTGATACTCTGTAAGTGGGGGCCGGAATTTGGTATCTGCCATCTTGGAATACCACAGTATAGTGTCGTGGGCAGCGTGCATTCTATCTATTGAATTAAACTGATATTGCAGGTTCTTTCTACGGCCGCGCTTTACTATTATTTCATTTCTGAAATTTTCAGAGCCAAAGATTTGATCCATCATCACCTTGATGTAATGGATGGCATGCCAATCCAAGTGAATGAAAATAGATCCAGAAGGTGAGATCAGCCTGCGGATCTTGCTCAAGCGCTCTTGCATCATATCAAGATACTCGCTTTCTTTCAATACATCTTCAAAGGCCAGGTTGCTATTGTTTTTAACGCGATGTAAATAACGTTCGCCGCTGAGAAAGGGCGGATCAATATAAACGAGATCTATCTTGTTCTCAAAGCCATGCCTTAGCAAATAATTGATACATTCAAGATTATCACATTGAAAAAGCAGGTTCCTGTTCCTTACATCTATATAATTATTCGGCTTGCAGACGAGCTTGAGTCTCTGTGCCATGACCTTGAGATTGTGCTGCCTATTATTATTCAGATCGCATAACTATGCTCTCAGTATTGCGAAACAGTACATATACGTGATATCGCCCAAATAATAACAAAGTCTGCAAAAATAATACCTGCAAGGAGAAGGGGCTGCAGAAGCGAATAAATATTTCATAATTCATGCTGTAGGGTTTTGAACAGTTAGGAGTTTTCTCACTAGCATTTTCCGCAGCCAACCTACCTACCTATCGCTTCTGACTTCTTCAACAGTCCAAATCCAAGACAGCAATCGATGCAAGATTGACGTATCTATATATATGATGTGAATTGCCTTCTATGTCGATAGTTGCAGTTCTAATACTTTTTTAACCACATTATAACCTTCATTTTTATAATGAGACT
>Ga0114129_10012687_pt1 | contig 11996 bp, 10 predicted proteins | sample RhiMetdeltSRZDD1_FD_80071 | JGI IMG/M metagenome (GOLD analysis project Ga0114129, IMG submission 80071) | Populus rhizosphere microbial communities from Tennessee, USA - Rhizosphere MetaG P. deltoides SRZDD1 (version 2) (version 2) | ecosystem: Host-associated > Plants > Roots > Rhizosphere >... | reverse complement strand
ACGCCGCGCACGAGTACGGGCGGTATGAACGCATTTTCTCGGAGGGGGGCTGACGCCCCCCTCCGACGGGCGTCCCACGCCTTCGGCGTGCGACGCCCTGCCTCCCCCCAAAAACAGGATTGCGCCGGCGGAGCCGGCGCTCGATCGTCGTGGCTTGCTCAAGCACCGGCTCGCTCAGGCGATCCTATCCTCGGGGTGCGGTTCGGAAGGGGGGCGTGAGCCCCCCTCCGAGATCAATGCGTACATCACGCGGTCGATGATGTGGCCGTCCTTGATGGCGCTCGAGTGCAACACGCCCTCTCTGACGAAACCGCACTTCTCGAGAACGCGCATCGACGGCGCATTCCAAGCGAAGACCGGCGCTTCCAACCGGACGAGGTCGAAGTGGGCCAGCGCAAACCGCGAGACCGCCATCGCGGCCGCGCTCATGGTGCCTCGTCCCCAGAACGGCTCCCCCAGCCAGTAGCCGAATTCCGCCGACCGGGCAAAGATGCCCTGCCCGAGAGTCACCCCGATCCCGCCGGCAGCGACACCGTCGATCTCGATCGCCCAATGCGTGGGCTCGTCCATCTGCGCGAGATACGAGAACCACCAGTCGGCGTCGGCGTCCGTGTATGGATGGGGGAACATGTCGGTGAGATTTCGCGAGATGTTCGGGTTGTTCGCGAACCGCACGAGAGCCTCTTTGTCGGTCGGGTGCCAATCGCGGACGATGCAGGGGCCGCACTCGATTCGCATGGCGAGGATCGCGCGTCCTTCGCGACCGACGCCGCGGAGAAACACAACGGGCCAGCGTGGGGCTGGCCCGTGGTGAGCGTCAGGTCCGCGGTGGTCGGATTACCAGCGGACGGGCTTGGAGGGGCGATGCGCGTAGCCGCTCTCGCGGCCACCACCACCCCCGCCGGGGCCCCGTCCACCGCCGCCGCCGCCGGGACGACCACCGCCGGAGCGAGGTGCCTGGGGATTCGAGACCTCGACGGTAATGCGGCGCCCATCGAGTTCCCGCCCATTGAGCTGAGAAATGGCGTTCTGGGCCTCTTCGGCCGTGGTCATCTCCACGAACCCGAAGCCACGCGACTGACCCGAGAAACGATCGGTGATCACGGTCGCGGACTGCACGTTTCCGGACTGCGAGAAGAACTCACGAAGCCCTTCGCTCGTGGTCGAATAGGCGAGACCGCCGACATAGAGTTTTGAGGCCATAGGAGGCTCCTCCTGGAACTCTTCCGTTACCGTTCACGCCCCGCGAACGCGGAAGAGGCTTGCATCGGAGGCGAGGTCCAGCCGATCCGGCAGACAGTAGAAGTTTACACTTCCACTCGGACGGCGCAAGCGAAGAGGAGCGCAGGCCGCGTCAGGGTGTGAGGGGCGGACTCGCGAAACCGTCGGCGTCGTCGGCCGGCGCGGACTTCCGCTCGAGAACGTTGCTGTGGATCGCGCGCAACCGCGGGGTGGTGACCCGCCTCGATTCTCCGCTCATGTAGGTGAGGGTGACGGCGGCGAGGCCGAGCAACCCGCTCAGGATGAGAAGGACGAGGCGCATCGAACGGCGATCAGCGCAACTCGACGGCGGCTGCTTTGTCGAGCAAGTCCTCCGCGGCGAGCGGCCGCGTCTTGACGGTGAACCCCGCCACTTCGTACGCCACCAGCGTCTCCAACTCGGCGTCGGGATTGATCACGACCACCACCGGCACGCCGGGCGCGACGCGGTCGAAGAGCGTCGCGTGCTCGCCGGGCGTCAATCGCATCCGCGACGCATCCACCACGATGAGCGAGACCGGCGACGACAACAAGATTCGCACGCCCTCGCACACGTTGTCGGCCATCGACACTGCCACGTCGCGCTCGAGGCACGCCAGCCCGAGCTTCTGCATCGCCGCCCTGTCCCCATCGATCAGCAGAAACCGCTTCATGTCATTCCCTCCAGGCGTCCACCGCGCCGGCGAGGGAAATAGCAAGCAGGGTGCCATGGCCCGAGCACTGCAAAAAACGTGAATTCTCGGGGAAACGACGGGAACGGCAACGCCGCGCGAGACAGGACGCTCGGGCACAACGCCCGAGTGTGACGGGTTTGTCGCCCGCGGGCGCAATCGTCAGCGGAACTCTTCGGGCCTGATGCTGTACCCGTGGATCTTCCGATAGAGCGTCTTGGGGTCGATGCCGAGGAGCGCGGCCGCCTTGCCGCGGTGGCCACCGACCTGGCGGAGGGTGGACACGATGTGGGTGCGCTCCATCGACTCCAGTGTCCCCGCCGCGCTCGACGTACCGGCGCTCACCGGCGCCGCGCCCACCACCTCGGGGGGCAGGTCGTCGGGCATGATCTCCTCGTCCTTGGCGAGGATGACGCCGCGCTCGATGGCGTGGAGCAGCTCGCGCACGTTCCCGGGCCAGCCGTACGTTTCCAGCGCGGCGAGGACGGCGGGGCTGAGCCGCTTCACCCCATACGCGGCGTGGGTCTCCACGAAGTGGTGGGCGAGGAGGGCGATGTCGTCGCGACGCTCGCGCAGGGGCGGCAACTGCACGGTGATGGTGTTGATCCGGTAATAGAGGTCCTGGCGGAACTGGCCCGCCCGCATGGCGTCGGCGAGGTCCCGGTTGGTGGCGGCGACGAGGCGAACATCGACACGCTGCGGCCGGGTGCCGCCCACCCGGAAGAACGTGCCCGTCTCCAGCACGCGGAGCAGCTTCACCTGGCTGTCCGCCTCCATCTCGCCGATCTCGTCGAGGAAGAGCGTGCCGCCGTCGGCGAGCTCGATGAGCCCGGGCTTGGCGTTGATCGCCCCCGTGAACGCGCCTTTCTCGTGCCCGAAGAGCTCGGACTCCAGCACCTCGTGCGGGAGCGCCCCGCAGTGAATGGGAACGAAGGGACGGCTCGCGCGTTGCGAACGCTCGTGGATCGCGCGCGCCACCAGCTCCTTCCCGGTGCCGCTCTCACCGAGGATGAGCACGGACGACTCCGTGGGGGCGACACGCTCCACGATGCGCAGCACGTCCTGCATGCGCGTGCTGCGCGTCAGGATCCCGCCGAACGGCTCCGCGCCCGGCACGTGGGCGCGCATGGCGACGTTGTCGCGCAGGAGCTGGCCCTTCTCGGCCGCCTTCCGGATGACGACGTCCAGCTCCTCGATCTTGGTAGGCTTCGTGAGGTAGTCGTACGCGCCGAGCTTCATCGCCTCCACCGCCGACGACACCTCCTGGAACCCGGTCATCACGATGACCTGGGGCTGTTCCGGGAACGCCTGGAGGTCGCGGAGGACCTCGATGCCTTCCTTGCGCGGCATCTTCATGTCGAGGACGACCACGTCGTACGGCTTCTCGCGCAGGCGCGCGAGCGCCTCGTCGCCGTCGGCGGCGGTCTCGACCTCGTGGCCCTTGCGCGCCAGCTCCCGCTGGAGCAGCTCGCGGAGGTTCCGCTCGTCGTCGGCGACGAGCACGCGGACGGCGCGGCTCACGCCGGCAGCACCACGCGGAAGCGCGTGCCGTGTCCCGGCCGCGACGCCACCTCGATGCGACCCCCGTGGTCGGCGATGATCCCCTGGGCGATCGCGAGCCCGAGGCCCGTCCCCTGCCCGGGCGGCTTGGTCGTGAAGAACGGATCGAAGATGCGCGGCAGCGTCTTCTCGGGAATACCGGGACCCTCGTCTTCCACGTCGATCTCGATCTCGCCGCGCCGCACGCGCGAGCGGAGCGTCAGCGTGCCGCGGCCTTCCATCGCCTCCAGGGCGTTCCCGGCCAGCCCCACGAAGACCTGGCGCATCTGCCCCTCGTTCACGACGACATCGGGCAGCTCGGGATCGAGCTCGGTGACGAAGCGCGCGCGTGCGAACCGCGACTGGTGCGAGAGGAGCTCCACCGCCTTCTGGACGAGACCATTCAGGTCCGTGCGCGCGCGCTGACTGCCGGGGTCGCGAACGAGCTGGAGCAGGTTCCCGGTGATCTCCTTGCAGCGATACGCCTCTTCCTCGATGAGCCCGAGGTACGCCTGGAAATCGCCGAGCACCGGCATCCGTCCCCCGTCGCCCTCCCGCAGACGGGCCTGGAGCGCCTCCGCGCAGCCGGCGATGGTGGCGAGCGGATTGTTGAGCTCGTGCGCGACCCCGGCGGCGAGGCGGCCCGCGGTGGTGAGCCGGTCGGTCAAAAGAATTTGACGCTCGAGCCGCTTGGCGCGCGTGATGTCTTCCACGAGGAGGACGACGTGCGAGGGCATCTCGCCGTCGGCGCCGAGCGGAGCCGCCGTCAGCTCGAGGATCTTCGGCTCTGCCGCCACCGTGAGCTCGACGGTGGTGCTGACGACCAGACGTCGCGCGAACGCGCTCCGAAGGAACGCTTCCACGCTCGCCGCCACCTCGGACGGTAGCGCATGGGCGGGCGACGACGGCGCGTCCGGCTCCAGGCCGAGCACGCGGCCGCCTTCGCGGTTCTGACGAACCACCGTCAGGTTCCGGTCGACGACGAACACGCCGAGGGGCAGCGTCTCCAGCACCACCTCCACGAAGCGTTTCTGCTCGTTCAGCTCGCGCGTGCGCTCCGCCACCATGTGCTCCTGCTCGGTGTAGAGCCGCGCGTGCTCGAGCGCGATGGCGGCCTGGTCGGCGAGCGCGATCAGCAGCTCCTCTTCCGCGGGCGAGAACCGGTGGACATCGCGGCGGAACACCGTGATGGCGCCCACGGCGCCGTCGCCGACCCGCAGCGGCGCCGCCAGCATCGAGCGCAGCCCGCTCGCGCGCGGGAGCTCCGGGTAGAGCACGCGCGCGTCATTCCAGAGGTCCTCGCTCTGCACGGGGCGCCGTTCGCGCACGGCGAGGCCGGTGACGCCCTCGCCTTCGCGCACGCGGATACGCGTCACCATCGCATCGGGCAGATCGAGGCTCGCCACCGACACGAAGTCGCCGCTGTCGACCTCCCGCGTCATGAGCCCGCACGAATGCACGCCGAGCACGGTTCGCGCCTGGGCGAGGATCACGCGGATCGTCTCCGCCACGTCGAGGCTGGCCGTCACCGCGCGGCCGGCCTCGAGGAGCGCGCGCGTCTCCCCGGCGCGGCGCACGCTTTCCTCGAAGAGCTGCGCGTTGTGGATGGCGATCCCGGCCTGCTCCGCGAACGCCTCCAGCAGCTGTTGATCGTGCGCGGTGAAGGCGGCCGGCCGCGTGGAAAAGGCGGAGATCACGCCGAGCAGCGTGCCCGCTACCTTCAACGGCACGCAGAGCATGGCCCGGATCCCCTCCTCCTCATCGACGTCCCGGCGCGCGGAGCGCGGATCGACGCGAACGTCGTCCACACGGATGGGCGCGGCGCCTTCCGCGCATCGTCCCATGATGCCGTCGCCCACCGGCATCGACAGTGCCCGCCACCCCTCGGTCTTGAAGCCGTAGGCGGCCGCCTGCACGAGCGACCGGCCGTCTTCGGCGAGGAGCGCGATGCCGCAGCCGCTCTCCCCGATCAGCGCCGCCACCGCGCGGCTGATGCGATCGAGCACGGAGGCGACGTCGAGGCGCGAAGTGATGAGCTGGCTCGTCGAATAGAGCGCGGTGATCTCGTCCGTGCGCCGCCGGCTCTCGTCGAGCAGGCGGCGCTGCTCGATGGCGGAGGCGAGCGGGCTCGCGAGCTCGGCCACGATCTCGGTGTCGAGCTCGTCGAACGCTGACGCCGCCCGCGCCGTCAACGTGACGGCGCCGAGCGCGGTCCCGCGCGACAGCAGAGGAACGAGCAGCAACGACGTCTGGCCGCGCTCGCGCATGCGCTCGCGGGTGGCACGAGGCACGAGATCGCGGGTGATGTCGTCGATGCGCGCGGGCGCGCGCTTCGCCGCCACCTCCGCGAGCAACGTGTCGTCGAGGGAGCCGCGGCGGTCGGACGACGGCGGCAGCGCCGCGCCCGTGACGAGATCGGTGACCTCGTACTCGCGCCGCTCCATGTCGATGAGCGAGATGCTGAGCGCATCGAAGCCGACGAGCCGCGCCACCGCACCCGGGAACGCCTGGAACACCTCGTCCAGCGAGGCCGCGGAGGCACCGAGACGGGTGATCTCGTTCAGCACGGTGAGGCGAAGCGTGCGGCGATGGAGCCGCCACACCTGGTCGATGGCGGCCCCCAGCTCACGCGGGAAGCCGTGCGGCACCGCGCGCGTGAGCGCACGCCGCGGCCCCACGAGCGCGATCTCGCCCACCACCGCCCCCGGCGCCCCGAGCGGTGTGCGAAGCAGGACCAGCGGTGGCCGCGGGGGCGCGCCAGGGGGTGTCACCACCGCCGCGCGGCGGCTGCGGGGCGCCACTGCCACCGTCTCCCGGAGCCACGCGTCCAGGGTCGCCGGCAAACGGCGCGCGCCGGCGGTGACGACGATCGCCGGCCGCCGCGGCGGCCGGAACACGAGCGCGCCCGCGAATGCGCCGTTGAGCGCGACGAGGCGGCGGATCGTCCGCGTGAGCCCCTCCTCGATCGACGCGGCGCTGCTGAGCGGGGTCAGGAGCTCCGGGAAGACGCGGCCGATTTTCATGGCCGCGGCGACCATCGGTGACGCGACCGCGGCCGGGTCATGGCGGCGTGAGCACGCGCCCGGGCAAGCTGCCCGTGTGCTCGCCGTCTTTGATGACGAAGCGGCCGTTGACGATGACGTGTTCGATGCCGCTCGGATACCGATGCGGGTCCTCGTACGTCGCCTGGTCCGCCACCCGCCGCGCGTCGAATACGACGAGGTCGGCGCGCGCGCCCTCGCGGACCACCCCGCGATCGCGGAGCCCGAGCCGGCGCGCGGGAAGCCCGGTCATCTTGTGGACGGCCTCCGGCAGCGAGACCACCCGCTGCTCGCGCGCGTACTCACCGAGCACGCGCGGAAACGTCCCGTAGCTACGCGGATGCGGCTTGCCGGCGCCGAGATTCCCGTAGGGCGCGAGCGCGGAGCCGTCGGATCCGATCATCACGCTTCGATGGACGAGGGCGGCGCGCAGGTCCTGCTCCGCGAGCTGAAAGAGGATCACGTAGCCGGCCGGCTCGTCGGCGACGAGGTCGAGCACGGCATCGACCGGCGTCGCACCGCGCTCCGCCGCCACTTCGGACACTCGCTTGCCCTCCGCATCCTTGCGGTGCGGGCTGTAGGCCACCATGATGTTCTCCCAGCCGATCCGGTCGAGCAGCGTCTGTCCGCTCGGCGGCGTTTCCAGCTCCGCGCGCATGCGCGCGCGGAGGGACGGATCGCGCAGTCGCTTCTTCATCTCCTCCACGCCGCCCTCGAGCGCCCAGTCGGGCAAGAGCGTACGCGCGGTCGTGCTCGACGCCGTGTACGGATAGACGTCGGCCATGACGTCGAGCCCTTCCGCTTGCGCGGCGTCGATGAGCGCGAGCGCCTGGACGACCTTGCCCCAGTTGGGACGGCCCGCCGCCTTGATATGGCTGATCTGCACGGGGATGTCGGCGTCGCGGCCGATCCGGATCGCCTCCGTCACCGCCTCCAGCACTGACGCGCCTTCCCCGCGGATGTGACTCGCGTAGAAGCCGCGGTGGCGCGCGGCCACCGCCGCGAGCTCCACGAGCTCCTCGGTCGTGGCGTAGGATCCGGGCGCGTAGATGAGGCCGGTCGAAAGTCCCCAGGCACCGTCCTCCATGGCGTCGGCGAGCAGCTTCTGCATCCGCTTCAGCTCGCCCGCCGTCGGTGGACGCCGCGCGAAGCCCATGGCGGCCACGCGGAGAGCCCCGTGACCAACGAGATGGACGACGTTGACGGCGGCGCCGGAATGATCGAGACCGCGCAGGTAGTCACCGAACGTCGGCCACGTGAAGTCCATCCCCTTCGGCACGTAGAGCGCGAGACCACGCAGCTCCTCACGGAACTCCGGTGACACCGGCGCCGGCGAGAATCCGCAATTGCCGACGACCTCCGTGGTCACTCCCTGGCGGATCTTCGACTCCGCACGCCGGTTTTCCCAGAGCCGCCAGTCGGAGTGCGAGTGCATGTCGATGAACCCGGGTGCGAGCGTTTTCCCGGCCGCGTGCAACCGGTTGCCCGCGGACTCCCGGCTCAGATCGCCCACGCGCACGATGCGGTCGTCCAGGATCCCGACGTCCGTGCGCCCACCGGTGACCCCGGTGCCGTCGATCACTGTTGCGCCCTCGATCTTGAGATCGAGCATGGCCGGTACCGTCCTTCCGTGAGCGCTCAGGCGAGCGGGCTGGGGGTGGGGCGGCGATCAGCGCAGGACATCGAGCACCTCCGCCACGACCTCGAAGCGACCGAACGACGGCATGAGGTAGGCGCCCGCGTGGCGGTCGCGGATGGCGCGCACGAGCGTCTGCGCCATCTCGATGCCGGCGCGGAGGCCGCCGTCGCCGGCGTCGCGGAGGCGGGCGCGCACGGCGTCGGGCACCGTGATGCCGGGCACCTCGTTGTGGAGGAACTCGGCGTGACGGAAGCTGTGGAGCGGCAGCACGCCGACGAGGACGGGAACGGGCGAGCCGCCCGCCCGCTCCAGGAACCGTTCGAGGATCTCCAGATCGTACACGGGTTGCGTCTGGAACCACCGCGCTCCCGCCTGGGCCTTGCGCTGCATGCGCTCGATCTCGCGGTCCACGTCCTTCGCGCTGGGATCGAGGGCGGCGCCCACGCAGAAGAACGTCGGCTCGCCGATGCTGTTGCCGGTGGCGTCGAGACCGTCGTTCATGCGTCGCAGGATCTCGATGAGCCCGACGCCGTCCACGTCGAACACGGCGGTCGCGTTCACGTAATCGCCCGTGCGCGGCGGATCGCCCGTCATGGCCAGGATGTTGCGGACGTCGAGGGCGTGGGCGCCCAGGAGATCGGCCTGGATCCCCATCAGATTGCGATCGCGACAGGTGAAGTGCATGTTGACGTCGAGGCCCGTGGACTCGCGCACGAGCAGCGCGGTCGGCAGCACCGCCATGCGCACGCGCCCGAGCGAACCATCGTTGATGTCCACGATCTCCACGCCGCGCTCCTTCAAGAGCTTGGCGCCCTGCACGAGCTTCTCCACCGTGTGCCCGCGCGGGGGGTCGAGCTCCACCGTCACCACGAACTCGCCCGCCTCGAGCTTGCGCTGGAGCGTGGTGGGCGGCGGGACCGTGCGCACGCCGGGCTCGGGCGCGCGCTCCCGGGGCCGGACGCTCACGCGCGGTCGTGCCCGCACGCGCGCGGACGGCGCGTAGCGATCGAGGCCGTCCCGCATGGCCGCGACGTGCGCGGGCGTGGTGCCGCAGCAGCCGCCCACGATGCGCGCCCCCGCTTGCACCATGCGCACCGCGTACTCGGCCATGTAGCCGGGCGAGGAGAGATAGATGAGGCGCTCGCCCACGCGACTCGGCAGTCCCGCGTTGGGCTGGATGGACAGCGCGAGGTCGCCCGCTTCCGGCAGCATGTGCTCGAGCACCTCGTAGAGGATGCTGGAGCCGACGGAGCAGTTGGCGCCGAGCGCCTGCACGCCGAGGCCGCGCAGCGCGCGCGCGACCTCGGCCGGCGTTCGCCCCGTGAACGTCACGCCCTCGTCCGTGAACGCCATCTGGGCGATGATCGGGAGATCCGTCACGGCGCGAATGGCGGCCACCGCGAGCGCGATCTCGGCGGGGTCCGAGAACGTCTCCACCACGAAGCCGTCCACGCCGCCCTCCAGCAGTCCCTCCGCCTGCTCGCGGAAGGCATCCCGCGCGTCGTCGGGGGTGAGGGTCCCAAGCGGCTCCAGGTACTTGCCGAGGGGGCCGATGGAGCCGATGACGTAGACGTCGCGGCCGGTGCTCTCGCGCACGTCGCGCGCGAGCTTCGCCCCGCGCAGGTTGATCTCGCGCACGGAGCCCTCGAGCCCGTGCGCGGCGAGCTTGAAGCGGTTGGCGCCGAACGTGTTGGTCTCGATGCAGTCGGCGCCGGCGCCGATGTAGTCGGCGTGCACGGATTGCACCGTGCGCGGATCTCGAAGATTGAGGACGTCGAAGCAGGCGTCGAGCGACACGCCGCGCGCGTAGAGCAGCGTGCCCATGGCGCCGTCGAAGAGCAGCGGTTCTTCGGCGAGGCGGCGGCTAAACGCGTGCGCCATGCGACCGCTCGCTGAGCGCGGAGAGCACGCGCGCGACGACCTGGTCGACACCGAGACCCGACGTCTCGATCGTCACGTCGGCCTCGCGGTAGTACGGCTCCCGCGCGCGGTAGAGGGCGTCGATCTCCTCTCGCGAGCGGCCGTCGAGCATGGGGCGCGTACCCGTGCGGCGCGCGCGCTCCTCGAGGTCGCGCATGTCGCCCGCCAGCCACACGACCGTCCCCAGCGAGCGCAGCAGCGCCATGCGACCGTCGTGACACGGAAGCCCACCGCCGGTGGCAATCACGTCGCCCGACTTGAGCCGCAGGGCCTCCAGCACCTCCGCCTCGAGGGTACGGAAGCGCGCCTCGCCCTCCTCGGTGAAGATCCGCGGAATGGGGCGCCCGTCACGGGCGACGATCATGTCGTCGGTCTCCACGAAGCAGCGGCCCAGCCGTCGCGCCAGCAATCGCCCGCACACGGACTTCCCGGCGCCCATGAACCCGACGATGATGACGTTGTCGCCGCGCATCCCTGGCATCGTACCACCTGAGGTCAGGCGCGACGCGGCTCCACCCACAGGGTGCGCACGATCTGCCACACGGCGGCGAGGAGGGGCACCGCCACCAGGGCCCCGATGAGGCCGCCCAGGTGGGCGCCCGCGAGCAGGGCGATCAGCACCGATAGGGGGTGAAGTCCGGTCGCCCGTCCCACCAGGTACGGCACGAGCACCTTGCCCTCGAGGAGGTTGACGCCCCAGAAGAGCAGCACGGTACCACCGGCGAGCGCGGGGGACTCGTTGAGGGCGGCCAGCACCCCGAGCACCGCCGCGATGAACGAGCCGAGCCACGGCACCACGTTCAGCACGGCGGCGAGGGCGCCGATGAGGAGCGCGTATCGCACCCCGAGCACGGTGAGGCCGATGGCGAGAACCGATCCCACGCAGATGCTGACCAGCAGCTGACCGCGCACGTACCCTCCGATGCGGTCGAGCACCGGCTCCGCCAGCTCCATCACCATCGGGCGGTAGGCGGGCGGCATGACGGCGAGGGCGCCGTGGCCGAGCTCGCGCGCGTCCATGACGAGGTAGGCGGCGATGACGAGGATGGCGAGCAGCCCCACCACGCCGCCGACGACACCGGCGGTCACCTTGAGCGTGTTCGCGAGCACGGTGCCGACGACGTCCTGCACCCCGGACGCTTGCGGCGTCGGGATCGACGCACCCCAGCGGCCGATGTACACGTCGAGGTTGCCGAGCCAGCCACGCACGTTGTCCACGAGCTTCGGAAGCTGGTCGATGAACTGCTGCCATTGCTCGGTGAGCGCCGGCCACAGCAGTCGCCCCACGAGCGCGAGCACGCCGCCCGCGACCAGGTAGACAACGAGGACGGTGACGCCACGAGGCACACGGTAGCGCTCGCCGATTAGGGCCGCGGGGAGGATGGCGGCGGCGACGATGAGCGCGGTGAACACGAGGATCCAGATCTGCCACGTGTTGACCACGACCCATACCGCCGCCACCACCGCGAGCACCTGAAACACGAGCGGCCACGGCAGTCGCCCGTCGCGCAGCACTAGCGGTGCACCAGCGGCCACCGTGAGCGGCCACGACCGAGCATCAGCGGTGCACCGTCCGTCGGGCCGGGACTCGCCGGTACGCGCACGCGGCCATCCAGCAGCGCGCGCACTGGCTGAAGTAGTGATCGACTCGGGCCGCGGCGCCGGCGCCCACGAGCAGGGTGATGCTCTTGGCCGGCGTCATCACGCAGGCGTCGCTGAGCTGGACGCCGATGGCATTCCCGGGGCACATACCGAACACCGTGCGCTGATCGCGAACGTCCCACGCCCCATAGCCCGGGCTCACGCGGTTGGTGACACGCACCCCGGCGGCCAGCCCTTCCGCGCACAGCGCGTCGTTCACGTATTCGGCGAGGCTCTCCACCGCCGCCGAGCCGACGCTGTCGAGCATCGCCGCCAGCGGCAATT
>Ga0114129_10012686_pt1 | contig 11997 bp, 11 predicted proteins | sample RhiMetdeltSRZDD1_FD_80071 | JGI IMG/M metagenome (GOLD analysis project Ga0114129, IMG submission 80071) | Populus rhizosphere microbial communities from Tennessee, USA - Rhizosphere MetaG P. deltoides SRZDD1 (version 2) (version 2) | ecosystem: Host-associated > Plants > Roots > Rhizosphere >... | reverse complement strand
GGCACCAGGGCGTAGATGCGGTCGGCACGTACGAACTTGCCGTAACCGAGGGGAATCAGACGAGGCTCACGCTTCGCCATGGCATGTACAGCTTACGGCGACCGGAGGTCGCCTTCGAGATCAGAACGCGGACAGGATGTCCGCGGAGCAATATGTACGCATGGCTTACACGAAGAAGAACCTGAAAGAGGACGTGCAGGATTCCGCGCCCGGCTTCGGCTTCTCCCCCGACATGGAGGCGCGGTTCGCGAGCAAAGACCTCGAGCTGGAGCAGTCCGGCGTCGGTTACGAGCGCTGGTCGCCCAACTTCAGGGTCCCGTTCGGGCACACGCACAAGGGGCAGGAGGAGGTGTACGTCGTCGTGTCCGGCAGCGGCCGGGTCAAGATCGACGACGAGATCGTCGACTTCAAGCAGTGGGACGCCATCCGCGTCCCGGCGGGCGTCTGGCGCTGCTTCGAGGGCGGCCCCGACGGGGCCGAGGTGATTGCCTTCGGAGCGCCCAAGATGGACGATCCGCGCGCCGATTCCGAGATGCAGCCGGGCTGGTGGTCCGACAGTTAGCTCAGCCCGGCCAGCCCTGATGGTGCTCGCGTAGGCGCGCGACCTCGGCCGCGTTGCGCGGGCCGTGCGTGGCGTGGCGACCCTTGATCCGGCTCCGGGCCTCCTCCAGCTCACGCCGCGTGAGCTTGCACGGGACAGCCTCAGGGTCGATCCCGTAGACGCGCGCGCCGTTCAGGCCCAAGACCTTCGCTTTGATCTCCTTCGTGAGCTTCGGATACCCGTAGCGCTCCTGAAACTCCTCGCTGATCTCGAACGAGCGGAACGCCTGGATCTGATCCTGGGGTGCTCCGTAGAAGATGCAGTCGGTACCCCACAGCAGGTTGTCCTCGCCGACGTATTTCAGGAGCTTGCCGAGGACGTGCGCCGCTTGTGTCGGGTCGTGCATGACGGTCCACCAGGTCGAACCGAGCTCGGCGTAGACGTTCTGGTTCGGCTCCGTGCCCTGCTTCTTCATTGCTGCGATCAGGCGATTGATGCCCACACCCGCCGTCGCCTCCGTGTAGGGGCCCTCCGCCGGTCCGGTGCGCTCGAAGCCGGAGTGGTAGATGACAAAGTCGACGTCGGGGAAGTCGCGGGCCGCGCCCGGAACGTCTGCCGGAGTCGCGTACGGGCTGCCGCCGCCGAATCCCTTATGCGCGCAGATCGTCTTGATGCCGAGCTCGCGCGCTTTCTCGATGAACGCGTGACCTACCTGAGGAAGTTCGGCGTCTGCATCGTCGAGACGCCACGCATTTCCGGGGTCCCCGAACGCATCCGGGAAATTCGTAAACACCTTCCATGCCGCGATCGGGTACTTCCGCGCGTTCTCCTCCATCCCGTCGAGGTTGTCCTGTAGCGCGCCGTAATTCGGCAGCACCTGCGCGTGGAGCAGGACGCTCTCCCACCCGCAAACGAGCTCCGCGGTCTCGCGCGTCTCGTCCATGATCGCTGCCGACAACGGACTTCCCTTCGGCGCGATCGGAAGGGCCGAGAGCGTGACCAGGTCCGTGTCGCTCTTCAGGAAGAACTCCTCGAGAAAGACCTCGCGTGAGAAGCATGCGCGCGGATCGTCCTCGCCGCAGTTGACCTGCGGGAATACCTGTCCGAAGAACTGCTCGTCCGGACGTGAGTTCATCAAGTCGTACTCGAGGTGATGGCCCTGCACGTCGAAGATGAACTCGTCGCCGGCCAGTGTCTCGCGTGCGGCGTCTGGGTCTCTCCCGGCCCCCTGCTCGACGGTGAAGGCCCCGCCGGGCTCCTCGTCGCTCGAATCGTTGAAGCAGCCTTGAAGGGTGAGCAGAGTGGTCGCTGCCGCGGTGACCGTGAACATGAAGTCGCGCCGCGAAAGCCCGAGGCTCTTCGCGTTCCGCTCGCACGCCTCGTGCGCCCGCTTGATCGCCTCGCGCTCGACGGCCGTCAGGGGGGCGGGGACGTACTCCCCGTTCGAGCACGGGCCGAACTTGATCGGAAGGCCGGGATCGTCCTGGGGTGGCGTGGCCACGCTTGGTTGACCCTAATCCGATTTGGTCCAGAGAGCCGCAGCGGAAGTGGAGTAAATCGGCCGTTTTGCCGATCTTTGAGCCGTGTTCGGTAACGGCGAACAGCAGAAACGCCTCCTCGAGCAGCAGCTGAGCGACGCCCACCGGCGTCTCGCCGAGCTCGAGCGCGAGCTCGGCATGCGTTCGGGCCGCGACTCGCTCACGGGCCTCCCCGACCTGCGCCGCTTCCATCAGCGCCTCGTCTCCGAGGTCGACCGCTCGCGCCGGCACGGCCATCCGCTTTCCGTCGCCGCGGTCGACATCGACGGCTTCAGCGGCCTCAACGTGTCACACGGCCTCGCCGTGGGCGACGCGATCCTGCGCGCGGCCGGCCGCGTCATCACAGAGCTGACCCGGGCGAACGACTTCGTCGCCCGCTCGCAGGGTGACGAGTTCGTGCTCCTGATGACCGACACCGACTCGGCCGGCGCCAAGCAGTGCGTAGACCGGATCCTGCTCGAGCTCGAGGCCACGGCCGCGGGCCCGATCAGCTGCGTCTCGGCCTCGGCCGGCGTCGCGACGTGGCAGCGGCCGCAGACGCCCGAGCAGCTGCTCGAGGTTGCCCGCCGCGGCATCGAGCGCGCTCGCTCGGACGGCGGCGGCCGTGCCGCCGTCATCACCAGCGGGCTCGAAGACGTCAGCCCGGAGGACGACACGCGCCGCGACGCGATCGTCGGCCTCGCCACCACGCTCCTCGAGCGCGACCGCTACACCGGCGACCACTCGGAGGCCGTCGTCAAGCTGACGGTCCGAGTCGCTGAGGCACTCGCCCTCAACCCGGACGAGGTCGCCCGCGTCGAGACCGCCGCGCTCCTCCACGACGTCGGCAAGGTCGGCATCCCCGACTCCATCCTCCACAAGGACGGGCCGCTCGACGACAACGAGTGGGTGCTGATGAAGGAGCACCCGGTCATCGGTGAGCGGATCCTCCGCGCGATCCCCGGACTGGGCGGCGTTGCCCGCATCGTCCGCCACGAGCACGAGCGCTGGGACGGAGGCGGGTACCCGGACGGCATCGCCGGCGACCAGATCCCGATCGGCAGCCGCATCATCCTCACCTGCGACGCCTACCACGCCATGACGAGCGACCGCCCCTACCGCAAGGCGATGTCGCACGAGGATGCGCTGAGGGAGCTGCGGAAGAACGCCGGGACCCAGTTCGACCCCCAGGTCGTCGAGGCGCTCATGGGCTGCCTCTACGGCGACCGCACGCTCTCCGCGCACGACGCCGCCTCCGAGTAGGCGCCCCCGCGCAGGGCCATGGACGTATGTCCGATGGCCAACCCTCAGGGGCGGGTTCATCCTGATATCGATGCCCGATCTCCAGGAAGCTTTGGGCTGGACCAAGTTCCGCGTCGACGACGTCTACGGCACCCGTGTGGGCGTCGTTGAGGACATCTACGTCGACCACGAGACCGACGAGCCGTGCTGGATCCTCGTGAAGATGGGCCGCTTCTCGGACGCGCATGCGCTGCTCCCGATTCGGGACGTCGTTGCCGGCCAGGGCCACATCTGGATCCCGTACGAGAAGGACCTCATCCGGCGCGCACCGCAGATCTCTGCCGGCATGCCCCTCTCCCAGGAGACCGAGCGCGCGCTATGCGTGCACTACGGCGTGATGTCCTCGCGCGGCGCCGAGATCTCCGAGGTCCCGGGCAGCGCGCTGACGGCGGCGAGCATCCACGGCCCGCCGCCGGTCAACACTCACTAGCGGCGGGGCCCTTCGCTAGCCGGCGATGCCGGAACGGCGCGGGCCGCCGAAGACGTCGTCAAGGATCGACGACGGGTCCGGGAGCCTGAACGCGCGCTGCAGCTCGGCGTGGACCTCTTCGCGGGTCGAGCCGGCGACTGCCATCTGGAGCGCGACGAGGCGCGCGCCGTCGAAGCGGGCGTCGTTGTGGTCGTCCACCCTGTGCTCTGGTTCCGGTACGGGCTCCGGCCGGGGCGGGACGGGCGCGCGCCTGGCCGGCGAAGCGGGTGCAGGCGGGGGCGGCGGGGCCGCGGGCCGAACCGACGCAGACGCCGGGCGAGCCGTATGGGTCACCGGCGGAGGCGGTGCAGGAGCCGACGCCGGCGGGACGTGAGGCGCGGACCGCGGGACATGGGCGGTGGAACGGGGCACCGTACGCCGCGTGCCGCTCTCACGTGCGACGTTCTCGGACGCCTCGCCGAGGCTGCGCAGAAGCTCGTCGAACTGGCGCCGGACGTGGCCGGTCGCGTCGATCCGCTCGAACAGCATCTCCGTGCGCTCGACGACCCCATCGGTCATCTCAGACAGGAGTTGCATCCGCTGCTCGACGAGCTCGTCGGCCCGGCGCCGGGCCTCCTCGACGATCCGGTCGGCGTCGGCCTGCGCCTCACGGCGCATCAGCTCGGCTTCGCGCTCGGCGTCGCGCAACAGACCCGCTGCCTCAGCCTCGGCCGCACTCACGATCGACTGGACACGCTGAGATGCATCCCCCGCAAAACTTCCAAAGTTGAATCGATCCACGCGCCCACGGTACCACCGGGCGCGTGCAGGCAATACCGGACTTTTGTCTAGTCAGCCGCCGAATTGCCAGGATTCTTGCGCGGCACCAGGACGGCACGCTTGAACTCGGCAACCAGGGTGTTGTCCTGCTTGAAGACCTTCGTGTGGACCTTCACCACGCCGCGATCGGGCTTCGAACGCGACGGCGTCACCTCGAGCACTTCGCTTTCGCAGAAGAGCGTGTCGCCGTGGAAGACGGGCGCCGGATGCTTGAGGTCCTCGGTGGCGAGGTTCGCGATCGCCTTGCCGGATACGTCCCCCACGCTCATCCCGAGCGCAAGCGAGTAGACGAGCGGCCCGACCACGACGTTCTGGCCCTGCTGCGACTCCTGGGCGTAGACGTCGTTGATGTGGAGCGGGTGGTGGTTCATCGTGAGCAGGCAGAAAAGGTGGTCGTCCGCCTCCGTCACGGTCTTCGCGGGCCAGTGCTTGTAGACGGCCCCGACCTCGAACTCCTCGAGGTAGCGCCCGTACTGGCGCGCGCCGCTGGCCTCGCGCGTCGCCTGATCCGTATCCAGTCTGTGTTCTTGTTCAGTCGTAGCCATAAGGGCGCGGCACATTAGCGATACGGGAGAAAGCGGGCAGGATGCTCGCAATCCCATCAGAACGCGGCCGGGACGGCCGCGGATGTAACCTCGCGCGTTCTATGCGAAGCCCCAGAGATTTCTTCAAGCCCCTCGCGATCGACGCGCCCGAGCCCGTCCGCGAGATCCCCTTCAAGCCCTCGCGGATGATCCACTTCCTCGACTTCTCGAACGAGAAGATGGTCGCGAAGGTCCCCGACATCGCGCCCACCGTCGACATCCTGCTCGGCAACCTCGAGGACGCGATCCCGGTCGACCGCAAGGAGGCGGCGCGCGAGGGCCTGATCAAGGTCGGGCGTGACATGGAGCTGGGCGACACACAGCTGTGGACGCGCGTCAACTCGCTCGAGTCGCCGTGGGTGCTCGACGACCTGACGCAGGTGGTCACCGAGATCGGCCACAAGCTCGACGTCGTGATGATCCCGAAGGTCGAGGGGCCCTGGGACATCCATTACGTCGACCGCCTCCTCGCGCAGCTCGAGGCGAAGGCGAAGATCGAACGTCCGATCCTGATCCACGCGATTCTCGAGACCGGCCAGGGCGTCGTGCACCTCGAGGAGATCGCACAGGCGTCACCGCGCATGCAGGGCATGAGCTTCGGGCCCGCGGACCTCGCTGCGTCGCGCCGCATGAAGACGACACGCGTCGGTGGCGGCCACCCCGGCTACCGCACGATCGAGGACCCGGACCCGGACAACGCGGACGCTCCGCGGCAGTCCTACATGCAGGACCCGTGGCACTACTCGATCGCGCGCATGGTCGACGCCTGCACGAGCAACGGCCTGCTGCCCTTCTACGGCCCCTATGGGGACATCAAGGATGTCGACGGCTGCGAGACCCAGTTCCGCGCCGCGTTCCTGCTCGGCTGCGTGGGCGCCTGGTCTCTGCACCCGGTGCAGATCGACATCGCGAAGAAGGTGTTCTCCCCGCCGCCCGACGAGGTCAAGTTCGCGAAGAAGGTGATCGAGGCGATCCCGGACGGCCGCGGTGTCCACATGATCGACGGCAAGATGCAGGACGACGCCACCTGGAAGCAGTGCAAGGTGATGGTCACCCTCGCGGAGATGCTCGCGCAGAAGGACCCGGACCTCGCCGAGGCCTACGGGTTCAACAACGGCGGCGATCCCACCACCGCCGACCAGCCGACGAGCTAGCCGAGCCTCTCCTCGAGCGCGTCGACCTGCGCAGCGAGCTCCTTCGGGAGCTTGTCGCCGAACTTCGCGTAGTGCTCGCGGATCGACGGGAGCTCCGCCTTCCACTGCTCGGCGTCGACCTCGAGCAGCGCCGCGAGGTCTTCGGCCGAGATGTCGAGACCATCTGTCGGTAGCGCGTCCTGGGTCGGGAGGTAGCCGATCGGCGTCTCGCGCGCTTCCGCGGTGCCGGCCACGCGGCCGAAGACCCACGCAAGCACGCGCGAGTTCTCGCCGTAGCCGGGCCATAGCCAGCGCCCGTCGTCGTCCTTGCGGAACCAGTTGACGTAGAAGATCTGCGGTAGCTTCGCGCCCTCGCGACGGCCGATCTCGAGCCAGTGGGCGAAGTAGTCGCCCATGTGGTACCCGCAGAAGGGCAGCATCGCCATCGGGTCGCGGCGGAGCTTGCCGACCGCGCCCGCGGCGGCCGCGGTCGTCTCCGAGGCCATGATCGAGCCGAGGAACGTGCCGTGCTCCCAGTCGAACGCCTCGTGCACGAGCGGCACGACCCCCGAGCGGCGGCCGCCGAACAGGATCGCGTCGATGGGCACCCCGGCCGGGTCGTCCCACTCGTCGGCGGCGCACGGGTTCTGCGCGACCGGCACGGTGAAGCGGCCGTTCGGATGTGCGGCGGGCGCGTCCGAGTCGGGCGTCCAGTCGTTGCCCTTCCAGTCGATGAGATGCTCGGGCACGTCCTTCGTCATGCCCTCCCACCACACGTCGCCGTCGTCGGTTTTGGCGACGTTCGTGAAGATCGTGTTCCGCGCGACGGTGCCCATCGCGTTCGGATTCGTCTCGACGCCGGTGCCCGGAGCGACGCCGAAGAAGCCCGCCTCGGGGTTGATCGCGTACAGGCGGCCGTCGTCGCCGAACTTCATCCAGGCGATGTCGTCGCCGACCGTCTCCGCCTTCCAGCCCTCGAGGGTCGGAATGATCATCGCCAGGTTGGTCTTGCCGCACTGCGACGGGAACGCCGCGGCGATGTACTTCGACTCACCCTCGGGCGAAGTCAGCTTGAGGATCAGCATGTGCTCGGCGAGCCAGCCCTCGTCGCGCGCCATTGCCGACGCGATGCGAAGCGCAAAGCACTTCTTGCCGAGCAGCGCGTTGCCGCCGTAGCCCGAGCCGTACGACCAGATCTCGCGCGCCTCCGGGAAGTGGACGATGTACTTCTCGCTGTTGCATGGCCAGACGACGTCGTCCTCCGGGCTCTCGATCGGGGCGCCGACCGAGTGCAGGCACGGCACGAAGTCGCCGTCGTCGCCGATCACCTCGAGCGCGCCCGTCCCCATGCGGGTCATCATCCGCATGTGCACGGCGACGTAAGCCGAATCGGTCAGCTGGACGCCCACGTGCGCGATCGGTGAGCCGAGCGGGCCCATCGAGTACGGCACCACGTACATCGTGCGGCCCTTCATCGCTCCGCGGAAGAGCTCTGTCAGCTTCTCGCGCATCTCAGCCGGCTCGCACCAGTTGTTGGTCGGGCCTGCGTCCTCCTCGCGCTCGGAGCAGATGAACGTGCGGTCCTCGACGCGCGCGACGTCGTCGGGATCGGAGCGGGCCAGGAACGAATGCGGCCGGGCCTCCTCGCTCAGCTTCTCGAACACCCCCGCCTCGACCATCTCCTGACAGAGGCGGTCGTACTCCTCCTGGGACCCGTCACACCAGTGGATCGACTGCGGTTCCGTGAGCTCAGCTACTTCGTCGACCCACGCCTTGAGCCTGGCGTGGGACGTGGGCGCGTCCGTGGCTACGGAACTCTCCATTTCGGTCGATCAGCTCCTATCGGGTCGGTGGGGCAAGGCGGTGCATTGTGCCGTACCGGCGATTCCGACGCCGAGTTAGGACTGTGCTAACGCGCCAAACGGCAGACGAAGCCGAACTCGCTCCGGCGCGTCTCCCCCGTGCGTCCACCGCCCACGCCGGGGCTCTTGGCGCGCCTGCGCCTGCTGGCGCTGGCCCCCGCGGGCGCCTTGAGCCACGTGCGCCGCACGGCCGCGGTCCGGGTCCGCTGGTCGCCGCGGTCGAAGCGCAGCACGTCGATCCCGCGGGCGAAGTCGAGCGCGTACACGATCGATCCCGTCGGGTCAGTCGGCGCGAACAGCACCGACCACGTCTCGCCCTTCGTCGGCACCCAGTAGCCGACCTGGCGAATTCCCGCCGGATCGGACACGTCGAGGAAGCGCGTGCCCTCCTCGTACCAGCCACCCGCGACCAGGCCGTCGCGCTCGTCGAAGTAGTGCGCAGAGCACAGCCCCGTGACGGGCGCCCACCCGCGCCCTTCGACGAGGCTCGCGAGCTCGGTCTCGAACAGGTCGAGCAGCACGAGCTTCTTGGCCCCGGTGGAGGTGGTCTTGTCGGTGATCCCCCACGTCTGGAAGCTGCCCGCCCCCTCGCAGGTCGGCCGGTTGTAGTCCTCCTCGACGACGCCCACGACCTTGCCTGTGCCCCCCGCGGGATATGTCTTGCCGGGTTTCTGGTCGAAGTCACCCCGCGACGACTTCTTGCTGAAGCGGAGGCTGTCGTGGTGGATCAGGTCGATCGGGGTCTCCCCCTTCCCGCCGATGCCGAAGACGGGATCCGGCCCGGGGAAGCCGAGCTGGCCGGAGTTCTTGATGTTCTCGTCGGTCCGCATGACCAGCTTCGGGTTGAGGGGGTCCTTTACGTCGTACGCTGCGCTGCCGTCACCGCCGACGATCCAGGCGAGGCCCTGGCCGTCCACCTGCACGTCGTGCGTCGCGATCGAGGTGATCACCGGCTTGAAGCGCTTGGCACGCACGGGCGCCGCCGGATTGCGCAGGTCGACGATCTCGATCCCCTCGGCGGTGCCGGCCAGGTAGGCGAAGTTGCAGTCCTGGATGCACGAGGCCGTGTGGCCGATCCCGGCGTCCTGCGGCTCGGGGAGGCCGAAGATCCCCGGGATGCCGGTCGTGATGAACCCCGTCGGCAGCGCGGACTTGAGCACGGGCAGCCGCGGGTTCGAGATATCGATGACGTAGAGGACGCCCACGCCCTCGCTCGGGTCGTTCGACACCAGCAGGATGTTCCCGCCCAGGTCGACGTCCTCGTTCTCGAAGTGCGGCAGCGGCAGCGCGCCGACAGGCACCGGGAGCTCAGGGTTCGTGATGTCGTAGACCGTCAGCCCCTCGGTCGTCGTGACGTACATGTAGTTGTCGCGGAACCGGGCGCCGATCGGGTGCGGTACCGGCAGCGTGGCGAGCGGCTCGACGTTGTTCGACACGAGCGGCTTCTGACCGCCCACGAAGTCCGGAAGCTGCGCCGACGCCGTAGCGGGCACGGAGAGAGCAGCGGCGATGACCAGGAGGGCGAGTCGGCGCAAGGTGGGCCTCGGAATCACGATACGCCCGAATCGCGGCTACCGCTAGGGTTCCCGCCCCTCATGCGGTTCTTCGAGTACGAGAGCAGGCAAATCCTCGAGCGTGAAGGCATCCCCGTCGCGGGTGGCGGCTTCGCCACCAACGCCGAGGGCGCCAAGCAGATCGCGGCCGACATCGACGGCCCCGTGGTCATCAAGTCGCAGGTGCTCACGGGCGGCCGGATGAAGGCAGGCGGCGTGAAGTTCGCCGACACGCCAGAGGAATGCGAGGCGCACGCCAAGGAGATCCTCGCGCTCGAGATCAACGGCCACATGCCGCGCGGGGTCCTCGTCGGCGCGAAGGCGCCGATCGCCCAGGAGTACTACGCGGGCGTCATCTACGACGGGATCGCCAAGAAGCCGACGTTCGTGTTCTCGGACATGGGCGGCATCGACATCGAGGAGGTCGCCGAGCAGCACCCCGACCACATCGGGCGCGGCCATTTCTCGACGATCCTGCCCCACATGGACTTCATCGCCAAGGACGTGATCGCGTCCGTCGGAATCACGGGCTCGGACCTCAACCGCATGACGCCGATCCTGTCGAAGCTCGCGCAGCTCTTCGTCAAGTACGACATGACGCTCGCGGAGATCAACCCGCTCGTGAAGCTCGAGGACGGATCGTTCATGGCGGTCGACGCGCACATGGACATGGAGAACGAGGGCCGTCCGCGCCAGAAGGCGCTGCTGAAGGACCTCGGTGTCGCCGACGAGGAGACGCGCGAGGCGCGCGACCCGACCGAGTTCGAGATCAAGGGCGAGCAGATCGACTCCGCGGACCACCGCGGCGTCGCCGGCAACGTCACGGAGTTCGACGGCAACCTCGGTCTCGTGATCGGGGCCGGCGGTGGCTCGCTGACGCTCTTCGACGCGGTGCGCCGCTACGGCGGCGAGCCGGCCAACTACTGCGAGATCGGCGGCAACCCGAGCGTGTCGAAGGCGAAGAACCTGACGAAGCTCGTACTCGAGAAGCCGGGCGTCGACAAGATCGCGGTGATGATGTCGATCGTCTCGAACACCCGTGTGGACATCGTCGCCCGCGGCGTGATCAAGGCGTGCCTCGAGCTCGGGCACGACCCGGCCGAGAAGGTCGCCGTCTTCCGCATCCCCGGCGCCTGGGAGGACGAGGGCTTCAAGATCCTCGAGAAGTACGGGATCGAGTACTTCGACCGCTCGGTGTCGATGCACGAAGCGGCGAAGCGAGCAGTGGAGAAGATCCAGAATCTGCGGCCGGACGAAGCAGTTGATCAACAGGACGCGAGGCCGGAGGCCTCGCGGAGGTAACCGTGTTAATCGACGAGAACACCACCTTCATCGTCCAGGGCATCACCGGGCGCGAGGCCGTGAACCTGACGCGCGAGTGTCTCGACTACGGCTCGAAGATCATCGGCGGCGTCACCCCCGGCCGCAAGGGCCGCGAGGTCCACGGCGTCCCGGTGTACGACTCGGTCGCGCAGCTCTGCGAGGAGCTCGGCCAGGTGCCCGACGGATCCGTCGTCACCGTCCCGCCGGCGTTCACGAAGGACGCGGTGTTCGAGGCGATCGAGTCGGGCGTCAAGTTGATCGTGATCGTCACCGAGCGCATCCCGCGCTTCGACGTGGCGCAGATGGTCGAGCTGGCGAACCTGCGCGGCGCGCGGATCATCGGCCCGAACTGCCTCGGGATCATCCGCCCCGGGATCGCCAAGATGGGTGGCGTCGGCGGCCCGGCGAAGGACGCGGAGAAGGCGTACCAGCCCGGCCGCGTCGGCGTGATGTCGCGCTCGGGCGGCATGACCACCGAGATCTCTTCCACGCTGACCGCCGCCGGCCTCGGCGTGTCGACCGCCGTCTCGATCGGCGGCGACGCGATCATCGGCTCGAGCTATGCCGAGCTGATGCCGCTCTTCGAGGAGGACGAGCAGACGGAGGCGATCGTCATCTACACCGAGCCCGGCGGCCGAATGGAGGCGGAGCTCGCGCGCTACGTGACCGAGAACGACTCCAAGCTGCCGATCGTCGCGTTCATGGCCGGCCGCTTCATGGACGAGATGCCGGGCATGAGCTTCGGCCACGCCGGCACGATCGTCGAGGGCAAGGCCGACACCGCCGCCGAGAAGATCAAGCGCCTGCAGGACGCGGGCATCACGGTCGCCGAGGAGATCTCCGAGATCCCCGACCTCGTCAAGGAGAAGATCGGGGTGGCCGCATGAGCGAGGCCGTCTTCATCAACGTCGAGGTCGCCGACGACATCCGCTC
>Ga0114129_10012684_pt1 | contig 11998 bp, 8 predicted proteins | sample RhiMetdeltSRZDD1_FD_80071 | JGI IMG/M metagenome (GOLD analysis project Ga0114129, IMG submission 80071) | Populus rhizosphere microbial communities from Tennessee, USA - Rhizosphere MetaG P. deltoides SRZDD1 (version 2) (version 2) | ecosystem: Host-associated > Plants > Roots > Rhizosphere >... | reverse complement strand
TTGACGATCGTGGCGCTGCTCGCGTGTTACATCCCCGCCCGGCGCGCAACGAAAGTCGATCCGTTAGTAGCGCTGCGGTATGAATAGGATCACAAAAAGCACAAAATGATCGAACAACTCCTCAACGACCTGCGATACGGTGCGAAGGTGCTCTGGAAGAGTAAGGGTGTGACGATCGTGGCGGTGGTTTCGCTTGCGATCGGAATCGGGGCAAACTCCGCGATCTTCAGCCTCGTCAACTCGATGCTCTTACGACCGCGCCCAGTGTCGCAGCCGGAACAACTCGTCGAGGTCTTCGTTAGCGAAGGCGAAAATCCATACCACGCCACTTCATATCCCAGCTATCTCGAACTCCGCGACAACAACGAAGTGTTCACGGGCCTCGCGGCTTACGGCGTCGAGCAACTCAAGCTCGGCGGCGATAACGTCGAGCAGATTTGGGGTGAGGTCGTTTCGGGAAACTACTTTGACGTCTTAGGTGTTGCAGCTCAAAAAGGCCGCACATTTTCCGCGGAAGAAGATCTCGTGCCCGGACGAAATCCCGTGACTGTGATTTCGCACGGCTTGTGGCAAAGAAGATTCAATTCAGATCCCGAGATCGTCGGTAAGACGGTTACGATTAACGCGCAGCAACTGACCGTCATCGGCGTCGCGCCGCCTTCATACACGGGAATGATTCGCGGGTTCGCGATGGAAGTCTGGATCCCGGCGATGACGATGCCGCTGCTCAGCCGGTCCGGCGAAGGAACGCTGGGCCGTGGTAATCGCGGGTTGAGGATGATTGGCCGTCTCAAGCCGGACACAACCGTCGAACAGGCGCGTGCACGCTTTGATCTGAGGTCGGCATTCGCATGGCGCTCGGCGCTTTGCAGAAAGACATTCTGCGACTGGTGATTGGGCAGGGAATGGTTGTGGTGACGATCGGGTTGGCGTTCGGGTTCGTACTGTCGCTCGTGCTGTTGCGGTTGTTGTCGAGTTCGCTGGTTAAGTTGGAACTGCCGCTGCCGATCAGTGCGACCGACCCATTGACGTTTGCGAGCGTCACGATATTGCTCGCACTCGTAGCGCTGCTGGCTTGTTACGTCCCAGCGCGGAGAGCGACGAAAGTCGATCCGATTGAGGCTTTAAGGTATGAGTAGAGTCGTACTTGGATGAGGTCAGTACCACCCGCTACCGCAGGTGGTACTGACCTCATCCAAGCACGGTCTGCAAATAACAAGGAGATCAAGATGGTATCAACACTCTGGCAAGACATACGTTACGGCGCGAGAATGCTGCTGAAAAATCCGGGCGTCACGATCATCGTGATCATCGCGCTGGCGCTTGGCATCGGCGCCAACACGGCGATTTTCAGCGTTGTGAATACGGTGCTCCTCCGCCCGCTGCCGTATCACGAATCGGACCGTTTGGTTTTTCTCAACGAGAAGAGTCCCGTGCTCGACGAGATGTCGATCTCCTATCCAAACTTCACTGACTGGCGTAACCACAATCAGTCGTTTGAAAAAATCGGTGTTTACAATCGCGCCAGCTACAACCTCACCGGCGCCGGCGAGGCAGAGCGCATCGTCACCGGCCAGGTCTCGGCGGATCTGTTTTCAGTCCTGCGTGTGAACGCGCTTCACGGCCGCGTGTTTACAAACGAAGAGGACAAACCCGGTGGTCCACCGGTTGTCGTGCTGAGTTACCCTTTGTGGCAACGTCGATTCGGCGGTCAAACAAGCATTCTCAACCAGCCGATCACACTCAACAACAAGAGCTACACCGTCATCGGCATCATGCCCGAGAGCTATCTCTATCCGAGCCGCGTGGAGATGTGGGTGCCGGTGGGCCAACTTTCGGACCAGCCGAGCTGGCAGAGTCGCGGCAATCATCCCGGCTTATATGGCGTCGCGCGTTTGAAACCCGGCGTGACGTTCGAACAGGCTGAGGCCGATATGAACAATGTCGCGGCCAACCTCGAGAAACAGTATCCCGACACGAACACTGCGACTCGCGTCAGGATGCGGCCGCTGATCGAGATCTTTGTCAGCGACGTGCGTCGCGCGCTGTGGGTGATCTTCGGCGCCGTGTTCTTCGTGTTGTTCATTGCCTGCGCAAACATCGCGAACCTTCTGCTGGCGCGAGCCACAGCACGTAAGAAAGAGATGGCGATTCGCACTGCTGTCGGCGCGAGTCGCTGGCGCATCGCTCGCCAGTTGCTGACCGAAAGCATTTTGTTGTCGCTGATTGGCGGCGGCATCGGTCTGGTGCTGGCGCGTTGGGGTGTTGACCTCATTCTGTATGTGAGTCCTAATGCCATCCCGCGATCGCGCGAGATCGGTCTCGACTGGACGGTGCTCGCGTTCACTGTGGGCGTGTCGTTCCTGACGGGAATTCTGTTTGGGTTGCTTCCAGCCATTCAGGCAGGCGACGTCGACGTGCATGAGACGTTGAAAGAGACAGGTCGCGGCGTCAGCGGGCGGCAATGGTTACGCAGTTCGCTGGTCGTTGTTGAAGTGGCGACAACACTGGTGCTACTCATCGCCGCGGGCCTGATGATCCGAAGTTTTTATCTGCTACAGAAAGTTAATCCAGGCTTTTCAGACGAGCACCTGACGAGCTTCAGTGTCTCGCTGCCGCAGAAGAAGTACGCGACTGAAGAACAGCAGGCTTCTTTCTACAATCGTTTGCTCGAGAATGTTCGCGCGCTGCCGGGCGTCGAGTCGGCAGCAGCGGCGTCGGGTCTGCCGCTTGGCAATAACGGCTGGCAGACGTCGTTTGTGATCGACGGTCAGCCTGTTCCGCCGCGCGAACAGATACCGCTGATGGAAGCGTGTCTGGTCACGCCCGACTATTTCAAGGCGATGAACATTCCCGTGTTGCGTGGGCGTGTGTTCACAGATCGTGACGATCGTTCGCACCTCGCGGGACGTGATTTGAGCAAGCTGAACGAGAACCAGAGAGCGATCGCTGGATTGAATTCGATCGTTATTGACGAAGAGTTTGCGAAACGTTACTGGCCGAACGAAGACCCGGTCGGCAAGCGCGTGAGATTAGGAACGGAAAACGACGCGCCAAGGCTCGAAGTGCTGGGTGTTGTCGGGCGCGTGAAGATGGAAAGTCTTAACCAAAACAGCGATCGCGTGCAGGGTTACTTTCCGTACAACCAGACACCTGACAATAGTATGACGGTGATTATCAAAGGCGCGGCTGATCCGAACCAGTTGATCTCTTCCGTGCGTGGCGCGATCAAGGAGATCGATCCCGATCAACCGCTCTACAGTGTCCGCACGATGAACGAGATTCGCGCGGAGTCAGTGGCGGGGGAACGTTTGAACCTGACGCTGCTGAGTCTGTTTGCGGGCATCGCTCTGGTGCTGGCGATCGTTGGAATTTATGGTGTGATGTCGTACTCGGTCACGCAACGGACGCATGAGATTGGGATACGCATGGCCATCGGCGCGCGGCCGCGCGACGTCTTCAAGATGGTCCTGGGGCAGGGAATGAAGCTCGCGCTGATCGGCGTCGTGCTTGGGTTGGGTTTTGCGTTTGCGCTGACGCGGCTGATGCAAACGATGCTCTTCGGTGTGGAACCGACAGACAAGCTCACGTTTGCGGCAATCTCGATCATGCTGATCACCGTGGCACTGCTGGCGTGTTATCTCCCCGGGCGCCGCGCAACAAAAGTCGAGCCAACGATTTCGTTGCGATATGAATAAGTAGCTTCTCTGTGCGTACCTCTGCGTTCCTCTGCGCCTCTGCGGTAAACATCCATTCACCGCAGAGGCGCAGAGGAACGCAGAGATACGCAGAGTAAAACAAACCTTGAACAATCTGCGTTACGCTCTGAGAAGTCTTATGAAACAACCCGGCTTTGCGGCCGTGGTTGTGATCACGCTTGCCCTCGGGATTGGTGCGAGCACTGCGATCTTCAGCGTTGTCAACGCGGTGCTGCTGCGACCACTACCTTACGCCCACGCCGATCGCCTGCAAGTGATCTGGGGTAACTATCGCGCCCTCAACATCCAGCGCCTGCGCGCGAAAGCCGCGGAGTACGACGATTACACAAAGCAAACACAAGTATTTGACGTGGTCGCTGCGTATTCGAATCAGAGCTTTAACGTGTCCACCGGTTCCGAGCCTGAACGCATACGCGGCGCTTACGTTTCCGCGAACCTCTTTCCGATGCTGGAAGCGCAACCGGCTGTAGGGCGAGTATTCAACGCCGGCGAGCAACAGGATCGCCTAGTCGTGTTGAGCGACGGCTTCTGGCAACGACGCTTTGAGGGCGACCGCAGCATCATCAACCAGAGCATCACGCTCGACAATCAAAGCTACACCGTGATCGGCGTAATGCCCGCCTCGTTTCAGTTTCCACATCGTAGTATCTCCTGGAGCGAGCCGGCCGACGTCTGGCTACCCTTGAACTACAGTGGCGAGCAGGTGACGACCCGACGTGGTCCATACTTTCTCAACGTGTTGGCGCGTCTAGCACCGGGCGTCACGCTCGAACAGGCTCGCGCCCACATGGACGCGCTCGGGCAGCGATTCGAGCGTGAGCTGAGCGGTTATCGTGGTCCAAGAGGTGAAGCCGGCGGCTGGCACATCAGCGTGACGCCTTTGCAGGAAGAGGTCGTCGGCAGCAGCCGTCGCACGTTGCTCGTGCTTCTCTTCGCAGTTGGTTTACTGCTGCTGATTGCGTGCGCCAACGTCGCCAATCTGCTGCTGATGCGATCGGCAAAGCGACAAAAGGAGCTGGCGATTCGTGCAGCCCTTGGCGCCAGCCGTTGGCAGATTGCAAGACAGTTGCTCGTCGAAGGCCTGCTACTCGCAACTCTGGCAGCGGCTTTGGGATTCGTGTTTGTGAGTTGGGGAATTCGCGCGCTTGCGCTGCTTGGTCCTTCGATCGTGCCGAGAGCACAGGAAGTCAGTATCGACGCAAGTGTGTTTGCGTTCATGGCGGCGGCAGTGGCGCTTATTAGTGTCGGGTTTGGGTTTGTAGCAGCCAGTCCAGTTTCCAAACTCGATCTACAGGAGCGCTTGAGCAGCACCCGGCAGTCTGTAGGACCACGTACGCGACACTGGAACAACGTTCTGGTCGTCGCCGAAGTTTCGCTGGCGGTCCTTCTGCTGGTAGGTTCCGCACTGCTGGTGAAGAGTTTGTTGCGTGTGCAAAGCACAAATCCGATCGTTGGCCAGAACGTGTTAAGTATTGACATCGATCTCTCGGCGGCTGCTTATCAGGAGCCAGAGCGTGCATCAGATTTTTATCGCCAGCTCTTGCAACGGATTGGGTCATTTCCCGACACGTCGGTGAGCTTTGGCACGCTGCAACCGTTGAGTGGTAGTGCTGGAAGCGATCCATTTGCGATTGAGGGACGTCAACTCGATCCGACAAATCTGACTGCGGCCGGGTGGCAGTTGGTCGGCGCCAACTATTTCAAGACGCTTGGAATACCATTAATTAAAGGACGTGACCTGACGCCTGAAGACATGGAGCCTGGAGCGCCGGGCGTGGCGGTGATCAACGAAAAGATGGCGGCGCGATATTGGCCCAACGAAGATCCGATTGGGCGTCGCATTACGCTCGGACTGCCGCGTCCTGAGAATCCCTGGATCACGATCGTCGGAATTGCGAAGGACGTGCCGCGAAGACTCGATTCGCAACCTGAGCCGGCGTGGTACACGTCTCGAGTCGCGGCGCCGCAACGGCGTCGCTACGTGTTTGTGCGTACCGGATTATTCGGACCAACGCTGTTTCGAGCAATTCGCGAAGAGGTTGCGGCGATCGATAAGCATCAGCCGGTCACGAGCATCAAGCTCATGGACGACGTGATCGAAGAGACAACGGCGCCGCGACGGTTCACGACCGCGTTGCTTGGGGTGTTTGCTGCGATTGCACTGTTGCTGGCGACGCTGGGAATCTACAGTGTGATCTCCTATTCGATTGCTTTACGCACGCAGGAGATCGGCATTCGCATGGCACTGGGCGCGCAGAGATCTTCGATCCTGAGGATGGTTATCGGGAAGGGAATCGCGCTGACGTTGATCGGAGCGGTGATAGGACTCGGCGCGGCGTTTGTGCTGACGCGCTGGATGTCGAGCATGTTGTTTGGCGTCTCGGCGTCGGATCCGGCGGCGTACGTGCTGGTGTTCCTCGTTGCGCTTGGCGCGGCATTGCTCGCGTGTTTGATCCCCGCTCGTCGCGCCACGAGAGTCGATCCACTCATCGCGCTACGATATGAGTAAGATTTCTCTGCGATCTCTGCGTATCTCTGCGATCTCTGCGTTAAACCTTCTTCTAACGCAGAGGGCCGCAGAGATACGCCGAGATCGCAGAGGAGGATTTCGCATTTCTGCCGTTTCTCGGGCATTATTCATTCTATGCCTCGCATTCTAATCGCCGACGATCAGGCAGACGTGCTTGCAGCGTTGAGCCTGCTGCTGAAGGGTGAGCGGTTTCAAATCGAGACCGCGTCGTCACCTGAAGGTGTGCTCAAAGCCATCGACACGCGCGAGTTCGACATCGTGCTGATCGATCTCAACTACGCTCGCGACACGACTTCGGGCAGCGAAGGCCTCGACTTGCTCACGCGGATTCGCGCCGCGGATCCGACTCTGCCAGTAGTCGTCATGACTGCATGGGGCAGCGTCGATCTCGCAGTCGAAGCAATGCGGCGCGGTGCGCGCGACTTCATTCAGAAGCCGTGGGACAACGCACGCCTCCTGGCGGTACTACGAACGCAGGTCGAACTTGCGGAGGCCTTGCGACGCGGCCGCCGTCTGGAAGCCGAAAACATCGCACTGCGAGACAGTGTTTCCGACGCCAATAACGACATACCGCAGATTGTTTCAGAATCTCCCGCGATGAGGTCCGTGCTGAACCTCGTCGAACGCATTGGTCCTGCCGATGCCAACGTCCTCATCACCGGTGAAAACGGTACGGGTAAAGAAGTGATCACGCGTGTGCTTCATTCGATCTCTTCGCGCCGCTCAAAGCCACTGATCTCCCTGAACGCAGGCGCGCTCGCCGAAGGTGTTTTCGAGAGCGAGTTATTTGGTCACGTGCGGGGAGCGTTTACGGATGCGAAGAGCGATCGCGTCGGACGTTTCGAACTCGCGGATGGCGGTACGCTATTTTTGGATGAGATTGGAAACGTGCCGTTGAATTTGCAGCCGAAGCTGCTTCGTGTTCTGGAGACAGGTGAGTTTGAGCGTGTCGGATCTTCGAAGACGCAAAAGGTGAACGTTCGGCTGTTGTCCGCGACGAATGCGGATCTGCATGCCGAAGTTGCAGCCGGCAAGTTTCGCCAGGATCTTCTCTTTCGGCTCAACACAGTCGAGATACGTCTGCCACCGCTGCGCGACCGCCTCGAGGACATTCCCATTCTCGCCGAACACTTTTTGAAACTGCATCGCGAGCGTTATCGGCGCTCGATCATGGGCTTCACACCTGAAGCGCTCGATACTCTGCGACATCACATGTGGCCGGGAAACGTGCGTGAGTTGGACCACGTGATCGAACGGGCCGTGCTGATGAGTCCTGGAAGCATCGTGACGCCGTTCGATCTTGCGCTCGAAGCGACACCCGATGCGCGTTTGTCCGCGCGCCTCGAAGAGATGAGCCTCGAAGACGCCGAGCGCCTGCTGATCAAAAAAGCCCTCGCCCGTTTCGAAGGCAATGCAAACCGCGCTGCCGAAGCCCTCGGCCTCAGCCGCAGTGCGTTGTACCGTAGGTTGCAGAAATATGGATTGGGTTCATAATGGCCACAAAAAGGCACAAAAAGCACAACTGTGAGTACGCCCGTTAAGTCCCCGAAACAGCTTCAGCCATTCTCCGCGCTCGACCCTGAACTCAGACACGGGCATCGTCTGAAATTTGAACGGCGTATCACTCTGCTCGCTCTGGGCGCCGGTTTCCCTGCCGTCGCTTTGTGTGCGTTTCTGCTCTGGTTCGACGGTTATTCCGCACAGGTCCAGTGGACGATCGATCTGCTCCTGGTCCTGCTCTGGCTCGGTATCTCATTCAACCTGCGAACGCGCATCGTCCGCCCGCTGCAAACACTCTCAAACATTCTTGCGGCGATTCGCGAAGGCGACTACTCCATCCGCGGCCGTCGCGCACTCTCAGGCGACGCGCTCGGCGAAGTGATGTTGGAAGTGAACGATCTGGGCCAAACGCTGCGAGGACAACGACTGGGCGCGATGGAGGCGACTGCGCTGTTGCGCACGGTGATGGGCGAGATCGACGTAGCGGTCTTTGCGTTCGACGGCGATCAGCGCTTGCAACTCGTCAATCGAGCCGGTGAAAGGCTCCTGGCCCAACCGTCGGCGCGCTTGTTAGGCCGGACCAGCGACGAGCTCGGCTTGTCGGCATGTCTCAACCGTCCAGCCGACGCCGGGCCGCACACGATGCAGATGGTTTTTCCGGGCGGTGTCGGACGTTGGGACATCCGTCGCAGCACCTTTCGCGAAGGCGGAGCACAGCACCAGTTGCTCGTGTTGACCGATCTGAGTCAAACGCTTCGTGAAGAGGAACGAACGGCGTGGCAACGTCTCTTGCGTGTGTTGGGCCATGAGCTCAACAACTCGCTCGCGCCGATAAAGTCAGTCGCGGGAAGCCTCGCCGACTTGATGAGCAGGGAACCCGAACCGGCAGACTGGCGCGAGGACATGCACCGCGGGCTCGCCGTTATCTCTTCGCGTGCCGATTCGCTGGCTCGTTTCGTGGAGTCGTATTCAAAGCTGGCGCGACTTCCGCCACCGCGTCTCGAGCCGTTGAAGATCGGGCAGCTCGTGTCGCGTGTTGCGAGTTTGGAGACGCGATTGCCCGTGAACGTGGTTTCAGGTCCGGAGCTGGTGGTCCAGGGAGATGATGTGCAACTGGAACAGCTCCTGATCAATCTCGTGCGCAATGCTGTCGACGCGTCGATGGAGACGCACGGCCGGGTCGAAGTTGGCTGGCAGCAGAAGAACGGGCAGGTGGAAGTCTGGATACGCGACGAAGGACCCGGGCTCGCGAGCACGGCGAACCTGTTTGTTCCGTTCTTTACGACGAAGGCCGAAGGATCAGGGATCGGGTTGGTGCTGTCGCGGCAGATCGCGGAGGCGCATGGCGGCACGTTGACGCTTGAGAACCGGCAACAGCTTCGTGGCTGTGAGGCGCGACTGCGCTTACCACTCTGATGATGAGAGAATTTTTTTGACAGGATTTACAGGATGTTTCAGGATTGAATCATGCCAATCATGAAAAATTCTGTAAATCCTGTCCAAATGTTATTGAACCGCAAACCTGTAAATGGTTGTCGATCTGTATGTGGCGCCCTTTTTTAGTGTCGTAGTCGGGAACGAAGGCTGGTTAGGCGAGTCGGGATAATGTTGAGTCTCGAGACAGAACCCCGAGCGTCTTGGATAAGGCTTGCCGCTCTTACCGGTTAACGAACCGTCCAGAAAATTTCCTGTGTACAACTGCATTCCCGGTTCGGTGGTCCAAACCTCCATCACGCGGCCCGAAGAGGTCTCGCGCGCCGTGGCGGCGAGGCGTAGCCGGCCCGCGGTCCCATTGATCACAAACGTGTGGTCGTACCCGTTACCGAGTTTTAGCTGTTCCTCGTCCTGGTTGATACGCGCGCCAATGGCTGTGCTGGTAAGAAAGTCAAAAGGAGTGCCAGACACTTTTCTTAACTCACCGGTTGGAATCGAACCTGCGTCGGTAGGCACGAATCGATCTGCATTGATCTTGAGCTCGTGATTGAGAATGTCGCCGTTACCTTCGCCTGCGAGATTGAAGTAAGAATGATGCGTGAGGTTGAGCACGGTGTCTTTGTCGGTGGTTGCTGAATAGTCAATCTTGAGTTCGTTCTTGTTGGTGAGCGTGTAGACAACTCTGACTCGCAGATTGCCTGGATAGCCTTCCTCCCCGTCCTTGCTCAGATAGGTTAGAACTACTGCTGGTCCATCTTTGGTTCTGATTTGTCTGCCGGTCCAAATTACTTTATCGAAGCCCCTGATGCCGCCGTGAAGATGGTTCTCGCCGTTGTTCACCGCAAGTTTGTATTCGACTCCGTTGAGCGTGAAGCGTCCTTTCGCGATCCGATTGCCGTAGCGGCCGATGATCGCGCCGAGATAAGGATCATTTTTCTTCAGGTAGTCCTGGAGGGTTTTGAAGCCAAGCACCACGTCAGCAAACTTTCCATTACGATCCGGAACCTTGAGTGAAACAACAATACCGCCATAGTTTGTGATTTGCGTTTCAACGCCACGGCTGTTTCGGAGCTTGTAGATAGCTACTGGCGGTTGAGCGTGTGCGATAAGCGCACTCGACACGAGCACCAGCAGGACCAGGACCAAATAAGAATGTTTTTGGAGTCGTTTCATAGTTTTTTACTGTGCGCTGGTTTCGCGCATCACGGTTACTTGTCGTCTAATCCGTCGCTCGGTGAAGATCTGATCGGCCATGACGCCGATCAAAATCACGGCTCCCATCACGGCGAAATCGAGTGAGCTGGGAATGCCGAGCAGGTTTACGAGATTGCGCAACACCTGAAGCAGCGCAGTACCGATCAATATCCCGATCACCGAGCCTTCGCCGCCACGCAACGAACACCCGCCAAGCACGGCTGCAGCGATGCCATAGAGTTCATAAGCATTACCGTGATTAGCAGGTGAAACGGAATTTGTGTAAAAAGCGAAGATTATCCCGGAGATTGCTGTGAGTATTCCGGAGATCATATAAGTCAACGTGATGATGTTTTTCGTGTCGATACCGGCATAACGTGCTGCTTCAGGGTTGCGGCCGGTGGCGAAAAGATAACGGCCATAGACTGAGCGATGCAGCACCACCCACGTGATCGCACTGATGATGATGAGCAAGACGAACGGCATCGGGATCAGGCCGAAAAGATTTCCATTCGCGAGGAAACGAAGAAAATCGAGACCTTCGACCGTGCCAAAGCCTTTCGTTTCGTCGCGTGTTATGAAGCGCGCCAGGCCGCGATAGAACAGTAGACCGCACAGCGTCACGATGAATGGTTGCATGTTGAGTCGCGTGATCAGCAGCCCATGGCCCAGCGTCAGCACCATCGCGATCCCCAGGCAAAGCAGCACCGCTACCGCAACACCAAATCCCCACTCGGTCAACATCATCGACAGCAGCACGCCTAGCAGCGCCATCAGCGATCCGACAGACAGTTCGATGCCGCCGGTCATGATCACCAGCCCCAGGCCAATGCTGAAAATGCCGAACGCGCCGATCTGCCGCGCGAGGTTCTGAAGATTGATCGTGAGCAGAAAGTTTGGGTTGATAATGGAAACGATGATGCAGAGAACAATTAGCAGGACAAAGATACCGAGCTCTTTTTTCATAGTCGCCTCAAAAATGAATTAGCCGCAAAAAGGCACAAAATACACATAATGTAAAAAGAGAAGTTCGTCTGTTTTATAAATCTTTTTTGTTCCTTTTGTGCCTTTTTGTGGCTACCCCTCGGTGCCGGTCGCGAGACGCATCACGGCTTCCTCGCTAAACTGGGCGCGGTCGAGAACGCCGGTTAGCCGGCCTTCGTGCATCACCGCTATGCGGTCGCTGATTCCAAGCACCTCTTCCATTTCACTGCTGATCACGATCACTGAAACGCCGTCGGCTGCGAGCTTGCGTATGAGCTCGTAGATCTCAGCTTTGGCGCCGACGTCGATTCCGCGTGTGGGTTCGTCAAAAATCAAAACGCGCGGCGCGAAGGTCAGCCATTTCGCCAACACCACTTTCTGCTGGTTGCCGCCGCTGAGGTTCGCGGCCGGCATCTCCGGCGTCGGTGTCTTGATGTTGATGGCTTTGATTGCATCGCGCGCCGCGGCCGCTTCTTTACTGAAATTGATGATCTTTCCCGGCGAGTAACTGTCGAGGTTTGGCAGCGAGATATTTTCACGGATGTTGAAGTCGACGATGAGCCCGCACAGGCGACGATCTTCGGGCACAAGATAGATGCCGTGCGTGATCGCGTCTTGCGGATCGTCGATTCGCAGT
>Ga0114129_10012683_pt1 | contig 11998 bp, 11 predicted proteins | sample RhiMetdeltSRZDD1_FD_80071 | JGI IMG/M metagenome (GOLD analysis project Ga0114129, IMG submission 80071) | Populus rhizosphere microbial communities from Tennessee, USA - Rhizosphere MetaG P. deltoides SRZDD1 (version 2) (version 2) | ecosystem: Host-associated > Plants > Roots > Rhizosphere >... | reverse complement strand
GTCTCGCCGCGCATGATCGCCCACTGGATCGGCGCGGCGCCCCGGTAGCGCGGCAGGAGCGAGCCGTGGACGTTGATCGAGCCACGGCGGGGCGCGTCGAGCACCGCGCGCGGCAGGATCTGGCCGAACGCGACGACCACGGCCACGTCGGCGCCGAGGGCGCGCAGGCGATCGGGCCACTCCGGGTCGCGCAGTCGCCCTGGCTGGAGCACCTCTACCCCTGCCGCCAGCGCGCGCGTCTTGACCGGCGGCGGCGTCAAGCGCTGCCCGCGGTGCGCCGGTCGATCGGGCTGGGTGACGACGGCGACGACCTCGTGGCGGCGCAGCACCGCCTCGAGCGTCGGCAGGGCAAACTCGGGCGTGCCGTAGAAGAGAACTTTAAAGCGCGAAGGCGTGGCGGGAGGCGTCCTCGCGGAGACCCTCTTTCTTGATCTTCCGCTTGATACGGTCGCGCGTCACCGGATCGACGCGGTCGATGAAGAGGACGCCGTCGAGGTGGTCGATCTCGTGCTGCAGGACGCGCGCGCGGAGCCCCGTGGCGCGGAGAGCCAGCGACCGTCCGTTCGCGTCCTGGGCCTCGACCTTCACCCACGCCGAGCGCGTGACCGGCGCGAACACGCCCGGGATCGACAGGCACCCTTCCTCGCCCGTCGCCTCGCCGCCGCGATCGACGATGGCCGGATTCAAGAGCGCCTGCACGCCGCGGCCTTCCTCGTCGGCGACGACGATGAGCCGGAGCGAGACGCCCACCTGCGGCGCGGCCAGGCCGATGCCGACCTCGTCGTACATCGTCTCGGTCATGTCTGCGATCGTCGCCCGCACCTCCGACGTGACCTCGCCCACCGGCGCGGCGCGGCGCCGCAGCGCCGGATCGCCATATCGCAAGACCTTCAGAACGGCCATTCGACCGGATCGACCTCCACGTCAATGATACCCCGGCTCGCCGGGCGCAGCGTTTTGAACTCCCTGAGCGCCTCCTCGAGCAGGCGCGGCAGCTCGGCGTCGCCTTTCACGACGATCCGAAGGGCGCGGTCCCTTCCCTCGGCCGCCGGCGGATAGACGGTGAGCCCGGGGCGCCCGCGCAGTGCGGCGCCGACTGTCTCGGCCAGCCGGCGCGTGCCGGCGTCGTCGCCGGCGCGCGTGGTAACGATGGCGAGACGCCTGAACGGCGGATAGCCGAGCTCGGCGCGGAATTCGAGCTCGCGCCGGTAAAACTCGTCGAGATCCTGGTCGGCGACCGCTGCGAACGCGTAGTGCCCGGGATTCTGCGACTGGATGATCAGGGCGCCATCCGCGCCGACCCGCTCGGCGGCCGCCCACAGGAGCCCGAGCGTGCGCTCGGCGGCGCGGAAGTCCGGCGCCCGCAGGAGCTGATCGGGCGCGACGAACGCGGCGAGCCCGAGTGACGCCGGACCGAACAGGCGCAGCGCGCCGCGTGTACCGATGACGACGTCGGCGGCGCCCGCCGTCAGCCGCTGCGCCTCGCCGCGGGCTCCGCGCACGGCGTCGGGATCCCAGCGCGCGATGCGCGCGGTGGGAAAGCGGCGGCGCACGGCATGCTCCACGCGCTCGGCGCCCCAGCCGAACGGCGACAGGCGCCGGCCGTGGCAGACCGCGCAGGTGTCCGGCAAGGGCTGCGCGGCACCGCAGAGCCGGCACACGAGCCGCGCCGAGGCGCGCGAGTAGGCGAACGCGATCGCGCACTCGGCGCAGCGGACCACCGTACCGCACTCGTCGCACGCCAGAGACGAGGTGAGCCGGCTCACCGCCAGGAAGACCCGACGCCGAGCGGCCAGCGTCTCGCGGATGGCGCGGGCGACCGGGGGCGTGAGCGGCTCGCGCCGCAGGATGCCGCGCGTGTCGGCGATGCTGACGGCGGGCCAGGGGCCTCGCTCCGGCGGCGCCATCGTCACGCGCCCCGACCTGGCGCGCCACCACGCCTCGGCGCTCGGCGTGGCCGCGGTCAGCAGCAGAGAAATAGGCTCGCGGGCCGCCCGCTCGAGCGCGACGTCGCGCGAATGCATGCGCGGGGGGCCGGGCGGCTTGTGCGAGGCCTCGTGCTCGTCCACGAGGGCCAGGACGGCCGGTGCTCGGAGCGGGGCGAGCAGTGCGGAGCGCGTACCGGTGGCGAGGCGCACCGAGCCGTCACGCAACCCGTGCCACGCCGCGGCGCGCTCGTGGTCCTCCACGCCCGAGTCGAGCCGCACGACGCGGTCGATGCGCGCCAGCCGCTGCGCCCACCGGGCCGAGGTCTCGACGTCGGCCGCGATGAGCATCGCCGTGCCCTTCGCGCGCTCGATGCGCTCGAGAAGCCGCTTCTCCCGTCCGCTCGCCACCAGGAGCTCGGGCTTTCGCTCCGCCGGCTCCGGTTGGCTCGCCTCGGCGACCGCGCTCTCGCGCGGCGCGTCGGCGTCCGATCGCGACGGTGGTGGCAGGAGCGCGGCGCACGTCGAGCCGAGCGACGAGAGGCTCTGGGCCGAGATCCAGTGGACGAGTTCGAGCTGCGCCGGCGAGAACACGGGCTCGCGATCGACGAGCCGATCGAGCGGCTTGAGCTTGGCGTCGGCGCCGTCACGAACGGCCACCACCATCCCGATGCGCGCAGCGCCGCGCAGCGGGGCGAGCGCGCGCTGGCCGGGGCGGAGCGCCCAGCCGTCGGGCACGCGATACGAGAAGGAATGGCCGAGGGGCGCGTCGAAGGCGACGTCCGCGATGCGGCCCGGCGCGGTCATCGCGTGCGGCGGCTGTCGTACTCCCGTCGGGCGAGCTGGAGGTCCTCCCACGCCATGCGCTTATATTCCTCGCCGGGATTGCGCAGGAGGAAGGCGGGGTGGAAAGTCGGGATCAGGACGGCGGAGCCGTACGGATGCACGCGTCCGCGGAGCTTGCCGATGGGCTCCCGGGTGCCGAGTAAGGTCTGCGTCGCGACGCTGCCGAGCGCCAGGACGACCTTGGGCTGCAACACGGCGAGCTTCGCCGCGAGAAACGGCGCGCAGGCGGCGAGCTCGTCGGCCTCGGGGTTGCGATTGCCGGGGGGCCGGCACATGACGGCGTTGCAGATGTAGACCTCGTCGCGCGACAGCTCCACCTTGCGCGCTTCGAGCATCTTCGTGAGGAGCTGGCCGGCGCGGCCGACGAACGGAAGCCCCTGTGCGTCTTCATCGGCGCCCGGGCCCTCGCCGATGACGATGAACTCCGCCCGCGGGTTCCCGGAGCCGAACACGACGGTGGAGCGCCCCTCGCAGAGCTTGCACTTGCGGCAGCCCTGTGCGGCCTTTTCCTGGGCGGCGAGCGCCTCGGCCGGGCCGAGGAGGACGTCGGCGCTCAGGTCGGCCTCGGTGAATCCGAGATCGCGGTGATGGCGCAGTGTCTCGCCGAGCGCGCTCAGCGCGTCCGCGAGCTCCGCGCGCGCGTCGCCCGTCGTCATCGCCCGCTAGGCGGGAGTCTTGCGGCGGGCGGCGGCGCGGAGGGACAGCACATGGGACAGGATCGCGTCGGCGACGGCGGTCTTCGGCATGCGCGGCAGGGGCCGGGCACCGCCCCAGCGATCGAGGAGCAGTACCTCGTTGTCGTCGGCGTCGAAGCCGATGCCCGATCGGCTCACGTCGTTCGCCACGAGCAGGTCGATCCCCTTGGCCTCGAGCTTCGCCCGCGCGTTCGCGGCGACGTCGTTGGTCTCCGCGGCGAAGCCCACGACGAAGGCGCCCGTGCGCCGCGCCGCCACCTCGGCGAGGATGTCCGCATTGGGCGTCAGCTCGAGCGTGAGGTCGTGCTTGCCCTTGATCTTGGCGCTGGCGGCGTGCCGCGCGCGATAGTCCGCGACGGCTGCGGCCTTGACGACGATCGTCGCGTTCTCGAGGTGGTGGAGCACCGCCTCGCGCATCTCCTCGGCGGTCTGCACCGGGACGAACACCGCGCCGGCGGGCGGTGTGAGAGCCGTGGGGCCGGAGATCAGCGTGACCGCGGCGCCCCGGCGGAGCGCGGCGACCGCGAGGCCATATCCCATCTTGCCGGAGGAGCGGTTGGAGATGTAGCGCACCGGGTCGATGGGCTCGCGCGTGGGGCCGGCCGTGACGAGCACCCGGTCGCGCGCGAGATCGCGCACGGGCGCCAGCACGCGATGCAGGGCCTCGACGATGTCGGCGATCTCGGGGAAGCGCCCCTTGCCGCTGAGCCCCGAGGCGAGCGCGCCCGAATCGGGCTCGAGCACGGTGACGCCGCGGCCGCGCAGCGTGGCCACGTTGGCGACTACCGCGGGATGTTCCCACATGCCGCCGTCCATCGCCGGCACCATGAGCACCGGCGCCCTGGCCGCCAGCAGGAGCGTGGTCAGGAAATCGTCGGCGACCCCATGGGCCGCCTTTGCGAGTACGTTCGCGGTGGCCGGCGCCACGACCACCGCGTGACAGCGCTCAGCGAGCGCGACGTGCTCGACGGCATCCGGGCTCTGCGGATCGAACAGGTTGGTGAGTACCGGGCGCCCCGACAGGGTCCGGAACGTCAGCGGGCCGACGAACTCGCGCGCGTGCTCGGACAGGCAGACCGTCACGCCCGCCCCGAGCCGGCCGAGCTCGCGCAGCAGGTAGACCGCTTTGTAGGCGGCGATCGACCCGGTGACGCCCAGAATCAGCTCGCGCCCGTCGAGGCTCATGCCTTGGGCGTGTCGCCCTCTTCCTTGACGCGGTACTCGACCTTGGCCGCCGCGATCTCCTCCAGGGCGCCACTGGTCGGCTTCTTGTGTCGGCTGTCCACGCGCGGCGCGGCGCCGCGATTGAGCTGACGCGAGCGCTTCGCCGCGAGGACGACCAGCAGGTACCGGTTCGAAACCTTGTTCAGCGCGCTTTCAAGCGAGGGGAATGCCATCAATCGCGTACCTCCAGATCGGGCAGGGTGAGGCCGAGGCGAATGATGCGACAGCGCTCGGCCAGGATGATCGACTCGAGCTGATCGAGAGCCTCCTTCACGTCGCGATTCACGATGAGGTAATCGTACTGCCGCCACAGGGCGATCTCCTCGCGCGCCCGCCGCAGGCGGCGCGCGATGTCGGCATCCTCGTCGGACCGCCGCTCGCGGAGCCGCTGCTCCAGCTCCTTCACCGAAGGGGCCACGACGAAGATCAGCACCGCGTCGGCGGCAGTGTACCGGGCCCGGAGCTGCGCCGCTCCCTGCGTGTCGATGTCGAGCAGCACGTCGCGCCCGGCGCTCAGCGTCTCCTCGAGCGAGCGCGCGCGCGTGCCGTAGAGGTTGCCGTGCACGGTCGCCCACTCGGCGAACTCCTTGCGCGCGAGCATCGCCCGGAACTCGGCCTCTCCGACGAACCGGAAATCGGTGCCGTCGACCTCCCCCGGTCGCGGTGACCGCGTGGTGACCGAGACCGAGTAGGCCAGGTCGGGCAGCCGCAGCCGGATCTCGCGGCACAGCGTCGTCTTGCCCGCCCCTGACGGCGCCGAGACGACGAACAGCGTGCCGCGACGGCTAATCACCCGCGGCAACCCGCTCGGTCACGAGCCGCTGCGCCAGCGTGGCCGGTTCGAGCGACGAGAGAATGAGGTGATCGCTGCCCGTCACGATGACCGCGCGCGTGCGCCGTCCGTTGGTGGCATCGACCAGCTTCGTGCTGCCCTTGGCGCTCTCGATCAGGCGCTTCACCGGCAGGGAATCCAGTCCCACGATCGCCACGATCTGCTCGGCCACGACGACATTGCCGTGTCCCACGTTCACCAGGTGCGTCCCCGATCCACCTCCACCGTTCGCGCGATTACTCAAGGTTCTGCGCCTGCTCCCGCATCTTCTCGATGATACCCTTGGCGGCGAGCGCCGCCTGGCTGAGCTCGAGGTCGTCGGCCTTGGCGCCGATGGTGTTGACCTCGCGATTCAGCTCCTGGATCAGGAAGTCCAGCGCCCGGCCGACCGGACCGCCCTTGTCGAGGAGCGCCGAGAGCTGGTCGAGGTGCGCGGAGAGCCGCGTCAGCTCCTCGCGCACGTCGGTCTTCTCGGCCCACATCGCTACCTCGGTCATGAGGCGCCCCTCGTCGACGAGGGTGTCGCCGAGGAGCGCGGCGATCCGCTCGCGGAGCCGCTCCTGGTAGCGCGCCAGCGCCGCCGGCGTGCGCGCCGCGATGGTGGCGACCTGCGCGCGGAGAGCTCCGTGCAGCCCCAGGAACTCGACGCCGAGGGCTTCGCCCTCGGTCGCGCGGCTGGCGACGAGCTCGTCGAGCGCTCGGCCGAGCACGTCTGCGAGCACGGGCCACGCGACGCCTGCTGTGGGCATCTCGGTCTCCTGCACTAGGCGCGTGACGCCCGGACGCTCGAGCACCCACGCGAGCGTCACGTCGCCGGTGAGACCCATGGCGCTCCCGAGCTCCCGGGCCTGCGCGACATACTGGGCGGCGAGCGCGGCGTCGATGGCGACCTGCTGTGAGGACTGGCCGGGCGCCGGCGCGAGCTGCACGGCTACGTCGACGCGGCCCCGCTCGAGACGGGACTGGATCAGGCGGCGCGCGTCCATCTCGAAGGCCGCGAGCGGGCGCGGCAAACGGAGCGCGATGTCGAGATGGCGATGGTTGACGGAGCGAGCCTCAGCCGTTACGGTCACGCTGTCCCCGACCGCCTCGGCCCGGCCGAACCCCGTCATGCTGCAAAGAGTCGAGACGGGGCCGGAGCGGGCTGGTGTCATCTAGCGATCATAGGGCGAAATCTCCTGTAGTGTCAATATGTTGCGGTTGACACTGTTCGATGGAGGGGCTAGACTCCCGCGCTCGTGTGGCTCATGCGCGCGCGTCGTCGGTGGCGGTGAGCGCGCGTGACTCGCTGGGCGCTCGTCACCCTCGGTGTCCTCCTCCTGCTCGGCGTCGCTACGGTCGCCTTCGCCCGGCTCCTCGGCAAGCCGGGATCGCGCGGCTCCGTCGTCGTGTCCATCGTCTCCCGGTGGCTCGCCGCGTACGTGCTGTGGAGTTTCGGGGGCGGCCTGGCGCGAACGTACGGCCTGCTCGGCGAGTACTACACGCCCGCGTTCGCTGTGATCGCGCTGCTCGGCGCGATCTCCGAGTACCGGACGCGCGTCCGGGCCGGGCGCGAGCGGGGGCTGGCGATTTTCGTCGGCGTGCAGCTGGCGTGGCTCGTCTTCGTGCTCCTGCAGAACGGCTTGCTCACCCCTGGGTGGTGATAGGCTCATGGAATGGGCGAGCAGGATGCGATCCTGGTCGTCGACGCCGATCCCGAAGCCGCGCTCCTCCTGAGCGATTTCCTCGAACGCGAGGGAAATTCGGTCGCCGTCGCCGCGACCGGCGGCGAGGGTCTGCGGCGCATTCGCCAGGAGCGCTTCGCGCTCGTTCTGATCGACCTCGAGCTCTCCGACATCGACCCTGCCGTTCTCGTGACCGAGGCCGGGCGCGTCGAGGCGCCGCCTGAGGTCATCATGATCACCGGCCGCGCCACCCTCGACTCGGCAATCCGGGCGGTCGACAGCCGGAGCGCGGGCTACATCGTGAAGCCGGTCGATCTCTCGCGTCTCGGCGCGATCGTCGAGCGGGCGTTCGAGCGATGGCGGCTCGCGCGAGACAACGGGCGGCTCAACGCCGAGCTCACGGAGCGGCTGACCGAGAGCGAAGCCTTGGCGGCGATCTCGGCGACGGTCAGCTCTACGCTGGATGTGCGCGAGGCGCTGCGACGGATCTGCCGTGAGCTGGCCCATCTGCTCGGCGCGGATACCTCCGCCGCGTATCTGCACGAGCTGGCGACGGGTCAGCTCGTCCCGGCCGCCGCGTATCACGTCCCCAAAGAATACCTGGCGACCCTTTCGTCGACTCCGCTGCCGCTCAAGGAGCAGGGCTTCTTCCTCCCCCTGTGGGCGGATCGGCGGCCCGTGTTCACCGACGACGTCGCGCGCGACGCGCGGTTCACGCACGCGATGTTCCGGAGCTTCCCGCACCAGTCGGGCCTGCTCCTGCCGCTGATCGTCGACGACGAGGTGATCGGCGGCTTCTACCTGGTGTGGTGGACGGCGCGGCGGCTCTTTTCCGAGCGCGATCTGCGAGGGCTCGAGCGCGTCTCCGAGCAGGTCGGATTCTTCCTGCGCAACGCCCGCCTCTACGAGCAGGCCGAGCGCAACCAGCGTCGCCTCGAAGTCCTCAACGAGGTGTCGCGGCGCCTGGCCGCCGCCCACGACCCGCAGGAAGTGCTGACGATCATCGTCAACGAGGCCGCCCGGCTCGTCGGCGCGGAGGCGGCAGGGATTCGTCTGCTGGAGGGTGACGACCTCGTGGTCGGCGCCCGGACCGAATCCGCCGCGGCGGTCATGGCCCGGCCGCGGCTCAAGGTGGGGGAGAGCCTCACCGGCGTGGTCGTCGCGCGGGGCGAGCCCGTCGTCGTCGAGGACCTGGCCGCCGACACCCGCTACGATCCCGCCCACAAGCAGGGCGCCCTCGAGCGGGGATATCGCGGCTTCATCGGCGTCCCGCTCAAAGCCCACGGCCACACGGTGGGCACGCTCAATGTGTTCACCCGGGGCGCGCGCCGCTTCCTGCCCGACGAGACCGCGCTCCTGGCGGCGCTGGCTGACCAGGCCGCGCTCGCCATCGACAAGTCACGGCTGCTCCACCAGACCGAGGAAGGGCGCGCGCTCCTCGAGCGGATCTCCCACGCCGCCATCGCGATGCAGAGCTCCTGGGAGCGCGAGGACCGGCTCGAGGCGTTCGTCCGCGCGGCGCGCGAGGTCGTGGGATTCGATCGGGTGAACGTGTTCCTGCTGACCGCCGACGGCTCGGAGCTGGAGCTGGTGACGGCCGGCGGCGACGCCGGCGCGCCCGGTCTCCGCCTGCCGGTGACGCCGGACGCCGGGCCCTACCACCAGGCGCTGAAATCCCGCCGGCCGGTGGCGGTGCTCTCCGACGGGGATCTGACGCGAGTGCTGCCGCTCGATCGAACGCACCTCGACCACCCCTACCTGCGCTCGCGGCGCTTCGTCGTCGCGCCGCTCGTCGTCGGCGAGCGGGTGATCGGCGTCGTCAGCGCCGACAACAAGACGAGCCGGCGCCCGATCAGCCGACTGAGCGTCGAGCCGTTCGGCTCGCTCTGCCAGAACCTCGCGATGGCGCTCGAAGAGAGCCGCCTCTATACCGCGGCGCGTGCCCGCGAGCAGGAAGCGACACGGCTCTACGCGGTGACGCGTCAGCTGGCCACCAGCCTCGATCGCGAGCGCCTGCTCGACGTCATCGCCGCCCAGGCCCGGGAGCTGACCGGCTGTGACGCCGTCGGCATCTTCTTCTATGACGTGGCGCGCGAGGCGCTCGTCTTCCATCGCGGACTGAATCTGCCGACCGAGCTGACCAGCGCTCTCGCTTTGCGTCCCGGCGAAGGAGTCGCCGGCCGCGCTTATCTCGAACGCCGGCCGGTGTGGACCCGCGACCGGTTGAATGACCCGACGGTGCGCCACTCGCCGGCGGCCCAGCGGATCGTCGACGCCGCGGCGCCGCGCGCCTATCTAGCGGTGCCCATCATCAGCCGCGAAGAGACGCACGGCGTCCTGGTCGTGTACTTTTTCACGCCCCACGACTTCAGCCCGCGCGAGGTCCAGCTGGTTTCCACGCTCGCCGACCACGCGAGTCTCGCGCTCCAGAACGCGCGCCACTTCGAGGAAATGCGGCACCGCGAGCGCGAGGCCAAGACGCTCTCCGACGGTCTGGTGCTCTTGAACCAGGCAGCGCGCGCGCTTCACCGCACGCTCGAGGTCGACAAGATGCTCGACGGGGCGCTGACGGAATTGGCCCGGGCCTTCGGCGCCAGCGGCGCGCTCATCCATCTGCTCGCCGAGGACGGGCGCGTCAGCCGAAGCGTCGGTCACTGGGTATCCGACGGCCAGCCGGGCGATCCCCGGCGCCGGGGCGGGATCAGCGACTACGTGTGCCAAACGCGGACGCCCTTGCTCTTGCGCGACGTCACGAAGCATCCCGACTTCGTCCATCCGGCGAACCTCGCGCACGGCGTGCGCTCGATCGCGGCGTTTCCGATCGTCGGCCAGCTCGAGCGGGTGCTCGGCGTCCTCCTGCTCTATTACACGACGCCGCAGCCATTCCCGGACACCGAGACGCGCCTGCTCACGTCGTACGCCGACCAGCTCGCGACAGCGCTCGAGAACGCCGGCCTTTACGAGGAGACTCAGACCCAGCGGAGTCGGCTCGCACAGATCTTCGACTCGACGTCAGACGGCATCGTGCTGGTCAGTCCCGCCGGGGAGATCCAGGCGGCGAATCGACAGGCGGGCGAGCTGCTGAGCTTCGACGCAGACAGTGTGATCGGCAGGCGCGTCACGGATCTCCTGGCCAACGCCCGCAGCACACTGCCCGACCCCGACCGGGTGTTCGAGGACCTCGAGGCCCTGCTGCGGGATCCGGGCCGGGGCGGCGAGGGCGACCTCGAGCTCCGGCGCACGGGGCGCACGGTCCACTGGACGGCTCAGCCCACCCGGGACGCCGCCGGCGGCATTGTCGGGCTCACACTGACGCTCAGCGATGTGACGCACGAGCGGCAGGCGAGCCAGATGAAGACGGACTTCGTCTCGTTCGTCACGCATCAGCTCCGCACGCCCCTGTCCGGGATCAGGTGGATGCTCGAGCTCGCCGCCCAGGCGCCCGAGATGGCCGGCGAGGCGGGCAGCTACGTCGAGGACGCGCGCGCGGCCGCCGAACGGCTGATCGCGCTGGTGAACGACCTGCTCGACATCTCGCGGCTCGAGAGCGGCAAGATGAGCGTGGCGCTCCAGCCGACGAGCCTGGCGAAGCTCACCCAGAGCGTGCTGGACGACCTCGCGCCCCTGATCCGCGAGAAAGACCACCAGCTCTCGGTGACGGGCCGGGACGACACGACGGAGGTGCTGGCGGATCCGCAGCTCCTGCGCCAGGTCATCCTGAATCTGACCTCGAACGCCATCAAGTACACTCCCGCCCGGGGTGTCATCTCGATCGCGCTCGGGACTGAGGGGGGCTCCACGGCCCGCTGGGCGGTCACGGACCGGGGCATCGGCATTCCGGAGGGCTCCCGGGCTCGGCTCTTCGAGAAGTTTTACCGGGCCGACAACGCCCACACCGTCGAAACCGAGGGAACGGGACTGGGTCTCTACCTGGTGCGCCTGATCATCGAGCGGCTCGAAGGCCAGGTCTGGTGCGAGTCCGAGGAAGGCCGGGGATCGACGTTCATCTTCACGCTTCCGGTCAGCGGGTGACTTCCATGGAGACAACGGGCAAGCGGGTACTGCTGGTGGAGGACGACCGGTTCCTGCGGCGGGCGTGCGAAGCGAGTCTGCGCCAGCGCGGGCTGACGGTGACGACCGCCGCAGACGGCGAGGAAGGGCTCCGGCTGGCGCGGAGCGAGCGACCGGACATCGTGCTGCTCGACATGCTCATGCCGAAGCTCTCGGGTCTGGAGGTGCTGCGGGCGCTCCGCGGCGACGAGGCGACCCGTGGCCTGCTGGTGCTCATCCTCTCGAACTCGTCGCGCGAGCAGGACATCGCCGAGGTGAACCGCCTCGGAGTGTCCGGTTACTTCGTGAAGTCCAACCTGTCGCTGCAGGAGTTGGGCGATCTGGTCGGACGCGTCCTCGACGGCCAGAGCGCCTGACCCGCCCGCGCCGACCCACTAGAACGAAGCTTACAAACCGGAGGCTGCTTCAGCAGCCTGCTAGACGCGACTGCCGGGCTTGATCGCCGGGCTGCCGGCGCGGCAGAGCGGGCACTCTTCGGGCTTCCACGTCGTCGCTTTCACGATGGCCAGCGCCGCGCGCTTCACCGGGAAGTGCGTCGCGCCGCCGCTCCGGTCGATCAGCGCGCCGACGCCCACCACTGTGCCGCCGAGCGCTTCGGCGCACGCGATGACCTCGCGGATGGAGCCGCCCGTGGTCATCACGTCCTCGACCACCAGGCATCGCTCGCCGGCCGGCAGCGTGAACCCGCGCCGGAGCCGCATGACGCCGTCCTCGCGCTCGGTGAAGAGCGCCCGCGCGCCG
>Ga0114129_10012682_pt1 | contig 11998 bp, 10 predicted proteins | sample RhiMetdeltSRZDD1_FD_80071 | JGI IMG/M metagenome (GOLD analysis project Ga0114129, IMG submission 80071) | Populus rhizosphere microbial communities from Tennessee, USA - Rhizosphere MetaG P. deltoides SRZDD1 (version 2) (version 2) | ecosystem: Host-associated > Plants > Roots > Rhizosphere >... | reverse complement strand
GCGGTCCGACTCCAGCGTGACCGACCCGCCGTGCGGCGGAATACCGTGCCGGAACGCGAAGGGTTCGCTCACGAGGACCGCGCCCTCGCGGACGCGCGACCAGGTTTCCCGGGGGTCGCCTTCGCTGAAGCGGTAAAGAGCCGCGCTGCGCGACCGGCGGGCGTCCGTGACCGCGAGCGGAACTTCGCCCAGCGGGCTCGGCACGTAGACCAGCCGCATCGTCTCCACCTCGGCGACGCCCGGCACAGCGGCCACGAGTGCTTGGACATCGGCGGAAAGCGGAACGCCGTTCCTGGCTCCCCCGGGAGCCGGGGCCGAGACGTACACGTCGGCCTGGAGCGTCAGCTCCAGCCAGTTCGTCACGGTCGAGCGGAAGCTCGCGATCATCACGCCCACCCCGATCGTGACCGCGACCGCGACCATCAACGCAGCGACCGCGACGCCGGTACGGCTCACCGCGCGCGCCACGCTCCCGATCGCCAGGCGCCCGATGGGCCCGAGCAGGTGGGACGCGGCCGGCCGCAGCAGCGCCATCAGCCCGACGCTAAACGCCGGCGCCACGAGCGCGATCCCGAGCATGACGGCGAACAGGGCCGCGAAGCTGGCGAGGAGCGATCGCGTCGCGAGAGCGAGGCCGAGGCCGCCCAGCAAGGACACGACGAGCCCGGCGAGCGCGAGCCGCGGCACGAGGCGCCGGGCGCGGGTCTCGAACGTGCTCGGACGCATAGCCGTGACCGGCTCGACGCGCGCCGCTTCCAGGGCCGGGGCCAGGGCGGCAATCAATGCCGCCGCGAGCCCCAGCGCGACGCCCTTGGCGGCGGTCTCCAGGGTGAGCGGCGCACCGCTCACCGAGACCACGTAGTAGAGATCGTTGATGGTACGTGTCACGAGGCGCACGGCCGACTGCCCCAGCAGGCCGCCGAGGCCGACGCCCAGCAGCGCGCCGAGCGCCGCCGTCAGCAGCGTCTCCGCGAGGATCAGGCGCAGGAGCTGTCCGGGTGTTGCCCCCAGCGTGCGCAGCGTGCCGAAGATCGCTCGCCGCTGGACCACGCTGAAGAGCACCGTGTTGTAGACCAGGAACATCCCGACCACGAGCGCGAGCAGGCTGAGTGCCGTGAGGTTGAGCTCGAAGGCCGCGGTGAGCTGCGCGACCGTCTCCGCCTGCTCGCTCGCCCGGACCAGGCTCGTCCCGGGCGGCAGCAAGCGCTCCACGCGAGCGGCCTGCGCCCCGTCCGCGAGGAGCAGGTCCACGTGGCTAAGGCGTCCCGGCATGCCGAGCAGGCGCTGGGCGGCGGCCACATCGAGGAGCAGCAGGCCGTCGAGCGTGTGCCTGCTCTCCGGGTCGACGGTGTCGACGAGGCCGAGCACGCGCAGCTTCTCGCGGCGCTCGCCGGCCTGCACGCGCAGCCACGAGCCGGGAGCCAGGCCTTGGCGTTCCGCGAACGCAGCGCCGACGAGCACGGCCGCGGGATCGGTGAAGAACGCGGCGAACGCCGGATCAGCGATCGAGCCTCCTCCCAGATGTCCCCGGAACGGCGCCTCGGCCAACGGGTCGATGCCCAGCACGCGCAGCGGCTGGCGCCCGAGGTCCGTTGCAATCACCATCCCTTCCACCACCGGCGCGCTCGGGCGCACACCCTCGTCGACGCGAAGCCGGCGGTAGAGCTCCTCGGGCAGTCCTGCGGAGCCGCCCCGAAGCTGGTGGGTGGTGCGACCCGTGACGGCTTCGCTGCTGCGCGCGAAGCCTCGCCGCGCCGCGGAGTTCGCGTGGTCGATCGCCACCACGACCGCGACGCCGAGCGCCACGCCGAGCACCATCAGGCCCGTGAGCAGCGGCCGCCGCACGAGATCGCGCAGGCCCGTGCGCAGCAGCCCGCTCGGGATCACACGAGCCTTCCGGCCTCGATCGTCAGCTCGCGGTCGGCGAGCGCCGCGAGCTCGCGACTGTGGGTGACGAGCAACAGTGTCTTGCCGGCCCCGCGGGTGGCGGAGTCGAGCAGCTGCATCACCGAGGCTCCGGTCGCGTCGTCGAGGTTGCCCGTGGGCTCGTCGGCCAGCACCAGGCGCGGGTCGCGCACGAGCGCCCGCGCGATCGCCACCCGCTGCTGCTCGCCGCCCGAGAGCCGGTCCGGGAACGCGCCCTGGCGGTCGGTGAGACCGAAACGCTCGAGGAGCTCGAGGGCGCGCGCGCGCGCATCGAGCCCGGCGAGTTCCGCGGGCAGCAGCACGTTCTCGAGCACGCGGAGCGTCGGGATCAAGTTGAAGAACTGGAATACGAAGCCGATCTGGTCGCGGCGTAGCAAGGTGCGCTCGTGCGAAGAAAGGCGCCCAAGCGCCGTCTCGCCGAAGTAGACCTCGCCGGACGTGGGCCGGTCGATGCCCGCCACCAGGTTGAGCACGGTGCTCTTGCCGCTGCCGCTCCTGCCGCGGATCGCAACGAACTCGCCCTCGGCCACCGAGAGGCTGGCGTCCTTCAGCACGCGGCGCAGCTCGCGGCCCTCCGAGTAGTCCTTGGTGACGCGGTCGAGCCGCACGAGCACGGGCATTCGGATGAAGTAGGCTTGCCGGAGCTGCCGGGAGCGCACGGCGGGCAGCGAGAGGACGATCTTAGCCTATGACGCTGCCGCTCTCAGGCCTGCTCGCGGCGCTCCTGGCCCAGGCTGCGGCACCGCCCGCACGCCAACCCGCGCCGGTGATGACCGCCCACGGCGCGTCCTGGCTGGAACGCGCGGACCGCGAGGCGGAGCAGCGTCCCAGCGAGGTGTTCCGCGCGATGGGCCTGAAGGACGGCGACGTCGTGGCCGACCTCGGCTGCGGCACGGGCTGGTTCGCACGCCGCATGGCCCGTGTGGTGGCGCCGCGCGGCAAGGTGTATGCGGTCGACATCCAGCCCGAGATGCTCGACCTCGTGCGCGGCTACGTCGCGGCCGAGGGCGTGAAGCGAGTCGAGGTCGTCCTCGGCAGCGAGACCGACCCGAGGTTGCCGGCTCTAAGCCTGGACTGGATCCTGCTGGTGGACGTCTACCACGAGTTCCAGAAGCCCGAAGCCATGCTCGAGGCGATCCGGCGCAGCCTGAAGCCCGCCGGCAGGGTCGCCCTGATCGAATACCGCCTCGAAGGCACGACCGCCGCGCACATCCGCACCGAACACCGCATGTCGGTCGATCAGCTGCTGGCCGAGTGGCTGCCCGCGGGCTTCCGGCTGGTGAAGCAACTCGACTTCCTGCCCACGCAGCACTTCCTCATCTGGGAGGCGGTGGAGTGACGCTCACGGGCGCCACGAGCGCCTCGAGGTGTGCGCGCAGGCGGGCCTTCTCGGCGGACCATTCCGGGCGCAGCGCTACGCTCTGCGATTCGGGCATGCGCCCGCGACGGTCGTAGAGCTCCTCGCTGCCGTCCGGCCAGAGCGTGTAGCGCATCTGCTCGGTGCGCAGCGAGATGCCCCGCTCCGGCGGCTGGACTCGTCGCCAGGAGCGCGCGTAGCCTCGCCCGGCCCCGTCGGGGTTCTCGAGCAGCGGCACCAGGCTCTGACCGTCGAGACCCGGAGGCGGCGCGAGCCCCGCCAACTCGACGATCGTCGGGTAGACGTCGAGCAGCTCGACGGGGGCGCGCACCAAAGCACCCTTGTGCGCGAGGCCCGGCGCCGCTACCAGCAGCGGAACGTGCAGCGCTTCCTCGAAGAGCGTGTCCTTGCGCAGCAGGCCTCCGTGCTCGCCGAGGTGGAAGCCGTTGTCGCCCACCAGCACGACGACCGTGTCCTTCCAGCGGTCGTTGCGGTCGAGGGCGTCGAGCACGACGCCTATCTGCGCGTCGACGAAGGAGACGCAGGCTTGGTACGCGGCGATCGCCTGCCGGCGCAGCGCTTGGTCCCGCACCAGACCGGGCGGCTCGCGACCCAAGAGGGGGAGCCCCGGGAGCGGCAACGGTTGCGTCTTGATCGCGATCGCCGGCACGTCGGCGAGATCGTCGTCGGGAAAGGGTGCAGCCACGATCGAGTCCGGAGGGTAGAGGCCGAAGTAGCGGGCGGGCGCGATCCAGCGGCGGTGCGGGCGCAGCAGCCCGAGCGCCAGGAAGAAAGGACGCTCCCGTTGCCGTTCCACGAGTGCCACGGCGCGGCGCGCGCGCCGGCCGTCGGGTTGATCGACGTCCGCCCCTGCCGCCGCCACGAAGAGGCCTGCCGCGCCAGAGCCGCCCGCAGCGCCCACATCGAAGACGTCTGAATGCTCCTCCGGCTCGTCGAGCTGCGCCTCGGGTACGTCCCAGTGGAACTCGGCCGGCGCGTGATAGATCTTCCCGATTCCGGCGGTGACGCTGCCGGCTGCGGCAAACAGCTCCTGCAGCGGCACTGCGCGCGGCGGCCGCGGCGGGTCGTGGTTCTGCCACACTCCCGTGCGCTCGGGCCGCCAGCCGGTGAGCATCGACGCCCGCGACGGGCTGCACATCGCCACCTGCACGTAGGCTCGCTCGAAGCGCACGCCGCGCGCCGCGAGCCGATCGATCGCAGGGGTCTTGACCGGCGCGCCCCAGGCGCCGACCCGCGTGTTGAGGTCGTCGACCACGATCAGCACCACGTTGCGCGGGCGCGCGAGCCTGCGAGGTTGCGGCACGGGAGCCGCCTCCGGGCCGGCCGCCGGCGCAAACGACCGCTCCAGCTCCGCGAGTGTCGCGACGTGCTCCGCGCGGCCCGCCAGGTTGCTGTGCTCGCCCGGATCGGCGTCGTGGTCGTAGAGCTCGCGGCTGCCGTCGGGCCACTCGTTGTAGCGGAAGCGCGGCGAGCGCACGCTGCGGCCCAGGCGCCCCGTCCGGCGCGCGACCGACGACACCACCTCGCTCCGCCCCTGGTGGTTGGGATCGGCGAGCAGCGGCATCAGGCTCTGGCCTTCGACCGCGGGCGCGGGCGGCAGCGCCAGAAGCGAAAGCACGGTCGGAAGGGCGTCGAGCGTCGATACCAGGCGAGACGTGGCGCGCCCGGGCCGCGCGAGGCCCGGCGTCGCGACCACAAGCGTCGAGCGCAAGGTGTCGTCGAAGAGCATATCCCGCCGCTCGAGCCGCCCGTGAAAGCCACGGTCGAGCGGCGGATCGCCGACCACGATCGTAGCGGTGCCCGGGACCGCGCGTTCCACGAGTGCCATCAGCAGCGAGAGCTCACGGTCGCAGACGAGCGCGCGCTCGAGCGCGTCGGCTTGGGCCCGCTGTCGCGCCGGCTCCGACCAGGCGGCCGGTTGCAGCTCTCCGCCGGGGCGGTCCGCGAAGCCGAGGTCGGCCACGGCAATGCGGGGCAGCGGCGGTGCGAACGCCCCTGCGAGCGTGGCGGGAACCGGAGCGCGCCCGGAGCGAGGCTCGCCTCCGACTGCCGCGAGTACCACGAAACTCTGATGGCGCGTTCGCAACCACTCCTCGAGGCCGGAGGCCTGCGCGGGATCGGCGACGCTGCCGCCGAGCTGCAGGTCCAGGCCGCTCGTACCAACCGGCAGCGCCGAGGCGGCGCCGAGGCCGGCCACGGCCACTCCTTGTGAGCGCAAGAGCGACGTGAGTGGACCCAGGCCGAGCGCCTGCCGCGCGGCCGTGGGCTCGGGGTCGGGGGCGAACGCCGCCTCGAAAGCCCGGCCTCCAGCCGCCAGGCGCTGGAGCGCCGGCGTGTGCTTGAGCTCTACGCCGCCGCCGAAGCCCGCCGCGAGCACCAGCACGACGCCGCGCACGGGCGGCGGGTCCTTGGCGGGAGCGACGAGCATGCAGGACGTTGACACGCTGAGCGTCAACGCGGCGCCGAGGAGCTGGGCCTTCATGCGCTTCACAGCCTCGCCATCATATTCGCCCTCGCCACTCGAGGTGGCGACGCGGTTATGCTCTGGGTCTCGTCCCCGAGCAGACCCGCCGCAACGGCGGCGCGCCGCGGGACCAGGCACAGGAGGATCGGGTGAAGAACGGCAAGACGCTCCGTCTCGCGGGGGGTCTCGTGGCGTGCGCGACGCTCGCGGCGGCGCAAGAGGAGCGCAGCGGCAAGGTGGCCGAGGTCTACGCCGAGCGCTGCGCCGCCTGCCACGGAGCGAAGCTCCAGGGCGGGCAGTCGAAGAGCCTGCTCGACGACGAGTGGAAGTACGGGGGCGACGACGCAAGCCTAGGGACGTCGATTCGCGACGGCCGCCCCGACGCCGGCATGCCTCCCTTCGGCACGATGATGAGCGAGCAGGAGATCCGCGCCCTCGTCATCTTCATCCGCGAGAAGGCGGACGCGGCCCGGCGCGCGGGGACCGTCTTCGCCAAACCACGAGGCGACACCGTCACGAAGAGCGAGGAGCACGCCTTCAAGCTCGAGACCGTGAGCGAGGGCCTCGAAACGCCGTGGGCCGTCGCGTTCCTGCCGGACGGACGCCTGCTCGTCACCGAGAAGGCGGGCCGGCTGCGCATCATCGACAAGGGCAAGCTGGTTCAGGCGCCCGTGGCGGGCGTGCCGCCCGTCTGGTCGGAGGGCCAGGGCGGCCTGTTGGACGTAGCCGTGCACCCGGACTACGCGTCGAACGGCTGGATCTACCTCTCCTATTCGCATCCGGGTCCCGACGGCTCGGCGATGACCCGGGTGCTGCGGGCGCGTCTCAAGGAAGGAGCGCTCGTCGATCAGGAGACGCTCTACGCCCCGCCCGTCGAGCTCTACCGCAAAGGGGAGGTCCACTTCGGCTCGCGCTTCGTCTTCGACGGAAAGGGTTATCTGTTCTTCACGATCGGCGAACGCGGCCACAAGGAGGACGCTCAGGACCTCTCGCGGCCGAACGGCAAGGTGCACCGGATCCGGGACGACGGCCGCACGCCCGAGGACAATCCCTTCGTCAAGACCGAAGGTGCCTTGCCGACGATCTGGAGCTACGGCCACCGCAACCCGCAGGGCCTCGCGCAGCACCCCGCGACGGGCGAGCTCTGGGACGCGGAGCACGGCCCGCGCGGCGGCGACGAGCTGAACCTGGTGAAGCCCGGGCGCAACTACGGCTGGCCGGTGATCAGCTACGGCATGAACTACGACGGCACGCCGATCGCGGAGCTCGTCGCCAAGGAAGGGATGGAGCAGCCGGTCGTGCACTGGACGCCGTCGATCGCCGTGTGCGCGATAGACTTCTACGTCGGCGAGCGCTTCCCCCGCTGGAAGAACGATCTCTTCGTGTCGTCGCTGGCCGCGGAGGAGCTGCGGCGGCTGCGCATCGAGGACGGACGCGTCACGAAACAGGAGGTGCTGTTCAAGGGCATCGGCCGGATCCGCGACGTCGTCGTCGGACCCGACGGGCTCGTTTACGTGGCGCTCAACGTCCCCGATCGAATCGCGCGGCTGGTGCCGGCACCCTGACCTGGACGGGCCCCGCACCCTCGCCAGCCTCGGTTCTGACCTGGTTGCGGCCGTGCGCTTTTGCCTGATAGCAGGCCGCGTCGGCGCTTGCGAGCAACGCGTCGGGATCGACCGGCCAGCTGGAGGTGCCCGCGACACCGACGCTCACCGTGACCGCCAGCTCCGGGTGCGTTTCGCTCGCGGCGAAAGCGCGTTCGGCCACCGCAGCGCGGATCCGTTCGGCCAGCACCGGCGCCTCGCCCGGTACCGTGTGCGGCAGCAGCACCACGAACTCCTCCCCACCCCAGCGGAACAGCAGGTCCGTCTCGCGAACGACGCCGAGCAGGCGCGCCGACAGCTGCTGCAGCACGCGGTCGCCGGTCTCGTGACCGTAACGGTCGTTGATCGCCTTGAAGTGGTCGATGTCCACGAACAGGATCGCGACACCCTGTCCGAGCCGGCGCGCGCGCTCGACCTCGCGCGGGATCAGCTCGTAAAAAGCCCGGCGGTTGAAGCAGCCGGTCAGGCTCTCACGGCGCGACAGGCTGCGCTGCCGTTCGCCCATCCGGGCGAGCACGGTCGAGAAGACAGAGGCGGCGACGGTGAGCGAGGCCACCAGCACGCCTAGGTAGAGCTGCATCTCGCCCAGCCGCTCGGCCAGGAGCTGCCCACCGCGTGTGCGCGCGGTGGGGTCGAGCTCGAGCGACTCGTTGAGCAGCGCGATTCCGATGAACACGAGCACTGCGATCAGGCTGAACGTGATCGCGGCCAGCATCGCCGCCCGCGTGTAGGTCACCTCGTAGCGGGGCGGCGTCGCGAACTGGCGGTCGATCCAGCTCCGCGCGTGCGGGCCGGCAAAGTAGAGCAGCGGGGCGACCACGACGAGCGCCTGCAGGAAGTCGCCGACCACCCAGCCACGCCAGACCCGCAGCCCGTCCGTGGTGTCGAGGCCGCGCGCGGTGTTCCAGAGCAGGATCGCGAGCGAGGCCGTGATCGGGGCGATCAGGCACACCAGGAAGAAGCGGGCGAAGTCGCGAAAGCGGCGCAGGTCCGGGCTGATGTTGAGTGTCACCATCGAGCCCCAGAAGATCAAGATCTCGAGGGCGCCCGCGAGCGCGAACAAGAGAGCGGTCCATGGCGGCAGGCCGACCACGATCGCCCCCGCCAGGTTGGCGGCGTAGGCCGGCACCAGGCCCCAGGTGGGTCCGAGCCAGATCGCGGCGAGGAGGCTCAGCACGAACGGCGGGTAGATGGTGACCGGCACCTCGAAGCGACCAAGGCGCAGCGGCAGCGCGTTCCAGTCCTGGGTCACGTTCAGGATGCCAGTGAGGGTGGCGACGCCGATCACCGCCGCGCCCAAAAGCGCGATTCGCCGCATTCCCTGGCTGCGCGGCAGTTCCGCCAGCCGCGAGAGATGCCACCAGGAGGGGCCCTGGTATTCGTCGTCGATGGAGGGGAGTCCCTGCCCACGCTCTTCCCGAATCCACGTCATGGAGGAGCCCGTACGCTACGTGGCCCGGTGCATCCGCGTCAAGCACATGCTCGAGGTGATTGCCGGTTTGACAACCGCGGCGTGGCTCCGTACCTTCGCCTCGACCCATGACGACCAGCGATGCGATCGACACCGTCGTGAAGGTGCTGGCGCCCCACATCGGCAGCACGATGGCTCGTTCGGCGATCGAAGCTCATTGCCACAAGCTCGGAATCGCCGCGACCAGCCCGCTCAGCCCGGAGCAGCTGGATCTCCTGCTGGGCAAGCTCACGGCGGGTCTCAACATCTTCGTCGGGCGTGAGAAGTCCGCCGCGGTGATCGGCGACGTGCGCCAGGCGCTCGGCGCTCTCGGGAGAGCCCGATGAGCACGACAGGTCGGCAGCTGGCTTGGGTCGTGGTCGGGCTCACGGTGGCGCTCTACGTCGGCTGGGCGCTAGCGCCCACGAGCGCCCTCTACACAAAGTGGCTCGACGGGCATCGCCTGCTCGCGATCGCGGCGGTGTTCAAGCTCGCCTCGCTTCTGGCCGGCGCGGCCTGGGCCTTCGAATGCCGCGACCGCCTCGAAGCGGGCAACCCGGCGCGTCCGGCGTGGTTCCTGCTCTCGCTCGGCATGCTCTCGAGCTTCGCGGGTCAGCTGTGCCTGGCCCCGTACCAGTTCGTCTTCGCCGAAACACCGTTTCCGGGCCCGGGCGACATCTTCTACCTGCTCGCCTATCCGTTCCTGATCGCGGCCTTGCTGATATTCCTGAACGCCTACCGCGAGGCTGGCCTCCCGATGGGCTCGCTTGGCGAGCGCGCGCTGCTGGTGGCGGGCGTGGGAGTGGTGGCGGTGGTGATCCTGCGGCCCGTGGTGGCGACCGCGGGCCCGCTGCTCGAGCGGATCCTGACGGTCGCGTATCCCGCCCTCGACCTGGTGCTGCTGGTTCCGCTGGTGCTGCTGCTGCGCATCGCGCTCAAGCTGCGCGGCAGCAAGGTGGGTGAGGTCTGGCTGCTCCTGCTCACGGGCTTCGCATTCATGTGTGCCGGCGACATCTGCTTCGCGTACTTCCTGGCGCTCGGCGCGGTGGAGCTCGACCCGTTCGTGCACGCCACGTACATCCTGGCTTATTTCCTCGTGGCGTCTGGGGCGCAGCGCCAGCTGCGCATCCTCAAATCCTGAGGCGGCCCGCATGCCGGAGCCGCATCACGAGTTGGTCGCGGTCTTCGACGCCCTGGGCCGCGCGGTGGGCGCCCTGCCGCGGGGCGAGGCCAAGCGCTCTGGCCTGGCGCTCGGAGCCGTAAACCTGTTGCTCGTCAACGCGCGTGGCGAGCTGCTGCTGCAGAAGCGGCCCGCGGACAAGGAGAACGGCGGGCGCTGGGACAAGTCGGTGGGCGGCCACGTCGACGCTGGCGAGAGCTTCGATGAAGCCGCCGTGCGCGAGGCCGGGGAGGAGCTCTTCTCGGACGGAGTCTCACCGCGAGTGCGACTGGCGCGCGGCCCGGCCGAGCTCGGCGAGCTCCTGGCGAGCGCCGATCCCAGCCGCGACGTCGTGTTCCGACGCGAGGCGTTGCAGCTCGACCTGCGCGACGTTCGGCTGCTGCCGGAAGGGGGCGTCCGCAACGTGGTTTATCATGTGGCGAGCTATCTCGGTCGTACGGATGTCGCGATCGAGGGCTTCTGTCCCCCCGAGGAGGAGATCGCCGGCCTGCGCTACGCGGCGCCCGACGAGGTGGACGCGCTGCTGATAGCGGGCGGTCTCGCGCCCAACATGGCCTTCCTGTGGCTGACCCACGCGCGCGCCCTGCTCGCTCTCGCCGGCAGGGAGCTGTGACCTCCTGGGTCGAGTTGGATGCGGCGCTCGCAGGCCACTCCCCGCGCCAGGTGGCGGGCGGCGGCACACGCGCAGCCGTGGCGCTCGTCTTCCGCGAGGCCGCGCCGGGGCCCGGGCTCGAGCTCTTGTTCATCCGCCGCGCGGAGTACGAGAGCGATCCGTGGTCAGGGCACGTCGGCTTCCCCGGCGGCCGCGGGGAGCCCGCCGACGCGTCCCCCGAGGCGACTGCCGTGCGCGAGACCCGCGAGGAGACCGGCCTCGACCTGGCGCGCGACGGCGAGCCGCTCGGGGCTCTCGACGACGTGCAGGCGGTCGCGCGCGGGCGGCCAGTGGACCTCGTGATCGCGCCGCGCGTGTTCCGGCTCCGGCGCCACCTCGACGGAGCTCCGAGCCACGAGGTGGAGAGCCTGCACTGGCTGCCCCTCGAGCGGCTCCGCGCCGGCGACGCGCGCTCGACCTTGCAGTACACGCACGAGGGGACCGTCCTGTCGCTGCCCTGCCTGCGCCTCGAGGGGCTCGTGATCTGGGGACTCACGTACCGCATGTTCCAGAGCCTGGTGGGCATCCTGGATCCGGCGGCGTCGGGTTGATGCCTGTGCTAGCGTCTTCGCGAGTGGCCGACCTGGTGCGTCTCGTGCGTGAGCCGATCGAGATCGAAGCACTCTCGGACACGACACCCGCCGACGGGGCGCTCTGCTTGTTCGTGGGTGTCGTGAGGAACGAGAACGGCGGGCGCGCGGTGGCGCGCCTCGAGTACGAGGCCTACGAGGAGATGGCGCTAGCGTTGATGCAGCAGATCGCCAGCGAGACGCACCGGCGCTTCCCCGTCACGTTGGTGCGGCTCGTGCATCGCCTGGGGTCGCTCGAGATCGGCGAGGCGAGTGTCGCGGTAGCGGTCGCGTCGCCGCACCGCGCCGAGGCGTTCGCCGCGTGCCGCTTCGCGATCGACACGCTCAAGGCGCAGGTTCCGATCTGGAAGAAGGAGCTCTACGCCGACGGTTCGGCGTGGCTCGACGAGGCGAGCGGGCGCTCGGGCTAGCCGGAGTCGTGCGGGCGCGCCGCGGCCGTCAGTCGCGACACGCGGCCACGAGCGGGCGTAGCGCGCAGTCCATCTCCACCGCGAGATTCCCCACCCCCGGGTCCTGGCAGGAAGCCGGGTCCCGCGGGACCGAGGCTTGAGGCACCACACGCAGCCGCGGCGGGTGCCACGCATTCGATTCGAGCGCCTCGAACACGACCGACTGGCGGTGGAACACCGGGTGTAGATCATCCGCCGCCGACACCGGCAGGCCTGGAGGCAGCCGTTCAGCAAGGCAGCGCAGGAAGCGCAGCTCGGCGGGTGGCAACCCAGCGGCGCGCGTGCCTTCTCCTTTCATGAGGGCG
>Ga0114129_10012681_pt1 | contig 11998 bp, 7 predicted proteins | sample RhiMetdeltSRZDD1_FD_80071 | JGI IMG/M metagenome (GOLD analysis project Ga0114129, IMG submission 80071) | Populus rhizosphere microbial communities from Tennessee, USA - Rhizosphere MetaG P. deltoides SRZDD1 (version 2) (version 2) | ecosystem: Host-associated > Plants > Roots > Rhizosphere >... | reverse complement strand
GCTGTCGGTGATCGAGGGGCCGCTCATGCGCGGCATGAACGTAGTCGGCGATCTGTTCGGGTCGGGTAAGATGTTTTTGCCGCAAGTGGTAAAGAGCGCTCGAGTGATGAAAAAAGCCGTCGCCTATCTCACCCCTTTTCTGGAAGAGGAAAAAAAAGCAGCCAAAGAAGTCGAGAAACGGGTCAAATTGGTTTTTGCGACCGTGAAAGGCGACGTCCACGACATCGGCAAGAACATCGTCGGTGTCGTGATGGCGTGCAACAACTACGAGATCATCGATCTCGGGGTGATGGTGTCGTCCGAGAAGATCCTGGCGGCGGCGAAGGAGCACAAGGCGGACGTCATCGGCCTGTCGGGCCTCATCACGCCGTCGCTCGAGGAGATGTCGCACGTCGCCCGCGAGATGGAGCGCGAGGGTTTCAAGATCCCGCTGCTGATCGGCGGGGCCACCACCAGCAAGGCGCACACGGCGGTGAAGATCGCGCCCCACTATGGCCAGGAGGTCGTGCACGTCCTCGACGCCTCGCGCGCGGTGCCGGTCGTGGGCTCGCTCATCAACAAGGAGCAGCGGCCGGCCGTCGCCGCCGAGAACCGCCGCGAGCAGGAGAAGCTCCGCGAGGACCACAAGCGGAAGCGCGACGAACGGCCGCTCCTTTCTCTCGAGGAGGCGCGCCGCCGCCGCACGCCGATCGACTGGGCGAAGGGGCCGTCCCCCGCGAAGCCGGAGTTCCTGGGCGTGAAGCAGTGGAGCCCGCGTCTGTCGGAGATCGTGCCGTTCATCGACTGGTCGCCCTTCTTCCACACGTGGGAGCTGAAGGGGACGTACCCGAAGATCTTCGAGAACCCGGAATGGGGCGCGCAGGCGCAGGAGCTGTTCGGGAACGCGCAGAAGCTGTTGAACGAGATCGTGGAGAAGGAGCAGGTCACCGCCGAGGCGGTCTACGGCTTCTTCCCGGCGAACAGCGTGGGCGACGACATCGAGGTCTTCTCCGACGACACGCGCCACGGCCTGCGCGCGACGTTCCACATGCTCCGCCAGCAGATGGACAAGGTGACGGGGGAGCCGTGCCACGCCCTGTCCGATTTCATCGCCCCCAAGGAGACCGGCATCCCCGACTACATCGGCGCCTTTGCGGTGACGACGGGGGTCGGGCTGGAGAAGGTCGTCGCTCGCTTCGAGAAGGACCACGACGACTACAACGCGATCATGGCCAAGGCGCTGGCCGACCGATTGGCGGAGGGCCTGGCCGAGCTGCTCCACAAGCGCGTACGCGACGAATGGGGTTATGGCCGCGACGAAACGCTGTCCACCGAGGACCTCATCCGCGAGAAGTACCGCGGCATCCGGCCGGCGCCGGGGTATCCCGCGTGCCCCGACCACACCGAGAAGCGCCTGCTGTTCGATCTGCTGGACGCCGAGAAGCGCACGCACATCCGCCTCACGGAGACGTTCGCCATGTACCCGGCGGCCTCGGTCAGCGGCCTGTACTTCGCGCATCCCGAGGCGCGCTACTTCGCCCTCGGCCGCATCGAGCGCGATCAGGTCGAGGACTATCACCACCGCAAGGGCATGGACATCCGGGCGGTGGAGCGCTGGCTCGCACCGAACCTCAACTACGAGCCCGGCGTTTGACCGCCGCCGCCGGGCGATGAAACTCCAGCTCCGTTTCCCCGCGTCCGCGGCCAACGCGGCGGCGCACGCCGACCTGGCCGTGAAAGCCATACGCGAGGAGTTCGACACCGAGCTCGACTACTCGCCCGCCAGCCTCGAGACCCTCGACGGCCAGATCGAGACGCTCCGCGAGGAGGGCTGGACGGCGGAGGACGCCGCCGAGCTGCTGTTCGTCGTCGGCTGCTACGTCGGCGAGGTGTTCGTGCGGGCCCTGAAGGGCGTCTGGGCGCAGACGTCGCAGACACCCCTTTCCAGTGTCTCGCCCTGGCCGATGGTGGTGGTGCTTCCCGACAACTCCGCCTGGGACACGATCGGCAAGACGTATCTGCGTTTCGAGATCGGTGACTCGGAGTACCTGCCGGCGTACTTCGCCGGCGCCGGCGGCCGCGGCCGCCGGAGCTGAGCGCGTCCCGAACCTCGGACTACTCGAGGCCGGCGTTCCCCACGCCGTAGTGGGTCAGGGTCTCCCAGCACTTGTGCGCGCCGGTGCCCAGTGGCCGAGCCCCCTCCAACATCTGGCTCGTCTGCGGCAGGCTCCAGCCCCTGCGGTTCACGAAGTGGTTGTACGCGATCTCGTAGGTGAGACCCGACTTCGACATGAGGACGGGACTCCCGCCGCAGAGGTTGCTCGGTATGGATGCGCCGTTCTGATACTTCGCGTGGAACTCCATCGTCCTCGTGAAGCGCGTCGCCTGCTCGGCATAGAGGTCGGTCCCCTGTTGGAGGGCGGTCTCGGCGGCGTCGATGAGCGCGGCGAATCCGTGCGCGGTGTGGGTGAAGTCGCGGCAGGTCTCCTGGGCCATCCCGTCGAAGAAGATCGAGGTGTACCAGTTGGGCATGTTGCAGCTCGGCGGCTTGATGGGTGAGGCGCCGTCGGTAGCGAGATAGAAGTAGGCCGGGGTGCGTCCGCGCCACCGTGTCACCCCGCTGTCGTAGGACGCGCGGTCGTCGAGGAACACCGCGATGTTCATCGTGGCCTCGACCATCACCGCCTCCCAGTTGCCGTTGGAGCACGAGCCCTTGATCGTGGAGGCCAGGTACTGCGTCCTCAGCATGGTCTCGAACCGGTCGACGTCGGCGGGCGCCCAGCCGGAGTACGTGTAGCGGATGATCTCGGCGGCACGCGGCCACACCGCGCCGTACCAGCCGGCCATGAGCGGCCCGTTGCTCCCCGAGTGTCCGCCCGTGAAGGTGACCGCCCACCCGTTCATGATCTGGATGGCCTTCTGGGCATGAGCCGTGTTGCCGGTGATGTACCAGAGCAGGGCGTGGGCGTAGGCGGCGCGGGAGTCGTTCGTCTCGGCGCCGCAGCCGGTGCAGGGGTTCGAGTTCGATCCGGCCTCGACGTACGGCTGCGGGTCCGGCGCATAGGAAAGCGAGCCGAGCGAGCTGCTCTTGAGAAGGTTGTACGCGTCCATCCACGGCTGGGCCCCGGCGGCGACGCGGCCCTTGATGAAGTCGAGCTGAGCGCGATTGACGAGCACGCCCGGGTGCCGGAACGCGCCGGTGGGTGTGGGAGTCACGGTTGGAGTGGGAGTCGGACCTGCGGTCGCCGTCGGGGTCGCGGTGGGAACAGGAGTGGTTGTGGGCGTGGGCGATCCGCCGGTCGCGGCCCACACCTCGATCTCAGTGAGGCTGTTCCAGGCGTTGACGCTGTTGCCGTGACCGAAGTACCGCACGTAACGCGCCGGCGCGTCCGGGACGTCGAAGGTCTCGAGGGCCGTCGTGGTGCCGCTGCTCTGCGCGCTCGCGAGGGCGGTGGCCCAGGTGGTGCCGTCGCCGGAGAGCTGCAGGTCGAACCGGCTCTGGCGCTGGTTTCCGGAGTAGAACGCGACCTTCACGGAGCTCACGGTGTGCGTCGAGCCGAGGTCCAGCCGGAGCCACTGGCCGTCACCGTTCGCTGACCAGCGTGTCGAAAGGCTCGAGTCCACGGTGTTGCCGGGGACGTTGCCGTCGTTCGTGGTGGCGGTGACCGCCGATCCGGGCGGCGTCACTTCGACGTAGGCCGGCGGAGTCGGCGTCGTCGTCGGCGCTACTGTCGGTGTCGGTGTCGCGCTCCCTTCGCCGGAGAACAGGCTGATCTCGCTGACGCTGTTCCAGGCGTTCAGCGAGTTCCCGTGACCGACGTAACGGACCCACCGTGCGTCGACGTCCGCGAAGTCGAACGCCTGCTCAGCCGTGCTCGTGCCGCCGCTCTGGGCGTTCGTCAGCACGTCCGTCCAGCCCACGTTGTCGTTCGAGGTCTGGAGATCGAACGAGCTCACGCGCGTGTTGCCGTTGTACCAGGCGATCTTGACCGACCCCACGGAACGCGTCGACCCGAGATCCAGCTTCAGCCAGGCCCCGTCCCCGCACCCGGACCAGCGCGTCGCCAGGCTGTTGTCCACGGCGTTGCCGGGCACGTTGCCGTCGTTCGTGCTGGCCACGGCGGCCGCCGGGCTCGGGGTGATCTCCTGTTGGGCGACCGCGCTCTGCGCGATCACGACAAGACCGCCCGCCAGCAAAAACCGCCGTATCGCCTGCATGCGCCGACCTCCCCTTGACCTTGGCTGTTGGCGGCAGGCTAACAAGGACAGGTGGCGGGGACGAGAATCGACCGGCGGAGGACGCGCGGCTCTTTCGGGCCTGGTTAGAGGCTCTTGCCCCCGTCGCGCAGCTCCAGGTCGTCGAGATCGATGATGGCGCGCTCCACGGCCAGGGCGACCGCGTGGGCGCGGTCGTTGGCGCCGAGCTTCGACAGGATCCCGGCCAGGACGTGTTTGATGGCGTTCTCCGTGGAATCCAGGCGATCGGCGATGCGCTTGTTGGACAACCCGCTGGCCACGAGCTTCAAGACCGCTACCTCGCGCGGCGTCAGCTCATCGAGCCCGATGCGGTCGGCGAGCTTCGCGGCGACGTCCGGCGGGATGCAGCGCTGCCCGCGGTGGATGGTCCGAATGGCGTCCAGCAGCTCCTGGGGCGGCACGTCCTTGAGCAGATAGCCGCGGGCACCGGCGCGGATGGCGCGAAACACGGCCTCGTCGCCCTTGTTGATGGTGAGGACGAGCACGCGTGCGGCGGGTTCGAGATCCCGGATCGCCGCCGTCGCCTGGGCCCCATCGAGGTCCGGCATGCGCAGATCCATGATGGTCACGTCCGGCCGATGCTGCCGGTACAGCGCCACCGCCTGGCTCCCGCTCGGCGTCTGCGCGACGACCTCCATGTCGGGCTGCTGGTTGATGAGGCCCGCCACGCCGACGCGGAGCAGCACGTGGTCGTCGGCCAGGAGTACGCGGATCTTCATCGAGGGCTCTCATGATAGGGCAACCGGCAACGGAGCCGCGTTCCCTGGCCGGGCGCGCTCCGCAGGTCGAGGGTGCCGCCCAGCGCCTGCGTCCGTTCGTGGAGGCCGAGCAGCCCGAAGTGGTCGCCGCCACGGCCTTCCAGGTAGGGCACGGGGTCGAAGCCGGCGCCGTCGTCCTCCACCTGCAGCTCCAGTGCCTCCGCGCCGAACTCCAGGTGCACCGCGATCGTCCCGGCCTTCGCATGCCGGACGGCGTTGGTCACGGCTTCGTGGGCGATGCGCAGGACATGGTGCTCGGTCGCCGCCGGCAGCGCGCGTGCCGCCCCGCGGACGGTGACGCGGTGTGCGACGCCGGCGTGGGTGAAAAGCGCCTCGAGGCTCCGTGACAACGCGGGGCCGAGACCGGCGCCGTCCTTGCGGGCGTGAGCCCGCAGGATCCAGATGGACCGCCGCACCTCGGCGAGGCTCGCCACGAGGAGCGTGCTCCCGAACTTCAGGAAGCCGCGCGCCGCCTCCGGCTGGCCGTCGATGGTCTGCAGGGCGCTCTCGAGATGGAGCTTGGCGCCGGCGAGGCCCTGCGCGAGAGTGTCGTGGAGCTCGCGCGCGAGGCGCGTCCGCTCGGCCAGCACGGCCGCGTGCCGGGTGCGCACCTGGCGGACACGGACCTTGTATGCGGCGGTGAGCGCCGCCAGCGCTCCCAGCAGGCAGGCGGCATAGAAGGCCGGGGTGTCGTGGAATGGTCGGCGGAGGGCGAAGCTGGCCGACGAGACCTCTCCATTCCAGACGCCGTCGCGATTGCTGGCCATGACCTGGAACCGGTAGCGGCCGGGGGGCAGCGTGCTGTAGTACGCGCGCCGCTGCGTTCCGACGTCGACCCACTCCTGGTCGAGGCCTTCCAGGCGGCAGCGGAATCGGATCTTGCCGGGCGCCGCGTAGCTGAGCGCCGTGTAGTCGATCGCCACTTCACCGCGGCCGGGACCGAACTCCGCATCGGGGGCGAGGGAGCGCGCGGAATGCCGATCGACAGTGACCTCTTCGATGAAGGCGTGTGGCGAAGGCTCGAGGCTCGGGATGCGCGCCGGGTCCACGACGGAGACCCCTTTCGCGGTGGCGAACCAGAGCCGTCCGTCCGCGGTGCGGCAGCCCGGCGCGTTGCCGGCGAGGCCGGCGCTGGTCGTGCGCAGGCCGTCGGAGGTGTCGAAGATCAAGGGCGAGATCGCTCTGCGCCCTCCGGAGAACAGATCCAGGAGCTCCTGCTTGTCCAGCCGGAAGAGGTAGCCTGTGGATGCCACCCAGAGGTGCCCGAGGCCGTCGTCGAGAACGAGACGCAGGTAGTTCTCGGGCAGGCCGTGTTCGGTGGTGGCGGCGCGAATCACCTCGCCGTCCAGGAGGGCGAGGCCCCGCGCGGTCGCCACCCAGACGCGGCCACCGGCCTCGACGCTGATCGAGCGCACGCGGTCGTGGGGCAGGCCCTCGCGTGTCGTCCACGTCTTCCGTGTGCCGCCGCGGTATCGCGTGAGCCCGGCCGTGCTGCCGAGCCACAACGTGCCGTCGTCTTGCCGATGCGAGCAGTGCGGGTAGCCGGGCTCCGTCCCTGAGCGCGAGGGCGAGTCGAGCGTTCGCGGCTTCCGCCCGTCGAGGCGCACGAAGCCGATCCCATTGGCGAAGAAGAACGGGCCGCGTTCGTCCTCGGCGAGGATCGTGACCCGCGAGATCGGCGTGGCGCCGGTCGGCGTGTGCTCGGTGAGCCGCCCCGCCTGCAGCCGGAAGAGACGCGCGTCATCCGACGCGATCCAGAGGCTCCCGTCCCGCATCTCGCGAAGGCCGATCACGCTGGGACGGCCGACGCCGCGCGGCAATTGGACGGCGGCGGCGCCGCTCCCGATGCGCGTGACCTGGCCGGAGGCGGTGCCGGCCCAGACGCCTCCTGCCGCCGCCGGCGTGACGGAGACGACGGAGTCCTCCGGGAGCCCCTCGGTGCGCGTGTAGGTGACGAAGCGGCTGTTGCCGAGCGCGCAGAGGCCGCTCGGCGTGCCGACCCAGAGATTCCCCTCGTGGTCTTCGAGGAGGCACTGCACGTCATCATCGGCGAGCCCTTCGGCCGCGGTGAGGTGCCGCCACTCGCCACCACTGAGGCGATTCAGGCCCCCGTTCAGCGTCCCCACCCACAGGTTCCCGTCGCGGTCTTCGAGGATGGTCGTCACGTTCTCGTCGGACAGGCCGTCTCGCCGCGTGATGAGCTGTGCGCGTCCGCCGTCCCATCGCAGCAAGCCGTGAGGTGTGCCGATCCACAGCACGCCCTTGCGATCGAAGGCCAGGGCCTGGATGAGGTCGTGGGTGATCTCGTGCTGCGCGTTCAGCGTGGCCCCGTCGTACACGACGAGGCCGCGGCGGTGCGTTCCGATCCAGATACGGCCGTCCGGCCCGTCGGCCATGGCCATGGGGAAGCCGAGCCCCGGGATCTCGTGCGGTTTCCCATCGACGGCAGGCCAGCGCCGCGTCGCGTTCGCCCACACGCTGGTCCACACGCTGCCGTCGCGCGCCGCCAGCATAGAGGACACCGGGGCGCTGTTCGGCGCGGTGAAGAACGTCTCGAAGGCGCCGTTGTGGTGACGCAGGACCGTCCCGGACGTGGTGGCGAGGAGAAAAGATCCGTCGCTGGCGCCGGCCAGGCGCATCACGCCGCCTTCGGCGAAGCCCGGGGTCTCGCGCGCGTTGAAGAGGACGAATCGGGAGCCGTCGAATCGCACCAGCCCCGCGGGCGTGCCCAGCCAGAGGTAGTGGTCGGGCGTCTGGTGCAGCGCGTGGACGGCGCCGTTGGGCAGCGTGCCCGCTCCCCATTTCGTGATCACGTACTGTGACGGGGCGCGCTGGGGGTCGAGGCCGAAAGTGGCGCGCGCCGGAAAGGTCGTGAGGAAGACGAGCGCGACGATCGGGCGGCCCCGCAGCAGCATGCCGGCTGCGAGCATTCTACGATGCCCGTCAGGTACTTCCCTGGCGATCATCCATACGACCGGCTCAGGAACCAGAACACGCCCATCGCGAACACGGTGGCCGTGCCGAGCTGGAGCAGCCGCGGCCCGACCGCCGAGGGTCGCCCTGCCAGGAGACGAAACAAGGGCCACGCGATCGCGACCACCGCGAGCTGGCCCAGCTCCACGCCGGCGTTGAAGCCGAAGAGCGCGCGAACCACTCGGCCGGCCGGCAGCTGCGCATCGAGCACGACACCGGCGAAGCCGAATCCGTGGACGAGGCCGAAGACGAAAGCCACGCACCAGCGGAGCCGGGCCGGGTGCGAGGCGCGCGCGACAAGGCCGAAGTAGCAGACCGTGAAGAGCGCGAGCCCGCCGAGAGTCGACGCCGGCACGCGTCCGATGTCGCGAGCCGCGGCGAGGGCCAGCGCGGCCAGGCCGGTGGCCACCACCCACGGCAGGGCCCGCGGGCGTCCCGCCGCCAGCCACGCGTTCTCGGCCGCGACCAGCGCAATAGACAATCCGATCAGCGCCTCGATGGGTGCTCGCTCGGCCTGCAGGTAGCCGAGCGCGGTCAGACCCAGCGTCAGGCTGTGGGCCACCGTGAAGCCGGTCACGACGAGGGCCACCTCGCGCAGGCGGCTGGCGACGAGCAGCAGGGCGAGCACGAAGGCGATGTGGTCGTAGCCGGTGAGAATGTGTTCGACGCCGAGTGCGGCATATCCCCACAGCGTCGTCCCACCGCCGTCGCGTGAGGTGGAGTCGTTGGCGCCGAGCGTCCACTCACGCTCCGTGCTCACGAGGACGCGCTCCACGGGTGCCTTTCCGTCGAGCTCGACCCGCGCGAAATGGACGTGTAACGGCGCGACGTCCGCCAAGAGCGTGCTCCTCAGGCGGAGGGCCCCGCCTTCGTCGCACTCCAGGCGCCATTCGTAGGCGAGCTGGCCGGCGCTCGGCGGTAGAGGCTGCGGCGGCGCCTGTACGGCGCAAGGGCGGTCGCCCGTGTGGAGCGCCAGGTGGCGCACGAGATAAGACGGAAACGGATCCTCGCCGGCACGGAGGCCGCGGTCGTCGGGAAGAGAGCCGAACTCGATCTCCGCGAAGCGGACGAGCACGTGAGCCTCCCGCCCGCGGATGATCCAGCTCGAGTGGCTGACGTTCCTCTCGTGCGCGGCACACCGCGACGCGGCGGCGGCGGCCAGGCCGGCGGCCAGAAGCCAACGGGTGGCTTTCACCGAGGCTCCTGCAGGATCTCCACGGACCCGCGCGCCCGCAGGTCGGCGAGACAGGCGCGCAGCGCCTCGTGTTCGACGTGGGCGCGGTACGCGGCCCGCACGTCGGGCTCGATCGCCGCCAGCGGCGGCGCCCCCTTCGCCTCCTGGCCGGCTGCAACGAAGTCCGCGCGGTTCTCCTCGTAGAACCGGCGGAGCTCGGCGGCATCGGGGTTGGCGGGCGCCTCGCGCATCAGGGCGGCGGTGACGGCCGCCCGCAGCTCCCCGCGCACACGCGCGTCCGTACGGGCCACGCCCCTCTTGAGACCGCGCTGCACGAGCAGCTCCTCTTCGATCAGCCGATCGAGCACGTGCCGTCGAGCGGCCGCATCCGCCTTCCGCGGGTCCCCGCCTGTCTGTCGGGCGAGCAGGCGGTCGAAGTCTTCGGCGGCGATCGGGCGGCCGTTCACGCGCGCCACCATCTCGAGGGGAAGGGCCGCTCGCGACGCGGCCTCCGCGCGCACGTGGTCGTAGGCGGCCGCGCCGATTCCGGCGGCGCCTCCGAGGAGCAGGAGAGCGAGCGGGGGGCGCACGGCGGCGACTCTAACGCGCGGCGAGGCGCGCGGTCACGATCGATCCGGCGTGAGAAGGGGCTCTTTCGGCCTTGCCCGGGTTCGGTGCGGTTCGCTACCGTGTTCGACAACTCAGCCGAGATTCAAGAAACGCTCGAAAGCGACGGGGAGGGAGCATGCGTGTGAGACGAGTCAGCGCGACAGTTCTGGGGCTCGTGGCCCTTGCGGGAGCCGCCGGGGCGGCCGACACCAGCCTCAAGCTGCAGTTCGTCGCCGTCTCCGACACCCACATCACGACGAACGGACTCAACGACACGAACACCCGCCTCACCCTCGAGGACATCGCGGTCAGCATGCCGGGCGCCCACGCCCTCAGCATCCAGGGTGACCTGACCGATCACGGCTACGAGGGCGAATACGACGTCTTGATGAACATCATGGGGTCGTACCCGAAACCGCCGACGTACTACATCATGGGGAACCACGACGCGGGCCGCAGTCAGGCGGGCGGCTACACGGAGGCCCTGGCGCGCTTCAAGGCCAAAACGGGAACGGCGTCCGCCTACTATGACAAGTGGATCAACGGCTATCACTTCATCTTCCTCGCCACCGACGTGGCGCTGCAGGACGACGCCAGTTTCTCGAACACCCAGCTCGATTGGCTGCGTGCGCGCCTGGCCGAGGACGTCGCGCCGTGGAAGGGGATCTTCGTCTTCAACCACCAGCCGGCCGTGAACATCGTGCAGGAATCGACGTTTCGCAGCATCCTGAGCCAGTACCCCCAGGCGTTCTTCATCACCGGACACACCCACTCCCCGGTGAGCTTCTCGAGCGCGGCGGTCTACAAGGCGGCCAACGACGGCGCGGTCGGATATCCGCAAGGCGACCGAACGCGCAGCGAGGGGCTCTACGTGTACGTCTACGGCGACCGGATCGTGCTTCGGGGCCGGGAGTCGCGGGCGAAGCGCTGGCTGACGACGTGGACGGTCGACATGCCGGACGCGCCCACGACGCCCACGCCTGCCCCCACGGCGACGCCGACGCCCACGGCCACACCGACTCCAGGGCCGACCCCGCCCCCCGGCAGCGAGATCACGCCGGCCGGGTCCGCGGTGACGGCCAGCACGAATGACGGCAACCTGCCCGCGAACGCCGTGGACAACAGCCTGGCGACGCGCTGGTCCGGCTGCGGGGACGGGGCCTGGCTGAAGCTGGATCTCGGGTCGACGCGTTCGGTGGGGTCGGTGAAGATCGCCTGGTACAACGGCAACGCGCGTGTGAGCTCGTTCGATCTTCAGACCTCGAGCGACAACATCAACTGGGCGGACGTGCTGACGAACGTCCAGAGCGGCGGCACGAGCACGGCCGAGCAGGCGTTCGACTTCGCGGCTGTCGACGCGCGGTGGGTCCGCTATCTTGGCCACGGCAACTCGCTGAACGCTTGGAACAGCGTCACCGAGATCAGCCTGTTCTCCGGACAAGGGACGACGGTCACGCCGACACCGACACCGCCACCGGTAACGACAGCCACGCCCACGCCCACAGTCACACCCACGCCGGCAGCGACGCCGACGCCGACGGCCGAACCGACGACGACGCCCACTCCGCCCGCCTACGTCGAGGTGACGCCGCCCGGATCGGCGGTGACGGCCAGCACGAACGACGGCAACGTCCCCGGCAATACCGTCGACGGTAGCCTCGGCACGCGCTGGTCGGGCAGTGGCGACGGCGCCTGGGTTCAGTACGACCTGGGCACGACGCGCACGGTAGGCCACGTCCGTGTCGGCGTGTACCAGGGCAACGGCCGGCGGAATCGTTTCGACATCCAGGTCGCGACCACGCTCGGTCAGTGGGAGACGGTATGGGCTGGCGAGAGCAGCGGCACCACGACGGCGGAGGAGACCTACGACTTCGCCGAGGTGCCCGCGCGATGGGTCCGGTACCTCGGTCACGGGAGCTCGATCAGCACCTGGAACAGCGTGACGGAGGTCAGCCTCTTCGCGGTGCCGTGAGTTGAGCGCGCTCGAAACCAGGCCGTGGCTGTTGAGCGTCGGGGCGGCCGCCGGCCTGGCGTTGGCCGGGCTGGGCCTCTTCGACTCGGTGGCCGTCACCCCGGACAGATCGCGGTCCGGCGTGATGGCTCGCGTCAACGGACGTGTCCTGACCGTCGTCGACTACGAGCGACGCCTCGCGGAACAGTCGGGCGACGCACCGGCGGACGTCGCGACGCGTCGGCGAGTGCTGGACGAGATGCTCGACGAGGAGCTGCTCGTCCAGCGTGGGCTCGC
>Ga0114129_10012680_pt1 | contig 11998 bp, 16 predicted proteins | sample RhiMetdeltSRZDD1_FD_80071 | JGI IMG/M metagenome (GOLD analysis project Ga0114129, IMG submission 80071) | Populus rhizosphere microbial communities from Tennessee, USA - Rhizosphere MetaG P. deltoides SRZDD1 (version 2) (version 2) | ecosystem: Host-associated > Plants > Roots > Rhizosphere >... | reverse complement strand
TGCGCGAGTGGATGATCTTCGCTCTATGTTTAGGAACCGGAGGCCATATCGCACTTGGCGTCATGCTCCATAACCCGCATCTGTGGCCGTGGAGCACCGCGGGGTTCTACGGCTTGCTCAGCGGCCTCCTTGTGTACGCTATGGTCCAGGGCGGGCGAGTGATGTGGAGAGTCTTCAGGCGGCTCTTCGCCCAAACCCGATGAGAATTTTGCCTATTGGGTAGAACTGTGCTCAGCCAGATCTAGAGATTGACCGGCCTATTGTAGCCGCTTTACAATCACTCCATGCCACTTCCACCTCGTCGACCAGGAAATCCAGCATGGCCTCCTGGTTTGGCCTCTCGCTCCAATCAGCCGCCGAGACGAGGGGAACCTGAGCAGCCTGATCAATTCGAGTCGTTGAACGCGTCGCTTCTGTACTGTCCTCGTTGCCGAATGGCCACCCCCACCAGGGAACGACTCCTCCTGGTCTTGCCGACAGGGAACCTCTACGAGTATTTTTGCCAACAGTGCGGGACGTCTACCGGGTCAAAAACCGACTCGCTCTAGCAGGATGTTGAAAAAGTCCGCCAGGTTTGTTGTCGCATCCCTTAGAGCTCAACGTTAAGAAGGCGCGTCATTCCTCTATTTCACGGGTGTCAAGAATCTCCAGCGGCTGCTAAAACAAAAACGGAGAGGGCGGTTTTGAAGGCTCAGAGGGAAGGTCGGCAGTTAGACGGTTTCGTCGAGCGGAATGCCTTCTTCGATCAACATGACGGGAATATCTTCTCGAATCGGGTAGAGAATCTTTCCGTCGGCCCTGATCAGTCCACCGTCGAGCAGTTCGGTCACCGGCTTTTTCCCCTTGTTCTTCAATGTTCCCCGGCTCACGGCATCGTTGAGCTTTTCGATCAAGACATCATCGGCTAAACTCACCTCGAGCTTGGTCTCAGGACAGCAGAGAATGGCCAACAGATCCCTATCAAGATGTACGGGCCGTTTGGCCCCCGTAGGCTCAGCCATGCGCGCCTCCTTGACGAGTCCGAGGATAGTTCACTCCTGCGCATGAGATCAAGTCCTTTGGCGGACTCCTTTCACGTCACTATTTCTGCTACACTACGCCGCGAACAAGGAGCTGCTGTGACACTCTGGTGGCGCTATTCCCTCGCGGGATTGCTCATTCTGGTTCCGGCCTGGGCCACATTTTTGATTCTTTCCACCCTCGTCTCGTCCGTCAATCAGGCGATCGGAGAGCTTGTAAGGGACCTCGACTTCTTCGGCGCTCCCGGCCTGGGTTTTCTCCTTTTCATCCTCCTCGTCCTGCTCGCAGGTGTCACGGCGACCCATGTGCTAGGTCGTCGCCTCCTGACGGCAACCGAACGCTGGTTTGAAAGCATTCCGCTTGTGCGAAGCGTGTACCTGACGCTCAAAGGGATGACCGATCTCTTCCAGTTTCGCCTCCGATTCGGTCGGAGCACCGTTGTCGCCTTCCCGTTTCCCCGCGATGGACTGTGGGCGCTCGGCTTTGTGATGGGAATTGCCCCGGGCAGCGTGCAAGTCGATCCGGCCGGCCATTTGATAATGGTGTTCGTTCCGACTGCCATCCATCCGTTTACCGGCTATCTCGCGTTCATCCCGGACCGGCAACTCCGAAGGCTCAGTCTGCTGCCTGAGGACGCCATGAAGATGGAATTCTCCGCCGGCTTTTATCAACCGGCTGCCGGCTGGCTGAGCGCTCCAAAGACCTCAATGTAATTCCAATGCCCTTGCTGGATCAGATGATCATCAGACCGGCTCGTCCGGGCGATGTGGCGTCGATCGTCACGTTTAGCGGGGCCATGGCCATGGAAACGGAAGGGCGTGAGCTCGATCGCGCCACTCTGCGAAAAGGAACTCTCGCCCTGCTCGCGTCGCCTGCCCGCGGATTCTTCATGGTCGCGGAGCTGGCTCAACCCTATCATCGGCTGATCGGCCAACTGATGGTCACTTACGAGTGGAGCGAGTGGCGTAACGGCACGTTTTGGTGGATTCAAAGCGTGTACGTGGACCCGGCTTGGCGACGCCAAGGCGTCTTCCGGCGTATGCATGACACCGTCCTTGCAACCGCCAAAGCCGACTCTGGCGTGTGCGGTGTCCGACTCTACGTAGAACGGTCAAATGTAGCCGCGCAGACGGTCTATAAACGAGTGGGGCTTATCCCGTCGGCTTACGAGGTCTTCGAAGATGATTTCGTCCTCCCGCGGCCATCTCACAGACAGCATTCAACAGGCAAGGAGGATTGATGCGTCAACAGAACTGGGTATTCTTGCTGATTGTAAGCGTCGCACTCACCGCAGGTTGTGCGTTCAGCCGAGGCACATGGGGAGACGAGCTCCGAGACGAAGACATTCAGATGATCAAGAGGGGTAATACGCGCGCGGATGTTGTCAGGACACTTGGCGCTCCAGATCGAATTGTTGAAGCCAACGGCCATGAAATTTTTCAGTACTATCGGTATGAACTCCGCACGCTGGCTTTCGCTCCCGTAATAGCCATGTCCAGAACATACATTGTGAGCGACGACCTTTATGTGTTCCTGAATAAAGATGCCCTCGTCGATGACGTGATCTTCGGTCGGAGAACCAATCGGCAGGAATATCAGTTCTGGCCCTGGGGTAACTGATGCAATACCTTCATGCTCATGCGAGGAGACATGCCGTGATCGTCAGATTTATGCTGTTATGTGTACTGATCCTCCCGCTGAATGGATGTCAGACAAGGGTGGCCGTCCAGGTTCCTGATTACCAATTGACCAAGCCCCCGGTCCCATCCGACATAAAGGTCACCTTGCTGTCAAAGGCCAGGGACATTCGCGACAAACCGCGAAATCAAATCGGCCGACATTTTTTCATCGTCCTGCCCGGTCCTCAGGTCGAGCCGCGGGAAGGTCCTCTCGATCGGGATATTCCCAAGGCCGTGCAACAGGCCCTAGAGGTCGCCGGTTATACGGTGACGATGGTGGACCGGTTGCATGATGCGCCAGGCCCCGTGGTCGTGGCGCAGATCGACGATCTGCGGAATTATTCGTTCGCGTTCTATCCGTTGGGAATTGGCCGGGGACGAATGCAATTGAGTCTCCACGTGGTAACCTCCGATGGCAAGGAGTTATGGTCCGGCAAGACGAATCCAAATGGCGGAATGATCATTTCGGGATTCTATATGTCCGGATTTATCACTCGAATACATCAGGATCTGAAAGACAGTCTGAATCAGATCGTTGCCATGGCGTCTACAGAGGAATTCAAGAAACACATCAGGCCGCAATGAAAAGATCCCCCTCAATAGTGCGGGAGTCTGTCAACCTGTTTTGGCGCGGAGCCGGGATGGCGCTCGTCCTTGCGAGCCTAGCCATGCCCACGACCGGCTGCATCATCATCGCCCATGTTTCGATCAACGACGAAATCAGCAACGAAAAGGTGGCGTTCATCCACGAGGGACGGACGACCTTCAAAGATGTCGTCGAGGAGCTCGGCGCGCCGACCCGGATTGTGGGAATCAAGAGCGGCGGGACCGTGGCCGTCTATCAATTTCTCGACATCAGGTATTCGAGCGTCAATTACGGATATTTGACGAAATTCGCCCCGCAGACCCAGGGACAGAGTCTTGACCTGGTTCTGGCCGGCGGCGGTCTCGGCATAGATACGTTCGAGGTGACTTTCAATGAACGTTGGATTGCCCAACACTATGTGTTTGCTAAACATGCGGGCGCAAGCCATTACGTCTTTTGGCCATTTTGAATGTGGATGCCCCCGGCTTCTCGAATGTCTACCTCTCGTCAGCTCCGCTATAATCTGTTCGCTCGTAGATCTGCTTTGCTTCGGCTTCAAAGCATGAGGGATAGTCACCTCAACTGCACGCGCGTGGTTTTGCTGGCATTTTGCTGCCTGCTCACACAGTCGCTTTCAGCCCATGCGACCGACCCTCAAGATCCCCGCATGCGGGCGCGGGATCTTGGCATCGTGATCGGCTCGTATCCGACCGGTCCACTCAACGCCATTACGGATGTCGCTGGAGTGAAGGTCGGCCATACTACGCTCATTAAAGGTGAGGGACCGCTCAAACCAGGGGAAGGTCCGGTGCGAACCGGCGTCACGGTCGTCATCCCGCGCGACGACGTGTGGAATAAGAAGGTGCCGGCCGGCTCCTTTGTGCTCAATGGCACCGGCGAAATGACCGGTTTGGCCTGGGTCGCCGAAGCAGGGTTTCTCGAATACCCTATTGCGTTGACCAATACGCTCAACGTGCCGCGAGTCGCGAACGGCGTGATGAGCTGGATGATTCGGCGATATCCGGACATCGGTATCAGCGACGACACGCTGACACCCGTCGTGGCGGAATGCGACGACGGGCGACTCAACGATATTCAAGGACGGCACGTTTCAGAAGAGGATGTGATGTCGGCTCTCGACGGAGCTTCAACCGGTCCCGTGTCGGAGGGGACTGTCGGGGCTGGAACCGGTATGGTGTCGTACGGATTTAAAGGCGGTATTGGAACCTCGTCACGGAGGACACTCGGAGAAGGCGGCTATATGATCGGCGTCCTGGTCAACGCCAACCATGGACGGCGGCATGAACTGATCGTCGGAGGCGTACCGGTCGGACGCCTCTACGAAACTTCTGCCCGTATCGGATCGGTCGCAGATGCCTCGGCCCCCGGAGCGGGTGAGGGATCCATCATTATCGTTATCGCTACGGACGCTCCGCTTGACGGCCGGCAGCTGACCAGGCTCGCCAAGCGAGCGGCGCTGGGGCTTGCACGTACCGGCTCGACGGCGCGACATGGCAGCGGCGATTTCATCTTGGCCTTTTCCACCGCAAATGTGATTCCGCATTATCCGAAGGACTCTACATACCAGCTCATGCATCTATCGGACACCCACCTCAATCCACTGATCGCAGCGACGGTTGAAGCCACCGAAGAAGCGATTCTCAACGCCCTCACGATGGCGACGACCGTCGAGGGGCGCGATCAGCACCGCATCGAGTCCATCTCGTTGGCTCGCCTTCGAACTCTCCTCGGCGAGCGAACCAAGTAACTCTTATCCCCGCCCCACCCCATCACTTGCATTTTGCTTCGCAGGCTCGGTATTCTCTCGCCGCTCCCTTGCGATGGAGGATTCGCATGAACGAGTACCAAATCGGCGGCGGGTTGCGCCTGCTGACCGCCGTGGAAAAGACCGACGCGTTCGGCGAGTTTTTGAAGACCCGCATGGTGCGGGCCTTGGAAAGCGAAGATCCCACGGAACTCCATTATCTCCTGGCCCAACTGGACGACTATTACAACTATATGTGGCGGTACTACAAGAAACTCGCCAAAGACCGTGCCGAACGCATGAATCCCGGTGTATAACCGAATGATGGGACCGTCGCCGTTCATCCGATGAGCCACTCCATTCAGACCAACACGGCCACTGCGCTTCGATTCGCCTCGGCCCTGTCGAGGAAAACCGACACGGAAGCGGCTTTACGGGACGTGGCGGACGAGATTCGGCAGCAACTCGGTCACGATCCCGTGGATCTCGCTTTTGTCTTCTTCTCTCCTCATCACGCGGGCTATGCCGGGATGATTGCGGCGATGGTCCGGGAAGAGTTGCAGGCAGGCACGTGCCTTGGCTGTTCGGGGGAGGGGATTATCGCGGGAGAAGAAGAACTGGAAGCCACCGCAGCATTGACCCTCTGGGCTGCGCGCCTTCCGCAGGTCCGAGTCCTCCCCTTGCGATCGTCGTTCTCCGAGGTGCAGGATCAAATCCAGATAGCAGGATGGCCTGCTCCTCATGCCGAGGACTCCACGTTCATTCTCCTGGCCGATCCATTCAGCACACCGCTTCCCGATGTGTTGTCGGTCTTGAACGACCGGTATCCCAACGGAAAGGCCGTGGGGGGTCTGGTCGGAGGAGGGCGTGGACCGGGCGAAAATCGTCTCCTGCGAAACGATGAGGTGTTCGACGGAGGACTTGTCGGTGTTCAATTGACCGGCTCTGTGACGGTGCGAACCGTGATTTCCCAAGGCTGTTGCCCGATCGGCGAACGATTCGTCGTCACCAAGGCGGAGCGAAATCTGATTTACGAGTTGGGCGGACAGCCGGCACTCAGGCGTCTTCAAGAAGTGTTCGAGTCGCTGGAAGGGTCGCAACGCCGGGACGCCCACCGGGCCCTTCATGTCGGGATCGTCATCGACGAGCATCGAAGCCGATTCGAACGGGGAGACTTCCTGGTGCGCAATTTGGTCGGCGCCGATCAGCGCCTCGGCGCCATTGCCATCGGCGATCAGGTGCAGGAAGGCCAGACGCTGCAGTTTCATCTCCGGGATGCCAGGTCCGCCAGTGAGGATCTCCATTTTCTTCTGGCGGCGGATCGCGCAAAACATCACCGTCCTCCTCTCGGCGCCCTCCTGTTCAGTTGTTGCGGACGCGGAGAAGGTTTGTTCGGCCGACCCCATCACGACAGTATGGTGGTGCAGGAACGGCTCGGGCCCACTCCGCTCGCGGGATTTTTCGCCCAGGGAGAAATCGGCCCGGTCGGCGGGCGGAATTTTCTCCACGGCTATACGGCCAGTCTCGCTCTCTTCGCGGAACCGGAGTCATTCGAGCCAGGGCGAAATTAGAAATGTAATCTCGGGCACCAGAGAGCCGGCAACCCGAATTGCCCTCGCCTGACCGCCACCTATGCAACGGACCCCGCTTCATGACCAGCATCAACTCGCCGGCGCCAAACTCATCGACTTCGCCGGCTGGGAAATGCCCATCCACTACAGTGGCGTGATCGATGAGTATCACACCGTGAGAACCACAGCCGGACTATTCGATGTGAGCCATATGGGGCGATTGGTCGTAGCCGGAGCGGGCAGCGGAACATTTTTTCAACGCATGACCACCAACGACGTCTCGAGGCTCGCCGTGGGACAGGCTCAGTATTCCATGGTGTGCAACGATCGTGGGGGCATCAAGGATGATATTTTCGTCTATCGAACCGGGGAACAGGACTTCTTGCTTTGCGTGAACGCGTCGAACAGGGGAAAGATTCTCGATTGGATTCGAGAACACCATGGAAACGGAGACCGCTGCACGATCGAAGACCGCTCCGACGCCGTCGCACAAATCGCCATTCAAGGCCCCGCGTCGCGAGCCATTCTGAACAGTCTGAGCGCAAGGGATCTCAACGGACTCAAATTACATCATACCTGCGAAGGACGAGTGGCGGACATTCCTTGCTTCATCGCCCGTACCGGGTACACCGGCGAACTCGGTTATGAGGTGAACGTGTCTTCTGAGAAGGCCGCGGAGTTGTGGAAACGTCTGTTAGAGCGAGGCATGGCTCACGGGGCCAAGCCTGCCGGACTCGGCGCGAGAGATCTCCTGCGGTTGGAGATGGGATACCTGTTGTACGGCAATGACATCGATGAAGAGACGACGCCGCTCGAAGCCGACGTCGAGTGGACGGTCCAGTTCTCAAAGGAAGAATTCATCGGCAGCAAGGCCTTGACCGCCCAGAAGAAGGAGGGAGTCAAACGGAAGTTGGTCGCCTTCGAGCTTGTGGAGAAAGGCCTGCCCCGTCATGGATTTCAGATCATGGATACCTCGTCGTCTCAGGTCATCGGTGAAGTGACAAGCGGCAATCTTTCTCCCCGCTTGCAGAAAGGGATCGGGCTTGGCTACGTCCGCTCGAGCTTGGCTGCTCCCGGCACTTCAATGGCGATCAATATCAGAGGGAAAGTGCTCCCGGCCGTTGTCGTCAAGTTGCCGTTCTATAAAAAACCCAAGGACCTCTAGCCTCTGGCGAATGGCACGGACGAAGCTCAGAGTCATTCCTTTGTCGCTCATGCTATATGCCATAGGCCGTCGGCCATAAGCTTTTCATGACCAAGAATATTTACAACGGCAAGGTGATCACGCTGAATCTCGATACGGTCATGCTTCCCAATGGCGTGACGATCGATTTGGAAATTGTCCGCCATCCGGGGGCCTCGGCCATTGTGCCGCTCAGGGAAGACGGGACCGTGATTTTAATCCGTCAATTTCGCCATGCCGCCGGAGGGTTCATTTACGAAATCCCGGCGGGGAAACTCCATGCCGGCGAAGATCCCGCCATCTGTGCCGCACGCGAACTGGAGGAGGAAATCGGATATCGGGCCGGTAAGTTGGAGCTCCTCTCCAGCATCTTCACCGCACCGGGATTCACCGATGAGGTCATTCATATCTACAAAGCGACCGGCTTGACAAAGACCGCACAGAGCTTGGACCGGGACGAAGTCTTGGAAGTCGTCGAGTGGCCGCTGGAGCACACGATCGCGATGATTCAAACCGGCACGATACGAGACGCTAAAACGATGGCGGGATTGCAGTTGGTGTATATCGGGAGTAGAAACCGGTAGGAGCTCCTCAAGGAGCCCTCCGCTCTTGGCGGAAGGCCCCCCAAGTCAGTGAGCCTCGCCAAAAGGGGTTACTTGCCCTTCTCGTCTTTCTTGTCCTTCTTCTTTTCGTCCGCGTGGCCGCCCTTCTTCTCGTCCTTCTTATCCTTCTTCTCTTCACCGTATACGAGAACATGGCCACCCTTCTTCTCATCCTTCTTGTCCTTCTTCTCCTCACCGGCGAAAGAAGGAGCGCTGAAGGAAATCGCCACCGCCACTGCCATGATTGCCATCAACATGCGCTTCATAGTATGTCACCCCCTTTGGATATGGATTAATGTGCCGCTCAACGGGCACTGAGGGGTATTCAGCAAGCTTAGTGCCGAGGAGGCCATTCCAACGACATCTCGTGTTATCAGCCGGTTAAGAGTCTTGCAGCTTGTCCTTTTGTATGGTCGTCCCTGTGGCAGAATAGCGGGCCGCTGCCAAACCGCCTCAACGCACACCAGTCCGACCAATAACGCTCTCTATGAGTCCTCATCCTCGAAGCCTTCCCGACTACGTTCGACCCCGATTGCGCATCCTCTTCGTAGGCATCAATCCAGGCCTGCGGTCGGCTGCCGTGGGGCATCACTTTGCCGGGCACTCCAATCGATTTTGGAAATTGCTGTTCGAGTCGAATCTCGTCTCGGAGCCCCTTCGCGCGGAAGAGGATCAGCGAGTGCTGCAATGGAATCTGGGCCTCACGAATGTCATCCGGCGCCCGACGACGGGGATCGACCTTCTCTCAGCCGCCGAATATGCCGCAGGTCGAACCAGGCTGATACGCCTTATCGATGAGTACCAGCCTCGCTTGGTGGCGCTGCTTGGCGTGACGATCTACCGTTACCTTTTCGTTGTCGAAGACGGACGACCTTTCCGCCTCGGTCTTCAACCTGACCGCCTATCCGGTGCTCGAATCTTCGTCCTTCCCAATCCCAGCGGCCGGAATGCCCATTATTCCTATCGGACGATGCTCGCTTCGTTCCGAACGTTGCGGAAGGCAGCCGGTGCAGAGTGACGAGCAATCGTGCTATGTTGCGGCCCCGGTCTGACATCTATTATCCGCATGAGAGCCTTCAGCTTCGGGAGAGTCAAAATGGTCGGCAGTAAGCCCGCGGCGAGCGAGATGGCGAATCATACAACTGCAGGTCATTCACATCCCTCGAATAAGACAGGAGCCATATGCTGCTAAAGGGGAAAAAAGGATTGATCGTCGGGGTGGCCAACAAGCACAGCATCGCCTGGGATATCGCGCAATCGGCAGCCGGCCAAGGAGCCCAGCTGATCTTCAACTATCAGAATGAGCGCCTCAAGGAGAATGTCGAGGAGCTGGTCGCTGCCATGTCGGGGGCCAAGGCTTTTCCCTGCGATGTCGGCGACGACGCACAGATCGCCGCCCTCATGCAGCATGCGCAGAAGGAAGTGGGGACTCTCGACTTCCTCGTTCACTCGGTCGCCTTCGCGCCGCGTGAAGAGCTCACCGGCCAGTTCGTCAACACCACCAGGAAGGGATTTGCGACCGCATTGGACGTGAGCGCTTATTCCCTCGTTGCCGTCGCGAAAGCCGCGCTCCCGCTGATGCCGAACGGCGGCTCTATCGTGACATTGACGTATCTCGGGGCCGAACGCGTCGTCCAGCACTACAATGTCATGGGGGTAGCCAAAGCGGCGCTGGAAGCCAGCGTCCGCTATTTGGCCCATGATCTAGGCCCGAAGAACATCCGTGTGAATGCGATTTCCGCCGGTCCGATCAAGACGCTCGCAGCTCGCGGCGTGTCCGGCATCAGCAAGATGGTGGATCACCACAAGGAATGCGCCCCCCTCCGCCGTGCGACCGAACAAGGCGAAGTCGGGGACACGGCACTCTTTCTCGTGAGTTCATTAGGACGGGGAATTACGGGAGAGGTAATCCATGTCGACGGCGGGTACCATATCCTTGGCTCGCTCGTGTCCATGGAATGAGTAGGAAGCGCTGACCCCCCTCCGTCGCTTCCGCGTCTCCGGGAGTGACCCTTCCGGACTTTCCCGAGCGGAATCTTCGCCGTAGCGGCGACCTTCTGGAATTCCCGCGGCCGCGATCAGGAGATCGCGGTGCCTTAGTCAGTTCCAGCTTTCCTTCTCGGAAAAGTCTCGGTGGGTCCCCACTCCTCCGACGAGTCCGCTCCTGAGTGGGGTTAGCGCTCGCAATGAGCAAGGAAGAAAGATTATTCGAGCGTTCGCCTGAGCGCTTTCAGCCGTCCTGCCCTTTTCTTGCTCTCTAACCTTCTATTCTGAGAACTCTTGGTTGGTTTTGTTGGTTTTCTTTTCTTTCGAGGAATAGCCACCCTTTGAATGAGAATTCGCAGTCGCTCCAGCGCATCGACACGATTCTGGTCCTGACTCCGATGCTGTTGCGCCTTGATCGTAATCACACCATCGTTTGAAATGCGGCTGTCTCGAAGCTTCAGCAGTTCTTCCTTGTAAAACGGCGGGAGTGACGAGGCATGGATATCGAAACGCAAATGAACGGCAGACGAGACCTTGTTGACGTGCTGCCCTCCGGCCCCCTGCGATCGCATCGCATGGATTTCGATTTCAGAATCGGGGATGGTGACATGTGATGAGATGTGCAGCATCAAGGTTGACTAGGTAACGCTCACGATGACCTGTGGCGGCTTAGCAGCGGGATGCCGACGTCAGGTCCATCATGATGTTAGCGGACCTTTCTAACAGCCTGTCCACCGAAGCTGACCTGTGCTGCTGGACACAAGCGCAGTGCGTTTACGCGGCAGACCGAGCACTTCTGCGGCTTTTGCGTCGGCATCGGCTGTCGCGTTCCAAGCCAGTAACCACTGAGGAATTGCAACTCGCTTTGTGCCTTTGCTTCGTCAAAGGCAAATATCGCCGCATGCAGCCGGCTTGCACCAAGACCCCGAACTCGATGCTCGTCCCAGCGCCTACGTGGCTCCGACGGTGATGGCGGCGCCTTGCAGACGAGTTGGGCAAGGCCGACTCTCTGGTCTTCGGAAGAGTCGCGATTTTCTCAGCGGCTTTGCGGGCTATGACCACGCATACGAGCGACAGGCGACGTACGTCGAATCTTCGATCTTGTTTCAACAAGAAGCCGTAGAGCCGAAGCTGCGCGTCATCCGAAGGCGTGAGGTATGGGCGAGATCGGACTTTGTACTCGACGACCCAAGCGCTTCCCTTGCTATCGAAATGAAGGGCATCGGGTCTGCCGATCAGCGGTAGGCTCCGGTACTGCCCGAAAAGCGAAGTCTCGATCAGAGTGAATGGCTGTTGCAATGAAACGAGTTGCGGAATATCGTCCGCCGAAATTGCTTCTGCTGGTTCCGCCACAGCTTCGTGGAATTCTTTCCCGCTGTCGATGCTTTCAAGCTGTGCGGTGGCTTCCGGAAGCGTTCGGATCTCGCGCTCGATCTCCGAATGACGGAGCTCAAGATCGACCTTGAGCTCGCAAAACTCTTGATCCGCCATCCTATACACAGGGACCGACGGGCCGTTCAACAAATCGATTGGACGTTGCCGGGTACGCATCGCTGACCTCTGGCTGGTTATTCCCACCACAATTATGGATGAAGAAAATGGGGAC
>Ga0114129_10012679_pt1 | contig 11999 bp, 10 predicted proteins | sample RhiMetdeltSRZDD1_FD_80071 | JGI IMG/M metagenome (GOLD analysis project Ga0114129, IMG submission 80071) | Populus rhizosphere microbial communities from Tennessee, USA - Rhizosphere MetaG P. deltoides SRZDD1 (version 2) (version 2) | ecosystem: Host-associated > Plants > Roots > Rhizosphere >... | reverse complement strand
TACGCCGCGCGCGAGATCGGGATAGACCCACAGCGTCTCGAGGGCCGTAATGATCCCGTCGCGCCCGAACGGCGTGCTGAACCAGGGCACGCCCGCGTAGGGGTAGGGCCCGTGCGGCGTCTCGCTGATCATCATGTGGAGGTCGGCCAGCGAGCGGTTCAGCCAGTTGTTGAACGACGCGTTCGAGGTCTCGATCCGGCACAGGGCGGCGCGCCAATCGGCGGGCGTGCGGGTGACGGTGGCGAGCGCTTCCGGGTAGGAAACGGCCGGGCGCGCGTCCGTCCCTTCGCACACGATGGTGACGTCGATGGCCTCCGATTCCTGCGAGGGCAGGCGCAGCTCGAACCGCGCCCCTGATCCCGACACCTCGGTCGGCCGCGGGGAGAACAGCAGGCGCGTCTGGCGCAGCACGCCGTCGAGCCCGTGGTAGCGCAGGGCGACGGAGCCGTCGGCGGCGACCTCCGGCTCCAGCATCAGGCCGCGCGCCGCCCGGCGGGTGCCGCGCACCTCGAAGATGTCGGCGTAGTCCGCCTCGAAGCGCAGCACCAGGGTGACGCGGATCGGCTGCAGGCCGTGGTTCGACAGGCGCAGGTGCTCGAAGCAGCGGCCCTCCCACAGAAGCTTCGAGCGGAAGACGTGCAGCAGCCCGCGGGGGAGCATCACGCCGTCCTCCAGCTCGAGGTCGGGGTTGGTGAGGTCCACCGGAAACAGGTCGTTGTTCTCGCGCACCGTCGAGCTCAGCAGCAGCGGGCGCACCTGGCCCAGGCGCAGCTCGAGCCGCGAGAGATAACGCGTCCCCTCGTGATAGAGCCCCTGCTCACCCATGCCGAAGGGCAGGATGTCGCCGTGGGGATCGCAGACGGCGAACGTCTCGCCGTCTTTGAGCACGCGCGTGCGCTCGTCCGTGCGGGAGGCGGTGGCTAGGATGTAGTAATGGTCTTGGACGCGAATAACGTCTTCCATGGCGCCGCCTCCTTGACGGCCACCGCGGGCACCGCCACCTCCACCTCCTCCGCCAACTGCTCGTAGACGCCCACGTAGTCGCGAGCCATCCGCTCCACGCTGAACCGCTCCTCGAAGCGCGCGCGGCAGGCGGCGCGAGAGAGGCCGGGCACGCGCTCCACCGCCTGCACGGCTTCGTCGATGGAGCCGACGATGAAGCCGGTGACGCCGGGATCGATGACCTCCGGCACGGAGCCGCAGCGCCAGGCGACGGTCGGCGTGCCGCACGCCATCGCCTCGATCATGACGAGGCCGAACGGCTCCGGCCAATCCACGGGGAAGAGCACGGCGGCCGCGTTTCCGAGGAACTCGGCCTTATCCGCCTCTCCGATCTCGCCGAGGTACTCGACGAGGGGATCGTCGAGCCGGTGCGCGATCTCGGCCTCGTAGTATTCGCGGTCGGCGCTGTCGATCTTGGCGGCGATGCGCAGCGGCAGGCCCACGCGGCGGGCGATCTCGATGGCGCGGTCGACGCGTTTCTCCCGGGAGATGCGGCCGAGGAAGGCGAGGTAGCTCCCGGACGTGGCGACCGGCGGATGCCGGTCGGCGGGGAGGCCGTGGTAGATCGTCGACTGCCAGTTGAGCCACGGCAGCGGCGAGCGTTGGGCCTCGGAGATGGAGACGACGGGCACGTCGTCGAAGGCGCGATACAGGGGCACGAGATCGGGCAGATCGAGCCGCCCGTGCAGGGTCGTCACGTGCGGCACTTCCAGCTGCCGCGAGTACGGGAAGTGAAGGTAATCGACATGGAAATGGATCACGTCGAACGCCTCGGCACGAGCGAACACCTGCGCGAGCTGGATCATGTGATGGGCCAGCGGGTCGCGGCACCGCGGGTCCAGACGCAGCGCCTTCTCGCAGGGCGACACGAGGCGGGCGCTCGTCTGCGAATCGCCGCTCGCGAACAGGGTCACGTCGTGGCCCTGGCGCACCAGCTCTTCCGTCAGGTACGACACGACGCGCTCGGTGCCCCCGTAGAGACGAGGGGGAACGCTTTCGTACAAAGGTGAGACCTGCGCGATCTTCACGGGGAAGCTCCTTCCTGGGTGTCGCGGCAGAGAGAGCGGCAGGGAGCCCGACTGCTGATTTCAGGTTACGGTCCGCTTGCGCCGGCTGTCAACGGTCGGCCGCGCCATGCGGGCGCCATGATCCGGCGGCGCCTATACGGCGAGGCCCCGCTCCACGAGCTCACGCCGAGCCTCCGCGCTGCGGTCGACCGCGACTTGATCCTTCAGCCAGGCGGCGAGCTCGACGAGCCCGTCCGCCAGCGCCACCCGCGGCTCGTAGCCCAGCACCTGCCGCGCGAGATCGAGGTCGGCAGAGCAGTGGCGGATGTCGCCGACGCGATACTCACCGGTGACCTCGGCCACGATGCCGTCTTTGCCGAGGACATGGGCGAGGCTCGCCGCGACGTCGAGCAGAGCGGCCGCGTGGCCGCTGCCCACGTTGATCGCTCGGCCGACCGCCTCCGGACGATCGAGGGCGAGGACGCACGCCTCCACCGCGTCGGCGACGCTGACGAAGTCGCGGCGCTGCCGCCCGTCCTCGAACAGGAGCGGCGGCTTGTTGTTGAGATAACGCGCGGCGAAGATCGCGAGGACGCCCGTGTAGGGGTTGGACAGCGCCTGGCGCGCGCCGTAGACGTTGAAGAAGCGCAGGGCCACGCTCGGGATGCCGTAGGCGGCGCCGATGATGAGGCACAAGCGCTCCTGGTCGTACTTGGACAGCGCGTAGACCGAGGTCAGCGCGGGCGCCTTCGTTTCCGGCGTGGGGATCGAGGTGAGGGGGCCGCCGTCTTCGTCCCGGAGCTCCCAGTCCTTCGCCTTGAGCTGCCCGAGGGGGCGCTCGATGCCGGCGACCACGCGTCCGTCCTCGGCGCGGTAGAGCCCCTCACCGTACAGGCCGACGCTCGATCCCACCACCAGCCTCTCGACGGGCCGCTTCATCAGGGCCTCGAGGAGGACGGAGGTGCCGCGCCCGTTCACGTCCATGTAGGAGGCGACGTGATACATGCTGCGGCCGAGTCCCACCGCCGCCGCCAGGTGGAACACGGCGTCGACCCCGCGCACGGCGCGCTGGACCACGTCGGGGTCGCGGACGTCGCCGACTATCAGCTCGACCGAGGGATCGAGATAGGCCGGCCGCTTCCTCTCGGGACCGTGGACCTGCACGGCGAGGTTGTCGAGGGCGCGGACGGCGTCACCACGCTTCAGAAGCCGATCCGCGAGATGCGACCCGATGAAGCCGGCTCCGCCGGTGATGAGGATGCGTCTACTCATGCGGGAGTGGACTCAGCAAATCCGCTGCCACGGTCCGAAGCCGGCGCCTTCGGCGTGCGGGACGAGGTGTACGAGCGACTTGCGAAGGGATCCAGGCGCACCGCCCGCGCGTACGGCCAGCGGGATCTGTAAACAGTGCAGCGGTTCCGCCGGCCGTTTACGGCACCTGTGGCATCGCCCCCAGGCCGAGGCGCTTGGACTCCTGCTCGACCGCCCGCAGGAACTCGTTCGTGCGCGGGAGCCGGCGCTTGTCGATGAAGATCGTCGGCGTGCCCTTGACGCCGGCCTGGGTGCCTTCGGCCACATCGGCCATCACGCGGTCCTTCGTCTCCGAAGCACCGATGCAGGCGTTGAAGGTGCTCTCGTTCATCCCCAGCTCGCCCGCGATCTTCACCACGAACTGCCGATCGGGAGGCGTCTTCTGCGGTTCCAACGCGAAGACGCGATCGTGGTACGGCCAGAACTTCCCCTGCTTGTGCGCGCAGACCCCGCCGTACGCCAGCCAGCACGCGCCGGGGTGGATGCCGGGGCTGAAGGCGGGGTTGCAGACGTCGTCCAGTGGATAGAACTTGTAATAGATGGCCACGCGGTTCCCGGTGTGGGGCAGATACTCGCGGAACGCGTTGGCGATCTGACGGCAGAACGGGCACAGGAAGTCGGAATACTCGACGATCTTGATGGGGGCGTCGGCGGGGCCCTTGCCCGGCGTATCGGCCACGTCGATCTTGGCCTCGGGGTTCTTGGCGAAGTCGCTCAGACTCTTCTGCGACTGGTACTGCTCGTACTTCTGAGGGTCGTCGAGCGTCTCCTTGAGGTGCTTGAGCTCGTCCTGGGCCGATTTGAGCTGGTCCTGGTAACGCCGCACGTCCGCGTTGCTGCCGCCGCTCGTGGGCAGCTCGGGGATGGGCGCCGCCGTGGTCACCGGCTCCGGCGTCGCGGCCGGTGCGGCGGGCGCTGCCGCCGGTCTTTCGCCGAGGACGTGGGCCGCGCGTTGCCCCTCGCGGGCGCTCAGCCAGCCTTCAGCCGCGGCGACGCCGAGCGCGATGGAAAACACCGCGAGCGCCCACCCGGCCGCCACCATGCGGGCGCCGGAGGTAGCGAGGGTTCTTACGGACGACAGGCGGCGGCGCAGCGGCCACAGGACGGCGAGCACGGCGATGTTGACCGCATACGTGCCGAGGCAGAGCTTGCAGTACGCGTGGATGCGCATCGCCTGGATCGCGAGGAGAACGACGTCGATCAGCAGTCCCAGGGCGAAGAGCAGGAACAGCTTCGCGCCGAGCGCGACCTGGATCTCGTCGGGCGCGGCCAGCGCGAGGATCGTTCCGGCCAGAACGGCGAGGTAGAAGGCCAGGCCGATCGCCGCCCACGGCACGCCCGCCACCTTCGCGTAGGCGCTCTGGTTTACGCGATCGCAGCCGCTGTCGGCTTCACCGCAGAGCTGACTGGCCACCGTGGTGGTCTCGCCGTGATGCTGCTTCAAGAGCGATCCCGCGAGCACGATGCCGACGGCAGCCAGAAGCAGCACGACGATCAGGCGATGCAGGAGCTTCATAGGGAACGTGCAGGGTATCCCACGCGCCCGACCTTCTCCAGCGCCAGGAAGAGCAGCAGGGCCACGCCCGCGCCGGCCAGGATGTACACCGGCCAAGGACCCAGCCAGTCGAGGAGGCTCCCCGCCTGCGGCTTCGCGCGCAGGTACATGAAGTTCGCGCCGGTGACGGCGTTCACCACGCCGACGGCCGCGGCGTACAGCGCGGTAAGGCCGAGCACGCGCCACGCCGCGCGGGGCCTCGGCCGCCGATCGAAGCCGAAGACGACGACGGCCGCGCTCAGAACCACCGCCGCATGCAGGCCGAAGAAGAACACGAACTCCCACGACGGAAAACCGTGGGCCACGTCCGGCGTCAGCAGCGCGATGAGCGTCCCCGCCCCGCCCCAGAAGTACAGCAGCTCTGCCGCCAGCGGGCGCAGTGTCAGCAGCGCATAGACGCCGACGAAGATCGCCATGTCGCAGAGCTGCAGCGGCACGAAATCCCACCAGCGCATGTCGCCGCGGCGTGCCGCCTGCACGAGGAAGACGCCGGTGAGCCCGAGCAACGCGACGGCGAGGCCGACCCGCACCGAGCGGCGGAGGCGTTCATGCCGGGATCGGCGGACGGTGAATACGAGGAGCACGCACGCCGCGACGGTGGCGGCGAGGACGAGCAGGTGCTGGAGGCCGTAGCGCTCGAACGGCATGGCCGCACGCTATCACGGCCGGCGCCGGCCGCTCGCTCAGCGCCGGACCTCGGCCACCGTATCCGCCAGCCGCTTGATCCCGTCGTCGATCTCGTCCGGGGTCAGCGCGCAGTACGGCAACCGCAGGAAGCGCTCGCCGCCGCCTTGAGGGAAGAACGCCATCCCGTCGGCGAGATTGAGCGCGCGCTTCGCGGCCGCCGTCCGCACGGCCGTCGTCTGTACGCCTTCCGGAAAGATGAGCGAGAGGAAGAAGCCGCCGTCCGGGCGGGTGGCCTGGGCCTCGGGCATGTAGCGCGCGAGCGCGGCCAGGCAGGCGTCGAGGCGGGGTGCGTACAGCGCCTTCAGGCGCTCGATCTGCGGGCCGAGCAGGCCGCGCCGGCACCACTCGTAGGTGATCCCGTGGGCGAGGTAGTTCGGCGAGATGTAGGTGTCCTCGGCGACCTTGGCGATCTTCGCGATCGTGTCCGCCGCGCCCATCATGAAGCCCACGCGCGGGCCGGGCCCGATCAGCTTGCTGAACGAGCTCATGTGCAGCGTGCGGTGCGGCGCCGTCTTGAAGAACGTGGGCTCTTCCTGTCCGCGGTAGCGCAGCGGGCGATAGGGCGCGTCCTCCAGGATCAAGAAGTCGTACTTCTCCGCGAGCTCCACGATGGCGCGCCGCTTCGGCCCCGAGCAGGTGGCCCCGGCGGGGTTCTGGAAGTCGGGGATCGTGTAGAAGAACCGCGGCCGGCGCCGCTTCAGCTCCGCCTCGAGGGCCCCGATGTCCGGACCGTCGGTCTCGAGCCGGATGCCGACGAGATCGGCGCCGTGACGGCGCAGCATGGTGATCGCGCGGTCATAGGTGGGAGCTTCGGTGAAGACCACGTCGCCCGGCTTCAGGATCGCGAAGCAGAGGAACTCCACGATCTGCAGCGAGCCGTTCCCGGTGAGGATCTGGTTGGGCTGCACGCCCTGCCACTGGGCCAGCCAATCGCGCAGCGGCCCGAACCCGGTGGACGGGCCGTACTGCAGCATCGTGCGGCCGTGCTCCTTGAGGGCGGCGGCGGCGGCCTCCGCTACCTCCTCGACGGGGAACGACTCGACCGCGGGCACGCCGCGGGTGAAGTTGATGGGCTTGGGGTCCGCCATGACGCCTCCGTGACTGTAATGAAGCCTGGTAGCGTAACACGGCTCCCTCTGTGCTACCGTGAATTGAGGGTCGGCAATGCGCCGATTCCTACGCGGACCCGCCGACGGAGCCGCTCCCGGTCGCCGATCGAGACCTTCCGTCGGATTTTCTACTTGCTTTGCCGAGAGGCCCCGCCTGCGACTCCGCCGGCGGTCCGCGGCCCATCGAAGAGCACCTGGAGCGCGCAAGGAACTTGCATGGCAAGGACGAATCGAGCCGGGCCATGCCGTCCCGTGGCAGGGATGGCAGGGTGGAAGAGGAATCGTAACGCCCAAGAGAGGAACGCTCCTTCACGGGCGTTCCGCAAGGAGCTCACATGGAACGGGAGAACGTCTTCAGTTGCTTGTCCGCGTTCGCACTGGGGAGCCTGGCCGGCGCGGCGTTCGCGCTGCTGTATGCGCCCGGAACCGGCGAGGAGACCCGCCGGGCGATGCGGGACAAGATCAGGCGCGGTGCGGAGCTGAGCCGCGAGAAGCTGCGCGAGGGGGCGTCCTACACCCGCGAGAAGCTCGAAGAGGGAGCGGAGTACGGCCGCCAGATCGCGCAGCGCGTGACGGGCAAGGGCGAAGAGCTGGCCGAGGAGGCCATGGCGTTCGCGGAAGCGCAGGGCGGCGACGTGTCGCCGTTCGGTGAGCGCCGCCGCAAGTCCCGCACCGTCGCCCCCGACATGCCCGAGCCGGTCTAGGCCCCGTAAGGAGAATTCACATGGACATCATCGTCACACTCATCATCGGCGGCGTCGTGGGCTGGCTGGCCAGCATCGTCATGGGGACCAACGCCCAGATGGGGATCATCGCCAACGTCGTCATCGGCGTGATCGGCTCCCTGCTCGGCCACTGGATCGGCGGGGCCATGGGGCTGGAGGCGGACGGCGGCCTGGCGCGATGGGCGCTTTCGCTGCTGGGCGCCGTCCTGCTCATCGGCCTGCTACGCATGCTCGGCGTGTTCCGCCGCGGGGCCGTGAGAGGTTAGCCGCATCACGGAACTCCCCCGTGGCCCGAAGCGCGCGGGGGAGAGCTTCACCCCACGGGGGCAGGGGTGTTATAACCGACGTCCGTGGCGCCGCAGACTCCCACCCAGCTCGGACGCTATCAGATCGAGAAAGAGATCGGACGCGGAATGATGGGCGTCGTCTATCGCGCCCACGATCCCGCCCTCGGTCGCTCGGTCGCGCTCAAGACGGTCCAGCTCGCCTTTCCCGTTCCCGACGATCAGAAGGAGTCGTTCGAGCAGCGCTTCCTCGCCGAGGCCCGCGCGGCGGCGGGGCTCTCGCATCCGTCGATCGTGGTCGTCCACGACGTGGGCCGCGATCCGGCCGCGGGTACGCCGTTCATCGCTCTCGAGTTCCTGCACGGGCAGACGCTGGGCGAGCGCCTCGCGAACGGCCCGCTGCCGCTGGCCGACGCGTTGCGCATCGCGTCCCAGCTCGCGGACGCGCTGCACCACGCCCACAGCCACGGCATCGTCCACCGCGACATCAAGCCCGCCAACATCATGCTGGTCGACGCCGGCGCCGCGAAGCTCATGGATTTCGGCGTGGCCAAGATGCCCGCCTCGCAGCTCACCGCCGCCGGCGAGTTCTTCGGCACACCCTCCTACATGTCGCCGGAGCAGGCGCTCGCCCGGGATGTCGACGGGCGCAGCGACCTGTTTTCCCTCGGCTGCGTGTTGTACGCGATGCTCACCGGCGAGCGTGCATTCGACGGGCCGTCGGTCCCCACGATCCTCGCCATGATCGCCCACAAGTCGCCGCCGCCGCCGACGTCGCGCAAGGGCGGCCTGTCGCCGGCCATCGACGCCGTCGTCGCCCACGCGCTCGCCAAGGAGCCGGAGAATCGCTACCCGACAGGAGCCGCCTTCGCCGAAGACCTGCGCGATGTGGCGGAGGGCCGGCCGCCGCGCCACGCGCGAAAGGTCGTCGTACCGGATGTCGCCGACCGGACGATCGCGCGCTCATCGTCGGGACCCATCCCCACCACGAAGGTCGATCCGCGCCGCCGCGAAGACGTCCCCGCGCGGTCGCCCTCCATCCACCGCCGCCGGTTCATCGCACTGGGCGCCGCCGGCCTCGTCGTGCTGGTGTTGCTGCTGGCCGCCTTCGTCATGCCGGGCGGCCTGCGCGCGCGCGTGCTTTCGACGGCGCTGCCGGTGGCGGCGCCGGCGGAGGTGACGTTCTCCTTCGAGCACCCGATGAAGACCGGCACCGTGCGCGTCTTCGTCGACGAGAACGTGGAGCTCGAGGAGACCCTGGAATCGCGTGTGGTGCAGAGGATCCTCTCCGTCGAGATCCGCCGCGGCTCCTTCGAGAGGATGGTCTACGTCCCCCCCGGCGAGCACGTCCTGCGCGTCGAGGTCGAGGGCGAGACGTTCACGGTGTCGCGCCGCATCACCGGCGTCTTCGAGAGCGGACAGCCCAAACGTCTCCACGGCGAAATGGCAACGCTGCTCAAGAAGGAGCTCGCGCTGTATTGGCGCTGAGCGCGAGCTACGGCCAGTTTTGAGTTGTGAGTTTTGAGTGGGGCCTCGATGGCCTGGCCTGGCCTGGCCGGCCGCGTCGAGCCCGCACCGCCAGCGGGACAGTTCGGAATCTGTCACACGTCCAATCGCGCACGGAAGGACTCATGCGCCACGATAGGTGATGCAGGACCACCGCCAGCTCGCCATCTGGAGTCGGTCGATGGACTGCGTGGTGCGCGTCTACGTGTTCACCGCCCAGTTGCCGGCTGACGAGCGGTACAACCTGACGAGCCAGCTTCGCCGAGCCGCGACATCGGTACCGCTGAACATCGCGGAAGGTTGTGGCTGCGCCACCAAGCGCGAGCTCGTGCGTTTCCTCGGCTACTCGTATCGATCGTTGAAGGAGCTGGCCACGTGCCTGGAGCTGTGCGCCCGCCTCTATCGGACCTCGGAGCCGGCGGTGGTTCCGCTGATCGATGAGGCGGATCAGCTGGCTCGGATGGTCCGTGGCTTCATGCGGCGCCTTGAGGTCACTGCTGTCGCGGCCCGGACCATTGCCGACGACCCAGCCGTTGCCCCTGCCGTTGCCGCGGACTCTGTCGTTACCGCGGCTGTTACCGTCGACTCCCTCAAAACTCAAAACTCATAACTCAAAACTCAAAACTTCCGTCTCACTGCCAAATCCAATCGATGGACAAGTCCTTCGACGCGCGGCCGATGCGGATCTTGAGGGTCCCGGTGCTGTTGGGCGGCACGTCGATGAGCTTGGTCTCGCCGCGGCGGTTGTTGCCGTCCCAGCCAACCTCCACGCGGACCTCGTGCCGTCCGGGATGGATATCGATGGACTTCTGTGCGCGGCCCTCGTGGACCTTCCAGAGGACGATGCGCTTCGCCGTTCCCGCCTGAAGGCGCGTCTCGAACACCAGCGCGCCGTCGATCCAGACGTTGAGGCTGCCGTTCTTGATGGCGTGCTCGACGTCGATCCGCACGCCGCTGGTACGCAGGATGGCGGGCAGCGGCGGGCTCGTGGGCTTCGCGGTGGCGGCCGTGGTAGGTGCGGCCGTCGCCGGCGCGGCCGTCGCGGGTGCGACAGCGGCGGCTGTCGCGGCGGGGACCGCGGGCTCACCGATGCCGCCGGGCGTCGGCTCGACATCGGGCACCGCCGATTCCGTGGCCGGGGTGGCCGCCTCCGGCGAGGCCGAGGGTACGGGTGCGGGAGGTGCGACCGCGATGGGTGTGACCACCGGCGGTGTGCTCAGCACGACGTAGGCGGCACCCGTCCCGAGTCCCACGAGCAAAGCGGCGGCGAGACCGCCCACCAGCAGCCTTCGCGAGCGACGCCTGGTCGCGGCGGCGCGCGTCTGCGCCTCGAGCAGCTCATCGAGCAGCGGCGCGATCACGTCGACGGTGGCGGTACGTCCGCCCGTGATGCTCATCGGGCCGGGCGTCGTGAGCTCGGCGAGGATGGCTTCCGGGTCGATCGCGATCTGCGTGCCCTCGGGGCTCGCCCCCGGCTTGGCGCTCGCGTGGCGCGGGATCCGGTCGGCGAGCACGTCCTCGAGGTCGTCGGCGAAGGCGGCCGCGTTCGGGTACCGGTCCTCGCCCTTCTTCGCCATCGCGCGGGCGATGACGACGTCGAGATCGCGCGGCGCACCCGCCACCGCCGCCGAGATGAGGGGCGGGTCCTCCCGGATCACGCGGGCGAGGATCTGCGGGATGCTGGCGGCGTCGAACCACGGGCGTCCGAGCAGGAGCGTCCCCAGGATCGATCCCAGGGAGAAGATGTCCGATCGCGCGTCGCTCGTGTGGCCGAGGGCCTGCTCCGGCGACATGTAGAGGGGCGAGCCGAGCGACTGTCCGCCGGCGGTGAGCCGCACTCCGACCGACTCCATGCGCGCGATGCCGAAATCGAGGAGCTTCAAGGCGCCGGAATCGAGGCGCATGACGTTCGCGGGTTTCAGGTCGCGATGGACGATGCCATGCTCGTGGGCGTGATGGATGGCCCGCGCCACTGCGGAGGCGGTGGCCACCGCTTCGCGCCACGGCAGCGCGCCGCTGCGGGCCACGCGCTCGGACAGCGTCTGGCCGCGCAGCCGCTCGAAGACGATGAACAGCCGGCCGGTGTCCGGATCCTTGCCGACGTCGTGGCAGACCACGATCCCGGGATGCGACAGCCGGGCGCTCGCGCGTGCCTCCGTGAAGAATCGGTCTTCGAAGTTCGTGCGCTCGCGGGGGGCGACGGCGAACGCGAGCTCGATCGTCTTGATGGCGACCGTGCGGTGGAGGATGGCGTCCTCCGCCTCGTAGACGACACCCATCGTGCCGCGGCCGAGCTCGCGGCCGATGACGTAGCGTCCGGCGAGGGTGTGGGGCTGGGCGTGCGGCACGGGCGTGAGGGCGCCCTGCGGCTCCGGCTGCGGGTCCGGCTGCGCCTCGGACGGCGGCTCCGGCGCCGTATTGCCTTCGCGGCCCGTCACACCGAACCCTCGCGCAGCCGCGCCTCGGCCAGCACCCGCGCGCACGTGCAATGGTTGCCCAACTGGCAGAGGGCCAGCCGCCGCGCGCGGAACGTCACCGTCTTCGGCGCGGACGACGGCGTGCCGCGCCCGATCGTGACGTGCGGGCGATAGTGCCGGCCCGCGGCGTCCTCCACGAAGCGCGCGACCCAGCGCCGCGACGAGGCCGAGATCGCTTCACCGCGGCGGCGGACGAAGGCCGCCGGCGGCGCCGAGGCGCCGCGATAGGGCGCCAGCAGCCGCACGCAGGCGCGGTGCAGCGCGGAGAGCGCGCGGGAGCGTCGCGCGTGATACCAGGTGGTCACGTGTCGGGAGCTGCGGACGGCGGCGGGGCCG
>Ga0114129_10012677_pt1 | contig 12000 bp, 13 predicted proteins | sample RhiMetdeltSRZDD1_FD_80071 | JGI IMG/M metagenome (GOLD analysis project Ga0114129, IMG submission 80071) | Populus rhizosphere microbial communities from Tennessee, USA - Rhizosphere MetaG P. deltoides SRZDD1 (version 2) (version 2) | ecosystem: Host-associated > Plants > Roots > Rhizosphere >... | reverse complement strand
CTGCGGAGTAGGCGCGGCCGGTCAGCTAGGCCAGCAACTCGGCGCCCAGGCCACGGCCCTGCCAGTCGTCGACGATCGTGAGGGCGATCTCGGCGGCGTGCGGGTCCTGAGCGTCCCGGACATAGCGGGCGATGCCCACGCCGCGGCCGCTGGGGTCGAGGGCACCGAGTGCCTCGTGGTCGCGATGGTCGACGTCGGTGAAGTAGCGCAGCTCCGCCGTGGACAGCTCGTCCTTTCGTCTCAGGAATCGCATCTGGCGGGAGTGGGCGCTGAGCCGGGCGAAGCCGTCGGCGAGCATCGGGGCGTCGCTGGGCTGGACCTGCCGGATGAGCACGGCTGACCCGTCGCGCAGCGTGACCCGCTGGCCACTCGCCCCGGATCCCGGCTGGCGCCCGGGCAGGCGGCTCCGGCCGGGCCGCAGCCAGCCCGCGAGCCGGCGCAGCGGCGGTCGCCGGGCAGCGGATGAGCCAGCGCACCGCCGTTGCGCGCGCTCTTGCTGGCTCACCTCCCAGAATTCCACGATCATTTCCGTTCGCCTCGCCGGTGCGTCCGCGCCACACCGTGGATGGGATCCTCACCACACCGTGCTGACCGGTGCTGAAGCGCGCCTGACGCACCGCTGGAATGGCGGGCTGGGCCTCACAGGTCCGCGGATATGGCGAAACGATCGTCGGCGCGACCTGAGCACCCTCGCCGGAGGCCGGATCAACGCGACCACCCGCGCCGGTGCTGGCCGCGAAAGAGCTCGTCAGGACATGCTCAGGCGCTCGACGGGCTGACCGGTGATCTCGGCTATGACGTCGAAATCCTTATCGAGGTGCAGAACCGTCAGACCGGCGAGTTCCGCGGTCGCAGCGATGATCAAGTCGGGCACTGAAGGAGCGCGGTGCTGACCGCGGTCAGCGAGCAGTGTGAGGATCTCGACGGCCCGGTCCTCGATCGCCGGGGTGAGGTATTCGACTGGCATCGATGACAGAGGCGGTTGCTGGAGGCCAGCCCGCAAGTCCGGGCCCGATCTGGCGGAGTAGCCGATTTCGAGGCGGGTGACCGTAGTGATCCGCACCAGCCCACGTTCAATCCGCCCGGCCCAGTCAGCGGCGTCAGGGGTGACGGCAAGACGGACGAGCGCGGATTTGTCGATCAGCCAGCTCACTGCCAGGCCTGCGACATCACGTCCGGGTTGGCCAGATCACCAAAACGGTCGGCGAACCGCGCCAGGTCCTGGACGCTGACCGGGGAGCCGGGCATCGCCGCGTCCTGGGCCAGCCGGCGGCGCACATACTCGCTCCGCGACAGCCCCAGGCGCCCAGCATGCGCATCCAGCGCCGCGATGACGTCGTCGGGCACATCGCGGATCAGCACGTCCGTCATCTCCACCTCCGGTGATATCCTATGATAGCACCGCGGCTCAGCAGCATCCGGCTCGCTGGCCCACAATGTCTCAGCGGACGGCCGATGACCGAGCCGCTTGCAGTAATTGTCACGGGCCGCCGGTCATGAACGGTCCGTGACTCGCGGCCGCTCCTTGGCGTCCGGTTCCTTCCTGCGGCGGAGCAGCTCGATGCCGACGGGGATGAGGGAAACCGCCACGATCAGTGCGATGACCGGCAGCAGGTAACGGTCGATGTTGGGGATCTTCGAGCCGAGCAGGTACCCAGCGATCGTGAGGCCGAGTGACCACACCAGCCCGCCGGCGACCTGCCAGATCGTGAACGTGGACAGCGGGATCCGGGTGGCTCCGGCCAGGGGGTTGACCACGGTCCGGACGATCGGGATGAACCGCGCCAGCACCAGGGTGCGGCGGACGCCGTAGCGGTCGATGGCCTGCCGTGATCGCCCGATGCCCTGCCGGAGCCTGCGCGCGCCCGGCCGGTCCTGCAGCGCATCCCCGGCCTGCCGGCCGATCAGGTAGCCGACTTCCGCGCCGAGCAGCGCGCCCGCGGCAGCCGCCACCATGACGGTCGGCAGGCTGAGATGCACGGCGGAGCTCGCCCCGGTCGTGCAGAGCAGCCCGGCCGTGAACAGCAGCGAGTCGCCGGGCAGGAAGAAGCCGATGAGCAGCCCGGTCTCCGCGAAGATGACCAGGAATAGCGCCAGCGCGCCGGCGCTCGCGAGCAGGCTGTTCGGGTCCAGCAGGTTGAGCGCGACCGGAACGTGGTGGGCGGCAGGCATATCGTCCTTCCAGGCGGGTCAGCGCGTGGCCTGGGGGGAGCGGGCGCCGTCGTTACCATCACCGTGTTCTTCTCTCCCTTCCCCGGCTGGGCCGGCCCATTCCATCCCGGTGCGGTTGCCTCCCGTGGGACGCGACCGGGCGGATGGTACAGGTGCGCGTTTATGCAGCGCACGCCCGTGCTTGCCAAGGCCGATGAGCTTTCGGTACTGTCGCAGGGGTAATGCGTCGGCCCATGGGGGGGCCAGCGCGAATTTCGCGCAAGGGGGCATCGATGCGGAAATTCATCATGGCTGCGTGCTCTTCGGCACTCGGAATTACACTCAGTTTTTCATACGCGGCGCTTGCGTCAGCTTCTAGCGTGGTATCGCCGCAGGGAATTTCATCGGGGACGATCGTCGTGGGGCCCGGCGAATCTATCCAGGCCGCGGTTAATAAAGCGAATCCCGGTGATACGGTCCTGGTCAAGCGGGGGGTGTACCACCAGAGCGTTCAGATCCGCACCGACGGAATCACCTTGCGGGGCTCGGGCAACTCCCAGCACGGCACCGTGCTGATGCCACCCGCAAAGAAGCCGCACACCCTGTGTACCAAAGCGTTCGGCGTTACCGGCGTGTGCATCCTGGCCAAGAAGGTGAACATACAGACCGGCGCGGTGCTGAAGGCCGTCAACAACGACACCGTGGTCGGCATATACATTACCGGCTTCCCCGCAAGCGGCGTGTTCGGCTACGGCACCAACGGCCTGAAGGTGGTCAGAGTATCAGCCGTCAACGACGGGGAATACGGCATCTCGCGCTTCGAGTCCACGCGGACCCTGTTCGCCCATGACACCGCGATCGGCAATGATGAGGCCGGTTTCTATGTCGGCGACTCACCGCACGCGGACACTGTGGTGCGCGACAACATCGCCATCGGCAACCAGTTCGGGGTGTTTATCCGGCATGCCCGGGGAATCGCGGTTCTCCATAACCTGGCCACCAAGAACTGCCAGGGCATCCTCGCCCTCGACGATGGGCAGCGCGGCGGTGCGGGCAACGCCGTAATCGCAAAGAATGTCGTCGTCCGCAACAATAAGTTCTGCCCGAAGTCCGAGGACGCGCCGGCGCTCAAGGGCGGCGGCATCCTGCTGCTCGGAGCCACACACACTGTGGCCGCGCGCAACGCCGTGGCCGGCAATAAAGGCAAGCAGTTCAACTCGGGCGGGATCGTGGTGCTGAGCGCCAAGCAGCTCACCCATGGGCGCAACCCGAACCACGACACGATCGCGGCCAACCACGCCTTCCACAACCGGCCCGCGGACTTGATCTGGGACGGCACCGGAGTGGGTGTCCACTTCGTGGCAAACCACTGCGGGACCTCACGGCCCTCGGGGCTCTGCCACTGACCCACCGGACCACTGACCCACAGGACCACTGGCCCACGGCCGCGGGCGGCGGCTGATCCCGCGGGAAGCTCCTGATCCCGCGGGATCAGCCGTATTGCCGCCATCTGGCGCCGGCGCCCGGCCGCGGTGGTGGTCCGCCGTCACATCGGCGACAACCGAAGCTCGTCGCTTGACTTTCCGGTAACGGGAGACCCGAGGGTCAGTGCATGACCAACGCTGACTCTCCCCGGCGATCGCTGACCGTGTTCACGGGCGCAACGTTCTTGATCGCTTCGGAGCTCCTCGCCGCGACGGCCGCGGCCGCGTGCATGCATCCCCATATCAGCGGCCTGAACAGCCGTGAACGGCAGCGGGACATGCTGGCGCAGGCGGACCGGCTGCGTCTTGCGCGCCAGGTGAGCGAGCTGGCCAGGACATCCCGGCGAGCCGAGGGAATCGGGCGCCGCCAGCGCCGCGCCTGGCGTACCGTTGCTGCGCTCACTGGGCTGCTGCCCCGGTACCGGACGGTGCGGTGATGGCGGCGCACCAGCGCGTGCCGGCCGCCGAGTTTGACTCAGCTGGCGGCGCAGGGCCGAGAATCGGTGCCATGAAGGTGCGGCTGGCGATTGGTGATTTCTCCCGGATGACTCACCTGAGCGTGAAAGCGCTGCGGCACTACCACGACGTGGGGCTGCTCGTGCCGGCCGAGATCGACCCGGCATCTGGCTACCGCTTCTATGAGCCGGGTCAGGTGCCGATCGCGCAGGTGATCCGCAGGTTCCGCGACCTCGGCATGCCGCTCGACGAGATCAGGGAGGTGCTGCAGGCTCCCGATGTCGGGGCTCGTAACCGGGTGCTGGTCGCGCACATGCAGCGGATGGAGTCACAGCTTGCCGTGACGCAGTCGGTCGTGGCTTCGCTGCGATCGCTGCTGGAACGGCCGCGCGCCCTCATCGCGGTCGAGCACCGGTCGGTGGGTACGGTGCGAGCCCTCGCGATCTCCGAGCAAGTGCCCGCACCTGACCTGGACAGGTGGTTGGACGCGGCATTCCGCGAACTGGATGCGGCGCTGTCAGCCGCGTCCGGGCGAGCGGCCGGGCCCCGTGCCGCGCTGTATTCCGCGGCGTTTTTCGAGCTTGATGACGGGGAGGTCGTGGTGTATATCCCGGTAACGGACGACGTCGGGTCCACAGGCCGGGCAAGGATGCTGGAGATCCCCGCGGCCGAGCTGGCGGTGGCGGCGCACAAGGGCTCCCTCGCCGACCTGGACCAGACCTATGGCGCGCTCGGCACCTACGTGGCAGAACGCGAGATCGGGGTGGACGGGCCGATTCGCGAGCACTACCTGGTGACGGAGTCCGACACCGATGACGAGTCGCGCCTTGTGACCGAGGTCTGCTGGCCGGTCTTCCAGACCACGCCGTCTTCCCGGCCGGCCGCGCCGCCGGCGTAGCTGGGTGCCGGTGGTTCAGTCCCACTCGGTCTTCATAGCCGGAGCCGCGTGGATGCACACGAGCCGGGCCCGGCCCGGTCCGCTGTTGGTGAAACCGTGCGGGGTACCGGCCGGCCCGATGACGATGTCGCCGGGGCCGCCTTCGACGGTCTCGTCGCCGACATGGACTGCAACGTGGCCCTCCAAGATGACGAAGGTCTCGTCGTAGGCGTGGTGATGCATGCTGGGGCCCTCGCCGGGCCGGTTGTGCACGAGAAAGAACGACACCGAACAGGGGCCGTGCTTGCCGCCCTCGAACGTGCGGGATATGTCATTGCCCGGCAGGTTACTGGCGTTCACGTGGTACATGGATCACGCTGCCTTCCGGTGAGTGGATGCACCAGCCAGTCTTGGAGAGCCCGATCCTTGCTGGCTAGGGTGTGCGGTTGGGTTTGCGCCATCTCGCGAGGACCCGGTCGATGTCGGGCCGCACCCGGTCGCGGGCGGCGTCGCGGGGCATGGCGGACATGAGAAGCGAGTCATAACCGGTGTCCTGGTGGCGCACTGAGGCGATCACCGCCAATGTGATGGCGTCCTCGTCCAGTGCGCGGCCGGCCGCTGACCGGCCCACCCGGCGGCTGCCCCGCAGGCCGGTGTGCTGGGCGATCGCGGCGGCCCGCCCGGGCGGACACCCCTGGAACAGCCGCGTGATCTGTTCCGCCAGGCGTGACTGGAACTCCTCGTCTGCGATGGCCCGCCGCGCCCGGTCGCGTTCGCGGCGCCGCATCCGGGCATCCTCGTCGGACAGGCACTGCTGCTCGGCAAGGGCGAGCGCCGGATCCTCCACCAGGACGCCTTGCCGCTCGTATCGCCTGCGAGTGCGGCTCCAGCGCACCACCACCGCCGACAGGCTGCTCGCCTTGGCGGCGCGGCGGGTCAGCGCGGCGTCGCCGGCCGGCAGGAACGTCAGGTGGCCCAGGTCGGCGCACGCCAGGCAGAGTGGGCCCGCGTCGTCCATGCGCAGAAACTCGCCGGTGCCGCCGCACTCGGCGCATGCCCAGTCCCTGATGGGCTCGATGACCACCAGGCCAGGCGATCGTTCCTGTTCGGGCATCAGATGTCACTTCCCGGGCACCGGGCCCATAGCCCGCCTGCTTGGCCGCAGATATCAGTGCGGCTGCTCTCCGGTGGTTCTGACCGCGATGCTGCCACGGAACCAGCAGACATTCTCGCACCATGGAACGTCCGAATCTCCCCACTGCGGGCACTGCAGGACGGGTACCCGCTGTGGGAGGCGCCGATGGCGGTGAGGCGACAGCACGTGACGACCTCACGAATCGGGATGCCCAGTCGTTGATTCGGTGAGCGGAGCCGTCATTGCCGATCGCCGATATTTCTGGAGCGGAACCAGTGACGTCCATGCGTACACCGCATAGGGGCTGGCTGTTGGCCGTGCTGCTGGCCGGGCCATTCATGGCGCAGGCCGACGCCACGGTCACCAACGTGGCCACGCCGTCGATCCACACCGATCTGGGCGCCTCTGGTGCGGCGCTGGAACTGGTGGTCGGCGGCTACCTGATCGCCTTCGCTGTCTTGTTGATTACCGGCGCCCGGCTCGGCCAGACCCACGGCTATCGCCGGGTCTTCCTACTCGGCGCGGGCTAGTTCACCGCCGCGTCGCTGCTGTGCGCCCATCTTCCTGATCAACATCCCCGCCGGTGTGCTGGTCATCGCCGCCGCGCTCCACCATCTGCCGCCCGACGGGCAGCGCACACCGCGGCGCCTGGACTTCGCCGGTGCTGCGACGCTCTGTGCCGGGCAGCTGCTTTTGGTTATGCCCCTCGCCCTTGGCCGGGGCGAGGGGTGGCCCGCATGGACCTGGCTGTGCCTGACCGCTGGTGCGGCCACGGTCGCCGCGTTCCCCGCAGTTGAGCGGCGGATCGCCGCCCATGGCGCGGCACCGCTGGTCGCCGTGGCAGTCCTCGCCCGGCCGGCCTTCGGCTGGGCGCTGATCACCCTCACCGCGGCCGGTAGTCGGCCCGGTGCCGGAGCGGCCGTCGGCGCTGGGGATGCCGCGCGAAATATCCTGGAGACGGCGCCACTACCGGCAGCGGTACTGGCGGCCACGCCCGCGTCGCCCGCGGAGGAGGCCACGATGGAGGAACATTTCGTCTGGATGACGACACGCCGGATCAAGCCGGGCACGCTGACCGAATTCGAGCGGGCCTGGCGGCCGGACACGCATCCCGAGGGCATGCTGCGCGCCTACGCGTACTGGTCCGAAGACGGGGAGCAGATCATCGGGGTGTCGTCCTGGGCCTCACGCCAGTCGTATGAAGCGTGGCGAGCCTCCGAGGCGGAGACGCGCCGGCGCGCGGCGATGGCTCCGTACATCCTCGATGAGCAGGAAGGGTTCTACCGGGGCCGCGAGCTTGTCGTGCCGGCTCACTAGCAGCGGCCTTCCGGTCAGGCGGTCGCCAGCTCGGCGGCTTCCCGCGCGCAGCCCCACGACAGGCTCACGCCCTCGCCGCCGTGGCCGTAGTTGTGGACGTACCGCGTGGACGCGGAGGTCTCGGCCTCCACGCGCACGGCGTGGCGGACGGGCCGCAGGCCGGTCACGATCTCCATGATCTCAGCATCCCGCAGCCGGGGTTCGACGCTGCTGCAGCGGCGCAGAATCCGCTGCGACACGCCCGGGTCCACGGCGGTGTCCCAGCGGCCCGGCAGCCTGATTCCGCCGCACACCACGCGTCCGGCGTGCGGGAAGATGCTGGTCCATTCCATCGCCTGGCTGAGCTCCATGAACAGCGTCTCAAGCCCCGGATTGGCCAGCACCACATGCTGGCCGAAGACCGGCCGGAGGTCGCGGTCGCCGGCCAGCTCGCGGGCACCCAGCCCGGAGCAGTTCACCACGACCGGTGCCGCCTGCCCGGCCTCGCTCAGCGAGCGCACGGCGCGGATCTCGATCTCCCCGCCCGCCGTCGCCAGACGTTCCACGAGATAGTCCAGGTAGCGCGGCATGTCCACCAGCGGCATCGTGGCGCGGAAACCCCGCCCGAAACCCTCCGGCACCTCCGAAGGCTCGGCCTGGCGCAAGTCGGGGATCAGTCGCGCCTGCGGCGGCAGGTCATCGAGCCCGGGCAGGTCACCGACGGTCAGCGCCGCGGCCATCCGTACCCCGGACCCAGGGTCCTGAGCAAGCACAACGAAATCGCGCAGCGACTGCTGCGTCCACGCCAGTGTCTTCGCGACCGGCTCCTGAAACGACGGCCCCCACAGTGCCCCGGCCACCACGGACGTGGTGCGGCGCGGCGGGTCGGCCGCCCACACCCTCACGTGATGACCCGCCTCAGCCAGGCAGATCGCCGTGGTCAGCCCGCTCACCCCGGCCCCGACCACGACCACCGGCCGCACCTGACGTGGCATCACGCCATGCTAGCGGGGGTAACCAGTCCGGTAGGGGAAGGGGAACTGGTGGGTGGCGATTCCGGCGCCCGCCGCCTGCGCGCCTTCCGCTCGCTGGCGGCCAACACGGCGCTGCTGCGCGTGCTGGGCGGGTACACGCTGTTCATCCTGACCGAGTACTCGGTGTGGATTGCGATGCTGGTCTACGCCTACAGCCGTGGTGGCGCCACGATCGCCGGGCTGGTGGCGCTGGCGCAGCTGGTGCCGGCGGCGGTGCTGGCGCCGGTGGCGGCGGCCGTCGCGGACCGGCGATCACCCGTGGTTCTGCTCGCCGGAGGTTACGTGGTGCAAGCCGCTGCGATGGCCGCGACTGCCGCGGCTGTCATCGCGGGCGCGCCGCTGGCTGCCTACGCGGCCGCGGTCGTGGCCTCCACCGCGGTGACCACCACCCGCCCGGCGCAGTCGACGCTCATCCCCTCGGTTGCCGCCACCCCCGATCAGCTGACGGCGGCCAACGTTGCCGCGAGCTGGCTGGAGGCCGCCGGGATCGCCATGGCCGGGTTGCTGACCGGGGTCGTGATCTCGCTCGGCGGCGTCGCGGCGGTGTTCGCGGTGTGCGCCGGTCTCGCCGTGGTCGCCGCGTTGCTGGTCGCCTGGCTCCGGGTGCCGGCGCTCGCCTCGCCGGGGGAGCGGTCCCCGGGGGAGCGTGTCCCGGCGGTACTGGCCGACGTTGCCGAGTGCCTGCTGCTGACGGTCCGCCGGCCGCGGCTCCGGCTGATGCTCGCGCTGCTGACCGCGGAGGCGGCCGTGGTGGGCGCGCTGGACCTGCTGTTCGTCATCCTGGCCATCAACGTGCTTGGCCGCTCGCAGGCGTGGGCCGGTTACCTCAACCTCGCCTACGGCGTCGGCGCGTTGCTGGCCGCCACGGTGAGCGCGATGCTGGTGGGCCGCCGCCTGGGCGGGCCGATCCTGGTCGCGGCGCTCGTGCTCAGCGGCGCGCTGGCGGCGCTCGGGTTCGGGCTCGGCCTGGCTGGCACCGTGGTGCTGCTGACGGTCGCTGGGACCAGCCGGGCTCTGCTGGACGTCGCCAGCCGCACCCTGCTGCAGCGCTCGGTTCCGGCCCGGCTGCTGGGCAGGGTCTTCGGCGTCCTGGAAGGGCTCACGATGGCTGGGCTCGCGGTGGGCGCGCTGCTCGTGCCGCTGCTGGTGTACCTGGGGGGCAGTCGGCTCGCGCTGCTCGGGGTCGCTGCCGTGCTGCCGCTGGCCGCCGTGGCCGGGGGGCGCGAGCTGTTCGGCCTGGACGCGGGGGCACGCGTGCCCGTCGTGGAGATCGCGCTGCTGCGCTCGCTGCCGCTGTTCGCCGAACTGCCGGCACCCGCGATCGAAGGCCTTGCGGCGGCCCTCGCGCCGGTCCACGCGCCGGCCGGCACCGTGCTGATCCGGCAGGGCGACCCGGGGGATGCCTACTACGCGATCGCCGCGGGGCAGCTCGACGTCGTGCAGGACGGGCGCTTCCTGCGCCGGTGCGGGCGCGGCGACGGAGTGGGGGAGATCGCCCTGCTGCGCACCATCCCCCGCACGGCGACCGTGACCGCGCACACCGCCGCAACCGTGTACGCCCTCAGCAGGGAGCCGTTCCTGACCGCGGTCTGTGGCCACGCCGCCACCCAGCGGCAGGCGGACCGCATCGCCGATGCGCGGCTGGCGGGCGGCGCCGCGCCGGGCGGCGGCGAAACGGCGGGGCCGGACACGGCGGAGCCGGGCTGACCGGGCCCGGCCCGGCATTTGAGGCCAGCAAACGACGGCCCCGGTCAAAGTGAGGTGCGGAGCTTCCCTTCCGCCTGCGGCATGTTGACGCCGATCCGCGTTGTCCTCTTTTCGGACTCCTTGTGGCCGGGCGGGCGGGCAACCGCAACTGTGCCGCATGAGTAAAGATTTGGTAATGACCGTGACGGCCCGTGTCGCCGGGCAATTAGTGCCCGGCCGCGCGCTTACGGGCGCGAATGCGAAGGCAGCAGGGTTGCGGTAATGGCCGTTAGCTTCATGACCCTCCCCTGGCCAGTGGGGCGTGTCCGGGCCGGGACAGTCGGTCTGCCGACTACACGGCGTGTGCGGGATGGTGGGCCCGACGTGCCGGTCAGTCCTGGGAGGGCGGCCGTCACGCCGGGTGAATGGCGCCGCACCCGCCGGAGCAACGGCATCCGGCTGCGCGATGCTCCCGGTTGCGCCTGCGCGCCGAATTCGAAAACAACCACCGCCAGGAGAGCAGAAAGATAGCCTAACCACGTCATCGGTGCTCTCCGCCAAAACGGGCGACCCAACTGAGCCGTGCCACCGGAAAGCGAGGGTGTACATGTCCCTGGTGCAGGGTGCAGAATGCCGGGTTGGGACAGGCTTGGGGAACGACCTTCGTCGAAGGGGGATCAGGTGAACCTGACTCGCATGGGCTGGCTGGGCGTGGCTGCGGCCGCGAGCCTGGCAACGATCGCAACGGGGCTGGCGCCCGCGGTTGCACAACCTTCCGCACCGCGGGCAAGCACGCCGCCCGCGGTGCATACCTACCACGGGACACCTGGGGTGGCCCGGGCTGGCGCGCCGGCCGCGTCGACGCGATTGGCGACGCGGGCGTTCCCAAAGGGGGCCCGCCGGCTGCCGTCCGGCCACTACTCGGCGACGGAGGCGGTGCCCAGTGCGGCGGCGCCCGCGTCAGCGGCCGCCACGGCGGCCGCGGTCATCCGGCGGCCTGCCGTCAACTTCAACGGCGTCAGCAGCCGGGACAGCCAGTTCACCAACTACGAGGCCATGTTCGAACCGCCGGACCAGGGTCTGTGCCAGGGCAACGGCTTCGTGCTCGAGCCGGTCAACTCCGCGTACCGCATCTACCGCACGAGCGGGAAGTCGCTGCGCGGGCCCTTCAACGTCAACGATCTGTTCAACGTCGGCGGCGCGGAGTTCACCAGCGACCCGCGCTGCTGGTTCGACCGTTCGACCCAGACCTGGTTCGCGATCATCCTGTTCATTAACGGCACGGGCACCGCTGCTTCCACGCTGATCGCCGTCCGGCACAGCCCGAGCCCTCTTGGACTGTGGACCCAGTACTCGATCGACGCGACGGACCCGGGCGGGAACGGCTGCCCGTGCCTCGCCGACCAGCCGAGGATCGGGATCGACCAGACCAACCTGTACATTACCGCCGACGAGTTCTCGATCAACGGGCCGCCGTTCACGTTCAACGGCGCTGAGATGTGGGTCATCGACAAGTCCGACTTGGTCAACGGCGTCGCGAGCCCGCACTTCGCCCATTTCGCCGGCCTGACGACGGATACGGTGGCGCCGCAGCCCGCGCTGGCCAGGGGGACGCCGAACGCCGAGTACATGCTCGGTTCGCTGGACCCCACCGGCACCGGTGACCACCGCCTCAGTGTGTGGGCCGTGACCAACCGGGACCAGGTCGGCTTGGGCGGCACGCCGACGCTGACCAGCGTCACCATCAACTCCGAGAAGTACGCCGTCCCGCCGCCGGCCCCGCAGAAGGGTGCCACCGCCAAGCTGGACTCCGGCGACGACCGGATGCAGTCGACGCAGTTCGTCGGCGGCACGATCTGGGGTGAGCTGACGACGGCGGTG
>Ga0114129_10012676_pt1 | contig 12001 bp, 13 predicted proteins | sample RhiMetdeltSRZDD1_FD_80071 | JGI IMG/M metagenome (GOLD analysis project Ga0114129, IMG submission 80071) | Populus rhizosphere microbial communities from Tennessee, USA - Rhizosphere MetaG P. deltoides SRZDD1 (version 2) (version 2) | ecosystem: Host-associated > Plants > Roots > Rhizosphere >... | reverse complement strand
GCCTAGAGCAGCCGCAGGACCAGCGCGTCGCCCTGGCCGCCGCCGCCACAGATCGCCGCGCCCCCGAGCTCGACGCCGCGCCGCCGCATCTCGAGCAGCAGCGTCCACACGATCCTCGTCCCCGAGGCCCCGATCGGATGGCCGAGGGCGACGGCTCCCCCGTTGACGTTCACGAGGTCCTCGCCGACACCGAGCATGCGCGCGGAGTGGATCGGGACGGCGGCGAAGGCCTCGTTGATCTCGACGAGGCCGACGTCGGCGATCCCGAGCCCCGCCTTCTTCATCGCGCGCTCCAGCGCGATCGCCGGCACGGTGTGCAGCGACGGATACCGGTCGGACGACATCCCGTAGGCGGCGATCTCGGCGATCGGCGCGACACCGAGCTCCGCCGCCTTCTCGGCGCTCATCACGATCACCGCGCAGGCGCCGTCGGAGATCTGCGACGCGTTGCCCGCGGTGATCGTCCCGTCCGAGCGGAACGCGGGGCGCAGGGCGGCCAGCGCTTCCGGCGTGGTGTCGGGCCGGATCCCCTCGTCGCGGTCGACGGTGCGGACACCCCCCTTCGGTTGCGGCACGTCGACCGCGACGACCTCGTCCGCCATCCGACCCTGGTCCCACGCGGCGGCCGCGCGAGCGTGCGACCGGGCCGCCCACCGGTCCTGCTCCTCCCGCGTGAGGCCGAGCTCCGCGCTCACCTCGTCGGTGCCCTCACCCATGTGCTGATCGAGGAACGACGACCACAGGCCGTCGTGGATCATCGAGTCGATCAGCTCCGCGTCCCCGAGCCGCGACCCGTCGCGCCCCTTCGGGAGCACGTAGGGCGCGCCGGTCATCGACTCCATGCCGCCCGCCACGGCGACCTCGATCTCGCCGGCGCGGATCATCTGGTCCGCCATCGCGATCGCCGACATCCCCGAGAGGCACACCTTGTTGATCGTGATCGCCGGCACGTCTTTGGGGAGGCCGCCCTCGATCGACGCCTGGAGGGACGTGATCTGCCCCGCGCCGGCCTGCAGGACGTGGCCGACGATCGCGTAGTCGATCTGCTCGCCGGCGATGCCGGCCCGCTCGACCGCGGCTCGGATCGCCACCGCGCCGAGGTCCACGGCGCGGAGGTCGGCGAACGCCCCGCGGAACTTGCCGATCGGCGTGCGCGCGCCCGACACGATCACGGAACGGGTGGACGGGCTCACGCCTTCGAGTCTACGGCCGCCGTCGTCCGGGGACGCCGTGGCTCAGTTCCGGTCGGCGAGCGCCTTCTCGATCACCTCGAGGATCTCCTCGCGGACCAGCTCGTCCCGCTCGACCAGGGCCTGCTCGAGCGCGGTGTGCACGTCGCGGTTCTCCGCCAGGACCTCGAGCACGCGTTCCTTCTGGGCGGCCAGGATGTCCTCGACGCTCTTCTTGCCGGCGTCGTCGGACAGGACCTTCGCGACGAGGTTGGCCCCGCCGATCGGACCGTGCGACACGGCGTCGTAGGAGATCAGCGAGCCCGCCATCCCGAAGGACCCGACCATCTGGGCCGCGAGCTGTGTCGCCACCATCAGGTCGCTCGCGGGCCCGGTGCCCGATTCGCCGAGCACGAGCTCCTCGGCCGCCAGCCCGCCGAGCGCGATCGCGATCCCCGATTCGATCTCGGTCCTGCTGCGCGTGAACCGCTCCTCCTCGTCGCCGTGGGCGAGCAGGCCGAGCGATCCACGACGCTTGATGATCGAGAGAACCTCGAGGCGGCGGTTCTGCCCGAGGAAGTGCGCGACCGTGGCGTGCCCCGCCTCGTGCACCGCCACCGAGCGCCGATCGTTGTCCGTATACGTCACCGCCTGCTTCAGCCCGATCTCTTCGGTGAACTTCGCCTCCATCACGTCGGCGAAGTTCATCTCGCGGCGCCCGTCCCGGAGGGTGACCAGGAGCGCCTCGTCGAAGAGGTGCTCGATCATCACCGGCGTGTATCCGAAGCACTCGTGGGCGATCCGCCTCCGCACGTCCTCGTCGTCGAGCTGCGCATGGTGCTTCTTGCGCCCGAGGAAGTGGTCGACGAGATCCTCGCGCTCGCTCTGAGTCGGCACGTCGAAGTACAGGCGCCGGTCGAAGCGACCCGGGCGCATCAGCGCGGGGTCCAGCGTGTCGGCACGGTTCGTCGCCGCGATCAGCAGGATGTTGTGGTACTCGGGGCGCAGCACCTTGAACTGCCAGTTCATCGGCAGGTAGCCGTTCATCCAGCCGAGGATCTTCGCCTTGATCCGGGTCCGCACCGGCGGCTGGTCGAACGACTGCATCTGGATCAGCAGCTCGTTCACCATCCCACCCGTGTTCGAGGACATGAAGCGGCTCACGGTCCGCTCCATCCCGTCCGGGGCGGGCACCGCCGCGCTCGCGCCGTCGCGCGACTGCCCGATCGCGTCGATCTCCTCGATGAAGCCGATCGCGCCCCCTTCCTTGCGCGCCGTCTTGCGGAGGGCCTTGAAGAACGAGCGGATCCGATACGCGGTCATCCCGAACCACATCGACTGGAGGGCCGTGGCCGAGATGAACAGGAATGGCACGCCCGCCTGCTTCGCCATCGCCTTGGCGAGATAGGTCTTCCCCGTCCCCGGCGGGCCCTCGAACAGGATCCCGCGGCGCGGCGTGCCGCCGAGCTCGTCGCGGAACGTCCCGTAGCCGAGGAACACGTCGAGGGTGCGGACGACCTCGTCGACCTGGGTGTCGAGCCCCTGGATGTCCGTGAGGCCGACCTCCACCTGCTCGGGGTAGACCGTGATGTGCGGCGAACGACCGGAGAGGAGCGGCATCGCGACCATCAGCCCGATCGCGATGATCAGGAGCATCGCCGGGAGGTAGACCTCCCACGGGAACCCGTCGAGCGACGGGAGCCGGAGCGGGCGGCCGGTCGAGTACCGCCACCACAGCCACACGTCGATCGCGCTGACCACGAGGATCGCGCGGAGCAGCCGCTTCCGCTTCGTGCGCTCCCGCTGCCGGAAGACGTCGGCGCGCCCCGCCCGCAGGGTGGTCGAACCGGAGAGGAGCGCCGCCGCCGCCGCGCTGTGGTTCTTGTCCTTCACCGATCCTCCCAGTGAGCGATGGGGTGCCTTGCCAAGCACCGTATACCCTCCTCCCTCACCCGTGAATCCGACCTTCGGCCCCAACCGGGGGACGCGGGCATCCGTCGAAAGGCCCGAGACCGGGGCGGTATCGTGCGCGCGTGGCACGCACGAAACGGCCGCCGATCAGCGCCGAGGATCGGCGCGTCGTGGGCGGGCTCCTCCGGGACCTCCGGCGATCCGCGGGGTACCGATCCGTCGAGGCGGCCGCCGTCGTGCCGGGCGCTCCGTCGTCCCGTCAGACGATCTACGCCTACGAGCGAGGCGGGCTCACGCCGTCCCTCGCACAGTTCCTGGACCTCGTGGAGTTCTACGTGCTCGAGGCCCCGCACGTCGACGGCGGCAAGCCCGAGGAGGACGTGCGGGCCCAGGGCGTGGCCGCCGTCGCCCGCGCGCTCACGCTCCCCGCGTACCACGTCGCCCAGGCACAGGCGTTGATGGCGCGGATGCAGCCGGGATCGAGGAGGAAGCGGTGATCGTCGACGTGGATCACGTCGGGATCGCCGTCGACGATCTGGACGCCTCCGTCGAACGCTACCGGCGCGCCCTCGGCCTGGAGCCGAGCCACCGGGAGCGCGTCGAGGATCAGGGGGTCGAGGAGGTCCTGTTCCCGGTCGGGACGTCGTTCATCCAGCTGATCGGCGCGCTCGGACCCGACACGCCCGTCGGGACGTTCCTCGCGAAGCGAGGCCCCGGCGTGCACCACGTCGCGTATCGCGTCGACGACCTCGAGGCCGCGCTGGAGCGGCTGCGCGCCGAGGGGGTCCGGCTGATCGACGAGGCGCCGCGACGCGGATCCCGCGGCACGATGATCGCGTTCGTCCATCCGAAGGATATGGAGGGCGTCCTGGTGGAGCTCGTCCAGGAAGCCGGCGACCGGGGCCCGGGCGGGCCGGGCATCACGGCAGGTCCGTGAGCCCGCGCTCCGGCGCGCTGACCAGCACGGACACGTTGCCCTCCGGCAGCCGACCCTCCCCCATCAGCTGGTGGGCGAGCGCGGCCTCCCCGTACTCGTAGGCGTGGCCCAGCGTCGTTCGGATCTTCCCGTCCCGGATCAGGTCGTTGAACGCCGCCGCCTGCTCGTCGTTGAAGAGATGCGAGCCCTGGTATCGCTTCTGCAGGTACCAGAGGTAGCGGACGTCGATCACGGTGTCGTAGCCGGTCGTGCCGGCGCAGATCACGACCATCCCGCCGCGGTCGCACACGAAGTTCGACGTCGGGATCGTCTCCTGCCCCGGGTGCTCGAAGACGATCCTCGGTGCCACCCGCTCCCCGACGGCGTCCCAGATCGCCTTCCCGAACGCCTTGGCCCCTTCGAACCAGTCCTTCCACTCCGCGGAGTCCCACGGCGGCGGCACACCCCAGTGCGTGAATCGGGTCCGGTCGACGAAGCCGACCGCCCCGAGCTCCTCGCAATAGCGGCCCTTCTCTTCGGTGGACACCACGGCCACGGCGCGTCCCCCCGCGAGGGTCACCAGCTGGATCGCGAGGGACCCCAGCCCGCCGGCGCCGCCCCACACGAGTACGACGTCCCCCGGCTGGACGGTGTTCGGGGGCCAGCCGTGCAGCATGCGGTAGGCGGTCGCGCCGGTGAGCGTGGGCGCGGCGGCCTCCTCCCACGTGAGCCCCTCCGCTTTGGGGAGGCACTGGTGCGCCTGCACCTTCGTGAACTGCGCCATCGAGCCCCAGCACGTGTCGTAGCCCCAGACGCGGAAGCTCGCGGCGATCCCGGGGTCGCCGCCCGCGGCGACCCCGGGATCGTCCGCGTCCCACTGCCCGGCGTGCACGACGACGCGGTCACCGACCGCGACGTCCGTGACGCCGGGGCCGACCGCATACACCACGCCGGCCGCATCCGAGCCGACGATGTGGAAGTCGGTCGGCTCTCCCCACCGCGCCTGCGTCTTCGTGACGTCGATCGGCACGCCGCGCGCCGCCCACACGTTGTTGAAGTTCACTCCCGCCGCCATCACCAGCACGAGGACCTCGCCGGGGCCGAGCTCCGGAACGTCGATCACCTCGTCGCGGATCGCCTCTCGCGGTTCGCCGTACCGATCGGGCCGCACCACGTTGGCGTGCATCCGCGGCGGGACCTCGCCCAGCGGCGGGAGCTCGCCGACCTCGTAGACGTCCTTCGCCATCAGGCCTCCACCGGATGCGGATCGCGCGAACCCTAGCAACCGCGGGCGTCACGCGAGGAACGGCGTCCGGGTCGGCTACCGATCGGGACGGGCCGGCGTGCCGCCCCCGAAGAGGCCGCGCCGCTCCCGAGGCCGGAACGACGTCTGCAGGTCCTCCACGGTGAACGCGCCCGACGCCTCGCCGGTGGTCGCGTACCGGTAGAGCGCCGCGTTGAAGACGCCGGTGCACGCCACACCGATCGCGGCCAGCGCGCCGAGGCCGAGGACCCCGACCGCGACGCCGAGCGCCGGGAGCGCCATCCCGAGGGGGACGGCCACCACGATCACGACGAGCGAGGCGAGGAAGATCACCAGACCGATCGCGCCGGTGCCGATGAACGTCTCGCCCCATCGCTGCCGGAAGATCGAGGCCGACCGCTTGATGCCGTCGGTCACGCCCACGGGCTCGAACAGCAGGACGGGGACGACGAAGAACGTGATCACGTTCCACGCCACGCCGATCAACGAGAGCACGATCCTGCCCACGATCCCCGAGCGCTCGGCGATCGCCCGAAGGACCATCCCGACCGTGGCCGTGAGCACCGACCAGACGAAGATCTTGCCGACGTGGGCGCGTGCGAGGTCGAGCCCGTCGCGGATCGACGCGTCCTCGCCGCGGAGCCGCTTCATCGCCATCCCGATCACGGCCGCGTTGAAGAAGATCGAGACGAACGCGAGCGCGACGTAGAGCAGGAAGAGGATCACGTAGTGAACCGGCTCCAGTCGCTCGCTCTCGGGCAGCCCGACGCCCCAGATGCCGGCCGCGAACAGCACCGTCAACAGCAACGAGCACACGAACGAGAGCACCGGCAGCCACAGCATGCTCCGGTCCTGCTTCACGACGCCCCAGCTGATCTTCGCCAGGCGGATGCCCCGGGAGAAGGCGTTCATCCGATCCTCCTCGATCCTCTTCGGCGCGCGACCGACCTCCGCGCCCGATCCGGGGCCCAGTATGCGCCCACGGGCCACGACCCGGAGCGATCCCTGGGAGGATTCGTCCGTGGACACCCTCCGAGGGCATCTCCTGATCGCCGGCGCGTCGCTCTGGGACCCCAACTTCCGCCGCTCCGTCGTCCTGATCGGGCACCACGACGACGAGGGCGCCGTGGGCGTCGTCCTGAACCAGCCGCTCGAGACGACGGTCGAGGAGGCGGCGCCCCCGCTCTCCGCGCTGGTCCCGCCCGGTGAGCCGATCTTCCGCGGCGGTCCCGTCCAGCCCGAGGCCGCCGTGGTCCTGGCCGACTTCGAGGATCCGTCGCGAGCGGGCGTCCTGGCCCTGGACTCGATCGGGTTCCTCCCCGAGGAGAGCGACGCCGACTCGCTCGGTGGGCTCCGGCGGGCCCGCGTGTTCGCGGGCTACGCGGGGTGGGGCGCCGGCCAGCTCGAGGCGGAGATCGCCGAGGACTCGTGGCTCGCGACCCCGGCGATGCCCGGGGACATCTTCACGACCGATCCCGAGCGGCTGTGGCCGGCGGCGGTCGGTCGGCTGGGGCCGTCGTTCCGGCTCCTCGCGACGATGCCGCTCGACCCCACGCTGAACTAGGCGGGACGCGGCTCGGCCATCGGGCAGGTGAAGGCCCGCGGACACCACCCGCACCACGACCCGGGGGTGAGCTGCGGGTCGCGACCGGAGAGCACGGCCCGCGCCGCGCGGGCCGTGGCGATCACCCGGTCCGCCGCGTGGTGCAGCGTCTCCTCGGACACGTCCTCTGCCTGCCACTCCCCCGAATCGAGGAACAGCGACGCCACCCGGTACGGCGGGACGCCGAATCGGAGGGTCATCAGCAGGGCGTAGAACCGCATGTCCTCCGCGTATTCGGGCCACGCGCCGCCGGTCTTCAGGTCGACGGCGAGGCGGGACGCACGTCCCGGCTCCAGGCGATCCGGGACCCCGAGCACGAGGTCGACCTTGCCCGATAACGTCAGGTCGCCGCCGAGCAGCTCCGCCCGCACGGGGAGCTCCGTCACCGGGGCCATCTCGCGTCGCAGCTCGCGGAGCGGCGGGAACGACGACTGGAACAGCGTCACCTTGCGGACGACGTCCATCAGGATCTCGTCCTGCTCGGGCGGGGTCCGCTCCCGCCAGTAGTCGGCGAAGCGCTCCTCACGCTCCGTGAGCCGCTCCGCCGCGGTGACGGCGATCGCGTGCGGGTCGAGGCCGTCCCGCGCCCCGACGTCGACCTCGATCGCCTTGTGCACCAGGACGCCGGACGCCGTGTTGATCGAGTGCTCGAACGGGGGGTCCTCCCCGAGCAGGCGCGCCGCGAACCGCCCCTCGCAGCGCGCGAGCTGGTTCAGCGCCTCCTTCCCGAGCCAGAGCGGCTCCGGAAGCTCGAGCTCGCGCGCCGCGCCCTCGATCCGGTCGACGAGCCGCTGCCGCAAGTCGGAGGCGAAGACGGGCCGCTCGCCGGTGCCGATCAGCCGATCGAGCGTCCGGCGCTGCGGGTCCGTGAGGAGCATCGCATCATGGTAGGCAACGACCCCGACATGACCGAGCATCCCGACGACATCCTTCGCGCCCTCGCGGACCCCGAGCGGCTCCGGATCGCGGGCGCGCTCGCGGCGGGCGACGCCGCGGCCGCGGCGCTCGCCGAGTCGCTCGACCTGCCGATCGCGCGCGTCCGACGTCACCTCACCCGGCTGGCGGCCGCCGGCGTCGCCCGCCTCCAGCCCGACCGCCGCACGTACCGGCTGGACGCCGAGACGTTGCGATGGGCGGCGGGGCAGGTCGGGCCGCCCCGCGACGCCGGCATCGCGCTCGGGGCCGCGAACGACGAGGAGGAAGCCGTGCTCCGCGCGTTCTTCCGCGACGGTCGCCTGACGGAGATCCCGACGAAGGCGTCGAAGCGCAGGATCGTGCTGGAGCGCGTGGCCCTCGCGTTCGAGCCGGGGGTCCGGTACGACGAGCGCGAGGTGAACGCGATCGTCGGCGGGTTCCACGTCGACCACGCGTCCCTCCGCCGCTACCTCGTGGACGAGGGGTTCCTCGCTCGCGAGGGCGGCGTCTACTGGCGCGCCGGCGGCCGCGTCGACGTGTGATCGGCGTGACGCCGTCCGCCCGACCGTCTAGGGTGGCCGGCGAGCCGCCGAAAGGGACCTTCCCATCGGCGGTTCGGTGCGTCCATGACCGAGATGACCCTTTGAGGCGAACCCGCCCCGCGATCGCGCTCGCCACGCTGCTCGCGGCCGTCGTCCTGGGGACGGCGCCCGCGAGCGCGCAGCAGCTCCAACCCCCCTGCGAGCTCCACCGGTTCGACGGCGAGACGGTGCAGCACCTCTCGAAGCGGCAGATCACGTGCGCCGTCCAACGGTTCGGACCCGTCCCCGGCGGCACCACGCGCGCGATCTGCATCGCCCGTCGCGAGAGCGGCCTCGTCCCCACGGCGACGTCGGAGCCGACCGGGCTCTATCGCGGCCTGTACCAGCACGACCGGACGATGTGGCCGGATCGGTACGAGGAGTACACGGTCCCGTGGTGGGAGCTCTCACCGCGCGCGCTGAGCGGTCGCACGAACGCGATCGTGACGATCCGGATGGTGGTCGATGCGGGCACGTGGAAGGCGGCCGGATGGCCGCCGACCGGCTGCTGAGCGGCGCCCGCCCGACCGACCCGCACTACACTCCGCCCCATGGCGACCACCGAAGAAGACGCCGAGAAGCCGACCACCGTCCAAGAGAGGATCGACGAGCTCCGCAGGCGGCGGAAGGCGGCGCTCACCCCCGGGGGGCGGGACGCCGCGAAGAAGCAGCACGACCGCGGCAAGCTGACGGCCCGGGAGCGCGTCGAGCTGCTGATGGACAAGGGCTCGTTCGTCGAGACCGATCCGCTCGCGGTCCACCGGGCCCACGACTTCGGCATGGACCGGCGGCGGCCGCCCGGCGACGGCGTGGTCACGGGCTACGGCACGGTCGACGGCAGGAAGATCTTCGTCGCCTCGCAGGACTTCGCGGTCTTCGGCGGGTCGATGGGCGAGGTGCACGCGCAGAAGGTGTGCAAGGTGATGGACCTCGCGATCTCGACCGGTGCCCCGTTCGTCCAGATCAACGACTCCGGCGGCGCCCGGATCCAGGAGGGCGCGGCGTCGCTCGCCGGGTACGGCTACATCTTCGAGCGTAACGTCCGCGCGAGCGGCGTGATCCCGCAGATCTCCGTGATCATGGGACCGTGCGCCGGCGGGGCGGTGTACTCGCCGGCGATCACCGACTTCACCGCGATGGTGAAGGAGACCTCGCACATGTTCATCACCGGGCCGGACGTGATCAAGACGGTGACCGGCGAGGAGGTCACGTTCGAGGAGCTCGGCGGCGCGATGACGCACGCGACGAAGTCGGGCGTGGCGTCGCTCGTCGGAGAGGACGACGAGGACGTGCTGAACCGGATCCGCTACCTCCTCTCGTTCCTTCCCTCGAACAACCTCGAGGATCCCCCCGCGTACGCGACGACGGACGACCCCGAGCGCATGGACGAGGGGCTCACGCAACTCGTGCCGGATCGCGCGAAGGAGCCCTACGACATGCACGAGGTGATCCGCCGGGTCGTGGACGACGGCGAGTTCCTCGAGATCTTCCCGCTGTGGGCCTACAACGTCGTGACGGGGTTCGCGCGGCTCGACGGTCGCTCGGTCGGGATCGTCGGGAACCAGCCCAAGGTGTTGAGCGGCACGCTGGACATCGACGCGTCCGAGAAGGCGTCACGGTTCGTGCGCTTCTGCGACGCGTTCAACATCCCGATCGTCACGTTCGTCGACGTCCCCGGCTTCTTGCCGGGCACCGAGCAGGAGTTCGGCGGCATCATCCGGCACGGCGCCAAGCTGCTGTACGCGTTCGCCGAGGCGACCGTCCCCCGGATGACCGTGATCACGAAGAAGGCGTACGGCGGCGCCTACCTCGTCATGAACTCCAAGCACCTCCGCGCCGACGTCTCGTTCGCGTGGCCGACCGCGGAGATCGCGGTGATGGGTGCCGAGGGCGCCGTCAACGTCGTCTTCCGGAAGGAGATCGAGAAGGCCGCCGACCCGGAGGCCAAGCGTCAGGACCTGATCCGCGAGTACCGCGACAAGTTCTCCACGCCGTACGCGGCGGCGGAACGGGGGTTCATCGACGACGTGATCGAACCCGCCGAGACGCGCCCGCGCCTGATCAAGGCCCTGCGGATGCTGTCCACGAAGCGCGAGACGATCCCGGCGCGCAAGCACGGGAACATCCCGCTCTGAGGGTCGCGAGATGAACGGCACCGGCGACGGCCAGCGCTTCGAGATCCCCGGCGGGATCTCGCAGGAAGAGGAGCGCGCGATCCTGATGGCGCTCGAGCGTTACCTCTCGGCCGAGAACCCCCGACCGTCCCCTTGGGTGCTCCAGGGACGGATCGACGCGACGGGCTACGGCGCCCTCCAGGCGCGCCGCTTCGCGCGGGAGCCCTGGCACGGGCAGTGGGTCGAGTTCGCGCGCAAGGGCGTGCCGCCGGTCCACGGCCGCGGCGACGTTCGGTGACCGCCGATGCTTGAAACGTCTCGATGAGACGTCAGTCGTAGAAGCCGCCGCCGGACTTCGTGCCGAGGCGTCCCTGGGCGACGAGCTCGCGGAGGAGCGCCGGCGCTTCGAACCGGGGATCGCCCGGGAACGCGTCGCGGAGCACCTCGCCGATCGAGAGCAGGGTGTCCAGTCCGATCAGGTCGGAGAGCGTGAGCGGCCCCATCGGGTGCGCCAGGCCGAGCTTCATCGCCGTGTCGATGTCCTCGCGGGACGCGAACCCCGACTCGTAGAGACGGATCGCGTCGAACAGGTACGGGATCAGGAGGCGGTTCACGATGAAGCCGGCCTCGTCGCCCGATCGCACGGTGGTCTTCCCGAGCACCTCCGAGGCGAACGCCGATGCGAACGCGACCGTCTCTTCGCTGGTGTCCTCGGACGGCGTCAGTTCGACGAGCGCCATCACCGGCGGTGGGTTGAAGAAATGCATCCCGATCACGCGGTCCGGCCGGCCGCTCGCCTCGCCGAGCTCCCGGATCGGGATCGACGACGTGTTCGAGGCGAGCACGACCTCGGACCGCGTGATCGCGCCGAGGCGGGCGAAGATCTCCGCCTTCGTGGGACGGTCCTCCGTCGCCGCCTCGATCACGAGGTCGACGGCGCCGATCGCGTCGAGGTCCGTCGCCGCGTCGATCCGGTCGACGACTTCTCCCGCCGCGGCGACGTCGAGCTTCCCGCGCTCCACGGCCTTCGCGACCGACCGCTCGACGCGGCCGCGTCCCGCGGCGACGAGCTCCTCCGAACCTTCGACGAACGTGACCCCCAGGCCGGCGCGCGCGCAGACCTCGACGATGCCGGAGCCCATCAGACCCGCGCCGACGACGCCGACGTGACGGACGTCCTCGGAGCGCATCCAAGAAGGATAGGAGAAGGACTCAGCCGCAGGCCTGGATCAACAACGGGTAGGGGTTGATCGCGTCCTCGATCACCGAGTACCCGTAGTAGCTGACCGGCCACGCCCCGGCGGAGACGCTCGGGTGGAACTCGAAGTGGTCGTGCGGGGTCGTGCTCGAGCCGGTGCTGCCCACGTAGCCGATCACGTCCCCTGCCGACACGGCGCTGTTCGAAAGATCGGAATATCCGGAGAGGTGGGCGTTGTACACGGTGCCCACCGCGCCGACGACGAAGACGACATTGCCCCCCAACGAGTTCGAGCTGGTGTACGCCTGGCCGTCGAACGGCGCGTAGATC